>SDBT01000260.1_pt1 | contig 78889 bp, 119 predicted proteins | sample 2277101 | NCBI WGS metagenome assembly SDBT01 (sample SAMN10404973, study PRJNA504765) | marine sediment metagenome | isolation source: marine sediment core GS10_PC15, 103 cmbsf | place: Arctic Ocean: Southern Knipovich Ridge | collected 2010
AGAACTACTATATGAACATGGCAGCTGGGATGAACTACCTTTGACATTTAAAAAAAGAAGAGCATTAGAAGAACAAAATGACAAGTGTTTAATCTGTGGAATAAACGAATGGCAAGGAAAACCAATAACTTTACATTTTGATCATATAGATGGAGATAACAATAATAACTCAAGGGAAAATGTTAGATTTATATGTCCCAACTGTCATAGTCAAACAGAAACTTATTGTGGGAATAAACAAAAGTTACCACAATTTGAGCATTTAAAAACCACTAAAGAAAGATTAAATCAGGCGGCGTAGCTCAGCTGTGTAGAGCCCAGAGCTGATAACTCTGTAGTCGTAGGTTCAAGTCCTACCGCCGCCACCACACAATTTTGAAGGGGAAAATAAAATGTTAATCGAGAAATTAATTATTAAGTTGTTTAAATGGAAATTCTATAAAAAATACAAAAATCCAAAAGATTATTATGTTAATGTTTTAAGACCGTTAAATGACGACTATTTAAAAATGTATTTTCAATCTTCAAAAAGCTAAGCGGCCGTGGGATAGTCCGGTAGTCCAGGAGATTTCCAATCTCCCGCTTTATGCATCGTCGGTTCGAATCCGACCGGTCGCTCCATTTTAATTTGAAAGGTTATAAAATGAAATTTATCTATGAATATGGTTATAAAACTCAAATGCATTGGGCATGCGAACAATGTATTGTCAGGGCTATGTGTATATTTGATGGTTGTTATATGACAGATCTAATGCATTATGAATGCATGGACTGTAACAAAAATAAAAAATGTAAAGAGAAATGTGAAAGAGTTGAACACCTGATATTATTTGATAATTTTAGTCGTACATATGGACCAACATTAAAGAAACATCTAGAAGAGCAAAGTTTATTCTATAAATTATCAAAAATTGATCATCAAAAAGTTAACTGGGAACATCACCACACTCCAGCATGAAAGGAAATAATGATGGAACTTTTCAAAGTTACACGAGGTTCAAGAACAAAGAAATTTTATGAATCCAAAAAATCTTTTGAAGCATACTGGAAATATAACCTATTTTATTCAAAACATTACGAAATTATTGCATATCAAATTGACTGGAAAAATAAATGCTGGAAAGAAATAAGACGAGCTTCCCCAAAGAGAAAGGAAAAGCAGAGATGAAACTACTTATTATATGGTCGGTATGTATGATATTGTATATATTGTTAATCTCCAAAAGGAAAGGAAAATGAAAGGAAATTTATGAAATTAATAATAATAAGTATAATCATAATATTTTTATATGGTATTTTCTATACTAGAGAATCAGAGAAAAAGAAGTGGAATAATGGAAAATGTCCAATATGTAATTCTGATTTAATTTTACCCATCTGGATGAGAGATTCACAAGGTGGGCGTGGTTGGACATGTCCCGCAGATGGTTGTGATTATACAGCATGGGTTTCATACAATGTTGATAAGAAAGTGACGAATGAATAATGAACCCATGTAAAATCTGTATTGTAAGAGCTTGCTGTACACAGGAATGTATAGCATATAGAGTATTTAAAGACCTCGCATCTACTATTTTAACTTTTATTAGTCTGCTTCTTTCTACAGTTTTTGTTGGGTATTTTACATTCTACTTGTTAGAAGTATATCCAAATAAGGAACATGCAAGAGAAATATTAAAGTGGATGTGGATCACTTGTATTATATACAATATAACATTTAGCAAATACAACTTAGGGAAAAAAGGTTCAATAATGTTTGAAATATTATGTGGTCCTTTTTGTACAGCTATATACACGTTTATGTTTATTGGTGCGAAAATCATTAAGCGGGTGTAGCTCAGAGGTAGAGCGCCTTGGTTTCCACCGAGGAGGTCGTGCATAATCGAAAAGTACCATCCGCTCCATTTTAATTTGAAAGGAAATCTATGAAAATTTTAATGATTTTATTTATGTTGGTAGTAGCATTTTTATTCAGCTTACTACACAACACTATTATCGGTCAAATCGGCTGTTGGGTTATTGGTGGATTAGGTGCTTTGGGCGTAATAATATATCAAAGATAGGGAAGAAAGACGAAGCAGAATCACAAATTGATAAAATACAAAATAATACGTTCAAAGAACGATGAGTGGAAACAATAAAATTTGCCCCCGTCGCCGAGATTCGAACTCGAGAGACCACCAAGCAGATTAGTATTCTATCCGTTGAGCTACGGCGGGGGCATTTAAATAAATTTAGAAAGTTGGTGAATAATATGACTACTAGAGTCCGAGTTTTCTTTCGAGATATAAAGACAGGGATTAAAAATTTAATTATATGGCTACCCATTATCTGGAGTGATAGACAATGGGACTTCTGGTTTATTTATGAAATACTCCATAAAAAGTTGTCTTTAATGGAACATTTCATCAGGAAGTATGGATATCATGTCAGATCAGAACAAGATGCAGATAATATTAAAAAATGTGTTCTCCTCCTAAAGCGATTGAAAGATGATGATTATCATGAAAATGCTTTCAAACAACATAAAGAAAAATGGGGAGAACTAAAGTTTAATTTTAGAAAAAGTGACAAAGCAAATCTATCAAAATTACATATAGTACAGGATAATGTAGAAACTGAAAAAGATAAAATACAAGAACGAAAAGATTTTAAAGCTGCTTGTGAACGTGAAGATTTTTTAAAACAACAAGATTTGGATTTGTTATTTAACCTTATGAACAAACATATCCGAACATGGTGGGACTAAAAGGTGAACTATGAAAATAACATTATGCGAATTAAATGTCATAGTTGATACTCTTATAGGTAGCACGAGTCTTCATGATGGTGGAACTTTTTTCAAATATAAAATGAAAATGAGACAAGAAGTTGCCGAAAAACTATTACAAGAGATGTCAAATATAACCCTCAGTATTAAAGTTAAAGAAGATAAAATCAGGGAGAAACAACTATGAGTAATATCATTGAATATGACATTGTTAAAGGAACCTTAGATACTTTATCAGACAAAGTAAATCTTCGGATAAAGGACGGGTGGAAACCACAAGGAGGAGTAGTATGTTGTTTTGCTCCTTTCTCAGGAAGTATTTTAGCTTTTCAAGCAATGATAAAAGAAGTTGAAGAAGTGAAAGGATAATTAATGGAAGAGAAATTTAAAATATTGACAGTTACAATAGAAGAAAATTATTTGATTCCCATGATTGACGATAAAAGAACCAAAATAAATGGGTGGTCTCTAAAAACAGTAATCGAAGACTGGTTTACTACACATGCTTCAACAATATATCATGCTACTCGAGACAGTTATAAAATTGGGAACAGTAGAAAGTTTATAAAATCAGAAGTTACTGACTCCTTCGATGGAAATAAGGATTGATGCGGGCGTAACTCAGTGGTAGAGTGCGACCTTGCCAAGGTCGAAGTCGTGAGTTCGAATCTCACCGTTCGCTCCATTATAAAATTACAAAAATGAAAGGATAATTAAATGAATACCGAACCAACTCCAGATGATATAGATGAAGAAGATAAAGAATATGATAATGATCTGACCGTAGAAAAACCTGAAGATGAAACTGAATTATGGTCTAAAGATTTAAATCAACAAGAAATATCTGTTATTAGACCATCATATAATTTTGACAGTTTATCTTCAACTATATTTGATAGAAATAAAATAGAAATTTTAAAAGAAAAAATCAAAGAAAAGACTTTTAAATTTGAATTTATGAAAGAGTTCTTTTTAGAAAAAGTAGATGGACAAAATATAATAAAATATATAATGAATGTCGGTGAAATTCTTATAATTGTTCCAATAGACAAAGATCATGATATTTTTATAGTATCTCATAATAACTATATTCATAAAATTCATGTATATTACTTCACTTTCACCAATATAGTTATTCGTACATATACGAATTCTATAGATCTAAAAGATGAATATAAATATATAGAACAAAAATTTAAAGATATTCTAAGACCAACAGTAGAAAGAGCTCACTTAGATTGGGGATGTATGGTTAATAATAGAGCGCAATTCTTTTCAATGGAAGAAGATTTAGATGATGTTTTCTATCATGAATCATATCCATATATAGATATTAAAAGCTTATGCAAAGAATTTCTCAACTCATTATCACCAATACTAATACTTCTTGGTCCTCCAGGAACTGGAAAAACAAGACTGATCAGATATATATTACGATATATAGCATCTTTGAAAGAAAATATAGTAAGATGTATTTTTTCATCTGATCAACACATTATAGAAGATGGATATATATTTACTCGTTTTCTAACAGGTCAATATGACACATTAATTCTTGAAGATATAGACTTTCACTTAACTCCAAGAACTGACGGAAATACATCAATGTATCATCTATTAAACATCTCAAATGGGGTAGCTTCCAATTATATGAAATATAAAAAAATCATACTAACAACTAATCTACCTAATGTAAATAATATTGATGCCGCATTACTAAGACCTGGGAGATGTTTTGATATTATTAAAATGAGGTCATTAGATAAAGACGAGTCATTAATTTTACTTAAACTTCTCGGTAAAAAAGCAAAACTAGAAAATAAAGATTATCCCATAAGTGAAATATACAATATTAATTATAATACAAAAAGACTGACAACAAAATCAAAAAGAGCTGGATTTTAAACATAAAGAGGACATTATAATGTCTGAAGAACATAATTCCATTAATGGGATTAAGATGGAGAAAGCGAGGTGGAAGAACAGACGAAGAATGGCATGGACATCGCTAATATCTATGATATTAGTTACTTATGCACTCTTATTTACAACTTGGTGTCCAGAAACTAGATTAACAATTGTAGCTGAAGTTATTACTTGGTATTACCTTGGATGTGTATCAGTTGTTGGTGCGTATATGGGCGTAACAACTTATGCACACATAAAAGGGAATCAAACTTAGGGGCTCTAGCTGATGGGGTCATAGCGCTCGGTTGAAGCCCGAGAGAATCCCGTTCAACTCGGGAGGGTCCCACCATAGGTGAATAATGAACAAACGAACACATGGTCAATATATACCACATGAGGAAGCCTTAAAATGGCAAAAAAGGGTTATAATTAAAACACGTACAAACAAATCTGTTTGGTATTTGGTGAAAAGATTTATTAACAAACGTGTTGAAATTGAGGAAAAATTTACAAGAAAAGATATGCTAACTTATATATATCCTGATCCCGATGTATATCATTATATGAGATCTAATAATAATACTCCAGATAGTTATAGACATCTTTTAACTCAAGTGAAGATTGTAAAAACTACTGATAAACCAGGGGTCTATATTAAATTACGAGATATTCCTGATAAACTTACAACACCTAAATTACAAGAAATTGCCCATGATAAGAGCTGGAAAAGTTGGTTTATTCCTTTGGATGAAAGACTAGACGAAAGGAGAATTTAGTGAAAAGAAGAAAAAATAATCTTTATATAATATGTTGGCAATCAGGGCATGATAAACAACTTATTGTTGGATATTTACCCTTGTATGAAATTCCAGAAGATTCAATTCTTAGAGATTTAATATTTGATAGTAATGAAGTTGCTCCTCTCGAAAATGGTGGTCTTAGAGGAATCTACGAAAAAAAGAAATATGCTGTTGAACATTTACGAATAGAAAAGAAATGGCGAGTCAGACCACACTGTGAATATATGAAAGATAGTGATATATTATGGATCCAAACAATAAAAAATCCATAAAAATTATGGTGGCTGTGGTGGAAATGGCTATACACGCAGGGTCGTGGCCCCTGTGCTCACTAGAGTTTGCGGGTTCGAGTCCCGTCAGTCACCCCAACAGATGCCCCTGTAGCTCAGTGGAAAGGAGCGCTCGGCTACGAACTGAGAGGTCGCAGGTTCGAGTCCTGCCAGGGGTTCCAATAACGCTTCCGTAAGGAAGGAGGGATTTTATGGCTAGCGATGAAATTAGTCAAAATGAAGAGACAGAAAAAGATGTACTTAATCCTTTATTAGATTCTAGTTACCCCTTACTTCAAAAGTTTCGGGAAATATGCCCTGGAACTTTTAAACATTCCCAAGCATTATCAGGAATGGTTGAAGGTATTAGCATCGCATTGGGTTTAGATCCAACATTTATGAAAGTGGCCGCATTATATCATGATGTTGGAAAAATGTTCAGCCCAAAATATTTTACTGAGAACCAACTAGAGGATGAGAATCCTCATGAAAAACTGGATCCATTGATTAGTTACCAGATCATTAGTAGACATATTTCGGATACAGCTCTTGTATTGTTAACTGATAAAAAGTTCCCAAGGAAGTTAATCGAAATAGCTAGTCAGCATCATGGAACTAGTGTTTTGAGGTTCTTCTTTGAAAAATCTGAAAATGACGTTGAAGATCTCTTTAGATATAAAGGAGAAAAACCAAAATGTGTTGAGTCAGCAGTACTAATGATATGTGATTCAATTGAAGCAAGATCAAGATCTGAGATTCAAGCTGGTAAGGGCAATTTTAACCCTACCAATATAATTGAAGATACAATCAACTCATTATTGAGTGATGGTCAGTTGGATGACGTCGTAATGCGGTTAGGCGACCTTCAAAAGATCAAAGATGCTCTCGCTATGGAACTTGAGGGTACATTTCAAAAACGAGTTGATTATAACAAAGCCAAAGAGGAGGCGAAAAACAACGATGATTAATTCCTTTATTGGTGGTTCGGGAGGATATCATGACTGAATAACCTAAGGAGGTGATTAGTCATGAGTAATCCTAGCCGCAACAAAAGTGGTGGCAGCAAAAAAATTGGCCGCTCTGCTCGTAAACCATCTCATCAACGCTACAACAATGAAGGGCGTCGAGAGAAAAACAAAGCTCGTAGAGCTGTTAAAATTACAAAAGATTTAGAAAGAAAAGCTGTTAGAAAAGCAGCAAAATAAGATCGCGTGCCGGAAGGCTTGAAATCCTGGGGTGCTCCTTTGAATGGACCAAGTATCACCAGAAAAAGTTCTTCCGGCACATTTATCCCACATAGCCCTGTTGCCAAGTCTGGACTAAGGCGGTAGACTGCAAATCTATCATTCACAGGTTCAAATCCTGTCAGGGCTTCCATTCAAATTGGGTGCGTCACTCAGTCTGGTCGAGAGTACCGGGCTTTTAACCCGGAGAGTCAAAGACTCCTCGCAGGTTCAAATCCTGCCGCACCCACCATCCTATTTTATTCTTTTTTACTATATATATTAATCATTGAAAAGTAATATATTACTTATTAATTTTATATATGAAGGAGAGTGAAATGAAAAGAATTATAATTCTAGTTACTTTACTATTCTTCTTCTGTTGACATTTCTTCAATCAATTCAAGGTCACCACCACGCCTCAGATATTCATGACCACCATCAACAAAAATAGATTTACAAGAACACCACTTAAAATCGTGAACATGAGTTGACGTAATTATATCACCACATGCTCTACACTTAATAGTATTCCTGATTATTTTAGTATTCATCTTGTTTAGCAAATCCTTCTTTAATCATCACTTCTGAATAATCTCTCCCATCTCCTAAGAAAATTTGTGCTCCATATCTTCCATAAATACCTGGTGTTTTTGAAGTCATAAACAATAACTCTTTATCAGTAAGAAGTGCAATTGCTCTTCGAGTTGCTTCCTTCCCATGATCTTTCTCTGCTTCATTTCTAGGGCGCCATGTTTCTGGAGCATCAAAATTATCAATTCTAAATCGTTGCTCCATTATAATGCCAAACCCCAAATCAAGTCGTGCATCAACTGTATCAGCATCGACTACTCTTATAATCTTACCTTTATATTTATAATCTGGTATTATCATAGTTTTTTACCTTCCTTATTTTTACATGTATTAAATTAAATTCTTTATTTGACAATAGAAATTAAAAGTGCTATTATTGAAATAATTATAGCACAAATAGAAAATAAATTCTTATATATAAATTTTGAGCGTGAATGAAAATGTCTTATCATTCCATCATGTACATCTTCACCCGGAATAGAACCAGGTGGTAATGAATCTTCCCAAAATATATTATGTACAATTTTTTTTAATTTTTTTAAGTTCAGCATATCCACAATCCTCTATATTCACATGTATAAATTTATGACATTCTTTACAAAGAGTTATACATGAATCCATATCGTTAGCAAATATTGGTTCTTTTGATATTGGATCTATATGGTGACATTCAAGGTATTTTGTTTCTTCACATTTTTGACAAGTCCAATTATCTCTTTCAAAAACCATTTGTCTTAATTGTGGGTGGACTTCAATACGACGATTATTACTATAATTATCATAAGGTTTGTAATTTTTTGGCCATAATACTTGGTAATAATCAGAACATAACTCTTTACATTCTGGAGAACAATAGAAATTACATCCCACTCCTTCTCGTTTCAATTCTTTAATACGATTATCCATTTCAATTTGTGTCGGTATAAACCATTTACCACAATAAGTACATTTTACTTCAATTTTTCCATCTTCATTTTCTCGTTTTCCATCTTCAGTTATTTTTGGTCCCCAATGTTTATATAAAGAATCTTTTGCCCCTTTGTAATATGGATTTTTTTCACCTACTCGATCTTTAAATATTGGATTTACTTTATGTTTCTCAGCTATCGTTTTTCTCATTTCAGCTGCTTTTTCTTCGCCATAAAGTTCAACCCATGTTTTTCCTTTACATAATGGTATTCTTCCTTTACTTTTTGCTCCTATTTTTTTCTTAATTTTATCTGCTTTTTCTTTGCCATGTCTTTCTTCATATGTTATACCAAAATGTGCTTTTCTAACTTTTTCTCGAGTTTCTTGACTAACAATATGACCTTTTGCATTATGCCCCCAAATATATTTATTATTTGGTTTAGTAACTCGACCTCCACAATCACATTTACAAAAAGGTAATTCTTTATTCATATTAACACTCCTTATGTTTTATATTTTGTTCTAATTCATAAAGAGTGTTAATATGAATTGACTTAATTTTATTATATATGGGGAAGAACTTTTAAAATTGAATAAAATTCATCGCGGCAAGATTTATGAACCATCAGATCCTTAGCAAGAGAACTACAAAACATTTTATCTACATACCATGCAACGCCCAATCCTTCAACTGACCCTTTCTTAACAGAATCATAATGTTTATCTATCTGATCACTCATATAACCACAGAAATTTCTAACATCTTGGATATTACCATTAAGAAAACCTAAGTCTCTAGATTCATCAATAATTCTTAAAACAGTTATATCTAAATCATTTAAGTTACAATCCGAAATTATCCCGATGTATAAGGGCCAATTCTCAACATAATATTTTCTGACTATAAATGGAGAAAATTGCTTATCAAGCAGTCTAGTCGCTGTTTTACTATCATCTCTTGCTAGTCCCATATTTGCTTCATTACCCATATTAACGCCATTTGTTTTTTTATCTTCCATTCTTTTCTTCTCCAATTCAATGGCACAATCACATTCTCCGCCATTTAGACATTTTTCATTATGTTTCATAAGTTTCTTTCCATTTCTTCATTACTTCTGTTACGCGGTCCTCTTCACTTTCAGGTAGGTAGAATACTGTAGTACAACCTGGATTCGGTATCCACACCGCACCTGGAAGTTCATCATGTATAAAATGCTCTTCCAGGTTTGATTCAGCTACCAATTCTATAACAACTTTATATTTCATGATTAACACCTCACTTATTTTTCAGTCAAGTGTTTGTTCCTAGTTAAGTCCGTTATATTCCTGATCCTTACCCTGAGAAGCCAACTCTTTCCACATTTTAATTCTACGTTCTCTTTCTTCTTTATCCATTAAATCTAAAACATATGGAACTCGATCATCAATTCCAATACTATTTCTCTCATATTCCATTAATGCTAAACAATTCCATGCGGCATGAGCTAGATGATGTAACCCACTTTCGTCATCATTTATCTCACCACGAAACCATGCCCAGATATGTCTAATAATACAACCAAATACATCCTTTTTCCATCTCAAACCCTTCCACCAATTATCATCGTCATATTTGATGGTTCCATATGTATAAACCCTTGCAATTTGCTCAAGAGCCCAAGGAGCTACCAAATCATGACGAATCTTTCCTTCACTAAATCTAGCACCTTTATCTTTCCCCATCTGCTTTTCTTCTTCTTCATTTCTCGTATACTCTTTCATGCCTGGATCTCCATAAACCATTATATTGCCTCCTTTATCTTGGTCCAATATTTCTTGGTGGACTCATAAGCCCTAATTTATCAGCTATAGTCTTACGTAGCTCTTTTATCTCTTTTGCTATTTCGTCTAATCTCCTTAATAACTCAAGGCGATAAGTTTTATCATGTGATAAATCCATTTTATACCACCTCCATAGATGCGAAATACTCATCAACTAATTCACAAGCTTCTTGTTCATTATTACACCATGCATGAACAGATTGCTTAACAAATGGATGTTGACACAGATAAGAACCTAAATCATCTGCAAAAGCAATCACTGCTTTTTCTGGCATTGTATAATACCATGCGAGCTCAAAAAAAGACCCAAGTAATGGTTTAACTGGATCATATTGATTCATATTAACAATTGCTATTGTTGACCTTTTACAATAAGTATAGTCTTTTGGTGGTAGTAAATCAATACCATTTACACGTCTTTCTTTCAAGACAGCGTAACTATTTTCCTTTAGAATCATTCGATTAAAAGAATTTGAGCAAGGGTCAATAATTTCAAACTCAGGATGTGGTTTAAAATAATCTCTTACATCCTTTCTCCACTGATATGTTATTTCAAACTTCGGTGAAATTTGTCCTACTAAATAAATTGTTTCCATTTATTCGCTCCTTCGTTATATTTTCAAACTAACATTAATTTTATTATTTCTATTTAATATACTTTCTCCTGTTCCAATGACTTTCTTTATTTTATCTGGTTTAATATCATAATTAATTAAAGTTAAAGGTTTATCATTATGCTCATATCTCGTATCTATATCACTCCACAAAACACCCATAACACTACTTTGTTCATGATGCCACCAATCATATCTTAGATTATATGAAATATCTATAAGTATAACAGAAAAATAAATAGGTGTTATTTTTATATGTGAAAATACATCTGGACCAATTTCTTGATATTTAGTATATTGGTCATAGTCACAATCATCTAAAAATATATTTCTTTTTTCGCCCCAAGTTTTCCAATAAAAAAAATCTCTAATGTATCTATTACGCTGATTTATATTCTCTGGAAATCCAAAAACTAATCCCTTTTCACAATCATAATCAGATCCATAATCTCTTTTCATAAGTTCATCATATTTAGAAAGAAGAGGTTTAGTTCTAAGTATACCATTCTTCATAATACTTGGTACGTTTTTAGTTTGTGTTATATGTAATACATCCATTTCCTCTTTTTTCCTTCCAGTAATCAATTTAGTTTCAAAAAATGGTAATTACTCTATTTTAGCTATTTTTATATCATGTAACCTATTGATTTTATTACATACATAAATTACAGTTTTAACCTCAAAAGGCATTTGTTATGTTTATACAGTAAAAATTATCCTATTGATATTATTGATTTTTTTTGGCGGTTTTACACTAAATAAATTTTGGATTTTTCTCCTTTATGTTTTACATATTTCTTCAACATATCTTCAGTTCCACCCTTTTTTCTTTTCAATACTTCTTCAATTCCTTCTTCTGGTCTCCTTACACAAGCAATAACTACATCTGAATTTTCAGCTACTGGTCCATTCCGAACAGTTGGACCTCCCATTTTATATCTTTTATAATTTGGATAGATAATTAAAATAGGAATCCCTTCTCTTTTAGCAATAGCTTCGGCACATCTGTCACCACCTTTTGGGCATCCCCCTGAACAAATAATATCGCCTTCTTCGTATATTTCCCAAAACTTTTCTTCAATTAGATTGAACGCTGCTGAGGTATTTCTTGAGCGAGTTCCTACAATACCAATGATTTTATTCCCTTGAAAAGGCATATCCTTCCCATCCTTTCTTGATTCGATATGAAATAGCTGCGGGAGTTACTCCCAGTTTTAAAGATGCTTCTTTCAATGTATCAAATGTTTGATCGTTCACAATAACTTTTTTTGCCATTGGATTATTTCTACCTTTTTTACCTTGACTTATTTTCTTTCTAACATCATCTCTTTTGGCAGGATTTTGTTCAGATGACATAATATTTTTAAAATGGTCTGTTTGTGCAGGATTTTTATATATCATTCTATTAATGTGTTCTGGATTACGCATATGAATTCCCTGGTTTAAATTTCTTTTCTTCTTCTTCATATCATCCATATTATCTTGATGTGTTCCTGTAAATAAGTGATTTGGATTAACACACAACGGAGTGTCACAATGATGGCAAACTAAATGTCCTTCTGGGATCTCACCAATAAATGTTTCATATGACACTCTATGGACACCTTTGTTTTGAACGTATCCGTAGCCTCCAGTGGATGCTCCTTGCCATATCCAACAACCATTCTCATTAATTTTGCTTTTTAGCTTTAGAAGAGTTTCATAATATTCCAAATTATCCATAAATAAAATCCTATTGCTGGCACTAAAGTAGTTAATAACAACTTCCAATGTTTTTTTATAAGAAGTTTAAATACAAACCATTTATACTTTGGGGCATGTATTAATGAATATAAATACCTTCCAGCTTCGATATATTTCCATTCTTCTGGACGATATATTCTTAAAGTTTCATATGCTTCTTTAATTGGAGGGTAATCATCAAAAAGCCAATCATAGTTATCCATTATATTGTTCTCCTGACTTATTTATTTTCTTTTCAAATGCTGCAGAGTATTCGGGTTCGAGTTCCCACTACCGCGATTCTCTTTCTCTTTCCTTCCACGATACACCTCCGGTATAAAAGATTCGTTTAACCAAAATACAACTCTTGGTTGTGAAGCATGTTTAAAAGCATATAATTTCATTTTCTTAAATTTTAATTCATCTTTATAGAAAGTCAAAAATGGCCAAGTTGCATCACTAAAATAACCAATATCATTATGATGTATCCATTTACTATCTCTTCGGTAATATAACATACCATGGATAAATTCTGAAAAATATACATCTTCAAAACTATCACGCTGTTGATGATGCTCAAAAATTATTAAGGGTTGTATTTTAGGGGTTTCCAGATTTGCTTCTTCAATAACCCAATATGAAGGTTGCCAATCCATACCATCAGTCCACACCTCAGCATAATAATAATCATTTGGAATACCGAAACAATACTCTGTCGGATGTGGCCAATTCTCAGATGGCACATTGAACTCTTCCCTTGCTTCTTTGATTAATTCAACCGCTCTTAAAAAATGAGTTGGGCGTCTACTTACTGTATTCACATCAAGCATTCTATTCTCCTTTCAATGTTATTTTTCAGACTTACCTTCAACTCCCCTTTTTTCTCTGTCATTAGTTCTATGATTCAACCAATGAAGTGCTTCATCAAGTTTAGTTAAAGCTAAAGCATTCTCACGACAGGGAAAATCTCCAGACTGAAACCCCTGTAATCTGTCAATACAAATTGCAATTAAATCTTCAATGAAACATCCATTTAAATCATTTTCGCCAATAGGACCTTTTTGAAAAAAGCATGTCCAAATTCTCCGGCCACCACATCATCTGGTGTATCTTTTCTCGAAATATAATATTCATGGCATGCTCCACCAGGACCTGGTTTATCACCTGCTTCAACAATTGTATATCTCTCTTGACCTATTAATAATTTTCTCATTTTATTTCTCCTTTTAAATTTTTAAATGATCATATACTCTGACCTTCAAAGATGAATTTTTCAAAAGATATTCAGCAGAAATATCATAAAATTCCATTTTTGTAATAACAATTTCTTCAACTCCTGAATTTATTATTTCAGTTAAACACGGACCACAAGGAACCCCACAATCCATATACATTATAGTTCCTTTAGTTTCGATACCATGACGTGCAGCATTAATTAGCGCGTTTCTTTCAGCGTGTCCTGAAACACACCACTCAATACCCTCACCTGATTTAAATCCAGCTATATAACGAGGACATACGTTATTAATATCATCTTCGCTTGGAGTCTTTCCATCCTTAGTTAATAATGCTTGAAGTTTAGAATCTAAAGCATATCTTTCCCAACAATGCGGAACGCCACGTGGAGGACCACAATATCCTTGTGAAATAATTGTTTTATCTCTTACTAAAATTGCCCCAATTTTTCTTGATAAGCACTGACTCTTCTTTGCAATAACCATACATACTTCATGATACCATTCATCCCATTCCATTCCTCTATTCATTTTTTTATTCTCCTTAATTAATTTTTTCAACTGATATAACATTATAAAATACAAAAGTGTGTTCCTGTGGTAAACCCCCCTCATAAAACACTACCGACATAGCACCAGTATCTTTTATGGGGCTAAATCCACTAGCTTCTACTTCTTTTTCAACAGTTTTATCATCCTTATAATATGTTACTTTATACTTATTCATCTATCGTCTCCTTCTCCATGTATTTTATTTCGTTTCATTCTATCTAAAAGTTTCCTAATATTTTCTTCTGCTACTTCATTAAAATCAATATCAAAAATATCAGCTAATCTAGCACAATACCAGAGGACATCCCCCATCTCTTTCTTAATTTCTTCTAATTTTTTATCTGTCATTTGTCCGTAATCATCTCTAAAATGCTTCTTAACTTTCTCAATGAGTTCTCCTGTTTCGCCGCCTATTCCTAATACATAGTATAACCAAGGTGGACTAATACCATGCTCAGGTCCAGTTCCTTTATCAGTTAATCTAGTTTTTATTTGATAGTCTTTAAAATCCACTTATTTTTCTCCTCCAATATTTTTATATTTATTATAGAATACCAATTCCCATCAATACATTCTAACAAAATTTCTATTTTATAACTTTTATAACGATCATATAATAAATTATGTAATCTCTGTAATTCACCATCAGGGATAATTTGACATTGAACATACATTTCATGTCCGCAAGAACATTCAGTATTAAAACCATTATCTCGGAGCAACCTAACTAAATCTCTTATAGGGTCCTCAATGTGCTTATCATACCAATCCATTAAACCCCCATAATAATATTATGTTTTATTTTATGCCTCTTAATAGTTGTAGTAAATGTTTTGAAAACATCTTTTGCATCTTCAAGTGAAATCTTCTTTTTATAATCAAACTTCACCCAAATAGTTTTATGATTATTTTTAACCAATTCACCATTTTTTTCACCTTTGTTAGTTCTAAATTTTACATGCATTGTTTATTCCTTTCATAGTTTCCACTTAATACAATACGATTATAAGGATTAGGACCATCAATAACTTTTTCTATTCTCATGTCATTCATTCCCAATTCAACCAAAGGTAAATCTACCCGAAAAAAAATGTCTTTAGATTTATCTTCTACTTTCTCGAGTTCTTTTATTAATTCAGAAACATTCATTATAAATCTCCATAACCACTATATATTGATTTTTCACTTACGCCCAATGATTTAAGAGCTTTAAGAATGCTTTCCTTTGTCAATCCTGCTAATGGGGCTTCTAATGTAATTGGATTTGGTCCATTAATTTTTAAAACTTCATTGACAGCTCCAAACCATTGTTGTGTACAGTCTGGAAATGCATCAAGATAATCACTGTAGTCAGCGCCATACCAAATTGTACTTATACCCATATCTTCTGCAACCGATGTCGCAATACCCACAAACATTAAATTTCTACTTGGGACATGCATCTCATTGACACCTTCAAATCTTCCTTTCTGACCTGCGCCAGTTAATCCACTTTGAATTTGAAGGTCATGAAGTTTAATAATACGGTAGGGTATACCTGCTTTATCAAGGTATAATTTTGCAGTGTTTATTTCATCAATATGTAATTGCTGATAGTCAATAATAATGCAGTATGGAATGTATCCCATAAACTTTGCCATCTCTAGCATAAGAACACTATCAGCACCACCACTAAATAAAATTACTAAATCAAAACCAGGAGATTCATTTGTATCTCCTGGAAAACTTGGAGTTTTATCGTCTTTCATTCTCTAAATTCCTTTCACTTTTTATTTATATTATGTTCCTAAAAATCAGAAAAAAATCTCATATTTTGATCTATTTATAGTTATAATATCTATATATATTAATTACTGAAATAGTTGTAGTTTGTAGTATAATTCATTATCTTTTAACTCTTACAGGAGGTTTTAAATTATGGATACTTTGGAGAAACTTGAACTTAAAGTTCAAAAGGCGAAAGAAGCGGTTAAACGTGCCAAACTCGCATTTTGTGAAAGCATCAACGATTATGAGAAAGGCGTCAAGAAACGTATTTTTAAAAGCGCCAGGACCAAATTGACGAACGCGAAATTGGCCCTCAAAGAGGCCAGACCGAAGGGTGCCACCCGACAGAAAATGTCTGATGTTTATGAGTCAGTCAAAAATACTATCAAAAAGGTTCCGGTCAAAAAAGCTGCCAGTTGGACTGGATTGGCAATAGTCACAGTAGTTACCGGCATTGCTGCCTATGTGGGTTATGATTACTTCAATAAAGATGATGAAGCGGAGGCTCAAGACTCTATGTAATGTTCACCGCACATTATATAAGATAAAAATAAGGAATGCAAATTGGTTCCTTATTTTTTATAAAGAACTTTTAGTTACTTTTTTTATTCTATATATATTAATAAATGAATAATAAACTAACCAAAGGAGGTTGTTATGTCTATAAGTTACAAACTATCAGAGGAATTTACAAATAATTCCTTCAATTATGGAGGAGCGGAAAATCTAATTGGTTTCATTTCAGATAACTATTACGAAGCAATGAAGATTTACAGAACCATTGTAAAACAAGAAAAGGAGGCAGATAAAAAACGGGAACAAGCCCATCAAGAACTCCAGAAATTGAGGGATGATGAAGAAAGATGGCGCAAAGAAAATAAAATCCCAAGCGGGTTCGATGCAGAACAGCATACAAAAAGAAAAGAACATCTTTCAGATCTTAGAGAGGCACAATTTACTATTATATATAATGAAAAACCTCTCACATGTAATAAACTAACCTATCTGATTATCAACAAACGGTGGATCTTTAAGATTCTCGATAAAATTGATATTAAAGGTCGGAACAGGTTAGGACCTCTCGCTTCTAAATCATTGTCGATATTACTGTGGCCTATGGCAAAAATGATGCAATTTACTGCCAAACACACTGACAGTTTAGAAACAGAGAAATTCATGAAAAAGTCCCTCAAAGATTTAAAATCAGTACCAGGGAGGGTAAAGGAAAAAATTGTTAATGTTTAAAACAACCAACGGTTGTAAAATATAAGTCTAGAAATGGACTTATATTTTTAGTTCTGTCTTCCACATCTCAATATTTTTTTTGCAAATTTTATCAAATGAAATATCATCCCTTACTGCACGTGATACTTCAGATTTCAAGGCACCATAATTATCCATTGCCCATAGAATCTGCTTTTCTATAATCTCTTCATCAACCTCAATAACTCCATTCTTTTTATATGAAGGAAGTAATCTAGTTTTCTCACTCAAAATCATTGGAGTATTTGTCATTAATATCTCTGTTGCAACTCTCGGACAACCATCTTGTCTATTACTCATACATAAACCAAATTGACTGCTATTTAATATACTACATAATTCTTCCCTATTCTTCCATCCTAAAAATTCAATATTATTCACTCCATATTTTTTACATAGTTTCTCGCCAACTTCTGGTTTATTCCCACAATGAACAATCTTTAATTTTTGTAAACTTGGATATTTTGCAAGCGTACTAATAAACTCCTCTTGACCTTTCTGGGTTATTTGTGTGAAATTACATGGCCAACATATATCCCAATGAATATCGTAAATAACATTCATTTGTTGATTAAATATATGAGGGGATGCTGTTTTGTAGAATGGCATACAATTATGATCTTTCTTGAAGTCTCTTTCATCTTCTAGAAGTATCACATCATAATTGCCACCATATTGTGGGTAAGTTCTTTTTCCAGTTCCTAAATATAACTTTTTACCGAAATACGCGGGATGTGATCTTGTAACATTATCATACTCCTGAAAACCTCCTCTCCATAATGATATATCCGGAGATGGATATATTGAAGTATTAAAAAAATTATTTACCCATCGTTGATAATATATTTTACCATCAACATCAAAACCCATAGTTCGTTTTGGTTTATCTGTCAATCTCCATATCGTTACTTCATCAAAGTAATCATTCTCCAAAAGCCAAATTGGAAAAAGCATATAAAAATCATGACATTTCGTCTTTAATGTCTCTAAATCTTCAAACTCGTGATAATATTCTAAATCTCTAATGTTCGATCTAAATAACCAAAACCTTCGCATGTTTTCTCCTCGATTATAAAATTCTAGCTTTCCTTGGGTCAAAATTATTCAGCTGATTATATGGAACCTCTACACATTTCAATCCGATTATTGATAATGAATGTAATGAAATATATGCACCTCTTACTTTATTCGGTGACAAGTCTAAATTTGGAACACCTACTCGTCTCTTAGCTTCAATTGTATATACCCTTGATAACTCTGACTCTTGTAAAAACTTTCTTAACATAAATCTAATAGTATCAATCTTAATTTTTTTGCCGAAATTACATATCACATGAAAAGAACCCTTTCCGGTGAATCTTATTGAAGCGGTGCGAACAATGGGCATTTTATCCATTACAAAATCATAGACGTCAGCAGTAACTTTTCTAACCCATTTAAAATCTCTTGGATCAACATCAATATCAATTATTCCAAATTCCTCAGTAGAAGTCATAGTTGAATAAAAACCAATAGTCCTTCCTGTGATTAATGTATCATAATTCTGTGGAGTTAACCGAATTGTTTTTCCTCTAATATTTCTTCTAAGGACAGGCTTGTTCACATCAACCATAATAAGAGCTACTAAATCTCTATTTTTAGTTGATTGCAAAAACGCTCCTCTAACATTATCATAGTAACTCCAAACATCCAGTTCAGTTAAACCCTTTGGGTAAAAAGGATTCTTAACTATGACCGTCTTTGGATTCTCTGGATACCCCATCCTTATCCTCCATTGAACTTTTTATATTTTGTTCTAATATATCATTCAATGTATCTTTCCAATTATCAAATCTAAGTGCATTATCATCTATATAAAGTTCTGCCCTAATTTTTATGCAAGTTATATCGCTAATATATTGATCTAACTCATGTTTTTTTAACCATTCCCAAATTAATTCGGTGCCTGTTTTTCCGTTAATTAAGGGTCTTGCAGGAAGTGCCTTACAAGTACAAATTACTAAAGTATAATCTTTAGATAAAAATTCTAACGCTTCTTTTGCCCCTGGTATGGGATCGTCATATATCGTGCCATCATGAAAACCTTTTGAATTCCCATGTATAACCCCATCAAAATCTACTGATAATATTGAGCTCACATCTTGTATAAAATTCTCCATTATTCGCTTCTCCCTTTCAATATATTTTCAACTTTCTCAACATCATCTGGAATGTCAACTGAAACAGAAGAGTCTGAAACCTCTACCATCTTTATAGTATAACCGTGATCTAAAAATCTTAAAAATTCAATATCTTCTATTGTTTCCAATGAAGTTCTGACACTACTATTAAACTCCGCAAGAGCGAGTGATGAGAAAGCATAAATACAAACTTGTTTATAAGCCCAATTAAATCCCAAATTTTTATCTGTGGGTATAGCTGCCCTACTTGCATATCGAAGATTATTATTTTTATCCATAACTATTTTAATAATATTAGGACTTCTAAATTCTTCCTCTGATTTTATTTCACAGGTTCCACAACATACAATATTTGCTGCTCCACTATGAGCGTTAGCAACTTTTAAAATATCTTCTGGTTCTACTAAAGGTTCATCTCCTTGAACATTAATTATGATTTTATTTTTTTCTCCAAGTTTTTTATAAGCCTGAGCAACTCTATCTGTACCAGTCAAACAATCATCTGTGGTCATTATATATTGCATACCATTTTCTTCACAATGTTTTCTTATCATCTCATCATCTGTAGCAATATGTACTCTACTCGAATCAAAAACTTTAACACATTGTAACCAAACTCTTTGAACTAAAGTTTTTCCTAAAATACTCACTAATGGTTTTCCTGGAAAACGAGAACTATTCCATCTCGCTGGAATTATTATAACATGATTCATATTAACTCCTTAAATAAATTATTATCAAAAAACATAGAGTCTTTGTCTCTAAGATGAAACACAGCGTCTAAAATTTTATCTGTAGAACAATGTAGTAACAGTTTTTGAATGTAAGTAGGATGTATGTCATATTCAGCTGCTAAATAATACAACAAAGAAGGACCCCACCTGTGTTGTTCTTGTAGCGTTAGAAATTCGTTCAAAACTAATCTATATATACTTTCTAATTTAAATTCTCCAAACCCTCTCTTATTTAATTCTCCTAATAAATATTCAGTTTCTGTATTACCTGGTCCTCGACCCATCCCCAAAATTGTTGAGTCGACCCAATCAATTCCTATATCAACAGCTTCTATACTATTATCCAACGCTCGCCCTTTATTATTATGACCATGAAATCCTGTTAAACCAGACCAACCTTCTTTTATAGCTTTAAATGAATAATTTACAGAATCGTGATTCATTCCTCCTAACGAGTCAGCTAAATATAAAATGTCTACAGCATTCCATTTCTCAATTTTTTTCGCACCATCTCTTATTTCTTCAAAACTTTTATCCGAAGCTTGCATAAGATTACAAGTAACAGTATAACCCAAATTCTTTAATTCTTTACAAATACTTTCACCTGAATCAATATGTTTAAAATGAAGAGTCACACGAACTAAATTAATAGGTGATTCATCAACATAACTAAATGATTCTTTAATTAATTCAGGAGTCATGTCAGAGGTATTTACCATTACCCCAAAATATTCTACATTGGGTTTATATAAATTATTAACAATAAATTCATCTGTAACATTTGCAAAATTTTGTTTTGATGGAGTTCTAAACCCTATTTCTATAGCATTGATTTTTGATTCTTCCATTACTTTTAAATAATTATTAACAAGATTTACATCAAACTTCCATTCTGGGTAATAACCCCCATCTCGCATTGTACAATCTAAAGCTACTAGTCCCATTATATTACCCCTTCTCCAAAATAGAACCATCATAAAATTCTTCATATTTAGTTGGAGTCAAAATTTTAAATTCTATTCCATAATTTTTTAAACCTTTTAAAGCACTATTAATAAGTCTGTCTTTTTCAACACCACTTTCCCATGATGCAGTATCCGTAAATCCCTTTCCATAACAATGATGAGATTCTTTACCAGATAATATGTCTTCCTTTTTATAATATGAATATCCATCCATACCAACAATTGATACATCCTTAGCTCCCATCAAGTGAGCAATCATAATTGACAAACATCCTGCTGTTCTGAAAAATCCCAAAATTTTTCCTTTTTTATATCCTACCTTAACTCCTTCTTTCATATCATTAAAGTTTATTAAAGTATAATCTATAGGACCAAGTATCTCTCTTACAGTTTTTAAATGAATACCAGATCCTAATAAAATCTCAGATTCAGGATAAATCTTCTTTCCAAAAGTCCTGAATCTTTGAGTATTTGTCCATAAATGATAATCAGGCATCCAAAAATCTGTCATATTATTTATTCCAATTGTAAATGCTCTTTCTTTAAAAATAAAAGTATCTATCTTACTTTCATATTCTTTTACAGACGAGCCAGCACAAAGAATAACAGCACGTCTTCCCTTATGTTTATCAATTAAACTTTCAATCGTTTTCATTTTCTTCTCCTTATTACTTGACAGGGAATTTCTTTTATATTTAAAACTAATGCACAAGCAACTCTATGATGACCTTCAAATATTTCAAAACCATCATTATATTTATTTACTATTAATGCTTTCTCAACTACCATTATACTTTCTGTAAATCCTTCATTTTTAATACCTTTAAAAACACCAAGAAATTTCTTAACTTTATTATCAATCCATTTGTTATTCCTTCCATATAATCTTTGTAATTGATGATAGGACTTATCTTTTCTATTCATTAAAAATCTATAATGGGGAGAATAGATCATATTAAGTTCTTCTTTATCAGGACCTTTATGTAATGATTTCCATAAATGAAATCTCTCGGGATTGTATTGTGCTTTCATCTTATTTGGATCTATCATTGATTCATAATAATTGCTTGTATCAACTGTTTTAACTAGATTTCTAAAGTTCATTTATCTCACTCCTGGATAGTTCATAAAAGATTTATAAGTAGGTTTATGTGGCATAACTGATATTTCTATTGGGTATGTCCATAAAGTGTAAGCAAAACTTACGATGTCTCTGTAACTATGTTTATTAACTTCATTATACCACAACTCCATAAATTTTCTTGTCTTTTTAGTATTTCTTTTTAGCATTATACCAGGCGAATATAACATAGAATCTAATGGAAACCCATCGCTTTTATATTGATTAAATTGTTTAGTTAAAATCGTTTCACTATCTAAATTTAACTTTATACATAAATCAAGTTCTGCTTTATAAGAATTCACCCTTTTCTTTCTAGACATTACTGCAATATTCTTTTTCAAATATTTTTTGACCATAGAATCTAAATCTGTTCTAACCGTAAATCTAGCGTCCAAATACAAACAAATATCATAATCAAAAAAGGTATGATTTGTTATTTTAATTTCTCTTGATTTTTTTCTTGGATTTTTACATCTTTTTATATTTATTATTTCCCAATTTTTACTTGATATATTTTGATCGGTAAAACACTTTAAATTCCAATCTTTATTAAAATACTTGGGCTCATTCAATTTATATTCTTTTCCTAATAAAACTGTATATATAACTTTCTTCATAATATATTCTCAAATGGATTCTCTTTTTGTCCTTCAACAAAATTCCACGGTAGTATTTTAATTTTTCCTTTAATATTTTCTAATAATTTATCATGTTTTTTTATTCCAACTTTTTCAATTTTACTATGATGCCATGAAACAAACAACTTATTTATATACTCAAGAGTTCCATCATTTAACATTTTTTCAAGGATATTATACTCAGCTCCTTCAATATTCATTTTACAAAATATATTTTGTTTCTTATCAAAATTTTTCATAATCCATTCAGAGAAATCTATACACTCTACAAAAATAGGATTATGTTTATCAATTTTTTTCTTTTTCGATTTATGTAATGTACTAGCTGCTGTTCTATCTTTTGTTCCTATATAAAATGGAATTACTTTATTATTTACCCAAACCGCTTTATTTATAAATATAAAATCATGTTGTTTACTTAACTTTGTCAACTCATCTTTATGTCTTGGATGGCACTCAAATGCATAGATATCATAATCATTATAATGTTTTTTAAATTCTAATACAGAATCTCCAGTCCATGTACCACAATCAATATAAACATTTTTCATGATTAAACTACTCCTTTACGATAAATTGTCAAAGTTCTAGAACCAGATTTACTTATTATTTCTGGGTAAAAATTTAATCTAGCAAAAACTTTATTATAGTTTTTGCTACCTCTAATTCTAACTATAATATTATCGCTCATTTCTGTGAGTTTTTTTACTACTCTGTTTAAATTCTCAAAAGTTTTTACTGCATTTTTGTCACGTTTATAAGTATCTAAATGGTATAATATTGCTAGGGCAAATATATAATCAAAATGTCCCAGTTTATCAAAGTCCAAATCAATAATATTTTCATGTATGTATTTTATATTCAAATTCCCATATATACTTTCAAAATACTCTTTGACAAATAAAGCCTGAGAACGGGCAAGATCTGATAATTCAACCCCTATAACTTCAGCTCCCAATAAAGCAGACTGTATGGAATAGCTACCAGCGCTAGCACCAAGATCAAGTATTCTTTTACCTACCAAACTTTTTGGAAGTACTGACTTTATATTCATCCACAACTTTATATCGCTCTTCTCTTTGTTAGTTGTCTTAATACCATTTAAATCTATTGATTGGTACCAAGGACGTAATTCTTTTACTCTTTTTAATATATATTCTTTTTCCATTATTTTTTCTTACCTTTTCTTTTCGTTCTTATGATATCTACCTTTTTTAGACATCTTAACAAAATAATCCATATTAAGATTAGGATGATAATATAAATATCCTTCAATAAACCACTGCCATCGCAATTGGTTCATCCTCATACCCATTCCAAAAGCAGCGTACCTTATAACCTCTTCATAATCTATAGCCACTAATCCACATAAATCTATAAAATATAAATCTTCACCAGTCCATATAGAATTTTTATTATTCAAATCCACCAACGCCAAATATTTATCGTCGTCTTGAATAGTGTTCAACTTGCCTATTAGTTTACCTAATTGTATATTAGGTTCTGGTTCTCGCCTTACACGATTCATTTTCACACCTTCTATCCATTGACTAATTTTTATTTCTGAATCTACATATAGAACTTTGGGTACTTTTACTCCATTGTCGTATGCCAACGTTTGTAATCTAGATATTTCTATATAACTATCTATACTAACACCTGGACGCTTAAAATCAAATCTTATCATTTTATTGCCTAATATTACTTGATAAATCATCGGGTGGTCTGTTTCAATTATATTATATACTTCTTCGTTTAATATATCATTAACTTTTTTAGCAATAATTTCTTTCTTTGTCATGTTAATTAATCCCCTATTTTAAATAAATATCTTTTACCGCCACGTTTAGAAGTGCTAATAAATTCAACTTTCTTTCCACCAAGTTTCTCCAAATATTCTTGAATATCTTTTTTAGATTTCAACCATTTGACTAAATACATTCCTGAGCTCTCTGCTCCAGCAGTCTGAAAAAACATTTCTCTGGAATGTTTAATTAAATTAGACATAACTATATCAGCCTTTTTGCCCAACTGTTTTTCCATCCACATATGAACATTCATACATATTGCCAAATCAACATCTTGAAATTTAGTTGCCTCATTAATATTTGAATTTAATGTAAAGTCATTCAAACAAAAAATGGTCCTTGCTTTCTTTAAAAACGAAAGCATAACGGGATCAGCTTCATACCCTATTATTTTGTTCATTTGATATCTTCTCATCAAATTAAATAAATAATAACCAGCAGCGCATCCAACATCTATAACCGATTCAATTGGATAGTTTATATTTTTAATTATATTATTAAACTCATAGTCAATATCTTTATGATATAAATTGTCTTTATAATAAGGGATATCTATTGGATGATATGTTTTTCCTTTATGTTTAGCAGAACCATCATAATACGTTTTCCCCAAAAGAGATAAGATATCCTTTTTTGAATACTCTACTTGTTCTCTTACCTTTTTATCTACACCAGCTATTTGTTTCTTAATTGTAGCGAATGCTTTATCATCTTCTTTGTAAATCCCATTAATACCCTTAATAAATTTAAGATTAATATTATCAGTTGACGCCCAATAAAAATCTATTAGTTTTAGTTTTTTCTCTTTCTCACAAAACAGAATATTTCCCGGATTAATATCCTTATGTACAATCTTTCTTTCTTTTAAGATCCCTTCAATATCATTAAGTTGACTAAAAACTTCTTTTAATGAACAAGAGAATAATAACCTCCTAACATTATTCTCATTAATTCTCTTGGTGTTTCCTAAACTAAAATCATACCTTTTCATAATATAAGATACTTCATCAAAATCTATGATTTCGGGAGCATAAACATTATTAACAGCAAATTTATTTAAACAATACATTTCATTTTTAACTGATGATAGTTTATTTTTTTCGTGGTCTTCTTGTATGTATCTTTTTTTAACTGTAAATTTTTTAAAATTTAAATCAGATTGATGTGTTCTGTGGGTGTATTCTTTGTATGTCATTGACTAATCCTTCCTTTTTATCCCTACAAATCTTATATCTTTTTCCTCGTCTTTCAAACTAAATTCACTGAATATTTCTTCAAGGTTTAAAACATTAGTAATATCTTCTACTTTCAAGTTTTTATAATACTTCGCCCATTTCTCATCTCCTACTTGTGTATTTCCAGAACGCCAAGGGTTGGTTCTTTTTGTTCCGTGTTCTTTCTTATCAGAACAAGCAGAGAAAAACATTAAACCTGACGAGTTAAGTAATTCAACCATTTTCTTTAATGTAAGTTCAAGATATATATCATGTTCAAAAGCATTTGTAGATACAATAACATCAAATTTTTTATCAGAATTAAATTTATGAGCAATAGAAACAACATCAACATTCGGTCCCTTAACAACATCCAAACCTATATAATCACAGTTTTCAAATAATCCTTTATTATTTCCATTTATATCTAGAGAGCCAATATCTAAAACTCTTTTATTTACAAAATATTGAGGGTATTCTTTCTTAACTTTTTCACACCACAGTATTTGCGTTCTGTGAGCCATCTTATTTACCTCCTTCATAATTTTTAATATATAGTTCAATTCTTCTTCTCCATGCATCACCAAGTCCTGAATTTATGGGGAACGCCCTACTTGCATGTTTATGAGTAGCAAATAATTTACCATCATAATGCCATTCACTCATATGTCTGGGCCTTTGCATACTTAGTTCTTTATGTTGTGCATCTTCAAAAGGCAATTGACTTTTTTTAGCTGTCATAAGTAAACCATTCATTGAATTAGCAGTAAGTCCAGCTTTTTTAATTGCAAAAGGAATGTTCCATCCTGTATCACAACTAATAGATTTTCCTGGTTCCATGTTAAAATAACCAGCTTCTTTTTCATTTAATTTATATTTACCAATATGTTTTTTAGTATGTCTTTTATCTTTTATAAGTTTAGGTAAAAAATCTAATTTAACTTTCTTCAAAATATGAGATCTAAAAGCAAATAAATAAACCGAGGGAAAGTTTCTATGTTTTCTTAACCAACTCCCAAATGCCCCACCAAAACAATCATATTTATTCAACTCATTAATTATTACTTGGTCCCAGTTTTTATATAAAATTGCTATGTCCGCATCAATAAATATTACATAATCAGACTCTATATACTTCAAAGCTAGATTCATAGCTGCTCCGTGATTCATAGAAACATGTTCCATATTTTTGGCATCAGCTACTAACTTATATCCTTTAGGTATTCTATCGCACCCAACCGAGTTAATACATTTCCAGTTTATTTCATGCTTACCACTAAGAAATTTTTCACATGTATATTTTAAGAATTCAGCATAGTCAGCAGAGTTTGGTCCCAAAAACGTAAAGAAATCTATTTTCATTTTCTATTTCTCCTAAAAATTATAATTGAAAAATTTAATATCTTCTTTATATAGTTCTCCAACTTTTTCAATAAGTTCTTTACTATAATATATTCTATAATGATCATGTTCTGACTTATTTAAATGAGGCAATTTCCTTTCTATACCCAATCGTTTACATATTTTATTCCAATCATCTTCAAAATTTTCAAATCTACCAACAAAATCAATTCTAGGTTTATCATTTGAGTCTTCAATCCAAGATATTTGAGTAGGAGCTACTATTTTCCCATGTTCTGAATTTAAAAAGTCAACAAAATTTTCAAATGAGTCCATTATTGATTCAGGATTTAAATATTTTTTATCTTTATAGGACCTTTTTGTTTGTTTATAATAATGATATAGAGAAACTATTCTGTCCCATGGATTACGAGAAAATGTAAATTTAAAATAACTATCAAAAATATCTCTATGAAGCCTCTCTTCCCACCCTCTAATCATTGTGTGGTCAGAGCTTGCAGAAGTAGATTCAATATTCCAAATAGCCCTTTCTATAGATTTTCCACCATTTCTATTTATATGAATAAAAATACATCTCAACTTATGACATATCATTTCTTTTTCCTAATATATAAATCAATTCTTCTTTTCCAGGCATCCCCCCAAGTTTCTTTCAATGGGTGAACTCTACTAGCTTGTTTATGTGTAGTAAACACTTTTCCATTATAATGCCATTCATACATATGTCCCGATTTCTGCATACATAATTTTCTATGTTCGTAATTTTCAAATGGTAGTTGAGCTCTGCTAGAAATCATCATAACCATTGGCATAGATTTACTAGTAAATCCACCACCCTTAACAATTAAAGGAAGCTCCCATCCTGTATCACATTTAATTATACTTCCTGGTTTCATCCTAAACATCTTTGCTTCATCTTCATTAATCTTATATCTTATAGGAGAATCAACTCCTTTTTTTACTTTTGGTCTAAAATCTAATTTCACTTTATCCAAAATATAGGATCTAAATGCAAATAAATAAACAGTTGGAAAATCTCTATACTTTTTTGAATGTGAATAACTTACTCCAAAACAATCAAATTCATTAAGTTCATTCACAACAACTTCGTCCCAATTTTTATAAACAATTGCCATATCAGCGTCGATAAATATTACATGTTCCGACTCTATATATTTCAAAGCTAAGTTCATAGCTGTGCCATGATTCAAAGAATTATGCCCAGTATCTCCTGCTTTTGCAACACATTCATATCCTTTGGGTAGTCTATCTGCTCCAACTGATTCAATACACTTCCAATTAATTTTATGTTTACCACTAACAAACTTCTCACATGTATATTTCAAATACTCAGCATAATCAGCAGAATTTGGTCCTATAAAAGTTATAAAATCAATATTCATATTACTACCTCTTTTTTATAAATGCAATTTTATCAAAAATTTTTACACTTTCTATACTTTTATTCAAATATGAGTTTTGTTTAGGAGTTAAAACCTTACTACTAAACTTATTACTAATTACATAATTATTTAATACTTTTAAGGTTTTATCTGCTTCGACTTTAATTTTTTTACTGTGATTTCTTTTACATTTCAAATCCTCGATTATATACCACCCACCGGGAGTAACAAATTGAAATAAATGACCCAATGTATATTGCTGCTCTTCTGCTATATGTGACGCATCATCTATCATAATATAAAAGTTTTTATAATTATCAAAAACCTTTAAAAGTTTAGGCATATCTATTTGATCTGCACTAACAAATTCAAATCTGCCGCTTTTAACATGTTTCTTAATTAAGGGATCTCTTGGTAATTTTTCCATCATATCAACAACAACCAGGTTCGCCTTGGTAAAGTATTCCATCCACATTTTTACAGATGCTCCTTCTCCAAATCCAAACTCAATCATGTTGAATTTTCTGTTTCTGTGTTTATCAAAAAAATTATGATACCTTCTTGTATATCTATGATTTTTATCTGACTTATCACAACCATATTTATTAGAGAGTTTTGTAAGTATATCAGCCATCTAACTTCTCCTTAATCTTTGCTTTTTTCGCACCAACCAATTTTATCCTACCCGACTCTTTTAAATGCCGTATAAATATAGTATCTTTCTCTTTTCTAATTACTGGGTCTGAGTCAAGTACGTTATAATATTTTTCGCTAACAAAAGCTATATTAAAACCATTAAAAGTTGTGAATACAGGCGTTAATCCAAGTTTCTGTTTATAATTCATTCCTTCCATAAATCTCAAAACGATAGATGATATAAAAATCTGATCAACCCACCACCTCAAAGTGGTACGATAATGTGTCTTATGAGCTGGTCTTCCACTCTCTAAAGTTTTCCATATTCTGTCATACTCTGGAATTGATTTATGACCGCCACCAAGAATTACTTTTTTTCCATATTTAAATAACTCTTTCGCACTATGTTTAAAAAAGAATCCCCCACCACAACCATAAGCTCTCATTATTCTTCTTTTTATTTCATCAGGTCTACCAATAATACAAAGGTCAAAATCATAATCATATATATGTTTCCAATCATTTATAAAAAAGATATCTAAATCTATTAAAAGGAAACCCTTATATTTCTTATCTTTATCTTTCTTTAATTCATTGAGAATCATATCAAATTTCAAGAATTGCATCTTGGTATCCCATTCTTTTTTGTCAAGCTTCTCATATGAAATATTATGTCTAGTTAATTGTTTTACTTGCTGTTTATTTAAATCTGGACCATATAAAACAATATCATGATTCTTAATAACATGTCTTGTTTTCAAAAATAATTTTCCTGAATCAAAATAGTTTGAATCGCTAAGAGTTATTATTTTAAACATTTTAACATCCAATTATAAGATTTTTGTAAACTATATCTTTCAACTGCTGCTTCTCTACACCTATTTGAATTTACATTTTTCAATAAAGTTTCAGCGGTAGTTATCATCTCTTTTTTATTACAAAGGGCACAATTGTTTTTATGAAGATAAAAGTCATTTATTGGTGCATCTATATTATATACTACAGGTACGCCACATATAGTCATTTCTAAAAACGACTGCGGGAATCCTTCTACTTTTAATTGTGTGAATAAAATACCCACTTTTGCTTTACAAATATTATCTCTAACTTCATCCTGACCTATCTTTTTTGTCAAATCAACTAAATGATGAGATGGTGGAATTTTACTTTTAAATCTATACCCACCTATCCATAAAACTTTTCTCTGTTGTTTTATTGCCCTTAATTTCTTAAGAAAATATATCTCGTTTTTATCACCTCTCAAACCTACTAATAGATAATCATACTCTTTTTCAATATTATCAGGGGCTTTCCAATAATTAGGATCTTTACCTTTGAACCATAATCTAGCATTGAGCTTGACTCTTTTTTTAGTATCAACCAAACTAACATTACACTTATGATTATACATATTTTTTGAGTTACATGAATAGTATATTTTCCTGTTTTTTATTTTTGATAAAATCATTTCATCTTTCTTAACAGAATATTTTACAGACCATACTATTGCTTCTGGGTGTTTATTTATAAATCTCACAACATTTTTTGGATTAACCATAACATGTTCCCACGGAAGCTTAACCTCCTGTGGAGTCATATAAATTATATGACCAAACTTTTTGGCATATTCTCTATATCCGCATGTAACTTTACCATCTATCATTAACTGATGTTTTCCATTCTTTCTATCTAAAATATCACCATATAGAATAATTAACATTTATTTTCGCTTTACCTCCCATGCTACAAATGACTTTCCTCTCGGTTTTACAAACCTAGTTCTTCTTCTCCAAGCATAACCAATATCCGAAACTAAAGCTTTCTCGCCTGGTGATGCGTATAAACCATATTTCCATTTCTTAATGACAGGAACCATATAGTCCTGAGTAGCTCTAAACTGTTTCTCAGGATTCTTGTTATCTCGCATCCTCGGGAGAGCTTCATCAATAAATTGACGTTTAATTAATATTGGATTTAACCCAAATTGTCTTTCCCATTTATCTGCTATATAAAATCCCTCTTTATTATATCTCCATTTACAACCAAATGTACTAAACACTCTCCCTTTTGGGGTAGTAAGTTTATATAACCTCAATGAAGATAAATCATCATGTTTATCTAATATCCTAATCATTTTACTAACATTTATTTTTCTATTAATACTCCAATCATCCTCAATATGAAAAATATAAGGAGCACTTGAAGTTTTCCATACCCATATTACTGCTTTTGGAAATGAGGGTTGACTAGCATGATTATATACTATATCTTCAAAGTACTTTCTTGCTACCCTCATTACCATCTTTGGTTTCATCTTTTCGCCGACAGGATCTATATTTAGTACAAGTCGAAATTCATTTTCTTTAGTGACTATATTCTCTACTATGCTTTTCAATGTCTGCTCTAAAATAGTAGGTCTTATAACGGCAGTCATAGTTATATCAATTTTAGCCATATATTATATCCAATTATCATATTCTTTTCCCTCTTCTGTTAATAACAACTCAAATCTATTTTGATTGCTATTCATTAAAAATCGTTCAAATCTAGGGTGTAAATAACCATCTATCCAAAATTCAACAATAAAACCAATATCAATAACTCTTCCGCCATTTTCCTTTATTGAACCTGTATATATACGACCAAGTTCTCCTGCCGCAACCATCCAAAAATCATAGTTATTTGCTTCATATTTTATTATGTCCATTACCTCATGAAATGAATTTTTATACTGATTCTCATAATGGCCAACAATTTCGATAATATCAACTGAATAGTCTTTTAGTAATCCTCCTACTTCTGGTTTTGCTGTAATCAAAGCTATCTTTCTGCCTTTCATCACATCTAATAGATTTCTATGACCAGGTCTTCTTATTATCATCAAATGATTAGAATCTGGATTACAGTAATTATCATTGTCAAACTCAGATCTTAGATATAATTTCGCCCAATCCATCATCTTAATTCTTGTTAGTTCATTGATTGACTTGTGTGCGTCCTTCACTCTTGGCCAAAATGTATTATTGAAATATACTTCTGGTGTATCAATGAAATCTGCATGTCTAGCATAGTATCCCCATAACTCAAACATCTCAACAACTTTCGAGCGAGGAAGCCCCTCTTTTTTGTTGATTATTTCTATCTGTTCAAATTTACCAGTCAGTATACAATCAATAAATTTTATACCACCATCGCCGAAACGGATATGGGAAAAGGATTTTTTATACTTTATACAGTTCTCAAGTTTCAAGAAAATATCTTCTATTTTATATATCATGTTATAATTCCCATAAAATAATCTATTAATTTCTGCATGTTAGTTTTTCTGTCTCCCAAACTTTCAATTTTCTTCCTTGCGTTTTCCCCCAATTTAATTCTTAAATTTTGATGAAGTACCAAATTTTCAACACATGTTAAAAATGATTGAAAATCATTTTTTGCTACTATTCCACTATAACTATGAATCAAATAATCTTCTGTTCCTGACATATCTGCGTTGGTTCCCACTACCGGACATCCAGTCATCATAGCTTCTGCTGGAGGCATATGTAATCCCTCTTGTGTAGCAGGGGATAACCATATATCAACATTATTATAAAAGGAATTCTTTTGTTCCATTGATGGTTTATAAAAAAATTTATCTGCTATAGTACTATGCGAACCATCTATCATATCGTTTCCAAACAACCATAATTTCAAATTCTTATGTCTTTTCTTCAATAAAAGATAACAATCAAATATCCAATTTGTCCTTTTGATTTTAACATGTTTTCCCTTTGTATATAATCCGCCAAGTATTACACTATTCTTTTTTTCTCTTATATATTCTGGATATAGTTCATTCAAATCATAACCAGGTCTTATTATATGACTATCAACACCAAACTCTTTTAATTTTCTTTGAAGACAAATACTATTCACTATTTTGATTGTTGGAGCTTTTAAAATCGTATTAACAATTTTTCTTACAGGCATTTGCCATGTTTCCCAACCCCTTATATAATGGAACTTTGTTCCGCATCTTTTTGGAGCTCTTATAGTTGGAATTACAGATTTATAACCCGTTGCTATAATAACATCAGATCTTGGTAAATCTTTTTCGATTCTGACTATTATATGTTCTGCTTTTAATTTGGTCCATGTGTGTATATTTCTTCCATAATCCACAAAAACAACTTCATGCCCCAGATCTTTCAACGTATTTCCAGATTTTATTAATGTAAAGCTTCCACCATTATTACCTAAACCAACTTCTCTTAAATCAAATATTATTTTCATAAGAATCCTTCAATTCAGCCAAAAAGATAGAACATCTTTTATTCTTCCTGATGTTTTCAATCCATGGTAAAATCTCCAAATTAACATGGCTACCAATAATTTTAGGAGAAACTTTATTTTTAAACCCCTCAGATATCGAGTATTTATGATCAATATGATATTCTTTATTTCCAATTTTCTTATTTTCTGGATTAATTATATAACTATAATTTTTGATTGCTCTTCTAGTATATTTCCAAACATCTTTATAATAACAGGCCAACTCTCCTAATTCTTCATCTGTATATTTTCTGTGGGTTTTTATAAACCACTCCTCTTTCCATAACATCTCCATTATTTTAGACATCTTCTTTTTATAGTCGGGATTGTTTCTATTAATTTTCCATCTGCTTTTAGTTTCATGTGTATGGGTTTTCTCAAAAAACGGATTCTTTTCTTTTGTCATTCCATACATACCGTTCTCTTTTCCAAATAAAACTCGTCTATTTTTCTTCCATTTCTTCTTCGTTTCTTCCTTGTGCCTCTTTCCAGAAAATGGATTTCCAGCACCTTTATATCTATTTCTAAAAGTTTGGCATTTATTACTGTGGTTTGAGCAACACCACTTTCCATTTTTAAATTGGTAATTTGCCACATTTCCACATTTATAATCACATAGTCTCATATACATCTACTCCTTGCTCTATATTCTCAGACATAATTACAGGAGTTCTTAAAGGGTTTAATAAATTAATAAAATCTTCTTCTACAGGTGGTCCGACATGTATCAATGGAGTTCCTAACAAAAGAGCTAAATGAGAAACTTCGTGTCGTATATCACCAATAACAAACTTAGATAGTTTAATACACTCGATCATACTTCCAAGAAATGTACTCTTGTTACCAGTAAAATTAGTTATCCTTGCAAATAAATCAACACCATCAATAATATCTTCTCGTTCTATTTTTTTATTTGTTGCAAGATTATCAACTATTCCTATATTCTTTCCAAGTGCTCTTCTTGCAATCTCTTTATTTTTCTTCATTGGAAGAAAGTCGTAGTCCATCTTTTCTCTTGGAAATTGCCATCTAACTTTATATCTCCACCCCCTAATATCCGGATATTTATGATCAATAATATGAAATCGTTTTTTAAATTTAGCTTTAAAATACTTAACAATCTCATAATAATGTTCTTCTTTATAACCCACTAATTTGAAGCCATCTCTTCCATTTGGATCTGTATCATTTTCTAATCTTAATGAAACTAAAATATCAGCGTATTGTCCATATAAGTCAAATCTTGATGGTCGAGTCAACACAATCAATCTCAATCTAGGATTATTCTTTTTAAAATGAATTGCATAGGGGGCAAATCTAAAAAGCTCCCAAGATAACTCCCCTACGAATGGACCAAATAAAACTGCTTTATGTCTCATTCTGTGCTGGTTCTTTCGCATCTAGTGTTACTGTCTCTGTAAATTTCTTGAGTTCCTCTTTTAAAAGTTCATTCTCTGTTTGAAGTTTTAAAATTTCAACTACAGAACCATCAATCAAATTATTAACTTGCATAAGATTAATAGCTCCGCCATATGAACCAGCATAATCATATTCAATTAGTTGTCTTTTAACAGCTTCTATCTCACGTTTTTTTGTTTGAATCCAAGGGTTTCTTGTTTGTTGCATTCTCTTTTCTCCTCTTTTTATATAATAAATTTTTGAACTGTGGAAATATTTCCTTCGGTGGAATGTTATATTTTTTATTGACTACAAATGTTATAGGGGTATTTTTTATATTATAAGTTCTCGTGTGTAGTGATTTTTGACATCCAAATTCCAAAACATCTATATTATAAAGCAAAGATATATTTGGGATCGCGCTTTGTGAACCAAACGTAAAAAATGTATTTTCTAATATAACAAGTAGTAATCCAACAAGAGATGATTTATCTCCGGGTATCATATCATTTAAATCTAAAAATCTTTTCTTTTGATCAGGGATATATTCCCCTTCTTTTCCACAAACAATGAAATTAAAATCTTTCACCAACTCCCCATCTCTAGATAGTTTGTCATAAAACTCAGGCCAAGAATTCCAATTTCTTCTAAAACCATTTCGATACCTTGGAGCTAAAACAACCAATGGTTTTCCATCTTTGGGCAAATAAGAATTCACTAGATCATAATTCTCCTGTCTTGGTTTATAAATATATTGCATCTTGTTTTGGGGAAATTGATTCTTGTTTAAAAAACTTCTTTTTTCAGTATCAGGATATATATGTTTAACTATATGGTATCTCTCTCTATATTTTTTATAAAAATCTTTAGCAATTTCCAAATATTGGTGAACGTTCAATCCATTCAATCTAAAACAATTGGGTTGTCGTTTTTCATAATCTCCTGGTATTCTTAAAGGTACGAATATATCTGCAAACTTTCCATATAAATCAAACCGCTCTTTTCTAGTCAGAATAATAAATTGTATATCTTTACCTTTATATTCTTTATTAACCATCTTTGGAAGCATGGGAGCAAATCTAGATGTTTCCCAATATAACTCCCCCACAAAAGGACCCATTAAAATAGCTTTTGGTTTTTTAGCCATTAAAAATACCTCACCAGTCCGATACTAACTGTCGATCACTATGTATTAACTTATAAAACTCATCAAATGTTAAACTATCTATTTTCTTTTCAGCCTCTACAAATTTGATAAGGTCTAACTTCTGTTGTTCATTTTTACTTTTATTTCTAGTTAATCTATTACAAACAGAACCGCTCATTTTTCCACAATGAATCCCCAACTTATGGTGTAGTGCAAGTATATAAGGTTCACCTTTTGTTGATACGTCTAATAATCTCCAATAATGCTGATCATGCATTTTATTATGTCCAACAAGTCTGGCTAAATCAAGAAGACCAACATCTTCAAAAAAGTTAGGACGCACACTCCATAAACCAGACCCGCCCAATTTTCCAGTTCTACCAACAAGGTCTTTATTAATATTTATAACTGTTTTTTTACTCTTAACTCCTCCAGGCGATTGCCCTATAACTTTAATATTCTTTAACTTATTTTTTCTCACATGTTTCCATGCAGTCGCCAATGTTCGGTCCCACTCAGGAGTAAGAATTACATCATTATCTAATATCAACAAAAACGAATACTTGTCCTTCTCTGGATCTTGCTGATGTAATAATCCAAACATATTACATGATGCTGCCTTACTAAAAGCATTGAATGTAGATGCATCAGTGTTAAATGTTACTTGTGTAATTAAACCTTTTTTATATAAATTTGAAAAATAACTGAAATGTTCTTCTAGTCTATGATTTGTCTGATTATCATAAACAAAAAGTTGATAAGGCATGGTAGAGTGTTTTTGCATTGCTGCAATACATTTTTTTGTTATAGCAAGTCTGTTCCTCACAGTAAGAAAAATTTTAATCATTTAATAACTCCTCAAATTTATCAATAACTTCTTTTAATTTTTCATCCGTTTCTATTAGATCATCATAACAAGGACTATACTCATCCATTGATTGTGGACATGGTGTATTACCATGAAGAAAACATGGACCACAATCTCTTTTTGTATCAATCCAAGAAGCTTTAGGATATGTCTTCAATCTAATATAAGCAGGGAATGGTCCATAAATACCAAAACATTTTTTATTCAAAGAAGCAGCAATATGCCCCAGTGCCGAATCTGTAGCAAATGTTGCCTTACACAAACTTGTTAAAGCAATTGTATGGGCAATTGATGTTGAATGTTGGCAAAAATTAAAAGTCATCTCTGGCTTCTTTAAAAGTTTAATAAAATTATCAACATTTTCTGCTTGTCGTGGATTATCAGTTAGAAGTACATTATGTCCTCTCTCATTTAACTCGTCTATAATTTCAGTCCAAAACTCATGTCTTGGAGTTCTAATTGGAGAACTTGCTCTCAACTGCATTAAAACGAAGGAATCATTTTCAAGATTCCATTCTTTCAATATTTCAAAACATTCGTCAACAAGTTCTTCTTTTGGTTCCTGTTTTGGAATTAACAAATGATCAGGTAAATCTAAACCAAGCCATGTCGAAAAAAGATTATATGCGTTCTTTATCTCTGCCTCTCTACACCTCTCAATAACACCTTCAAATAACATATGATAGTCTGATTCTTGTAAATGTTTAACTGAAAATGGTAACTCGAGTACTTCATCAACACAATCCCAAGTTTCAACCATTGATTGATATTGCGGACCACAGGCAAATTTGATATAGCATGTGGGATATTTATTTTTGAGATATGTGAGGTTGGGTTGTATAAATAATAGATCTCCGATTCCGCCTGTTCTAAAAACTAAAATTGTTTTATCATCAACTTCTTGACCGATATATGGTCTATACATATTTTTAAAACGCATTGGAGCAGGATAAAGTAATTTAGAAGCCTTTCCTGATTTGTCTTGTTGTAACTGCTGAAAAACTCCAAGTCCCATAACATATTTACCTTTCTTCTTTAAACTTTGCTCTTTAAAAAAATTCTGTGTGAACTTGAAAGTTTTACGAGATTGAGCAATAACAATATTTGGTGGTGCGTTTCTTAACTCCTTCAAATCTTTAACATATCCACCATCTATCGCTTTTAAACCAAACTTTCGTAAAGTAGACGGAGTAAGAGTTTTTAAATCTTTTTTGAACATTTCTTCTTTCCATATTCCTCGTTTCGACTCGGTATACATTTCGATTTCCTTTCATTTGTAGTTACTTATTTTATTTTCTAGCTTTTGCCATAGAGCTATCAATACACTTTTTCAATTTTTCAGGTGGCCATTTATGTCTTACAGCATCTTTTTTACACATAGAGACCATATGTTTAGCCCACGCCATTTTCTTCTGAGCGGGATTCATACCACTTTTCTTTATTTCTTTTTCTTTTTTAAATGCGCCAGCAACATCTCCAACTCTACCCTCTTCTACCTTTTCATCTTTACCTTTCCATCCTTTATCAATTGCATTGAAAAATTCCTTTTTCTTATCAGCAGGAATATCAGCAGGAGAATTATAACCATACTTCTTTAACATAGATTTGAAGTATGCCTTATAGTCCTCATTAATACGCATTTCAGTTAGCTGACCATGAATACTCTTTAATAATCCACCAACATTTTGATTCGGAACAGTATTAATTTTATTTGAAAGTTTCTTTGGATCTTCTTCTTTTGCTGGTCCTTCATCATATTCAGAGGCTTCAAATCCTTCCTCTTCACTCATCAGTGGGCCAGCACATTCATCTACAGCGACTTCTGCTTTCCCATCTAATGATGGAACAACTCTTGCTTTAATTGGGTGGTCATATGGGCGTCCAGTTGTGCTTAAACTTCCCTTTCCTAAATCAACATCTTTCACCTTTTCAAGAAGTATGTCAATTTGTTTTTCAGCAGATCTAATTTTTCCGAACTGATTAAAACCACCATCAAATACTTCATCAACTAATTTAATAATATTATCCATTTTTATGCCCTCTTTTGTTGGAATACCGATTGGTCCTTCTCCTTGACCAAACTCTTCTTCCTTACCTTGTTGTCGTCCCTCCGGGACACATTCTTGTTTAACTGGTCACCAAGTAAATCCTCTTGGGCATCCATGTGGTCCTTTTCCATACATTATTTTTTCTCTCCATTGTAAAATATTATTTCATTCCTTTAACATCAGATATAGTTCTTACAAGAAGACCATTTGCCACAGTTGTTAAAGGATTTTCTGCTCTCCTGATTTGTGAAAGTTCAAATGGTAAAGCATATTCAGATATAACACTTTTAAATAATTCAAGAAATCCTTTAGGCATACTAGTACCACCTGAAACAATAATTGGTATTGCTTCATCGACTTCAATATCAACTTTATCATTAAATTCTGTAATAATCTTCTTAACAGTATACTCTATCAATGCTTTATGATAATAATAAAGAGCTTCTAAAACTCTCTTTGTTTTCTTATTTTTTATCTCAACCTGACCAGAAAGTTGCATGTATTTTTCTTTAACACTAGTTACCCTATTTGAAACCATACCAAGCGAAGCGGCAGTTTCATTATCAATCCAATCTCCTGCTCTTGCGGTCGAAAATGTTAATGCTTGAATCCCTTTATACGCCACAGCAACATTTGCCATTCCAGCACCAAAACTAATACCAATACCGCTGAATTTTTCTTTGGCACATTCTGAATAAATAATTGCCATACCTTCATTTACTGAAGTGTAATTAACTCCTAAACTCTTTAGAACTCTTGCAAAAACATTCTCATGATATGTAATTGAACGTCCTTCATCAATTGCCTCAGCAGGAATTGAATATGAGCAATATGCTTCTTTTGTTGAAACATCTCCAATTAATTCTTGAAGCATTAATGTCAGCACATCAATCGCAGCTATTTCTCTTGGTGAGATTAAACCTTTTTCCATAGGTCGAGAAACTTTCTGTCCAAAAATATTTGCATATTTAAATGCATCAGAACCAATAATAAAAAGTTCACCCTCATCACCTTTGACATAACTAATATCGCTTAGCTCTGAAATATGAACATCATTGGCGTCTAATGGTAAAAATACATTTCTTGTAGTCCTAATTTCATCTGAATCTGATCTTGCACAAACTATGTGCATTGTTCCAATATCTAACCCTATTTCAACTATAGGATCTTTCTTTTTCACTTCACCTTTCACTTCGCTTACCATAAAATGTTACCTCCTTAACCATCTGATTGTATAATCCTTGAAAGTAAATCAGCACTATCATCAATGTCCATTTTTTCTTGTTTAATTGATTCCTGTGATGTTTCACCTTTTAATTCTAATCCTTCTAAATCAATTTTAGGAATAAAAGTATCTTCTAACTCTTCAACTTTCGGTTCTTTATCTAATGTTTTACTTTCATCATGATCTTTAGTAACATGTATAACTTTAGTAGGTTCTTTCTTTTTTAGTAACTTCTCAATACTAGACAACCTATTAGTAATTTGTTCTTTATTTAAAGGTGCATTACTCGATTGTTTTTGAAGTATTTTATTCATTAAATCTTCTAGTTTATTAAATCTGCTTTCATAGTCTTCTTTTTGTTCCTTAATTTCTTTTTTCTTAACTAAAAAATCTTTTTGTGTTAAAACTTGTTCCTTCCCTTTTGTATCTGATATAATTTCAAATTCCGATACTCCTTGTTTTCTTAAAGCAGACACAACCATAGGAATACTTATATGAGATATATTTGCCTCAACTGGGGTTCTAAAAGGAGACATGCCTGGAATCTCTATAAAATGTCCTTTTTTCCTTATCCTTAAAATTATCATCGAATTTCCCTTAGATAATTTTCTATTAATGTATTTTCCAAATTCTTAAGACTATATTCCTTAATTTTTGCACCAGGAATACTAGTTCTATCTTTTCTGAATTTATTTAACATCCTTTGATAAAATTTAATATTTTGTTTAAAGAAAAATAAATCATAAATATATGAATGTCTTCTTTTTTGTGCTCTAATACCACTTTTCAAAGTTGATTCGCCCATAATAATACAAGGATATTTTAACATATTACTTCTAATATTTAATCTTTTTTCATAAACTTCAATTATACCTGCTCCCTCTAATATCCCTTTTTTATTATCAAGAATGATTTTACTACAACAATCTAAATAATCCTGCATATATTTTTCTCTGAGTTTCGGATTAGTTTTTAATGCATTCCAGTCAAAAGGACAATTATCAGTAGATCTTAACAACATATTAAATCGTTTGGATATTATGTTTCCTAAAGTTGTTTTACCAGCACCTGTTACCCCAACCAATAATAGTTTACTATCTTTAATATTATGAATATCTACAGAAATAGTTTTTTGTGATATTAAATAACCTTCTTTTAACATTGTATATTCCTCAAATATGCTTCCAGCAAATTATCATCTTTCACTTTCACTTTCTTCCCGTTCTTTCTCACTTCTTTAATATAAAATGAGCCATCACCATCCATATAAAATTTCTTTGTACGTTCTCGTAATTCTGGATCAACAATTATTTCAAATGAATGACCAATATTTGCAGCATGCATAATATGATCTATCATCTTAACTAATTGATTATCGGGATCTCTAACTTTTATTATAATCTCATCTAGATCTTCTTTTGGGACAGCCATTGTAAATACTCCTCAATTCGGTTATTTTTAGTAAAAGTATTATCGGGATACGAAACTATAGAACGATCACTATTAAGAGCCTTTTCTATAGATTTCTTTTGATCGGGCATAACCATCATTTCAGCTTCTCCCATCTCACTTATCCATTTATAACCTTGATGCTCCTTTGATAGTTTAATCTTCTGATTTGGATCTTTCATTCTACATAAAAAATTATGACAAATACTTTTTCTTTTTCCACGATCTGCTATATATTCAAATTTATCAATAAGTGTAAGAACTTCAACATCAAGACCGGTTTCTTCTTTTATTTCTCTCTGCGCACATTTAAAAAGACTTTCTCCAATTGGTTTATCACATTTTCCACGAGGAAATTCCCAATGGAGTGGCCAATGATCATCACTAGATCTTTGTATTAGTAATATTTGTTTACGTTCATCTTCATCTATCTTCATTATAATTCCAGCAGCTACATTCATAACATATTCAATCTTATCTTCATCTCCAATGAATGACTCAACTAATACTTCCTTATATAATTTCATTATATAAATCTCCGCTTTTTACATATTCTTTATTTTAAAAAGCATTTCTTGATTTTTTCGTTTAATAATTAATTCTTTTTTATCAAGATAATTTAAACATTTTTGAGGGTTTTTCTGTTTTTTACAAGCAGCTCTATATTTAGGGAAAGAAGCTAAAAACTTTTCCCTCATACCAATGAGAGTAGTATATTTACATTTCTTAAAATATTTTCCTTTATACTTTTTACATTTATTTTTTATATATTCTCTTTCTTTATCTTTTTCTAATCCTAATAACATTCTAACAGCTAATTTAGTAGTTCCCCATACAATTTTTGGTATACTATCCTCTTGAATGTATTTTAAATATTCATTAATCATTAACTTGTCTCCTTATATATATATAACTCGATCACCATATCTGTCTCCAAAGTAACATTAGCAACATCTATTGTTAAAGTGCTCTCTGTTAGACTTATATACGTTATATCATAATGATCTTTATAAGCCATCTCTCCATATTTACTATTTACAATCAATCCGTTTATATCATCTATTCCCTCAGGTACTGCAATTAAAACATCAACTGTTGATTCGGCTTCTACTTTTGTAATAATATGAAAATATCTCGTATGATATTCATATTCCCTTTCAGTAGCAGCTGTATCTATATTACATGTTCCATCAAGAATAAATATAGAAGTGCTAGAGGTTTCATCTAACCCCCAATCTATAGTTGCTTTTCTTTTAATCATAAATGTGGGAACATCATAATTACTATACGCTGAAAATGCTGATCCTGCTTGTATTCTAATATCTACTTCCTCAACAAGATAATCAGACTCAAGAACTAAATATGAAGGTATTTCAATTTCATATCTAATTGTAGCTCCAAGTCTCCAATCAGCAAGAGCATCTACTCCACCATACCTTGCACTTGCATCACTAAACCCTGTCAGTTTGTAAATTGGTTTAATATTACAAGGAACAACTAATTCATTTCTTGCTGTAGTCTTAACTAATTTATCATATGCTCCAGCGCTTGCCCAATCTAATTTATAATTCAGACCCGTATATGGATTTGAATATTGATAGTTAATAAGTTCTTCCGGTAATATAACAAATGTGGTAAAAAATTGTGGATAAATCCATCGGTCAAGTCCACCAAATATTTGTAATAATAACATCTTCAGATCACAATATTCATAAAAACTATTAAGAAGCATGAGTAATTCAATATCACCCTGCATCCTAATAAAACCCACCGTAACTTGAGTATTTGCATCTTGATAAATTGGATCAAATATTCTCTTAATCATTCCTGGTGCAAGATTTGGAAATCTCCAAAGTTGCTTTCCTCCCGCAAGTGATTCTGCTATCTCAAAATCTCCAGATGGATTTAATATTAAAGCTGGTAGTTGTGGTCTATCAGTTTCTCTACCATCATATTGGCACACTTTTTGAATATACTCTACTGCTTTATCATAAGTCCCCACAACTCTATGTTCAAATCTAGGAAATAAATGAAGCGAAAAATAATCAAGAGAATCTTTAAAAAAATTAGCATATACATTATGTATAAACCAATATAGATCGCGGCGAGGTTTTCTGTCTAATCCTTGTGGATCTGCACCCATTTATTTACTCCTCATCATCTAACTTAATAATCTTCCTAAATGAACTGTCAATGGGAACTACGTGTTCAAGTCCCGCCCTTCCTGCTGTTTTACTCTCTTCATGATAATCATTTAACATATGTAATGCCTGTGATGTACCAATCTGAATTCCGCTTGTTCTAACTATTTTTCGATTCAATTTTTTCACAATATTTTGACGTTCTGTTATTAAGAAAATAAATTCGTTCTGATATGAATTTAATGTAAAACCATAAATATTCAAACAATCAAACAAAGTTTTATCTTCATCCACTTCTACTTTTGAAAAATTTAAAGTTTCATTCATTATAAATGAGACTTCGTGATAATACTCTGGTCTAATACATTTGAATTGATTTAAAATATCTAATGTACTTTTTCTGAAATTATGAAGTTCAAGAAATGTCTCACAGAATTTTGAAGATTCAAGATTCTTGAACATATTAATTTTGACACCTTCTGTTTCATTAGAAGATCTCACTGCTGAATCAACACTAAATAAAAGGAATGTAGATTTTTTATTTAGAAAAACACCTATATTGTAAAAACCATTAAGAAATGGTAATCTTAGATTATAGTTTCGGTCAAATGATTTTCCTAGTTTCAATGCCATTCGCATGTAACTCCTTATCCAGACAGAACATCCCACTCGTTAGATTCAGGTTCTGTGGTTCCTTCTGACTTTACTTTTGCTAATATCAAATCTTTTTCCATTAATTCATCTTCGATCTTTGATTGATAATACTTATAACTCTTTGTTATTTGTGGGTCGCCTTTTGGATCCCAAAGATATAAAGATCTTATAATATTTTCACCAAACTCATCTAAAGGAAAGACGTCCGTTTTTAAATCAAATTTATCGACTTCTAATTTTTTGACACATTTCAAAAACTCCTCTTTATATTGGTCAGGTATTTCATTTGAAAAGAAATTTACAACTCTTTCTAGATTATTACTGAACCCGCTTTCTTTTTTGACTTTAACTTTTGTTTTTCCTTTTATAAAAAAGTTTAAAATTTCATCAGAAATTGGGGTATTACGATTAATTTCTTTTAAAACTTCTTCATCTTTTATATCTTTTCCTAATTTCTCTGCAACTTCTAGCGGTATAATCTCATTTATAATTTGTTCTAAATTAAAATTATTCTTAGATGTCAATCTAAGATTATTACTTACTTCCGCTTTACTATGTAATGTGTTAATATTTAGACTCTTACCTATTACTTTATCTATCGCCTCAACAACTGATGATGAAATATTATGATCTTGAACCTCTGGACAATTCATAACTTTCAATAAATCTTTGTATTTATCAAAAACTCCAATACTATCATAATATTTATAACGATTATAAATCACAGATTCAAGATTCTGATTTTCGACTTGACCAATAAAACTAAACACAAATGGATCTGTAAAACATCTTAATTGAATATGAAATAATGCTTTATTTTGGCTTGCGTCTCTAGATTTTCCTTCTAATCTACCTCTAACAGTTCTTATATATAAATTAAATAAAAATAAATCATATGCTATTTCTATATTCTCTGGTCTACTCTTTTTTGGATTATATTTAAAAACTGGCATACTATTTGGTAATGGAGTATTTTTAGTAAAATGATTCATATGTGCTATCGAATAATATAATTTCGACATATAAACTAAAGATTTCAAATCATCATCGTTAATATCAGGAAATAATGTAAAATCCCCAATCATTTCTGGTCCTAATTTCTTCTGAACTTCTAAACTAAATGAGATAAGAGGATCTGGATTCATCATATGATTATTCATCATATTTTCAAGATTAGATAAATCATTCTTTAATAGATGTTTTACAAATAAACTATCTACTTCAATAACTGATGGTTTCTTTTCTTCATCTAACTCAGGTACCATAATATTATCCATTTCTTCACCGCCCAAAAAATCATCTAGATCTTCAATTGTTGTTTGTGTTTGGGCAACCTTTTCTACTGCCGGTTCGGGGGCGGCACTATCTAGGATAATATCCTGAGATACAATCTGAGATGAGATACCTTTAATTAACGAAGGAAGTTGATGGATTGTTTGTACAACCTCAGATTGTATTGACTGTTTTAATAACTCAGTGCATATATTAAAATAATTATCTACAAAATGTCTTAAACATCTTACAAAAGTTGAAAAGATCTCAATTGAAATTATAATCTTCGTAAAATCCGTCTCGTTTGAAAATAACCTTATATCTACAACTGAATCATTATTATTACTCTCAACAAAAAACTGAATATATAACATCATATTCTTTTGGTATTTCCTTTGAACTTCTGCTTTTTCTCCATTCATTTGAGTTTTAACTGTTTGTAAAGTTTTTAATAAATCACTCGCATTATGATAATTGAGATTATAACTCTTTTGATAGTTATTACTAACAGAAATATTAAATAAGGGTTGATTGAAATATTTATAGTCATTTGTATTTGTAGAAATTGAAATTTGTAGATAACCATCTGTTCCATATAATTTGTCTTTATGAGTCATTAAAGTTTGACTAAACCATTTGGTGTTTTCTCTATCTCCGTACATTTAGATCTCCTTTGAAGTGTTTTTCTCTAATAAACTTCTGTTTTGATTGTGGTGGTTTTACCTCTTGGGCAATGCCCCAAAGGCATTTGCCCAATACGATAAGTAAAATCTTCCACCTCATTCCTGAACTTTCTCTTTAGAACAAATAATAGTTTTTAGTCTGTATTATTATATAACAATATATTATACAATATATTATAAGGTACCTTCGACGGACTACCATGGATTCTAACTCATTTACCAAATTTAATAACATTATCTGATTCCTTTTCAATCTTCATTTTACTAAATAATTCATTTATCATTTTTAATGATTCATTATGTTTTACATGTTGAGTAAGAAATTTATCCCATTCGCTCTTTATACGTTTCTTCTCATTGTTAAATCCAGATATGATTTTGACAAGTCGTGTTTGACTAATAAAATAATTTTTAACTGTTGCATTAATTGCTAGGTAATATTTTCCAGGTCTATTCATTCTATAAAAATTCTGATATGCAGCTACATAAGAGTGTGGTATTTTATTTATGAAATAATATTCATACATCCTACTTTGTTTAAATTGAGAAAATGTTAAATCTCTCATCATAATGACAAGTTGATCATTATGTCTAACTTTAATAGGAACCTTAAGTTTTGGGTCAGGACTATATGATTTAACCCAATAAGGATTTATAAGATATAATCCATTTCCATCATTATTAGTTGATTTCCATTTAATTTTATCTGGTGAAAATTCAACTATCATATTAAGAAATAATTTTGGAGCATTTTCTATTAATAATATTTTTCCTACATGTTTTTTATTTTCAGTTAATATATCCAAATTTGATATAATACCAACAATCTTTGTATAATTAATATGAATATTATCTATTGTATCTTTGCTTATATGTTTTATTAATTCATCGTATAAATAATCCATTATTCTTTATATCCCTCCAAGAATTTAGCCATTTCAATTGTTATGTTCTCAAATAACTTCTTAACATCTTTAATTTTCTTTGAATCAATTTGACTCATTAAAATATTTTGAAGATTAATTAGATACTTATTAATATCAATTATTACTTCCTCACTTTCTTCTGTCATTGCTTTCACTACAGCATTTGGACATTTTTCTCCTCCAAGAGGTGGATGCATCATATTACACTCTGGACAAATATTACCTGTGGGGATTGGTGTTGGAGCTATTATTGGTTGCATCACACCAGGCGTTAGCGGAACAGATTCATTAATAACACCTTGATTATCAATTCCAGTATGAATATCAATACCTTGACTTGGATTTTGTAAATTAGGGGTAGATGTCATAAAACTTGATTGTTGATTAAACTTACTAATCAAATCTTGAATATCTTTCTCATTGTCAGTCATCGAAATTCTCCTTAATAATGGGATCTTTATTTTTTGTTCTTATTTTTAAAAGTATGTTCTTAATAATGGTAGTATGTTCCTTCTATATATATTAATAATTGAAAGAAATAATTATTTCATAACTAAATTTTACTATAGACTATAGGAGGTAAAAATGAGAAATTTATTTAAACGCATATGGACTATAATAAGATGGCCATATGATTGGTATAGTTATAACAAAACAGCTATATGTTTTTATGTTATATGTACCTCGCTATTTATTTTGATAATTATTCCTTGGTTGATCGGATTTGTAACTATCATTAAATGGAAATTTTTCAGTTAAACTAAAAAAGGAGAATGTGTATGACACCGGACAAGGAAGATGGTAAAGTAAAGAATGGAAATGGAGTTAAAGTAATTAAATCAAAACTGAAGAAAAAATTAATTACACCAAAAAAGAAAAGAAATATATTATTTAATATTGTAATTTCTATTCTTTTTATAAGTGTTATTGTCTTATTAACACGTAATTCTTACTATCTTGTTGAAGGAGCTCAGGAAAATAAACAATTAACAAGTGAATTTAAAAGTGTGAAAAACGAACTTGCAAAATCGAAAGCTCGTATTGAAGGAGTAAAGGGACAAGATGATCTTTTGAAAAGGGATATTGAATTATATGTAAGAAATACATATAGAAAAGTCCCGAAAGTGATTGCGAGAACAATTGCTTCTATTGTGGTTGATTTATCAAAAACAGAAGAAGTATCTCCAGAATTAATAGTTGGTATAATTCAGGTTGAATCACAGTTCAACCCAATGGCGATTGGACCAAAAACAAAGTATGGTAATGCCCGTGGACTTATGCAGGTAATGCCTGAGTGGGCAAAGAAATTTGAACTGGATTCTCTCTACGATCTACATGATGTAGATATTAATATTACTTGTGGGATAAGAGTTTTTAAGATTCATCTTAAAGAGAGCAAAGGAAATATTTCCAAAGGTTTATATCTTTATGTTAATAAAGATAAATCATACGTAGATAAAGTCTATAATGCAATGGGGCGATTTGTATCGTTCCGTTCTACTATAGACGACTCTGAAAAGAGTGAAGAATCCGATCATGTAAATAATGAACCTACTGAAACTACTGAAACCACAGATAATAATGGTGAAAAGGAGATCGAAGAAAAAAGTGGACCTAACAAAGCAGCAGAAAAAAGTAGTTGATACCATTATATCAAGATTGTATAGTGGCAATTACGATAGTAGAAGGTCATCTCATATTCCGTTTATTTTGACAGTTGGAGGTTACGCAGGCACTGGAAAAACAACTTTACTATGTGAAGTTAGGAAAGAAATACATAAGAAATTTCCTAAAGTCTCAGTTGCCTTCGTAACCTTCACCGGAAAAGCATCATCTGTTTTAAAAACCAAACTCGATATTTTTGGTATTAATTATCCTGAAGATTACGTGGGAACAATTCATGGTTTAATATATAAACCTGAAGTAAAATATGATCAAAAATTGAAAACTTACGTTATTATAGGATGGAAATTAAGAAGTGCAGATGAAGTTTATTTTGATATTATTATAATTGATGAAGCTTCTATGGTATCAAAACAAATATGGCAAGATCTTAAAACATTTCATATAACTATAATTGGGGTTGGTGATCATGGTCAATTACCTCCAGTTGGAGACCAGTTTAATTTATTAACTAATACTGACCTTCAACTTACTGAAATCCACAGACAGGCGTTAGATTCACCAATAATTTATTTGTCTAAATTAGTTCGTGAGGAAGGATATATACCATTTAATAAATTTTTTTCAAAAGAGGTTTTTAAACTCAGTTGGGAAAATGATACATGTAAAGATATCTGGAATAACAAAGTTGTGTTTGATGAAGACTTAATAGTTCTTTGTGGATTTAACACAACAAGGTGTTATTTAAATGAACGAATAAGAGAAAAACTTTCTTATACAAAAAAGGTTCCTTATCCTGGCGAACGAGTAGTATGTCTTATTAATAATCACGATTTGAAAATCATGAATGGACAAATTGGAACAGTTATGTGGGTTATGCCTGAAGATCATGGTTTATATAGAATGACAATTAGTATGGGAGGTAATTCTGACTTTATTGAATGTATGATTTCAAATAAATGTTTTGGAGAAGTCACATATACAATGTACGACAAATCTAAACTTTTTAAACAACAACAAAATTATGCTGCTAAAAAGGGGATAAATCGAATTGACTTCTTTGATTACGGTTATGTTATGAGCGTTCATAAATCCCAAGGATCTGAATGGTCGAAGGTGGTTGTATTTGAACAACGATCTAAACATTGGGATGATGAATATTATGCTCGATGGCTCTATACTGCAATTACTAGATCAAGTAAAAAACTTTTTATTATATCTGACTACTACGGATAGGAAGGAATTATGTTATGGCAATAATTGGAAAAAATATTAACAAAAAAGAGCAGCTTAAAAGAGAACAAATGATTAACGAGAGATACCCAATCGTGGAACAATGTAAAGGTTGTAAAAAAATAGAATTAAATCCAGATCTTCCAGACAATGAGTTAAAATGTTTAGCATATATTAATCCAAAGTCACAGTGGAGGATGGGCGATTGCCATTTAGCAAGTCATCTGACCGTTTTAGAAACTGGACCAGAGAAGTATAAACCGAAAAAATACGGCAGAAAGAGGCGCGGAAGATAATGTTCTCGTACCATAACTGTAATGATTTTGAAAAAGTTGTTGAGGAATGTGAGGGATGTGATTTTATCTCCACAAGAATAACTAATGGTGATAAGATCTGCAATTATTCAATGCATCCTGAAAGAGAGTGGTTCTGGGGATTATGTTCCAGAGCCACTCATATTGAAAAAGAAGAATAATTTTTTTTGATAAGATGTTGAATCTTTCATTGGGAACATAATATAAAATAACCATTGGAGGATGTTTATTATGTCGATAGTCGACCAGGTTAAATCTAAAATTGATGAATACGGGTTAGAAATCTACAGCGATTATCCTCTAGAAGATGGTGATGGTGAATATGTTTTCTTTGTTGAATGTATGACATTATTTATAAATATAGAAGAAAAATCAATTGGAGTTTCATTTGAAGCATCCACAAGACCTGACCGAGCAGCCAATATGATTTTAATTCTGAATGAAATAGGAATAGAAATAAACGTTATGGAGTCATTTATATTTGATAGAAATAATGAATATTTAAGTGGAGAACAAGCGTTTGACTTAATTGAAAAATCGAAACAATCAGATGCTATACAAGATTTATTGAAAGACCAAACTTATAAAGAAATATTATTGACATCTAAATGTCATGAATGTTGAGAAGGAGAATGTGAATGAGCGAAGTTTTAGATTCAATGTGGAACGAAAAGTATCGTCCAAAAACGTTAGACGAACTGAGCCTACCTGAAAGATATAATCAAGATTTTAGAAGAATAATTGAGAAGGGTTCGTTACCTAATTTATTATTTTCAGGTCCACCCGGTGGTGGTAAAACAACTCTAGCGTTAATTCTATGTTCAAAAAATGGAGTTCTTTTTAACAAAAAAGATAATCTATTAATGGAAAATGCTTCATCAAAGAAGGGAAGAAGTATTAATTTTGTCGATCAAGTTGTAGAACCATTCCTAAAACACCCACCTGCTGGAGATAAATATAAGGTTGTTTTTATGGATGAGGCAGATAATATTACTCCAGATGCGTATAATTCATGGAGAGGTATTATTGAAAAATATCATAAAGCATATGGTAGATTTATATGGACTGGTAATTATATTTCTAAAATTCCAGGTCCTATACAGAGTAGGTTTACACCTTATATATTTCAACAAATACCGAAAGAATTTGTCCTTGAATATTGTCAATCAATATTAAAAAGCGAACAAATTGAATATATTGATAAAGATGTTACTTTCGTTATTAATCAACTATATCCAGACGTCAGAAGAGTTGTTAATATCCTTCAACGATGTTCTTGGGATGGTAAGTTGGTTGTTGATAAAGATACGATTGCAACAAATGAAAGAGTTATTATGTCAAGTGTTGTTGAAATTGTAAGTTTAATTGAAAAAGAAGAAGATAAAAAGATAGGACCAGTTGTGAATAAAATGGTTGAAATTCTGTCGAGTCAAGATATTGAATTTAGAAATATATATACAGAATTATTCTTTATGAAAAAAATACCAGCACCTGTCAAAATAACTGTCAATAAATATTCAAATTCACATCAAGGTTGTCTTATCCCCCACATGCATTTTATGGCAATGGTGTTTGAGATTGTTAAAGTATTACAAGATTACAGGAAGGCGGTGGTTGGTAAATGATTTCAGATGAAGAGAAAGCAACAATACAATGTAGAGCAAATACAACATTTAAAATTATTAAAAATTTTGAAAGGTTATTTCCAGAAGAGTTTGCTAAATGTGGAATTAAGAAATGTGGGCACTGTGCTGGTAGTGGAATTGGAGATAAACATCAAATGACATATTGTAATTATTGTGGAGGTATGGGATATAAAGGTTTTGAAAAGATACAGGGAGAATTTGTATGTAGAGGTTGTAATAGTTATGGTTGTAGTAGATGTAATTATAGGGGTTTGGTAGATTGGATTACTCACGCAAGAGGAAATGATATAGTAAGGGAGAAACATATATGATAGGTATTTATCAAGATAGTTTCGCTGATTATCTTAAAGATAAACTTGGAGATTACTTGAAAATAACATCTAAAAATATAATAGTTGCCTGTCCGTGGTGTGAGTATCAAAAGGAAAAAAATCATTACCATATGTATATTTCTCTTGAAGCTCCTATATTTCATTGTTTTCATGCTTCCTGTGAACAAAGTGGAACTCTAAGAAAATTTCTAACACGACTTGAAGGACATGATATTTCAGAAACTTTTGTTGATAAAAGGCAATTTGAAGAAATATCTAAAAAGAGAGAAATATTTGTTGATAAAGAAGAAGAGAAAATAAAAATTTCACTTCCAAAACTTAACAAAGAAAGATTTGTTGAAAAAGAATTTTATATTAAAAAACGATTAAAATTTGCAGGAACTCCTACTACAAAAATTAGAGGTTTAATATACGATATAGATAGGTTTATTGAAATAAATCATATTCCTGTAGATGAGACCTTGTTTCGTTTAAGAGATTACCTACATAATAATTTTGTTGGTTTTTTAACAGAGCATAATTCAACTGTAATATTTAGAAATATTGATCATAAACATTCAATGTCATTCTTTAAATTAAAAATTCAACCAGGTAATTTTGTTGATTATTATAGATTACCAGGAAATTCTCCACAATCTAATAAAATTGTTCTGGCAGAGGGAATATTTGATATTTTTACTGAAAATATATTTGATTCTTTGAATCTTAAAGACGATGTGAAACTATACGCATCAGCATTATCATCTAAATATCTTTCTTTGATTCATAGTATAATTTTTCATGAGCAGGTATTCCAACCAGAAGTTATTATACTTTCAGATAGAGGAATCGAAAGAAAATATTATAAAAAGATAAAATATTTCAACAAACATATTATTGATAAAATGACAGTTTATTATAATAAAGCAGGTAACGATTTTAATGATATCCCTGTCATACCCATAAAATTTGTTATTTAAAATCTAGCATATAAAAATTGCATTTAGAACAAATTGTAAAATATTATTTATCTAAGGAGAAGTTGGATATGAGTTATGTGAGGGAACGATTAAAAGAGGTGTTTGAGAATACCATAGAGATTGGAATCAAACATGAAGGTCCAGTAGAAACTCCAGATTATTACACGTTATTTTGTAAAGCAGCATCAAAAGATCAGCTATACAAATTAATGGGAAATAATTTATGTATGTTTAATTGCAGTTATAACGGCGATGATGCAGTTATGATGATTTTTTCAATACCGATTAACTCACAGGACTCAGGTGCAAAGAATATTGCAGAGAGGGTTATGGAAGTCATTGGTGGAATTGAATCATGTTTCGTTACTTTAGATCATGTTAAATCTGAAGAAGTAAAAGAAGACAAGTTTGTATATGTCACTGCAATAAAAAAGATCAAATAGCGGAGGTTTTATGAACGGGAAGACATCGAAACGAATTAGGAAACTATTAGTAAAACCTGATATTAGGTTGCTTGCCCTTATTCATGAAGTTTACGGAGAACGAACGAAAGAGATGGGTAACAGACAGGTGTATCAAGCAGTAAAAAAGATGTATAAGAAAGGTTTAATAAAGATGAGAGGGGGAAAATTGTGCAATACGAACTTACCAGACTTACCAGAGATGCCATTAGAGGAGAACGTCACTGGTTAAATGAAGAAGTGAGAATAATGAAAAAAGGAGGACTTGAATGTCTACTAACTTAAATTTGGATGCTGAACAATATAATGATTTTTTAAGATGTCTAACAAACTTGAAAGAAGAATGTAATGATATTGATATTAAAGATGGTATCATTAGAGAACGAAGTAACGACAAAACATCTATATTTCAAATTGACATGACTTCAATTCTAACGAATGTTAGCATGTCTATCTCAGATATTAAAAAGAAGCTTGACCTGTTGAAAATTTTTGCGGGACATGAGGTAAATCTTGAAATAAATGATGAAAAAAATGGATATTTTACATTATTAGATCAACATTCATCTCTGAAGTTTATGTCTCCAGCGTATCAGTTTATTGATAATAAATTCATGACAGAAGAAGAACTAAATGCTATCTTTAATTTAGATGAAGATAATCTAATATTAGAACATAAGTTAGATACGGTGATTACTGAAAGAATTAGAATTATTACACAGAGCTTCAACATCAAAGCAATTCAAGTTGAATTTGATGGTGAACAAGCAATTATTAAGGCAGGAACACAAGCCAAAGACCAGTTTGCTAAATTTGTTGAAGGGATTACTACAAACGTAGTAATGGATAAGTGTTCAGCAAATCTTGGTACAATTCCATTTGGTCTCGATCACGATGAAGTTATTGAGTTTAAAATGTATAAAGATCCTAATCAGGATATATCTTTAAATACATTCACAACTGCTATTGGTGATTGTGATTTGGTCATTTTCACAAGATCATCATTAATCCAAGACGAGGAATAAATGAAAACAAAAATATCACTTGAGTTAAGAAATAAAATACGAAGAGATATGTTAATAGTTAAAGATCAATATTGGATGGATAAGGGAGATCATTGTGGTATATTAAGCTTTGATAAAGATGAGGAACTTGAATTATTTGAAGAGTGTGTTGCTTGGATAGATATGATAAATACATATTATAGAACTTCTTATAATGCTGGTAAAGCGAAGAGAATTGGAAGATTCTCTGGAATCTTCCCAATAAAAATACGTTTACATTCTGTTGATTTTGTTATCGAAGGGTATGATAATCCATCATGGAAAGACTGGTTTGATGTAGAAGGAAAAAAAGATATGCCGTACCTTATTGAAAATTGTTATAAAGGAGATTCTTAATGCATCCATCGTCGCTTTTGAGTTATTATCCAACATATTCATTACTAGACGAGATAAGAAGTTATGGTAATTATAAAACTTTGAATATATTTATAGATTTGAAGAATACACTTCAAACGACGTATATGGAGCATGCTATTGTAAATATAGTCGAAGCATCAAAAAAATGTAAATATCTTGATACATCCGTCTTTTCCTCATTAATCTCCTTTCTTTCATTCCATAAAATATATGGAATAAAGAGAGGAGTTAATACCAACTTCATTATTTTTTTTGAAACCGGTCAATCATATTATCATAAGAATATTGATAAACAATACAAAATCTCAAGGCGGATTGATGATTTATATGGGTTAGATAGAGAAGATAGAGAACTTTTTTATGGTGTTCTACAAGCGAATTATCAATTAGTTGAAAAGGCATGTAATAAGATGCCTGGATTAAAAGTTATTAGACTGCCAAATCTTGAAGCTGATTTTGTACCATATTATGTTTTAACAAGAGGGTTAATTCCGAAAGGAAATGGTATAGGGAATGTTGTTTATTCAAATGACCATGATTTATGGCAGTGTCTGGACGAAGACGTTTATATATTTTTTAAAGCAGCAAAAACTAAAAAGATTTATAAACAAGGAAAAGTAATGTCAATGCTTCTGAAAAGAGATGTTACTATTCCTGATGAATATTTACCTTTAGCTATGAGCATAATTGGAGACTCAGGTGACGATATTACTGGAGTTAAAGGTATTGGTCCTGTGGGTTTTATTCAAGTATTTGATCAATTGGTTGCTTTGACCGGAAACATGGATTTCATCTATAATAAAGTGGAAAAAGGGCAGGATTTAATAGATCCTATACCCCCAACTCTTTCGAACAAAAAGCTAAAGACTATAGTTGATGCGGAAGTAAAGAATAAAACCATATCAAAAAACCTAAAACTTATATCTTTTGAACTTCTTTCTAGAGCGATAGACAATCCCATGACTACGGAAATGATTGATAAAAGGAAATTAATCGAGAAACAATTTTTAGCGGAAAGAGAAGTATTTCCATTAGAATCAATGAAAAAAGCACTTGAAAAAAATGGTGTATTTTTACAAGAAAGTTCAATTGACTTTCTATATATATGAGGTAAATAAATCATGTTAAATGATGCTAGAGTTTTAAACTACATTAAAAGAAATCTCGGTTTTCCGTTTATGCATCTAGAGTGGTCAGATGAAGAAATACTTGAATATATAAAAGAAGAAACGATAAGAGAATGGTCATATTATGTTCCAGATGTAAAAAAGATGCCACTCAACTTTCAATTAGAAGCAAATAAAGTGCCAGGAAGAACTAATGAATTTTATTTAAATGAACCAGACGGTAGAGAAATCTTAAATGTTGTGGATATTTATTTTGACCAAGGTAATTTATATGCATTAGGGCATCCTCCGCTCGGGATATTTACAGAGTTTGAACTAAGGGATTGGGCATTAAGAACCCATCAAGCGATGACCACAAAAATGTTTTCATCTTGGGATTATACATTTGAATTTCAACATCCAAATGTAGTTCGTGTATCACCTTATCCTGCTGCTAACATGGCACCAGCTACAGTAGAATATGAAAGAATATCTGAAGCAGATTTTAGCGAAGTACCAAATGATATTCAAACGCTGTTTTTAGATTTATCATTAGCTGGCGTTATGATTGCTTTGGGACGTATTAGAAAAAGATATGGTGGAGGAAATCTTCGAACTCCATTTGGTGAGATTCCATTGGAGTCAGATATTTTTGATGAAGGTAAAACCCTTAAGAGTGAAGTAATAGAAAAACTAGAAAGGTTATATATTCCCAACGTACGTATTGATCATGGGTAAATAGGAATAAAATCAAATGAATGAAGTGAAAATAAATAACAGTCCAAGATTTGTTGGTTTAGATCCCTCATTCAACGGAACTGGAATCATTATTATGGATTCACATGGAGAAATTATAGAACAAATTCTTCATAAAGCAAAAGAGGGAGAAGTAGAAGAACGTCTTCTTGATATTGAGAAACGGATAAAAATTATTCCAACTATTCCTCGTTTGGAAAGTGTATATATTGAAGGTCCATCTTACGCTAGTACTGGGGCCTTTGTTCTCCAAATGGGCGCTCTTCATTATTTAATCAGACTTATTTTTTTGAAGAAAAAAATTAATTATAAAGTTATAGCACCTGGTACATTGAAAAAGTTTGTAGCAGGAACTGGAGTAGCAAAGAAAGAGTTAATGCTCCTCAAAACATATAAAAAATGGGGAGTCGAGTTCAGTGATAATAATTTATGTGATGCATATGGACTTGCTCGCATGGCACTCGAGGATTTTAATGATGAAAAAAATAGATAAATATTTAGAACAATTAAAAGAAGCAGGGTTTGAAGATAAACCAAAAGGATGGACTGATAAAAGTATCAAAAAATATTCAAAAACATTTACCAAAAAGATGAAAGGAAAAGTAACGTCGAAAGATTTCTTTGATAAATGTGTAAAAAAGATGCAAGGAAAAGTTGATAGTCCAGAAGGATTCTGTGCAGCATTAAAGGATGAGGCACATGGGTCGACATTTTGGAGAGGGAAAGGAAAGAAACCCTCTGAAGTTAAAAAAGATGTTGCTAGACACAAAAATGTTTAAGAGGATAAAATAATGAGTTTGATAGAAAACTTTTTACAATCATTATACACAGATACAAGAGCAGACGCTAAAGAATGGCAAGGTCCGAATATTCCATATGGTGATGATAGCAACAGACCGAATCTTATAAGAGAATGTTTTACATTAGAATCTAATAAGATGAAAATCAATTGCTTACGAAAATTGAGAGATCAAGCTGCTATGAATCCATTTTACCAAGCAAGACTTGATAGATTTGTGGATGCAATAACTCAAACATATGAACCAACAAACCAACCAGGTACAATACCAGGGAATGAATTTAAAGAAACTGCAGTTGGTGAGGATTTGACAGAAGGAAAAATAACAGGTCATCTTAAGGGAGCACCAGCTATTACCAAATGGATTCAGACTGTCAAAATGAATGAAGGGTATAACCGAAGAAAGGTAGAAGAATATTGTAAGAAGCAACCGCGCGGTAAAAGAAAAAAATGCAAACAAATAGGTGAGGTGAAAATACTACAAAAGAGATTGAAGGATTTGACAAGTTTCAAGAGTGGAAGTATAGGTAAAGAATTTAAAGGCGGTTGTAATAATCCTCTTCTTGATAAACAGGTTTGTCAAAGAATGTTTGTATGGGAAATAAATAAAACTCAAAAACAGATCAAAAAATTACAGGTGCGGGAGAATAAATTTAAAGAAACTGCAGTTGGTGAGGATCTAACAGAAGGTCTAAAGCATAGGTTGCCAGGTAGTAAAAAACGAGCAGCCAAAAGAATGCGAGATGAAACTTTTAAATGGTGCCGAAATAGATATCAAGGTCCTCAAAATAGAAAACAACTTGAAACATGTTTGGGTCGAGCACAGGATTCTTATGATAGAGGAATGAAGGGCGGCGTTACTTATTATGGTGAGGATTTAACAGAATCTTATCTACATGAATTATTTGGAAAAAATAAGGAGATGGAAGTAACAAAAATCTCAACTAGTGGAATAGCTTGCTACCATCAAGATGTAGAAGAGGATAATCAATACCTCGTATTTTACGGTTTAAGGAAATTTGGATTATATGATCCCTATCATCTTTATCTATCTACAAAAGGAAAGGATATTCATAAATCTGTAAATGGAGATTCATTTAAAATTTATTTAAGCGGATATACCAACGATCAAGATGCAACCGTTGCTGATCATAAACGCTGGGGTTCATCATGTGGTAAGTATATGATAAAAGGTGAAAGAAAATTCTTAAAACGAAAACTCTTACCTTCAAAATATACTGTTAAATTTGTATTTTCAATGGCAGCTCTACCAGGAAAATGGGAACTTGAGTATTCTGATAAAGATACAGGATCTATAACGAGGATTTCATAATGACCAAATCAAAATTCATTATAGTTGAACACGATGCTAAGAAAGCTCGACTGCATTGGGATGTAAGATTTAAGATGCCCAAGTCAAAGAACTGGGCATCATTTGTCGTTAGAAAAGGAGTTCCGTTGAAACCAGGTCAAAAAGTTTTGGCGGTTAGAACACATGATCATTCGGAAAAGGAAGCTCTTTTCATAGGAACAATAAAATCTGGATATGGTGCAGGACGTTTGAAGAAATGGGATGACGGAACTTGTATAGTTCATAAATTTGGTCCTGGTCATATTTTAGTAGATTTCAAAGGTCGTAAGGTAAAAGGTCTTTATCATTTTGTAAGCACTGGAGTTATGGATAAAACTCAATTTAAACGAAAACAATATATGCTTTTTAAAGGTAAAATAGTAACTGAATGGATGGGAATGATAAGTCGAATTCCATCTGGTGGAATAATTGATGAAGTTGAAGAAGATGTTGCCGAATTAAAAGGGGAAAAATTGCCTTGGAGTAATGCGCAAAAATAAGGGGGAAATATGAATCGAGTTGTAGTTCTTAATGGAGATTACACATTTTTAAACACAGTAGGATGGAAAAGAGCAATCTGTCTTGTAATAAAAGGCAAAACTGAAGTTCTTAAATATGCTGATAAAGTGATTAGATGTGTGGATGGTTTGGAAATGCGAATCCCATTAGTAATGAAATTAATTAAAGTTATTAGAATGATATATAAAAATAAAGTACCATTTACAAAGAAAAATGTTTTCGTACGTGATGGGTTTAAATGTCAATATTGTGGAAGTAATAAACAATTAACAATTGATCATATGATCCCTGCCTCAAAAGGAGGAAAAAGTAATTTTGAAAATTGTGTTACTGCTTGTAAGCTATGTAATAATAAAAAGAGTAATAGAAGTCCCTCTGAAGCACAAATGTATATAAGAAGATTACCACACGCACCAACAATATCAGAATTTTTCAGAATTAAGATGAAACAGTTAGGTCTGGATAAATTTCTGAAAGAAGTAGGAGTATATTAAAATGGATAAAAAAGATTATATTGATACATTAAAGGATCTTAATTTAAGACCAAAAAAAATTAAAGTTGAAGGAGCTCAAGAAATACTCCTAGAAGTAACTATGTCGGATATTATACTTGAGCAGATATTAATTCAACAACCAGATGATGTTCGTAATGAAATTGTTAAATGGTTTTTAGCAAATCCATATCCCGATGACGATAAAGTTCATGCCTTTGCTGAATCATTAGGACTAGAACCAGATGATTTTGAGTCTAAAATATATGCGGTATTAAGTTCACTTTTATCAGAAGGCAAATCTAAAGGCGAAGATGCAGAAGTAGATCCGAGTCAGCTAGAAATGGGAATCAAAGTTGAGATGGAACATACAACCATGCCCATAATCTCTAGAAAAATTGCTATAGATCATCTAGTTGAAATTCCAGATTATTATACTAGATTGGATAAAATGGAGAAAGAAGCTGGGATTAAACATCAAGAAGAATAAAAGAATTTAGAAGTTTTTAGTATTTTTTGGAACAAATTAATACTAAAACAGGAGGTCGAATTATGAATTTAGAGTTAATAGAGTCTGTATATGAAATTTCTGAAAGTTTTATGAAGAATCCAGTTCATGTTGAAATGGATGAAGAGCAAATACAAGTTGTAGGGAATGACATGATTGATCAGGGCATATCATCATTTCCCTTACCAGATGTTGAAAGCGATTATAAAGGTGTGTTATTAGAACTAGTAGCAGCTTCTGTTAACTATTGTTACTGGTATGGCAAACATGACATTCGACCAAACGGTTCATCATCCACAACGATGTATGAGGCACTTCAAAATGCTTTCTTTGATTATGAAGAAAGAGACCCAATAGTATTTGAAACATGTATCACAAGATTTATTAAATTATTATCAACAAGACGCTTCCCTCTTATTGAAGAGCGGGAGCGGCATCTTCGTCAATTATTAATGAACGGAGAAGCGTTTGCATACTTAGTTAATAAAAGCCCCTATGAAGTTAGCCCTTGGTTAGATGAATTAATAGTTCAATTTCCTGGCTTTGCTTCAGATATATTCTTAAAGAGAGCTTCTTTATTTTTTATCCAGTTATTTCGACGCTTTGGTTGGTTTGAAAGCGATCTTCATAACCTCCACGTTCCCGCAGACTACCAAATCCCCAAGATGCTGAACTACTTCGGATGCCTAATCTATCAAGAAGATTTATATGATGCCATCAAAACTAATCAAATAATTCCAAAACATTCTCAACCAGAATGTGAAATTCGTGCGGCGACTGTTCTCATTATCAAAAAATTATGCGAGATGTCTGGATGGAACGTTGCAGAAGTTGATGGATTCTTCTTTACTAAAAGACACGAGGCAGACAGGCCATTTCATTTATGTATAACTACTGATTATTAAAAGAGGAATGTTGTATGATATGTAACTACGGGTGTGGACAAGAGGCTAAACATCAATTTAAAAATGGAAAATGGTGTTGCGAAAATAACACTTCATTATGTCCAAATATGAAAAAAATAAATAGTGAAAAAAATATAGGTAGATATATTTCTTCTCTTACAAAAAAGAAATTAAGTGAAGCAAATATAGGAAAGAAATTTTCCAAAGATCACAGAAAAAAATTAAGTATAGCACATAAAGGCAAAACTTTATCTGAAGAACACAAAATAAAGATAAGCAGATCTAATAAGGGAAAAGATTTTTCTGATGAGCATAGAGAAAAATTAAGACTTAAAAGAATTGGAAAACCTGGATATTATAAAGGCAAAACTTTATCTGAAAAACACAAAAGAAAGATAAGCAAATCCAATAAAGGAAAAGTATTTTCTTCCAATCATCGACAAAAATTAAGAAATAAATCACTTTATAGTATTTCTGATATTAAGAACAGGAATCCTTTATTTTCAAAAATAGAAGAGATGAGATATAATCCATATAAAGTAGGCAAAAAAGAAATACAAGTTCATTGTAAAAATCATAATTGTAAAAATTCTAAAGAACAAGATGGCTGGTTTACACCAACACCAGGTCAATTATATGAAAGAAAAAGGGGTATTGAATTAATTGGAAATGATGGTTCTTATTTTTATTGCTCAGAAGAATGTAAACAAACTTGCCCTTTATATGGTTTGAGATCAGATCCGTATAAAGAAATTAAAACATTATATACTCAAGAAGAACATCAAATCTTTAGAAATTTTGTTTTAGAAAGAGATGATTATATTTGTCAATACTGTGAAGAACCAGCAACTGATGTTCACCACGAACGACCACAAAAAATAGAACCGTTTTTTGCGCTTGACCCAGATTTTGCTTGGAGTTGTTGTGAAAAATGCCATTACGAAAAGGGTCATAAAGATGAATGCTCGACCGGAAATTTAGCAAGTAAAACATGCAAATAATTAGGAGATCAACATATATGAAAAAAATTAAGATGTCAGAAAATGCGTTAGCTGTTGCGAAAAGTAGATACTTTATGAATGGGGAAGATTGGAATGACTGCGCATTAAGAGTTGCTAATATAGTATCAGCTCCGGAGGTAAGTAATAAAGAAAAAATTAAAGATGCATTCTATGATATGATTTATAATATGGACTTTATACCTGGAGGAAGAATTTTAAGAAATAGTGCAAGACCAAGAGGTTCACTTTTTAACTGCTACCACCTTCCTGTGGGCGATTCGATTGAAGAAATCGGCCAACTCTACAAAGATGCTCTAACGCTCTGGTCAGAAGGTGGTGGCGTAGGGGTTAATTTTTCACCCCTTAGACCAAGGAATGATCCAATTCATGGAAAAGGAGGACACTCATCAGGATTGGTCAGCTTCATGGAAGGGGCAGATTTTATATCAAGACTTATTGAAAGCGGTGGTAGTAGACGAGCTGCTGCTATTGGTCATATTGATGTTTCACATCCAGAGTTATTAGACTTCATTGACGCAAAATTAGAGAAACCAGATATATCTAAATGGTTGAAAGAAGGGACTCCAAAAGAAATTCGTCAGTTTGTCAAAGAAAAAGTAGACGTAGGAAGTCTAACTCACTTTAATATATCTGTTATGGTAACTAATGACTTTCTAGAAAGTGTTGAAGGTGATAGAGACTGGACATTCAAATTCAAACAAAAATCATATAGAACAGTTAAAGCAAAAGATATATGGAATAAAATTGTTACTAATATGATAAAGTGTGCTGAACCAGGATTAATCAATTGGACAACTTTTGCAAAAAACAACTCCTATTATTTTCAACCCGTTTTAGGAACCAATCCATGTGGAGAAACTACATTAGGTCCTTATGAAGCATGTGATCTTGGTTCACTAGTCCTACCAAACTTCATTACAGGTAATATCAATACAAATTGGAAAAAGCTAGAATATGTCATAAAGATGGCAGTTCGTTTTTTAGATAATGTAATTGAAGCTAATAAATATGTATTAAAAGAAATTGATATTAACGTACATAAATCGAGACGTATTGGTGTTGGTGTTATAGGACTTGCTGAATATTTATACGCAAAGAAAGTTAGGTATGGATCAGAAAAAGCAGTTCAAGAAACTGAAAGGTTGATGCAATTTATTCGTAATACTGTTTATCAATCATCAGTTGAATTAGCAATCGAGAAAGGTGCATTTCCTCAATTTGACTCAGGTCATTATGGAAAAGCATCATTTATAAGAAAACTTCCTGCTCCATTACGTTCAGATATTAAAAAGTATGGGGTTAGAAATTGTACATTAATGGCTCTTGCCCCAACTGGTACAATTTCATTATTAGCTGATTATACAAGCGCAATAGAACCATTATTTGCTAAAGCAATGACGCGTCATGATAGAGTCAGCGAAAGAATGTATATTCATCCTAAATATCAAGAGTATCTTGAAAGTGGAGAAGAAGTTCCTGATTGGTTTGTTGACTCATTTGATCTTGAACCAAAAGATCATTTTGAGATGCAAGTGGCATGTCAAAAGTTTTGTGATGCTTCAGTAAGCAAAACTATTAATTTACCTGCTGAAACAACCGAAGAAGATTTGAGCACTTTATTGCTTGAATATATGTATGACCTTAAAGGTGTAACTGTATATCGTGATGGGTCAAGAGAAGGTCAAATTTTGAATAAGATTTCGGAAGAAGAAGTTCGTGAACATCTTTTATCAAAGAAAAAAATCGAAAGTAATGTTACAATAGAGGATGTTCAATGCGCAACGGGATCTTGTGAAACTTAGGAGGGAATAGTATGAGTGACGATGAAAACGTTGTTCCTATTACTGATAAGGAACCAACACGAATGGAAATGCTTGATCAGTGGATAAAAGAATTAGTATTTCCGGGAGATGTAAAAGATTTTATACAAGAAATTAGTGGTAAAGGTAGCCCAGAAGAAGTTAGAAGAAGATTCTTTTTTTATACTGATGAACATCAATATTATATAATCGCTATTGAAAAAACCAAGGAAAAAAGTTATCTTGGTTGTCAAGTAAGCACAAGAAAATCACGTGCTGGAGAAGATTATATAAGAGGTAACGATCTGCCAGATGGAGATTTTACAAAAAAGACTTGGGATGATATTATACAAGCAATTGTAAGATATGAGTTAGTTAAATTATCTAAATATCAAAAACCAGATAGTATTCCAGATCTAAATGCATAGGAGAGCTTATGTCGTTAATTTTAGAAGCGGGTGAAAAGTGTCCGCATAGTTCTAGTTGTCCATATAATAAAGATAATGAATGTTGGGGAGCGAGATCTGACCGAACATTAAAATTCAACTGTTCTTTTGTTAAGAATGGAAAAATAATTGAAGGTGTCTCAAGAAATCGTTACGATCAAACAGGACAGATGAAAATTCTCATGGAATAATAAGAACAAACTATAAAAGAGGTTAACTTATTATGCAAACAAATGAAGAAATTATAAAGGAGCTTCTTACTGAATTTAAGGGGCATCGTAAAGCTATTATGCAAATGATAGCTGACATTGAAGTACTGAAAGACAAAATTGATACGTTGCTACCAGATAACCTTGATGCTAGATATATTAGGTTCTTTGAAGAAAAAGTAAAAACTGCAACTGAATTTTTTAAGACTTTACTTGACATGAGGAAAGAAATTCAAAAAAGTTTGAAAGATGAAATTGACATAAGACGAAAAATTGACGTTGTTGAGGGGGCGTTGGAGATTGAAGATATAATTAACATTAGGAATTTAGCAAGTAAGGTTGAAGAATTTAGGAGAAAGAAAGATGAACTAACAACTAAATCAGTTGAAGAAGCACAAGAAGCAACTGATGAAATTGCAGAACATGTAAGAAAAGTGAATGTTTTATAATGGAGGTATTATATGCCAGACGAAATTGGAAAAGATATTGATGAAGAAACAGCTGATGAAATTCTAAATAGTGTAAAAATGGAATATGAACCAGAGGAAGAAGAACAACCAGAATCACATAAAGTTAAATCTGTAATTGTAGATCATGGAGCTGAAAGTGTAGTTGAAGATGAAGAAAAAACTCAACAGTTATATGATGAATTTAGTTCTTTTCTTGAAACAAAAGCAGAAATTATAGCTGACTCTGGTACAAAAGAAGTAATCTCTACTGGGATTGATCTTGTAGATGCAATTCTTGGAGGTGGATTTGCTATCGGTGCATTAAACATTATAATTGGACAGCCGGGGAGTGGCAAGACAATGTTAGCAATTAAAACTCTTGGTGAAGGTCAAAGACAATATAAAGGCAATTTAATTGGAGCATTCCTTGACTCTGAGGAAGCAACAACAACTTTAAGATTGGCAAATCTCGGAGTCAGATATCCAAAGATAAAACCTTATAATGATGTAACTGTTGAAAAGGTATTTAAATTCATTGAAGGGTTATCAGTATTCAAACAAGAAAAGAAACTTCTAGATACTCCTTCTATGGTCGTTTGGGATAGTATTGCAAACACTCTTTCTCAAAAAGAAAGAGAAACTGACGACCCAAATACAGTTATTGGATATAAAGCAAGGTTACTCTCAATACTTGTGCCAAAATATGTTGCAAAATGTGCTCAGCATAATATATGTTTCTTAGCAGTTAATCAGTTAAGAGATGTAATATCACTAGGTCAGTTTACACCAGCAAAAGATTTAAAACTCATGACTCCCACTAAAGATATGCCGGGGGGGAATGTTTTAAAGTTTAACGCATTTCAACTTGTTGAAATGAAAATTAAGTCTGTGATCGCAGATGGTAAAACAGAAGATTCTAATAAATATGGATTTGAAGGTATTATTGTTAAATTAAAGTGTGTTAAGAATAAATTATTCCCGCCAAATATTGAAGTTGAAGTTGTTGGTTCATTCACAACAGGGTTTTCAAATTTTTGGACTAACTTCAGATTCTTGAAAGAAACAAAACGATTAAATACTGGAGCATGGAATTATCTTGTTTCATTACCTGATAAAAAGTTTAGAACTAAAGATGCTCCACATTTATATAATACTGATGATGATTTCAGAAAAGCATATGATATAGCAGTCAAGGAAACAATAAATACTGAAATAATAGAAAAATTTAATCCTGAGATCTGAACCAATGCTTTATCACTTTTAGAACAAAAAATAAATTAAGAGTTATGTAATGAGATATGCTGAAAGGGAGAATTGAAAATGGGCGACATGTCAGTTTTATTAAAAGATTATGTTGAAAAAACTACAAAAGAGGTTGTTGACAAACCAGAAGTTGTCGAAGTATCTGCAGCTGTATCAACTAAAGCAATAATCATTCAAGTTAAAGTTGATCAGTCAGATTGTGGAAAAATTATTGGTAAACGGGGCAGAACTATTGATGCCCTTAAAGTTCTATGTCTAGCAATTAAAAATACAAACTTTCCTAACGACTCAAGGAGAGTTATGCTAGAAGTACTTGAGGATGAAAACTCGAGTTTTTCGTATAATCAATTAGGAGGAGAGTAAAAATGTTATCAAAAGAGTCTAAAATTAGAGTACTAGAAAACTTCTACGCATTAGATTATGTTTTCTTTGGAAAATCTGTTGGACAGGTTGAAAGCTGCTGCCCTCTTGTTAAAGAGGAATACCTTGCAATCAAGGGAGCTCTATTATCAGTATTTGTTGAAATGTTGAAGCTTGTAGACCATACGCCAAAAGCTATAGCAGAGACTGTTGATTCAAAGATGTTAATGAAAAATGCTAGAGAATCTGCTCAAACAGCACGTAATAATGCTCAAAGAATTGTTTCTACAGATAAGTCAAGAGCCAATATCAAAGAAGCTCTGAAAGAGAAGATCAAAGAAGATAAAAATCTTGATATTTCAGAAGCTATTGAAAGGCAAATAAGAGAACAAGCATTTAGTCTTGCTGTTGATAGTCTTTTACTTGCTCGTGCTGTTTCGGAATCTGTGGATCTTGAAAAGTTAAATGATTGGGAAGGAACAATCATTGAAGATTCATATAAAATTCTTCGTGACAATCTAATCGAATCTGCTTATGAGATTCTTTATGAAGAAGACGAAGAGGAAGAAGAGGAAGACGAAAAAAAAAAAGTAACTGAAACTGGTGAAGTCAGACAGGCCGCTACAACTCGAAGGGGTAAAGTAGTCCCTGCATACACAAGTGTAAGAGGGAAGAAAGTTCCAAAGAAGGCTGTGACAACTCGAAGGGGTAAAGTAGTCCCTGCATATAAAAGTGTAAGAGGGAAGAAAGTCCCTGTTGGGGTCCCATTAGAAGAAAAAGCTATTACATATAGCGGAAGTAAGGTTATTAAATTAGCTAAGCAATATGGGAAAGCAATAGAAAAGAAACTTAGAACAGGTTGTGAAAAATGGTCTGTTAAAGCTCCATTTAAAGGTCAAGAGTATAGAGATAAAATGATGGCCTGTAAAGCTAAAGCAGCAATAAAAGGATTACAATCTAGTGCTTCTTATGCTGGAAAGTTATCTGGTCAATGTCCAGATTTAGATTGTAAGAAAAAAATCCAAAATTATTTAATAGACGTTAGAGACGAAATTAAAGATAATCAAAGCTATGTAAAATAACATGAAAGCGAGAATAAATGGCACTTGCAAATGAATATGAGAAACTTTTACGATATCTAGAAAACCAAGACCCGAAACGTGCCGTTCCTACATCTAAACCCAAAGTCAAAAAAGCGAAGCCAACAAAAAAAGATATAGTGTCTCAAAACACAAAGAAGATGCTTGAAGAAGCAACGATTGATGACTTCATTGATCTACCACATGTTCATATTAGAAAGACCCATCAATCAAAGAGTTTTGATATTGATAAGTTCGAGTCCATGATGAGAAGTAAACTCATTGAGGAATATAAAACTCGTCAAAGTTACGAGAGACCTTATATTGCAGTTAGTGAACTTTATGTTTGTCTTCGCCAAAATTATTATGTAAGGAAACGATACCAAATTGATATTAAAAGTCAATTTCAGTTTGCTTACTTATATATGATTCAAAAAGTTGGAAATGTTATTCATGCACTTTTCCAAGATTTATATAACTTTACAGAAGTTGAGAAAAGTGTCGTAAGCGAAAAGTTTAAAGTGAAAGGGCGTCTTGATGCTATAAAGGGAAACACTCTTTATGAAATTAAAAGTATTGATCCAGCAAAATTCAAGGGTACATATATCAGAGAGCATGTTTTTCAAGGTTTGATATATGCTTATATTTTGATCACAGAATATGCATATGATATTGAAAATATTACAATTATTTATGTTCTTAGAAATTTAAAAACAATTCAGGCGTTCGATATTAAGATAGATATGAAACTGGCAGAATCGTTTTTAACTAGAGCTCCAATACTTCTTTCTGCCCTTGATCAAAGTATAGTTCCAGAACCAATTGGAGCAAATAAGGACCAGTGTAAATGGTGCCCTTATAAAAGTTATTGTGAAAATGACGGTTTCAAAAATTTAACACTGCCATTCATGCAAAAAGAGAAAAAGAAAGAAAAACCAAAAGTAACAGAGGCCAAATTTCTCTTATAGGAGATAGTTAAAATGATTCTAGTATACCCAATGCTAACTTCTGCTAGCGTTAACCCAAATATATTACCTGGCTTGATCAAAGCAATCGAAAAATATATTATTGTTTATCAAACTGATGAGATGATAAATACTTTTAATTCTGCTGTTTCAGATGTTATTAAAGCTGGAGTGACCGGTGCTGTTATTGCCGCTGGAGGCCTTGCCGCTGCTGTAGCTGCTGAAAAGATAGCCAAACATATGAGAATAAAAGGTGGGAAATTTGAGCTGACAGAACAAAAGAAAAATATACCAGATATGATAGGAACAAAAACTGCAGATACTGCAGCAAAATATACAGCAAAAGGATTAAAGGCAGCTGGAATTAAACCAGAGGATATAGAAGCAACAAAAGCAGGTGCTGAGAAACAACTAAAAAGTATTGAAAAGAGAACCGGAGTAACTGGTTTTGAAATGCCAAGACATGATGCTTTAGCTCTAGAACCTCATTGGGTTCGAGTTGATACTGCTCAGGGAGCAAAATTTTTAGGAGTTAAAGTTGTACCATTTAAAGTAACATCGACTACAGGCATGGTAGGACTTCTATTGAGCGATAAAGAACTTAAAAAGATGTCTTATTTATCAAATAGACTTAGTAGAACCATAACGAGAGTTTTTTTCAGATTTATGAGAGGAATAAAAATACCCGGAATTAAAGATAAACCAATATCAGGCAACCCAAAAACAGACATTATATGGGCAACAAGTAAATACGGTGCAAACACTTTTATTTGTCTTTCAATGTTAGATCTTGAACAAGAGGATGTATTTACTTCACCAAAAGTAGTTCAAAGACTTCATAAACTCGGATGGGCGTCATTAATTATTACAGATGATGTAAATAAGCAAGCAACGTTTTGTATGAAACAATTTGGGGGTATTTGCTCAACAGTTCCTTATGCTTTTCTTTACTCATCTCTTGGAAAAGAACATGGTCAGGTTTATAAAGATATGGAAGATGCACAACGATCAGCAGGTCCATTTTTCAGAAAAAGAAGCACAACCAAACGTAAGTTATTTTCAGATGCAAAAGTAATTGCAAAACTAAATAAATATTCGACATTAAAGGAATAAAACAATGGATGATGTTACTGTTAACTCAAATGTAGAAAGTTTAGAATTATATAGCGATACTTATCCATTTAGACTCTCACTAAGAATAAGAAACTTTGAAAATGAATCTAATTATAAAAAGTTTATTAAAAATTGTGAGATGATGATTAGGAGAAGTATTGAATATAAATTGTGGAGAGACTATATCATTGATGTACTTCAAATAAATGAATGTATGATAACACATGAAAAAATGGATGAAGTAACGATTGAGGTTCATCACCATGTACCATCTCTATTCTCATTGGTAACAGCATTAGTAAATAAATCTATTGAATCAGAAAACGAGTTTTGTACGTTTGATATTTGTCAAGAAGCTATTGAACTACACTTTAAAAATAAAATTGGTTATGTAACTCTATTGAAGAGTATGCATGAAAAATTCCATAATGGAAGACTTACTATACCCATTGAGTTTGTGAAGGGAGATTATAATCATTTTGTTAGAGAGTACTCTAAATTTTTAGATGAAGATGATCTTGAAAGAATTGAAACAAGGTTAGCTACAAATGAAACTAATTGCTCATGGAGTAGAGATAATTATCCCGCTTTAGCAGAGGGAGGAGTATAAATGACTAGATATGATATGTTAAATGAGCACTTAAACGTGATTCATGTTATTGAACAACTAGATCTTTCAAAAATAAAAAGTAAAGTTAAAAACATAGGGGATGCAGCAGCATCTGGAAATATTTTAGCTTTTAACCGAGTAATGGATACTATACCAGATATTTCTATAGATGAATTAAAGTCAGTAGCCAGAAAGAGGCTTGCTTCTGAATATAAGGCAAGTGAAAAATATATTGATATGAAAATAAAGAAAGCTCCTGATAAAATTAAAGATGCGATGACCTTGACAAGAACATCTCTAATGAGAATAAAATCTGAATCTAAAGATCCAGATATACAAGAGAAAGCAGGTGAAAAAGTCGAGGAAATGGATACACTACTTAAGAAAATTAAAATAGCAGCTGTTTCAGGGCTTAGTCTTGTACTTATCGCAAACATATTGGAATACTATTTTGGAATGACCAGTTTCATAATACCTCTTCTCGGATTACCAGGATTTTTATTACTATATGGCGCTATAATTGTTTTTATTATAAGATTCTTTGTCAAACTTTTTCTAAAAATTAAAAAAGAAGGTAAGAAGGTAGTTATGTAATGCCTATAACAATTGATCAAGAAAGCAGACAACGATCACGTTTAGCAATTGATATTAATTTCTCAGGAGATAGATATCGAACTGGAAATAAGCTGTTTACGTTTCCAGCACCTTCTCTAGAAACTTTTGATCAACATCTATACTACCTCCTTAAAAATTCAGAAGAAAAAGAGTTTGAAAGACAATATGTAATGCGTCCAGATTATCTCAGTTTTGATGAATACGGAACTATATCATTAGCTCAAATGTTAATGTATGTGAACACAGTTCCGTCAATAGAAGCATTTGATTTACAAACTGTTATCGTACCATCATTCTCTGCAGTTGTGGAGATGTTAAAAGATAAGTTTCCAATTCAAGATCCAAATAAACTTACTGAGGTTAATTGGTAATGATTGTAAAGGAAAAATTTGATCTCCTAAAAGGGACAGAAAACATATTAAAACTTCCATCTTCACAGATTAAAAGCATTCAGGTGGAAAAGGGTCCCCGTAAAATTTTCGTTTTTTTAGAAGGAATGGAAAAGAGGATCAGTCACTATACTAAAGATAAAATCTTTAAATTAATTTCTGGTGTTGAAGTAAGAAAACAAATCAATGTTGTAGTCCTACCCACATATAGTTTATCTGTTTCATATAACAAACCAACTAAAGGGCAAGTTATTAATCTGAGTCCATTCGGTATAACTGATATTGATACATTAAAACCGGGACCTCAAAATTTATATGCTCTTATGGTATATAGTATTATATTTTCTGATTTAGTTTCAGGTAAGTATAAGATTTCCAATAAATATTCATCACCAATTGCAAATTATTTTATCAGTGTTTTACTTAGACTCTTTGGGAAAGAATATGGTTTATTAGGAAGTTTCGCATCGGAAATCAGTAAATTGAAATTTTTAACTAACTCGTATGTGCTTGGATCATTCTTTGGCATGACCGGAACGGCTGCATTTAAACGAGCATCTGCTGCGTCCGCCTTTGATCATAGACCAATTGCAGATAAACTAAAAAAATATGACTTCACAAATATAAATGATTTTATATTATCACTATCTGATCTGGGGGTTATGCCAAATTTAAACAGACATCATTTTACTGCTAGAGTGTTGAGACAATTTGGTTTTAGCTTCTTGCCAGCTTTAGAAGACCTATCGAGATTTATTGCAACACTAGCAACATCAGATATTAAAGGCAGCAACGTTGTATCTACATACTTACATAAATATAATGAAAGGGATTTTAATAGAATATTAGAGATATCCAAGGCGCTTTTCAAAAGGAGATAACATGGATAGAGCAGCAATATATGGCAATTGGAGAGCGCAGGTTGTTGATAACAAAGACACCAAAAAATTTGGGAGGGTTTTAGTGTATATTCCCGCACTTATGCCCGAAGTTGATAAAAAAGATGGGTTATGGGCACGACCTGCAAACAATCCTCTTGGCGGTCGTAATATGGAAGCTGACTCTGACCATCATTATATGGGCACATCATATATCCCAAAAAAAGGATCTTGGGTATTTATATTTTTTGAAGGTGGTAATATAAATTTACCATATTATTTTGGAGCATTAGAATTAGAAAATACAACTGTATTACCAGAATGTCAAGTTGGTTCAAATTATGAAAATAAATGGGTCTTGCTTAAAACCCATGAAGGTCGAGCAATTGTCATGTCTGATGATCCAGACGATGCAAGAACTGAAATAACTGGAAAGAAAAGACAGTTAAGTTCTCCACCTACTGGTGATACAGGTTCTGTATATACGATTGATGGTAATCAAACAACAATTTTATTTGATGAACGTGAAGGTAAAGAAAAAGTTCTTATTAGAACATATAAAGGCGATTTTTTTCATATTGATATAGATGAACGAAAACTACAAGCAGAGTTTGAAAGCGATATTGTTATAAAGACAAAGGGCAAATTTCAAGTAACAGCAGAAGATAATATTGATATTTTATCAAACACTGGAGATATAGCTATAGAAGCTGGTTCTGGTAATGTTGATATAAAAGCAGATTCAAACGTAAATCAAGAATCAGGTGCTGATTTTAATATAAAAAGTGGTGGAAATTTAAATCTTGAAGCTGCCAAAGCACTAAATGAATTAGCTGGAGCGAATGTCAATATTGATGGGACAATCCTTAATGAACAGAGTGGTACAGCAACTCCAGCAGGTGGAGCATCTGGTGCTACAGAAGCTAATCCAGAAGGGGGAAGGGATACATAATGTCATTATCAAGTATGGAGTATGCAATTTGTAATAAGATGAAAGAGTTTGATGCCCTTATAGCTCCCCTTGGTATGGCGAAGCCAGCAATTAAAGCCAAAAAAAATGAACTTCAAAGTAGTCTTAATAATATGGTTTTTTCTATTGATTTGAGTACGATTACTGCTCAAGTTGATGCGTTAAAAGCTGATGCAGCAGATGCATATCCTAGTGATACATTATCAGATATGGAAGATTTAAAAAGACTTCTTGATAATTGTCCTTACTTAGATGATGCTAAACCTATAGCTACTGTTCTCGGAACTACAGCACGCGTATTTGATGATATTAACAATTTGGTTAATGCAATAACTATTCCTGAATTTATAGCTGGAAATTTAGGAAGTGCAATTAACAAACTAATGTCTGGTGTTGGTCAACCGGGCGGAAAAAATTTGACCGATGTGTTTGTAAAAGGTGATAAATTAATTGACTGTTTAGCTACAATTTGTGGAGCAGGAGATCCAGCATTTATTATAATCGCTACCGAATATGCAAACACTCTTAATAATTTATATTATGATTTGGGTGTCGAAAGTAATCCAGCAAGCCCAAACTATGGAAAATTTGATTATAATACAATTTATAACAATGCAGGTATGACAATACAACAAAAATTACAAGTTGATACAGCTCTTAGCGGAGTTGATGATACAAAAAATGAGGCATTAGCATCTATAGATAGCGCTACAGCTCTAGCGAAAGATTTAGTTAAAGGCGGGTTTTTCTAATGAGTGTAGAAAGTGATAAACTAAGAGAAATGATCGACAATGTTGAGGGGCAAGTTGAAGCTGCTCAGTCTAGTATTAACCAAATACAAGCACAAATTAATGAACTAAATGAACAGGATAATGCAATTGTTGATGGCGTCCTTGATATTGTTGCATCTGATCTTGAAACATATTTAGAAGATGTAAAACGACTAGAATTTCCAGGCAGCATAGTTGATATTGGTCCAGCATATAATGTAATTGGTTATGGAAATGATTTAACTGATTGGGCACTTATAGATTCAACTACTCTCAACCCGGTATATCAATATGAAGGTGTTGGTTGGGATAGCGATACTGATATTATAAATTTTGTTAATGAATGGAATTTTGGTAATGATTATTTAACAAGACCATTAACAACTGGAGCCTCATATGGAATAAGACCATATATAGCTGCTCTAGAAGATGCAAGAAGTATACTAGAAGAAAACAAAGCTAAGTTAGAAGAGTCAGAAACTGTTTTTGAGGGGTTTGCAAGCTAATACCATCAACACAACAAGGGGAAATAAATAATGTCAAATGATGTTATAAGTGCTACTTATATAAATTCAACATCTTTTTCAGTTATAGGCAATCAAACATCGTTTTTTAATGAAGGAAGAAAAGTCAGAGCTGATTGTGGAGTAGATTTATATAAATACGGAACTATTATATCTTCATCATATTTAGCAGGATTAACCACAGTTGTATTAACTGCTACAAGTGATAATCTAACCTCTAATTTAATAAGTGTTCAAGGGGGTTTAGTTAAAAGTGGTTCTAGCGGAAATATTGCAGAACATTCTCATACTATATCTGAAGGTGATGGCGGTTATATTGAGCACGAACATACACTTGGTGGATCAACGCATTCTGCTGATACTTTAGTTAATTTAAATACTAAAATTTCTGATGCTAATTTAGACGATAGCGGAGATCCAAGGGATCCAAATGCTCATGCATCTTCCCATACTAATGGCACAGACGACATCCAGAATGCGACCAATACACAGAAGGGTGTAGCTACGGCTGCTCAGATAACGAAATTAGACGGCATAGAAGCCCTTGCAACAAAATATCCGGATACTGGTGAACAGGCATTCCTTGATGCCGATCATACCAAATTAAATGATATAGAAGCAGGAGCAGAAGTAAATAACATTAGTGATGTTAATGCCACAGATCTTACTGATACCGGAGATTCAACGTTGCATTATCATGCAACTGATAGAGCATTAGCAAATGCTACTGGAACAATAGATGATACAAAACATGGTACTAGAGGTGGAGATACATTACATGCTGATGTTGTAGCCGGTGGTGTAGATGGTTTTATGACCGGCGATGATAAAACTAAACTTAATAGTATTGAATATGGAGCTACTATAGATCAAACAGGATCTCAAATTGTATCTTTATTAGAAACATTGTCTGGAGATGAAAAACTTAGTCACGATTTAGGATTAAGTGATATTAGTCCAAACGATCATCATTCGCAAATTCATGATAACACAGATCATAGTGTAAACTACGAGATAGAGTTTAATAAGAATGCAGCTTTTAATAAAGATTTTGGTTCATCTAGTGAAACTGTATGTGAAGGAAATGATTCAAGGTTATCAGATTCAACAACTGTAGTTGCTCATGCAACATCTCATGTTAATGGAACTGATGATATTCAAAGTGCTACATCTGTTCAAAAAGGATTAGCTACTTCTACACAAATTACGAAATTAGACACTATTGAAACTGATGCTGACGTTACTGATGCTGAGAATATTGCATCCAGTATTGTAGGATCAGACGCAAAAACCACTCCTGTTGACGCTGATGAAGTAGGCTTGATTGATAGTGAAGCGGCGAGTATATTAAAAAAATTATCATGGGCTAACACCAAGGCTACGCTTAAAACCTATCTTGACACTTTATTCCCTGCCCGGACTGAATGGCTGCAGAATGGTTTTGTAGATATCACAGACTCAACCCTGTCTTGGGACGATGCAACCCGGACATTAAGTCTGGCACAGAGCGGTGGAAGCTTTGATTATTATATTGCCGGTATAAAGTATACAGAAACAGGAACCCTCACCGAGCAGATCCTCAATGAAGCCGGTCTGTGGGTTTTCTATCTTGACTCTGAAGGTTCTATAGCGAGTATTAAAAATCCAAGTAGTGATCAACTTTCTGCAATTACAAGAAATTCGGCTCTTGTTGCTTATGTTTATTGGGATGGTACTGATGGTCGGTTGTTTGATGATCGACACGGTTACAGAATGTCACCTGATACGCATCAGTGGATTCATTCTAATATAGGTTCAGTCTACAGATCAGGTATGGCTCTTGGTGACTTTACGATTGACGATGATGGTGATCAGTCACTTGATGCTCAGTTTAGTATTACAGCCGGTTTATTTAGCGATGAAGATTTATCGTATTCAATTGATGCTATAGCGGTTGGTGATGGTCTTGAAATTTGGTATCTCGATTCTGGTGTATGGAAATGGGCAACACAAGGAACTGCTCCAAACGCATTTGCTGTATTGTCATTTTCTGGTGGATCAGGCAGACTTGCATATAATAATTCAGGAGTTCAAGCAGAGTGTCCTAATCAAGATTATGTATTATGCCATGTCTTTGCTACAAACGTAACTGCCGATACTGCTGACGGTAAGGGCCGGTATATTGCTATTCAAGGTCAGGCTCAATACAGTTCTAAAGCGCTTGCAAGGGCTGGGGCTGAAACCGAAATAAACGCTCTTGTCTATGGGACACTCCCACTCGAAGAAATTGTTCCGGTAGGCACTGTTATATTCCAAACAAGCACCTCACCGTCTTATGATAATGCTGTAAAAGCTACTACTATAAGTACTCTTGCCGGGGATAATTATGTAGATTGGAGGGGGTCCACCTTAAAAGTCACTGGCGGTTCTGTTTCAGACCATGGGAGTCTTGCCGGACTTTCGGATGATGATCATTCACAGTACTTGAAGGTTGATACACAATGGGATGCTGATATCATAGCTAAGACAACTCCTGTAGACGCTGATCTGGCGTTGATTGAGGACTCTGCTGATGTTTATGCAAAGAAGAAGTTAACATGGGCTAATATAAAGGCTACCATGAAGGCATACATGGATACCCTCTATGCTGTCCTTGATAACCATAATACTACTCATGAGAACGCTGGTGATGATGAAATTAGTGTGACTGGACTGTCCGGGGAGTTAGCAGACGATCAGCCACCTAAGACTCACGCTGCCGATCATACGTCCGGTCATGATGACATCCAGAGTGCGACCAATGCACAGAAGGGCGTAGCTACGGCTGCTCAGATTACTGCTCTTGAGGCTGCTACGAGTAAGCTTAGCGGTATCGAGAACAATGCTACCGCAGATCAGTCTAATGCTCAGATCAAGACTGCTTATGAAGCTAACGCTAACTCTAACGAGTTCAGTGATGCAGAGCAAACTAAGCTGGACGGTATTGAGGACAGCGCCGATGTGAATAATATCAGCGATGCTAATGCCACTGATTTAACTGATGGAGGTGATACAACACTCCATGACCATGCTGGTATAAGTGAGAATACTTCAGCAAGGCATACTCAAGGAACAGACACAACACTTGGAACCATGGCTGGACATATTGTTATGAATAATAATAATATAACCGGAGTGGGTGCTATTACTATTGCTGACAATGGTGATAACGAAGGATACATGGGACCTGGCAATGCGTGGGGATTACATCACCCAGAGGCAGCCCAAGGTGGTTATGATGCAGTAGAAATTACCATTGATGATAGTTTTCAAATAAGGAATGGAGCCACTTTAAGACTTCAACTCACTACTGCCGGTAGTTTATCCTTGACAAATGGAACTGGTATT
>SDBT01000261.1_pt1 | contig 78881 bp, 74 predicted proteins | sample 2277101 | NCBI WGS metagenome assembly SDBT01 (sample SAMN10404973, study PRJNA504765) | marine sediment metagenome | isolation source: marine sediment core GS10_PC15, 103 cmbsf | place: Arctic Ocean: Southern Knipovich Ridge | collected 2010
CACGCCAGGACCCGTTTGAGCACGTCTGGCCTGAGGTTCTCCTCTGGTTGGAGAGCGAGCCGGATTGCACCGCCAAGGAACTCTTCGGGCGCCTCCGCAGCGGTCACCCCGGGCAGTTCCAGGAGGGCCAGTTGCGGACGCTTCAGCGGCGCGTCAAGGTCTGGCGGGGGATGGCGGCGCGGCGGTTGATCTTTTCCGAAGCCCCGCGCTCCCTGGAGGAGTCCGTTCACCAGGAGCAGCAGGTGCACTGATCCGCGGGTAAGTGCCTCGACCCAACCTGGGCTCGCCCTCCGGGCTCGCCCCAGGTTGGGTCGAGGCACTTGGAGAGCGCGCTTGGGCAGAACCACTTGGGTGCGATTCCCTGACGCAACCCTGGTAGCATTCGCAGTTGAGGCAACGGGCGGTGTTCGAAGAAGGTGGATCATGAGAATGATAGGTGCAGCAGTTTTTGTCTCTGTGGCGATCATTTGCGGCGTTTCGGTAGCTGTTCTCACGATGCCAGAGTTGTCCGCTTCATCTGAGGTGCGTCCCGTCGGTGGTGCCCAAGGCCTGGTCCAGATTGGTGGAACGCTTCGGGACGAGATTTCGCTTGGGACTCTGAGGGGGAAAGTCATCGTTGCACGAACTCTTCCGGAGGGCGTCGTCGAGCTCAGCACAGCGGAAATCCAGGTGGATGGAGATTTCACGTTTCGAGATCTTGGCACCAGCAGAGTAACCCTGGTCGGCGTTTCGGAAGGATATGGGAGAAGGGTGGTCCAGGTAGACGTTTCTCCAAGCAGCTTCGACGAAATCGATCTAGTGCTTCCGCGTGGGACCAACCTCAAGGGAATCGTGCTGGACAGTTCAGGTGAGCCAGTGGATGGTGCAGAGCTGAAGATCACCTACCAGATAGCTCTGGCTATTGAATCCCGGCTGCGCAGAGAGTCACCACTTGAATCACCATCGGTATTCGTCGAGGGCTCTTGGCACAGAGGAGTGTTCCTGACCGGATCAGATGAAGCTGAGCCCGGCGAGTTCTCGATCCTTGACATTGATCCCGAGCGGCCATTCAAGATCTCAGCTAAGCATTCAGAACGAGGATCGATAGAGTCGGAAGTGTTGATGCTGGATCCGGGTGAGACGCGAGCAGCCTTTGACCTCGTTCTTCGCTAGCGGGAGAGACGACGCTGTTCTCCTAGTTGAGTGCTCCCGAGAGGATATTGAGAATGACACCTCAAACATACCAGCGGACGCACAGATCCCAGCTCAGAGCCATTTCCTGTCTCGCTCTCCTTCTGTGTGTGCCCGCTGGACCAGTCTCGGGCCAAGAGGAGCTCACATGGCAGAACGTCCTCTCCCTGGAGAACGGCGTAGAGGTTGCCTTCGAGATGGGCCGCGGCGTGATGGGCGCCGAGAGGGTGGTCCTCGAAGGGTTGGTTGGTACTGTCGCGGAGGATGGAATCACGCTTATTGTCGAGAAGGAGGAGGTGCTTCGCATCTCGGAGACCGGGAGCGAACGTGTGCTCCTGACGCTCCTTGATGGCGTTGAGGTTGAGGCGACCTGTGCTCGCTCGCAAGACGACGGGGACGTCGAGGTCTGCCTCCCCCGAGAAGCGATCCGAATGATCAGAGCTCGCACAGGTGAGCACCATGGGCGCAAGGGCGCGCTGATTGGGATGGGGGCTGTGGTGGCCGGATTTACGATCTGGTTCATGGCGAGCGACTATTCCGATGCGAATTTTGGGTCGGGATTCCTGACAGGTGTAATGTTCTCACCTGCTGGCGCTTTGGCTGGCTACTACATTGGGAGAACATCCCAACGTTGGAAGACCGTATACGAGAGGCCGGTCAATCCTGCAGGCTCCTTCAGTCGTAATCCGGAGGGTGTGCAGGATCTTGGGGTAGACCTAGAGATCTGTCTGCTCCTGACCCCGAAGACAGGGGAGCACAAGGTGCTGGGATCAAGTTTGCAGCGGCTTGCGTGCACCGTTCTTGCGGAGAAACTGCCACGAAAAGACTGTCCTTGAACTTCCATCCTGGACCTCCATTCACCGATACACTGACGATCAGTCTGTCTCATCGCCCGACGGCACGCTTGCACTGGTCGAAGCACTTCCTGGCCAGAAATGCCTGCGGGCCGGTTCGAGTTTTGTGCGTGGGCGGACATGTCTGCAGGTTACGGCGATGGTCCGTACCCAAGGCAGGAAAGGGGCCGGCTTGCACCGACCCCTTTGAACGACCCGGTGTTGTCATTCGGACGTACTCGCCTGAACCCTCCCTGGGTCAAAGCTCGTGGTTTGAATTCCTCACGATTCCGGTCAGTCGAGGTCCTTCTTGCAGAAGTACCAGTCGACGCACTCGTAACCGGCGTTCATCCGCTCCTCGGCCTCACGCACATCGAGGGGAGGGGGCACGATGACCTTGTCGCCCGGCTGCCAGGCTTCGGGGGTGGCGACGCCGTGCTCGGTCGTGGTCTGTAGGGCCTTCACCAGGCGCAGCACCTCGTCGATGGAGCGACCGTTGGTGAGCGGGTAGTAGATCATTGCGCGCAGGATGCCCTCGGGATCGATAACAAAGACAGCGCGCACCGTGGCGGTGGTGCTGGCACCGGGCATCACCATGCCGTAGGCGTTGGCCACCGTCATCGACAGATCGGCGATGATCGGGAACGGCACGTCGACGCCGAACTTCTCCTTGATATTGCGCGTCCAGGCGATGTGGCTGTAGGTGCTGTCGATCGACAGACCCAGCAGGTCGCAGTTGAGCTCCTGGAACTTGTCGTAGTTCTTGGAGAAGCCGAGAAACTCGGTGGTGCAGACCGGCGTGAAGTCGGCGGGGTGGGAGAAGAGCACCAGCCAGCGGTCCTTGTAGTCGGAAAGCGACTTGTCACCGTGGGTGGTCGGGGCCGTGAAGTCGGGGGCGGGCTCATTCAGGCGGGGCAGGCTGGGAAGGTTGTCCATGCACATTCACTCCTGACGGCTGTGAGTTCTTGGGAGGGGACATCCTACGAGGTTCGGGGCGGAGTTCTTCTGGCTGCCTCGCGCGAATGTCGGCAGCGGTACATTCCTGCCGAATGCTCTATTCTTAGGGATGTGAGCTTGTGGGTTCAGGTCACGCGAAGTGATCACATTTCTTTCGGAGGGGCCAAATGGCCGAGATGACCGACGAAGAGTTGCTCGAGGCCGTAAAGCGCGACGACCCGGGGGCCTTCGATGCCTTCGTGGACCGCTACGGGCGCCGATTGATGGCGTTCGGCGTGCGGATGTGCGGGCATCACGAGGATGCCGAGGATGTCTTCCAGGAAACTCTCCTGAAGGCATTTCAGGGTCTGAAGGATCTGCGCGAGCCGAAGGCCGTGCGCACCTGGCTCTACCGGGTGGCCGCCAACGCCTGTCGGATGAAGCGCCGCAAGGAGAAGCCCTCTCGAGAAATCTCGCTCGATGATCTCAAGCCGTCTGGCTGGGAAGACGCGATGACCCCCGAGATCCCCGACTGGTCGGACTTGCCCGACGATGCCACCGAGCGCGCCAAGCTGCGCGACGCCCTCGAGGAGGAGATATCCCAGCTCCCACCCGACTACCGACTGGTGCTGCTTCTGCGTGACGTCGAGGGTCTGAGCACCCAGGAAACCGCTGATGCGCTCCAGGTTCGTGTGCCTGCGGTGAAGATGAGGCTGCATCGGGCCCGTATGGCGCTGCGCAGCCAGCTCGAAGCCTTCCAGGTTGCCAACGCGGACGCCAAGCCGGCAATGGGAGGCGCGGCATGAGCGAGAACGAAGGTCTCAAGAAGCTCACCCGCGAGGAGCGCGTCGCCTTCTGCCGCGAGGTCATGGACAGCCTCTCGGACCTGGTAGAGGGGGAGGCGCCAGCCGACTTCTGCGAGCGAGTCGACGAGATCCTCGGCGATTGCCAAGCTTTCAACGCGTACCGGAACACTCTCGAGGCGACGATCGATCTTGCGGGAGAGTGTGGCGACACCGAAGCCGAATTCTCGAAGGTCAACGAGGACGCCTTCCTCCGCTGTGTCGAGAAGGTGCGCGGTAAGCTCGCTTCATGAGCGAGAGCTTCGCCTCCTACGAGTTCAAGTCGCCGGTGGAGACGCCGCCGCCGACCCCTCGCCATGCCCTGGATGCTGCAGTCGAGCGACTGCGCGCTGCGGCGGGCCGATTCGCCAAGCTGAACATCCCCGACCGTCTTGCCCTCGCTCGCTCCATGCAGAAGGGCTATGCGCGCATCGCAGAGCGCAGCGTCGCGGTGGCCTGCGAGGCCAAGGGTATCCCCTTCGACTCTAGCTTGGCCGGAGAAGAGTGGATGTCGGGCCCCTGGCCCGTCGTCCGGCACCTGCGGCTGATCCGGGAATCGCTCGACCAGATCCAAGCCACGGGGAACACTCGCATTGTGCGGCCGAGGCGAATTGCCGGTGGCCCGGGTGCCGATGGCCAGCCAGCGGACGGGGAACCCCAGGGCGACCGCCTCGGCGACGGTCGACTCCGCGTTCGTGTTTATCCCGAAAACCTCCTCGACCGTGTGCTCTTCACCGGCGTGACCGCAGACGTGCACATGCAAGCCGGCGTCACGAAGAAAGAACTGGAGTCGACCCGCGCCGCCTTCTACAAGGAGCCGAATCATCAGGGCCGCTTGGTACTGGTGCTCGGCGCCGGCAACGTCGCCTCCATCGCGCCGACTGACGTCATCACCAAGATGTACAACGAGGGCAAGGTCTGCCTGCTCAAGATGAACCCCGTGAACGCCTACATCGGGCCGTTCATCGAGGCGGCGTTCGCCGACGCCATCCAGCAGGGCTTTCTGGCGGTGTCATATGGGGGCGTCGAGGAAGGCGCCTATCTGACACAGCACGAGGGCATCGACGAGATCCACATGACCGGCTCCGACAAGACCCACGACGCCATCGTCTGGGGCCCACCGGGAGCCGATCGCGACGAGAGAATCGCGGCTGACCGGCCGCTGATCGACAAGAAGGTCACCTCCGAGCTCGGCAACGTCTCGCCGGTGATCGTGGTGCCGGGCCCCCTCAGCGACCGCCAGCTTCGGTTCCAGGCCGAGGACGTTGCAGCCGCAATCACCACCAATGCCTCTTTCCTGTGCATCGCCGCCAAGATGCTGGTGATGCCCGCGGGCTGGGGGGGGCGCGAACCGTTCCTGCGGGAGCTGGAGCGAGTCCTAGCCGATGTGCCACCGCGGCGGGCCTACTATCCGGGCGCCCACGAGCGCTGGCACAAGCTGACGGCCGGCCATGGCTCGCTTCGCTGTGTGGGCGATGCCGGCCCGAGCGAGTTGCCCTGGGCCCTGATCACCGATCTGGATCCCGAAAATGACGCCGAACCGCTCTTTCACACCGAGCCCTTCTGCTCGATCATTTCGGAGGTGGGCGTCGGTGCCGTCGGTGGTGACGCTGGTAGCGATCCGGTCTCCTTCCTCGATGCAGCGGTAGATTTCGTCAACAACAGGCTCTGGGGCACCCTGGCCGCGACGCTCATCGTTCCCAAGAGTCTGGAGCGTGACCCTGCCGCGACGCAGGCCGTAGAACGTGCCATCTCCAGACTGCGCTATGGCACAGTCGGGGTGAACATTCCGCCGGCCGCGTCGTTCGTTCTCGGTACCACGCCCTGGGGTGGCTACCCGGGCTCCTCGCGCGCCGACATCCAGAGCGGCCTTGGCTGGGTTCATAACGCCCGGATGCTGGAGGGAATCGAGAAGGTCGTCATCAGAGCCCCGTTCACCCGGGCTCCGAAGCCGATCTATTTCTCCAGCCATCGCCGAACGCACGAGGCGGCCCGCCGTCTCGTCGCCCTCGATATGAACGGTAGCTGGGCCCAGGTGCCGGGCCTCGTCCTGGCTGCCCTGAGGGGATGATCTGCTGTGCTCTCTGATGACCTTGGCGTGTCGATGGGGCCGCTGCGGCCCGAGGACCTCGATCAGATCGTCGGCCTCGAGGAGCTGTGCTTTTCAAACCCTTGGTCGCAGCAGATCTTCGAAGCGGCTCTCATCAGCCCGCTGGTCTGCACGCTGGTCCTGCGAAACGGCGAGGAGGTTCTCGGCTACCTGATGGCGTTTTTTCAGGGGCCGGGATTCGAGATCGGCAACATTGCTGTTGCCCCCGATCACAGACGGCGCGGGCTCGGCCACCAGCTCATGACGGAGGCGCTGCGCGTTGCCGTCGAAGGCGGTCGCCGCTCCGTGGGACTCAGCGTGCGCGAGTCGAGCACGGGCGCGATCCGTTTCTACGAGTCGTTCGGATTCAAGCGGGTCGGCATTTCCCCCGGTTATTACCGCTCACCCTCGGAAGACGCCCTGCTCATGCGCAAGGATCTGAGCTAGCGTTGGATTTCAACCTCTGACTGGTACAGGTTCGGGGAGCACCTCAGGTTGTCAAGAGCACGACGCTCCAAGCTCCTGTAGCTGCTGGACAGAGACGGTCGGCGACGAAGAGAAGACGCCAAGAACTGAGCGCCAAACTCCCAAATAAGGGTTGCACGACGAGCCGTGGGTCTACTTGTCCGCCGCAACAGAGATATTCGGGTCCGATTAGCGGAAAACTGATTGATACCCTTAGCGGGGCATGCTATATGTTGACTGCTATGAGAAAGCTCATCGGACTACTTCTCCTTGCCTCGCTTCTGATGGGGTCCGGAGCCGCCTTCGGCGAAGACCTCCGCGGCTGCTGCATGCGCGACGGCCCAGCAATCGCCTGGCACCCCGACACTGGACGCGCACCAATGATGTGCTGCGCTGAGACGGTGAACCTGCCCGCGCAGCTGGCCAGCGAAACCGGCAAGGCGCGTCCTCTCCCCAGGGCAGGCAGCTTGGCTGAGGCCAGGCGCGCCTTCGCGTCCGATGTCTCTCGACCACTGGAGGCAGGCAGGTCGGTCCAAGCAACTGAATGCCGAGCAGTCATCCCGCTTGTGATGCGCTGCTAGAGAGCTCCTCCAGTCCAAGCGTCTGGCAGTACGTGCCACGCTTTTTGTCTTCCCTCGCAGTAATCTCATTATCAACACCAGTAACCGTCACGACGGTGCTGAACAGAGAGTTGTGACCACAATGAATATGAGAGAGAAACATCCGGTTGAGATGATTGACGGGATCCACCAGAACACTGCCCTACCTACCCGCGCTCGGAGGACGTTTCTGTCGTCCTCGGTCCTTCCTGCCGCAGCAATCCTCGCCATGACTGTGGTGGCGATCGGCTGCAACTCCACGAATTCACCCACGGCCCCGCAAATGGATGCAGCCGCCATCCCACAGGTGGCGCAGCTGACGCTCAGCGAGGCGATGGTCATTGTGAATGGACAGACCGCCAACGGTATGACGATGTCGCCAAGTCAGGCGCAGGGGACACATACGCGCTTCCAGGCCACGCTCACAAGCTCGAGCGGCCCAGCGGTCGGCCAGAGTGTCCGGGTCTCATATCAAAGACCGCAAGGCATGACGGGCATGATGGGAGGCTCCTCCGGCGTCATGACTCTCTACGACGACGGGACGCATGGTGACGAGACGGCCAACGATGGCATTTATTGCCTCGAGGACACGCGAGGGGATTACGGGTTCCACATGGCTGATGCTCATATGGGGACTTACCAATACGATTTCTACGGGATGCACGACGGCAGCCATGAAAGCAATCACATGGAGGTCTCGGTGCACCTGGAATCCCAGGCCTCTCAGGCTGGCGCTCTAACGCTCAGCGATGCGATGGTCATCGTGAACGGACAGGCCGTCAACGGCATGACGATCACACCGAGCCAGGCGCAAGGGACGAATACGCGCTTCGAAGCCAGGCTCATGGGCCCAGATGGCCCGGCGGTTGGACAAACCGTCCGGGTCTCATATCAGAGACCTCAAGGCATGATGGGCATGATGGGAGGCTCGTCGGGTGTCATGACTCTCTATGACGATGGGACGCACGGCGACGAAACCCCCGGCGATGGCATCTACTGCACTGAGGACTGGGACGGACAGTACGGGTTCCACATGAACAATGCTCAAATGGGGACCTACCACTACGACTTCTACGGGATGCATGACGATGGCCACGAGAGCAACCACATGGAGGTCTCCGTCGGCCTGTCCTCTCAGTAGGCAGAGGTTGTCACTGAACTCGGCATGGAGGTATGACCAGAGGTTGTGGATGAGCAGCATGAATAAGGTGACCTGACACTTCAGGGTTGTATACCCCCCAGGGGTATGGTATAAGCATTTGTCATGAACAAGATCAGCAGCCTCCTCATCCTGGCTCTACTGGCGGTGAGCCCCGCCTTCGGACACAGCAATGGCGCTCGCCATTGCTGTCCGGACGATGCCTCGCTATGGTCTGGCTTCGAGCTGGAGAGCTGCTCATCGCCCGCCTTGTGCTGCTTTGAAGAGGCCCCCGTAAGTGAAGTGCAGAAGGCGCAGACACCCAGGTCCTTCTCGCCAGAGGCGGATACCTCGTTCGCTGAAACTGAGACCGCACTTACCGCGCCAGCCACCCACCTGCCTCCCGCTCCAAGGATGCAATCGGGCTTCGGTTCCTCCGCTATTCCGCTCGTACTGCGGCGCTAGACAGATTCTTCATTCTGTCCGAGGCGCGACATGCATCGCGCTCTCTAGTTCTCTTCCCTTGTTTCCTACTTTTGCTCGACCTAGCGTAAGTAGATTCCACGCAGTTGGAGCCCCCTTTTCAAAAGACGTCGTGCATACGGCGTCGCCTTTGGAGCGAAATGATGATGAAACGACCACAGCCAGCCCGGCTGGGCAACCGGTGGCGCCCTGCTATTGCGCATCTAACAGGGTTGCTACTGGTAGCGCTCGCGGTCGCTACCCCCTCGGCCGGGCTGGCCAACTCACTCGACGAGAAGCAAATAGTCGATGAACCTTCGGCGGTGCAGCCGCAGTCTTCCCGCAACGAGCAGGATGCCACTCCGCTGCACCTCGAGACCCTGCTCGAAGAGGCCCTGAGAGCGAACCCGGAGATCCAAGTCGTCCTCGCCCGCGTCGAGGCAGCGGCCGAGCGGCCGTCCCAGGCAAAGGCTCTCCCCGACCCTGTGCTCAGCGGGGTTTACCGAAACGTCGGTTTCGGTAGTTTTTCACTGGGTGAGGAGATGATGTCGGTAGCCGGTATCAGGTTCTCTCAGGGGATCCCGTACCCGGGCAAGCGGGACCTCAGGTTCAATGTTGCTGAGCGGGGAATCGACGTTCAGGCAGCACGCCTGAACCTCACCGGCCGTCGAATTATTCGGGAGGTAGCCGAGGCCTTCTTCGAGCTCGAGTACATCCAGAAGGCAACCGCCACGGTGGAGGATACGAAGCACTTCCTCGAGCAGTTCGAGCGCACGGCACAAGCGCGCTACGCCGCTGGCGAGGGCATCCAACAAGATGTGTTCAAGGCCCAGGTCGAGGTGTCTGTTCTCCTGAACCGATTGGTTGTGCTCGAGCAGCTTCGAGAGAGCGCAGAGACACAGATCAATCGTCTCGTGAACCGTCCCACGGCCGCCCCCCTGGGCACTCCTGAGTACCTCGAGCCCCCGGCCTGGAATGTCGATCTAAGTAGTCTCCAGAAAGAGGCGATCGGCTCGTCGGCTCTAGTGCGCGAGCGAGCGACGGAGGTTGAGCGTCAGAAGGCCGCGGTCGAGCTCGCGCGCCGCGAGCGCATGCCGGACTTCCTGGTCAGCGGCTCCTGGATGAACCGCGGTGACCTGCCCGACATTTGGGAAGTGAACGTAGGCATCAGCCTCCCCATCTATCGAGGCAGTAAACAGGACCGAGCAGTTGTCGAGGCGGAGGCAGAGTTTCGCGCCCAACAACACGCGGAGAGCGACAGCCAACAAATCATCGCAGCGGCAGTGAGGGACGAGTATCTGCGAGCGGACCGTGCCGTGCGGCTGATCGAGCTCTTTCGGGACGTCATCATCCCGCAGGCCCAGCTCAGCCTCGAGTCCGCGACCGCCGGCTACGGAGTCGGCAGGGTCGACTTCCTTACCGTACTGGACAACGTGGTGACCCTTTTGACGTATCAGGTCGAGCTCTACCGGCAGCGCACCGACTATCTGCAGGCACTCGTCCGGCTCGAGGAACATCTAGGCCGATCGTTGGGTGCCACTCCCAGCCGAGTGTTCGAGAGCGTGAAAGCGATCCCCGTGGATAACGGTGGAAAAACTGAAAAGATTCTAACAACGACCAGGCTTATCCCGGGCATTCCAGCTCTCGAGAGCCGAAATGGTGGGATCAAAGTCCCGGGAGGTGAACGATGAAGCGAGTTCTGATAGGTGCTGTTGTAGGCGTCAGCATCTCCATAGGTGTGATCGCGGCGGCCATGTATTTCGGTTGGCTGGCGATTCCACAAATGCCGCCTGCTGAGGGCATGGAAGCCATGGCCGAGGAGGGTATGGAAGCCATGGCCGAGCAGCCGGCAATGGATGAGCACGCGGGCCATGATATGCCCGAAGCCGATATGGCTGCCACTGACGAGCACGCGGGCCACGATATGCCCGAAGCCGATATGGCTGCCACTGACGAGCATGCGGGCCACGATATGGCTGGAGCCCAGGCCGCCGCTGTCAACGAGCATGAAGGCCACGACATGGGCAGTGCGGCCTCCGAAGCAATGCCCGAGATGGAGATCGAGGCAGCCGTTGGAGAGCCGGCAGAGGAGATGCCGGCCGACGCGGTGATGATCTCCCCGGAGAGACAGCAGCTCATCGGCGTCCGCACAGCCAAGGTGGAAAGACAGAACCTCGATCGTGTGATCCGGACGGTCGGGCGCGTCGAATACGACGAACGCACCGTCGCGCAAATTCACACTAAGGTGACCGGCTGGATCGAGGAACTCCATGTGGACTTCACGGGAGAGTTGGTGGAGAAGGGCCAGGCATTGCTGGAGATCTACAGCCCCGAGTTGCTCTCTACCCAGGAAGAGTATCTGCTTGCCCTTCGAGCCGAGCAGACCCTCTCGGACAGCTCGTTTCCTGAAGTGGCAAGGAGCGCCACGAACCTATTGAAAGCGACCCGCAGAAGGCTGGAGCTCTGGGATCTCACCGCAGAGCAGATCGATCGGATCGAGGAAGAAGGCGCGCCCCAGAAGACGATGACTCTCTATTCACCGATCCAGGGTTACGTCATCCACAAGGAAGCGTATGAGGGGCTGTACGTCGGACCCCAGAGCAAGCTCTACACGATCGCCGACCTCCAGAAGGTGTGGATCACCGGCGACATCTATGAGTACGAGTTGCCGCTGGTGTCCGTGGGTCAATCAGCAAGCTTCACTCTCCCTTACTTCCCCGGCGAGACGTTCACCGGGTACGTCGACTACGTCTACCCCTATCTGACGGGTGCGACACGCACCGCCACGGTAAGGGTGGTGGTCGAGAATCCGGACCTGAAGCTCAAGCCCGACATGTACGCCAACCTCGAGATCGTGGCGCGATTGGGAGAAGGCCTGGTCATTCCCGAGGATTCGATTATCGACACCGGCATCCGTCAGGTGGCATTCCGCGTACTACCCGGAGGTCATTTCCAGCCGGTCGAAGTCCGGACCGGGATCAAAGTGGGCGCGTACTTTCAGCTTCTTTCGGGGCTCGAGGAGGGCGAGGAGATCGTCACAGGTGCCACTTTCCTTGTCAATTCCGAGAGCAAGCTGCGCTCTTCCCTTCGGGGCATGGGCGGCCACGTTCACTAGGCAAATGTCCGTGGATTCAGCCACGCGAATGCCGGAGCGGAGCACATCATGATCGAAAACATCATCGCTTGGAGCGCCAATAATCGATTCCTTGTTTTCTTGGCCGTTTTCTTCTCCATCGCCTGGGGAGTGTACGCCCTCGTCAACATGCCCCTGGACGCCATTCCCGACCTGTCGGACGTTCAGGTGATCATCTTCACCGAGTGGATGGGCCGTAGCCCGGACCTCGTGGAGGACCAAGTTACCTACCCCATCGTCACCTCGCTGATCAGCGCGCCGAAAGTACGGGTGGTGCGCGGCTACTCCTTCTTCGGCCTGTCCTTTGTCTATGCCATCTTCGAGGACGGAACGGATATGTACTGGGCCCGCTCGCGGGTCCTCGAGTACATGAACGAGGTGGCCGGAGCTCTCCCGGAAGGTGTCACTCCCACCCTCGGCCCGGACGCCACCGGTGTCGGCTGGGTATTCGAGTATGCGCTGATCGACCGCACCGGAACCTACGACCTCTCGGAGCTCAGGAGCCTCCAGGACTGGTACCTCCGCTACTGGCTCGAGAGCGTCCCGGGCGTGTCCGAGGTTGCCAGCGTTGGCGGGTTCGTGCGCCAGTACCAGGTCACCGTCGATCCCAACACCCTGCTGGCCTACAACCTGCCCGTATCTCACATCATCCACGCGATTCGCACGAGCAACAACGACGTCGGCGGCAGGATCGTCGAGCTGGCGGGCACCGAGTACTTCGTGAGAGGACGCGGCTACATCACAAACCTCGACGACCTTCGAGATGTTGTAGTGGATGTCGACACTAGAGGCACGCCCGTGCTGCTCCGGGACGTGTCCACGGTGAGCAGGGGCCCGGACATTCGCCGCGGCCTGGTAGAGCTGGACGGCGAGGGAGAAGTCGTTGGGGGCATCGTGGTGATGCGCTACGGCGAGAACGCATTGGCCGTGATCGAGCGCGTCAAGGAGAAGATCGAGGAAATACGCCCGGCGCTGCCAGAGGGTGTGGAGATCATCACCACCTACGATCGGAGCGACCTGATTCACAGCGCCATTGAGAACCTCGAGGAAAAGCTGCTCGAGGAGATTCTGATCGTCTCACTCGTCTGTTTGCTCTTCCTGTTCCATATCCGCTCTGCGCTCGTGGTGATTCTCGCTCTGCCGGTGGCGATCCTCATGTCGTTCACCACCATGTACTACCTGGGGGTCAACGCCAACATCATGTCGTTGGGAGGCATCGCAATCGCCATCGGAGTGATGGTCGATGCCGCCATTGTGATGGTCGAGAACGCTCACAAACGCCTCGAGCAATGGGGAGAGCTTCCGGAGGACGAGCGACCGAGCCGTAACTCAGTTGTCATCGGGGCCGCAAAGGAGGTAGGCAAGCCGCTCTTCTTCTCGCTGCTGGTCATCACCGTATCGTTCTTGCCAGTGTTCACGCTCGAGGCCCAGGAAGGCAGGCTGTTCAAACCCCTGGCGTTCACAAAAACCTTCGCCATGTTCTTCGCCTCCATCCTGTCCATCACCCTTGTTCCGCTGCTAATGGTGTTGCTCATCCGTGGCCGCATCGCCCCGGAGCATAAGAACCCTATTTCGCGGATCCTCATCTGGCTCTATCGCCCATTCGCGGTGGCGGTGTTGCGCTGGCGGAAGATAACGATTCTTCTGGCCCTGATCGCACTTGCGGCAACGGGGCCGGCCTTCACACAGCTCGGTTCCGAATTCATGCCGCCCCTATGGGAGGGCACGATGCTGTATATGCCGAGCCTGCTCCCCGGCGTTTCGATTGGCGAGGTGGCTCGAGTCATGCAGATACAGGACCGCCTCATTGGTACCGTTCCCGAGGTCGAGATGGTGTTCGGCAAGGCCGGCCGCGCCGAGAGCGCCACCGACCCGGCGCCTCTTGGAATGATCGAGACGGTCATCAGCCTGAAACCCCAAGAGGAGTGGCGCCCCGGGCTGACCCCACAGAAGCTCGAGGCGGAGCTCGACGAGCTGCTCCAATTCCCCGGGGTCGTAAACACGTGGACAATGCCCATCAAGGGCCGCATCGACATGCTGTCAACCGGGATTCGCACCCCGATAGGAATCAAGATCTTCGGCCCCGATCTCAACGTCATCCAGTCGATAGGCGAGCGCATCGAGCTGGTGCTTGGAGATGTACCAGGCACCCGCAACGTGCTGGCGGAGCGGGTCGTGGGGGGTTACTTCCTCGACTTCACGGTGCGCAGAGCAGAAGCGGCTCGATACGGACTGAATGTCGAGGACGTCGAGGCCGTGGTAGAGACCGCGATTGGTGGCAAGAACGTCACCCAAACCATCGAAGGCCGCGAACGCTACCCAGTGAACGTGCGCTATGCACGCGAACTGCGCGACGATCTCGAGAGTCTGAAGCGCGTGCTCGTCGCCGCGCCCACGGGCGCTCAAGTGCCGATCGGGCAGATCGCCGACATTAGCCTTACCACGGGCCCGCCGGTGATCAAGAGCGAAGATGCCCAGCTCGTGGGCTACGTGTACGTGGACGTTGCCGACCGCGACCTCGGTTCCTACGTGCAAGAGGCGCAGCAGGTTGTCGCGGACAACGTCGAGGTCCCCAGCGGTTACTACCTCGAGTGGAGCGGTCAGTACGAGTACATGCAGCGGGCCAAGGAGCGGCTCATTTACGTTGTGCCACTCACCCTCCTGATCATCTTCCTGCTGCTGTATCTGAACTTCCAGTCGGTGGCAGAGACCTTGATCGTCATGTTGTCGGTGCCCTTCGCCATGATCGGCGCCGTCTGGTTGCTCTGGTACCTCGAGTACAACCTCAGCGTTGCGGTCTGGGTGGGGATGATCGCCCTGGCCGGGGTCGCAGCCGAAACCGGCGTCGTAATGATCGTTTACCTCGACGAATTCTACGAGGACTATCGCCGCCAGGGCCTCCTCACCTCGTTGGAGGCGCTCCGGCAGGCTGTTTTGGACGGCGCTGTGCAGCGCGTGCGCCCGAAGATGATGACCGTCGCGGCGACCATGACGGGTCTGCTGCCGATCATGTGGGGCACCGGATCCGGCGCCGACATGATGAAGCGGATCGCGGCCCCGATGGTCGGAGGCATGGTGAGCTCGACGGTGCTCACGCTCCTGGTCATTCCCTCGCTCTATGTGATGTGGAGGGGGTGGCAGCACCGCAAGGACTTCCGAGCCTACGCAGCGCAACAGAGTCAAGGCGGTGATTCGTGATCGGCCTATCGAGGGGGAGGGAATGGCCCCGTTCAGGGGAAACTTGCAGGCGAAAGCTCATGCATTCGCCGCGAAACGAAGAGGATATGGCTATGTCAGCTAGGTACGTCTCGATACTTACGGTAGTGCTTCTGAGCGTCATCAGCACGGTGGCGCTCGCATCGGACGAGGGAATCGCCGGGAGCGATACGACTCAGGAGATAGAGTTCACCGATGTCCGCCAGCAAGCATTGCAGTTCATCCACTACAACAACTCGATTTCTCTGACGAAACAGCAGGAAGCGGTGAAGCGCGAGGCCCTGACCGCGATACCTGCTCCTTGCTGCAGCCAGTACACCGCCCACACTTGTTGCTGCCCGTGCAACATGGCCAAGACCATCTGGGGGTTGACCAACTTCCTGATTGCCGAACAGGGCTACACCGCGGATCAGGTCCGCGAGACCGTTTCCGAATGGATTCAGTTCATCAACCCGAGCGGGTTCAGCGGCGACGCCTGCTTTACTGGCGGCTGCAACAAAGCATTCAAGAACAACGGCTGTGGTGGTATGGATGAATCAAGGCTGGTTTGGCGCTGAGCCCGGTCAATGGGCGAGGCGCCGTACTCTCCAAATGCGGAGAACCGAGGCGATGAGTGAGTTCATTACACTGCCAGTTTCGGATGACGCGGCCGAAAAGCCACGACTGCAGAGGCTGGGCACACTCATCGCCATCGGCCTGATACTCGGACTGGCGACCCTTTTGGGCTGGGGCTTGGCGAGCATCAGCACCCCACCGCCCGATTCTCGCATGGCCGCGGGTTTTTCCCTTACTAGTTTCCATGGTGAGACGATCAGCCTCGGGGAGTTGCGCGGACAGGTCGTGGTCCTGAATTTCTGGGCATCTTGGTGTGGACCATGCCGCGATGAAGCTGCCGCTCTCGAGGCCACCTGGCGCAAGTACAGGGACAAGGGGGTTTTCTTCATCGGTGTGGATTACGTCGACACCGAGAAAGAGGCCCTGGCGTTCTTGGAGGAGTTCGATGTCACCTACTTCAATGGGCCAGACAGGGGCTCACGCATCTCCCGCGCCTACCGCATCCGAGGGGTACCTGAAACCTTCTACATAGGCAGGAACGGTGAAATACGTGGTTTGAAGTTCGGCCCGGTTTCAGAGCTGGAATTGGAGAGGAAGATCGAGGAACTGCTGGCCGAGCCCGTCCCTGACCAATGAGGTGTCCGGAGGAGCCATGTCAAGAAAACCCGCGATCGCGGTAATCATGGGCATTCTCGTTGCGGGTGGCCTGGGTGCCGGCCTGCTGTGGGACAGGGAATCGCCGGATCCTCAGCACCGCACGATCACGATCACCGCCCGGCAGTATGCGTACGATCCGCCGGTAGTGCGGGTCAATCGGGGTGACCTGATCACGCTCAAGCTGGTCTCCGCCGACGTTACGCACGGATTCTTCCTCGAAGGCTACGACATCGACGCCTGGGTCGAGCGCACCAAGCCATTTTTCGAAGTGCGCGATGCTTCAGGCGAGAGCGAGGACGAGTTCTCGACTGTGGAGGAGATTCAGTTCGTGGCGGACCGCCCGGGCAAGTTTCGCTATCGCTGCTCGCTGAGCTGCGGATCGATGCACCCCTTCATGCAGGGGGAGCTCGTAGTAGAGCCGAACCGGGCGTTTCCCGCCTCGGTGGGTCTGACGATCGGCCTCGTGCTTGCTACATTGCTTTACCTGGCTGCGAATGATCCGAACACCAGCGAGAAGGAGGACGACGGGAAAGGCGCGAGTGGCGCCCAGAGCCCATCGAACGCCGCAGCCCCGTCCAAGAGCTCGGGGGACCAGGAGAGCACCCGGTGAGCTGGCGAATCGATTTGTTCGACAGGTACCCGCGGTTCAAGCGCCTCGTGCAGGCGCGGAGCCTGCAGTTCCTCCTGATCCTCCCGTGTTTCTTGTTCTTCTACCTGATCATTCTCGCCGGCCTCTTCGGAACCCCGGTGGGCAACCACAACATCTCGGTCGTGTTCGTGTGGATCCTGTGGTGGGCATTGCTCATCGCCCTGCTGGTTCCCTTTGCATCGCGAATTTGGTGCACCGTCTGCCCCTTGCCGATCGTCGGCGAATGGCTGCAGCGCATGTCACTGATTCGGGTCCGCCCCGGCGACTCCATCGGCACTCGCACGCGACTATTCGGCCTCAATCGTCGCTGGCCCAAGCGATTGAGCAACATCTGGCTGCAGAACATCGGCTTCCTCTGCCTGGCGGTTTTCAGTGCCCTGCTGGTGACACGACCCATCGCCACCGTGATGGTGCTGGGAGGGATGATCGTCGTCTCGACCATCCTGATGCTGATCTACAGGCAGCGGGCCTTTTGCATGTATCTCTGCCCGGTAGGTGGATTCCTCGGGCTCTATTCCATGACCTCGACTCTGGAGCTCCGCGCCCGAGACCGGCAAGTCTGCAAGGACTGCCGGGACAAGAACTGCGTGCGCGGCTCAGACAGCAATTATGGCTGCCCCTGGTTCCAGTACCCCGGCGACATGGAAAGGAACAACTACTGTGGCCTCTGCACAGAGTGCGTCAAGAACTGTCCGCACGACAACATCACGCTGCGCCTACGGCCGTTCGGCAGCGACACCGAGATCAAGGACGCCGCCGAGGCATGGAAGGCGTTCATCATGATCGTGCTGGCGATGTTCTACTCCGTCACGCTGCTGGGCCCTTGGGGAACCGTGAAGGACTGGGCGAACGTCTCTGAGTCGCACGACTGGGCCGGCTTCGGCGTCTACGCCTTGGCGATGGCGGGAACGGCCTTGGTCATCTTCCCGGCGGTCTACTACCTCTTCGTCCGGTTGAGCCACTGGGCATCCGGCAACACCCGGGTCACGGTGAAGGAGCTCTTCGTGAGGTACTCCTACGCTTTCGTGCCACTGGGCCTCATGGCGTGGATTGCCTTCAGCGTTCCGCTCGTAATGGTCAATGGCTCGTATGTCGTATCGGTGATCTCCGATCCCTTCGGGTGGGGATGGGACTTGTTCGGCACGGCCGAGATCCCCTGGCATCCGATCCTGCCGGAATGGGTCCCACTGATTCAGGTCGCGATTCTGCTGGTCGGTCTGACCCTGTCGCTGCGTGGCACGTACCAGGTTGGCAGATCGTTGTTCTCTCACCACAGGCAGGCGGTCCGCGGCCTGGTTCCCTTGTCGGTGTTGCTCACGGCGGTCACCGTGGCGTTCTTGCGGCTCTACGTTGGATGAAGGCGAGAGGTGAGCTGATGAAGGTGAAGGTGCAAGAGACGATGGCGATCCTGGCGGTGCTCACGATTCTTGTGGGCCTTCCAGCCGCGGTTTGGTACTACGAAGCCGTCTGGCGGGTCGCCGCCTTCGGCGAGGATACCCAAGTGATCACGCTCACCGGCATCTCGGACGGCGGAGTCTGGACAACGGAGGCAGTGGGAGCGCTCGGCTACTCGTACAGAAAGTTCGACAAGCCCGGGGAGTTGAGGATCGACCCCACACGGCCAGTGGTGTTCCGTGTGCGAAGTGCCGACGTGCTTCACAGCTTCAGCCTTCCTGCGCTGCACATCTATTCTCTCGACGTCCACCCGGGTCGCGAGATCACCCTGAGGCTCGAGCCGGAGGACCTGGAGGACGAGCCAGAGATTGATGTGGTCTGCTGGCGAGTGTGCGGAGAAGAGCACAGGTACATGGCGGCGAAGCTGCGCCTGAAGACCGAGGCGAACGCAAGCCCTACGCGTCGATAAATGAGTATTTGCCGAATGCACACTTCAGGGAGCTCCATTCCGGCCCTACTTTCCTGTCGGCTGGGGAGGTACCTTAGCCAGTTTGACCGAGCGGAGCTCTCCGAGGAGGGGTCAGCCCGTGGGGATGGGACCGAGGGTCCCGTCAACCAGGCCGTCGGAGCCGTCCTGATGTCCTTATCGACCGTCATCGTTGCCATCAACGCTCAACTACTGAGCCGGCTTCGGCACCGCCTTACCGCTGAGGAGTAGCCCGACATGCTCGACTACCTGCCGAACATACACCCGATCCTCGTTCACTTTCCGATCGCGTTGCTCACCCTCGGGGTCGGCATCGATGCTGTGGCGTTGCTGTGGCGGAAGGAGGCCAGGATCAAGCAACTGGCTACCGCACTTGTGGTGATTGGCGCGGTCTTTCTCATCCCGACGTATCTGACGGGACGGCAAGCCGGCGACCAGGCGACAAGTCCTTTCGCCCAGGCGCAACTGGTGCTCACGGAGCACGCCGATTGGGCGTGGCGCACACTGTGGTTCTTTCTGATCTACGCGGCCGCACGACTTGGGATCTCCTACACGCGCAAGCTCGAAGGCACCGTGCACGCCGTCGCCTTCCTCATCGGTGCGGGTGGTCTGTTTCTGGTGATGCAAACCGGGGACCATGGCGGCCAACTCGTGTTCGAGATGGGCGTCGGCGTGCAACCGGTTGCGGAGGCGCCTGCGGGCGCGTTCGACCCAAAACCCGACATCGACCCGACGTCCGTCGGACCCAATGTCGACGAGAGCGGCTCGGTCCGATGGCGCTTCCAGCCCGGCGCCGAGGTCGTTCTCCCGGAACACCTGTTGACGTTAACAACGGCTCCTGTCTCTGCGACGGTCGAGTCGAGACAGGCGGCCCTGGTGCTTTCCCCGGACAGCGGCGACCCGCAGTTGTTCGTCCTGGACATCAACTTCGAGCACGTACAGGTCGACCTGAGTGTGAACCTGGCCGAGTTCCTCGGCACCTTCGGCCTGGTTCATCACCTCCGCGATCAAGACAACTTCGATTTCCTCCTTCTGGAGGACGGGAGAATCCTTCTGGGCCGCGTCGTGGACGGCGAGCGGCAAGTGATGCACGAGGCTCCGCTGGAGCGGGATTCGGATTGGCATCGCTACGGAGTCGTCGGCACCGGCGAGCATTTCCGCGGTTATGTCAACGGCGAGCTCATTCTGCACGGCCACGGCGACGAGATGCCGGCGGGCAGGGTCGGCCTTCTGATACAGGGAACCGGCGTGGTCAAGATTGACGACCTTCACGCGCAGCGCATCGAAGAGTAAATCGATGAGGGCAAGGAGAGGCATGACTCTTCGACATCGTGGTCAGCGTGGCCGCATCGGACCACGACCAGCGTAGGAGTTTGGTACTGGACCCAAGGAGGTGAAAGATGAAAATAGTCCCGACAATGACAAGTTCGGTTGCGCTCTCCATCCTTACGGTGGTCGCTTTGGCCGCATCTAATAGTGTTCCGGTGCCCGTTCTCCAGAGCGGTGACGCTGACGGTGTGGTCGCGGCGCTGAACGCGTACTCGGCAGCGATCGGCGCGATGGACATCGACGCCGCCGGTGAGCTCGTCACGAGTGATTTCCTCATATTCGAGGGGGCGGGCGTCAACCGCGGCTGGGCCGACTATCGTGACCACCATCTTGGTCCGGAGCTCGAGATGTTCGAGGCGATCAGTTTCGAGCTCAGCGAAATCGAGGCCGAGGTCGGCGGCAACCTCGCATGGGCAAGCTTTCGCTACGCGACCCACATCGAGATGCCGGAGCGTATCAGCGACAGCACCGGCGTCGGCACCGCCGTCTTGGTAAAGGGCACCGACGGTCGCTGGCGGCTGCGCCACTTGCACACAACGCCGGAGCGCGGGCGGCAGTAGGCTCCGCGCTGCGACAGGCGAAGGCGAGCACGCTGGCGACGAGACCTCTGCGAAATCTCGTGCTTCCGGTTACGCACCTTTCCTGTGCTTTGCTTCAAGGGATGGTGTCAGCCGCCGTTCAGCCGATCGGCTGTCCCAGACCGGCGGCACGTAGCGCGGCCTCGTCGGGTCCACGCCCCGTACAACAGTCGGCTAGCACGCCGTCGATCACGACCGCCGGCAGCGAGCGGATCCCGAGAGCCGTGGCCCTGCTTGCGATCTGCGGGTCGTGCATGTCACGCACGCTGACCTCACAAGAGGGGCAAGCGATCTCGTTTACGAGCTCGAGCGCCGCATCGCAGGTTGGGCACCCCGCGCTGAAGACTTCAACCCGACGCATATCGTTCATCTCACTACCTCCCTTTCTCTTTCGTCCAGAGCTTCCAGGATCGGACATTCGCTCACCGACCCGCGCCCGTTGCACGCCGCTGTGAGATCCGCGAGGGCCTCGCGCATGCGCTCAAGCGTGGCGATCTTTTCCTCGATGTCGGTGATCTTCGCCTCCGCACGATCTCGGACATCTGCACAAGTGGATCCCGGATCAAGGCGGAGCGAGAGGAGCTCCTTGATCTCATTGAGCGAGAACCCGAGCTCCTTGGCTCGCCGAATGAAGCGAATCCGCGCCACCGCCTCGGGCGGATACTGCCGGTACCCGGAGGCGCGGCGGGGCGGTTCGGCGATCAGACCCTGCCGTTCGTAGAAACGCACGGTTTCCACGCCGACATCGGCGAGTCGTGCGACCTTCCCTATCGTCATCGTCGAGGGCTCCATCGGCTTCCTCCGTGAACGCTGGGACTCATTCTAAAGTCCGTACCATACTACGGAGTCAAGTATTGCCTCGGTAACGTCAGCCGCAGGGAGCTCGGTTGGGCGAAACACTCACTGCTGCGAGCGGGTAGATCACGAAACGCCGCTTGACCCCGTACCTATGTACAGGGTCTATCCTCACGGGTAGGCTATGAGAAATTCTACGGTTGCATCCACGCGATTCGAGACGATGATCGCAGAAGAGTCTGTGTTACCGGCGACGGAGACAGGCTGTGAAGCTGCGGAAATGGATCGTAGCCAGCGGACGTGCCCCGAGAGCGATACTCCTGGCATCGGCGTCGACTGGCTCACGGTCGCGGCATTGAGCCGCGCCGAGGTGCCGCCACGCCAGCGATTCTGGATTTGCCGAGATCCTGACTGCGAGATCGTCTACTTCGGTGAGGAGGATTGGTTACTTCGTATCTCTGACCTGGCAAGCAAACCCAGTTTCAAGAGCCATTCCCCCGATGCTCTGGTTTGTTACTGCTTTCTCTATAGCCGCTCCGATATCGAGCGCGAGATCGTCACGAGGGGCGATACCCAGATCCCCGATCGGATTGCTGCGGCCGTCAAGGTCGGCAACTGCGCCTGCAAGGTCCGCAACCCGACGGGCAGATGCTGCCTCGGAGAGGTGCAGACGACAGTGCAGGAGCTCCGTGCGTCGCTGGCCGTAGATTCATCCTGAGACCCCGAGCGAGGATGTGAGCCCCAGGAGGCTGAAATGAACATCAAAGGCTACCCTCGATATCTCTCATCGTCGAAACGGCTGTTCGCAAGCGGAGCGGTCGCGCTCTTGGCCGCTATGGGCATCGCTGCTTGTACTGGAACGGTGGGAGATGAGCCGGCCAAGCTGGCGACTGATGTTCTCGCCAGCGTCGAGAAGGTCAGCCTCGAGATCGAGGGAATGACCTGAGGTGGCTGCGCCCTGGTCGTGAGCCAGGCCCTGAAGGCGGTACAAGGTGTCGTGGACGCGGAAGTCTCCTTCGACACCAAGAGGGCGGAGGTGCACTACGACCCCGAGATGGTCGCTCCGGAGAAGCTCGTTCAGGCCGTGAACGACGCAGGGTTCGGGGCGAACTTGGCCATCAAAGCCGACTCCGAGGGAGTCGGTTCATCCTCCTGACACTGCAGAGGGACAATCGATTCGCAGCCAGGACCCCATTATGAAAAACGACCCGCCGCCGCCAACATCTTCTGCGCGCCTGCCCGGCGCCACGGGCTTGATCGCGGCACTGCTGGCATCCGCGTGTTGCATCCTGCCACTGTTCCTGATTCTCACCGGCATCGCCGGTGCAGGGATCATGATGCCGCTGATGAGATACGAGTGGCTCACACTGCCCCTGGGGGTCGTCGGCCTGGCCCTCGCCTGGGGAATCTACTTCCGAAAGAAGCGGAGTTGCGAGACACGGTCGTGCCGCTTCGTCGGGAGGCGCCTCAACCAAGTGCAACTCGGACTTGCGACGCTCGTCGTGGCCGTGGCATTGCTGCTGAGGCTATTTCCTTCGTGGACCGCCTGGGCCCTCCAGTTGATCGGCTGATCAGCGCAAGAAGGCTGCAGAAGCACCGATTCTCGACCTCTGACTGGTACCGTTTTTCGGGATTGGGTCACCGGCCAACTGTGCCGGGGAGATCCACGGGCGCCCTTGATTGATTACCATGGGGGGGTATGGTACAAGAGCGATAGGAGCCAGGCTCTCACTGAGACGCTGTTTTCCTGGCTTCATTCAGACGCGGGTCGATCATGCCGAAGATAGTCCAGCTGATGCTAGTCTTGCTCCTGGCAGCCACGGTGGCAGGAGGTTCCGGGCCCGCTGGGCAGTGGTGTTGCCCCGCTCAGGGTGTCTGCGCACCCTCAAAGGATAGCTGCGCTCCCTCGATGGCGTCCGGATGGGGACCGCGGCTCTGCGGTCTTTCGTCCACGATACTCCTGAGCGCAACGAAGTCCCCAGCCAAATCGAGACAGGTACAGCCTGCTGTGCAATCACCGGGCGTTGGCAGCATCGGCACGGACACTCAGGTATCTGGCTCTCTTCCTCCCGAGACCTCGGCAAACGAGCGTATCGGCGGGAGCCACCGCCCTCTGCGCTGCTAGAGCGTCGTCCAATCTGGAGCGCAGTGCCTCCGCAGTTTCGCTACTCCTTGCTACTTCCACCTGCGCACACGGTCACAGTAGCGAACCTGGTTATCCCTGCCCTAACCAACCCAGGTTGGCGTCGAGAACTGTGACCACGGAGGGCTGCTCCCAGGGGGGACGGGCGCATGAGACCCGTCCCCCTCCCCTCCTCGGACAATCAGATTCCGGAGAAGCGCGACAGCGACAGGGACCGCCCGTGACCCACTGCGCAGGACCACAAGGCGCTAAACCAAGGAGGAGCTAGGATCGCCGAGCTTGACTGAGGAGAAGGAAATGCCGAGAGACCCTGTATGTGGAAGGAGCGTCGATCCCGGCACCGCCGCCGCGCAGGAGCAATGCCAAGGTGGAACGTACTACTTCTGTTCTGAAGCCCACTACACCTCATGTTGACGTGAGTTGTAACCGAGAATCGCAGCGTCGTTTCTTGGCTAGAAAGGCCCTTCTCCACGCTGTCCTAGGATTCGGGTTCGGGCTCCTGGTCCTCCACCCGGTGTCGATGGCCGTGATCGAGTGGCTCGGAGTTCATTCGGGAGCCGGATCGGCACCTCTCGTCGCAGATCTCGTGTGGAGCTCGTTCACCGTCGGTATCTTCCCGATGGGTGTGGTATTCGGCCTGATCGGGATGGTGATCGGAGCGATGGATGGCTACTACCGCTCCGTGGTGCACTTTCAGCGAAACGAGCTGGCCCGGGAACTGGCCCTCGATGAAGAGTTCAGGAGTGAGCTCGAAGCCCAAAACCAACGCCTGCGGGAGTTGGAGGCGGCGAAGCGGCGGTCGACCCGCTTCCTGGTGCACGACCTCAAAACCCACCTGGGGTGCGTTCTCGGATTCTCGGAGCTGCTCCTGAAACAGGCAACGGCAGAGCAACGGCGAAGCGATAGGGAGGTCCTCGAGCGGATCCTTCGACAGGCGCGGCAGATGCTGGGCGCGGTTCTCGACCTACTGGACCTCGCCCGCATGGAGGAGGCGCCCGAGTTGGATCTGGATTTGGAGGACGTTCAGTCCATGCTCGATGAGGCACTCGCGAGCGTTGACGCACCGGGAGCGGATGGCCGGGTGCAGATCGGCGAGCGTCATCCTCAGTGCCCCCCGGGGTGGTGTGACCGAAGGCTGATCGTTCGAGTGCTCGTCAACCTGGTCGCGAATTCCCTTAAACACAACCCGCAGGGAGTGAGCGTGATCATCGACGCCACACCCGCTGAAGGTGAGGTGATTCTCTCGTGCCATGATGACGGGCCAGGTATTCCTGCCGAGCTAGTCCCGAAGATCTTCGACGAGTTCGTGACCGAGAGCGAGCAGACTCGCGGTTACGCCTCCGGTCTCGGCCTCGCGTTCTGCAGGACCGCAGTGGAGTCTCACGGTGGGAGGATCTGGTGCGACAGCGGGCGCGGCCAGGGCACCACTTTCCAGTTCACCCTGCCCATCGGACCTGAGGGGGCGCCGCGGTCGGTTCGGCCCCACCTCGAGGCCGAGAGCAGGTGCATCGTGCACGATAAGCCTCAGAAAGGAGATGTCGACATGGGAGAGACCGCGAATGCCCTCGCTTCGGTCCTGGTGGTGGAGGACGAGGAGGACTACGCTGCCCTGCTCGCTGCCGTCCTGCGGGACCAGGGGTATCAGGTAAGGGTCGCGTATGACGGCATCGAGGCGGTCGAGAAGGTGCAGGAACAGATTCCGGACCTCATCCTCCTCGACATACAGATGCCACGCAAGACCGGAATCCTGTTCTTCCGCGAGATGAGGTCGAAGCCAACGCTGCGAGACGTGCCAGTGGTTGTGGTCACGGGCCTAACGGTGGGCGACCCGGATATGGAGATGATCATCCATTCCTTTCTCGACGTCGAGCATCTGGCCAGGCCTGACGCCTACCTGCAAAAGCCGGTCGAGATGGAACAACTGCTCGAGGTGGTGGCCCGAACCATTCGGACTGGCGTCGAAGGCGAAGCCACCCAGCCCTGCACTTACTAGTGGTAGGCCTACCCCACCCGGCTCACTGAGGAGCGCGAGGGTACGGTCAAAAGCTGTATCTGATGCGTGCGTGCAGCCGCTTGTTGTCGCGGTAGATTCCGAAGAAGCTGCCCTCGGGCCCACCGAGCAGATCCGCCAGGACCGTGAGCTGCAGGCCGTCCTTGACCAACCATTCGAGCGCCGGCTGTGCCCACCAACCGTCGGAGTAAACGTTGAAGACGCCCATGAGCGTCAGCTTGAGGTTCTGACCCAGTTCGAGATCCGCCTTTCCGACGAGGGTTTTCCGGAACGCGTGGTTGAGGTCGGTGATCCTGTAGTCCGTGTCGCGATCGGGCACTTGAGCTTCCTGGATCCATTCGAGCAGTATGAACAGGTCGTTCTTTCCCAGCACATCCGCGAAGGTGCAGTCGGCGCCGAGCACGAACTGCAGGTAGGGATCGTCAACGGCCGGATCATCACCGTCCCAGTCCTCGGTCAGGTAGTATGCCGCCTCGCCGTGCAGGCCGACGGAAGAGAGGACTGTCGCGAAGTCAGCACCAATCGCCCGGCGGCGGTGGTAGCTGCTCTCGAGTACGATCTCGGCCGTTTCGCCCGTCGGATCCGCGTCGACGCGGGTCCGAATTGAAGGCAGGTCGTCGACGCCGTCGAACCAGCTGACAGAGAAATCCCAGCCACCGAGCGTCCGTGAGAGCCGTAGGCCATATTGGAAGCGGTTGTCTGGGAGCAGCGGAGGCGCTAGCCGATAAGTGGGCAGGAAAATGGCTGGTCCAGTCCCCGCATAGGTGGGCCTCGGTATGGTCGACGGTAGCTCCGGCCACCAACGGTCGCCCGGCTCCGGGAGGACGCTGCGCTCACTCCGACGTCCGCAGATGGTTGCCCCTTCTTCTTCCAAGGCGAGGGGGTCTGCTTGCGAGCGATACCCCCCTATGGCATAAGCAGGGTGAGCTGGTGCCCCTGCAGTTCCCTTTCGTCCAGCCACCAGGCCACGTCAGAGAGAATCCAGATGAGCGAAGAGAAACCCCAACGCGGAACCCCCCACCACGACGAGATCAACCGGCTACGACGAATCGAGGGGCAGGTGCGGGGCCTGCAGCGCATGATCCAGGAAGATCAATACTGTATTGATATTCTCACTCAGATCCGCTCTGTGTCGCGTGCCCTCGATCGTGTCTCGGACTCCATTCTTCAGCGCCACCTGCGCCACTGCGTTACACATGCCGTCCATTCAGGTGACGAAGGCACCGTGGAGACAAAGATCGAGGAGATTATCACGGTGCTGGAACGTGCCCGATAGTGATCGGGTTTGACGGGTTCAATCGCCGCCGGCGACAGTTGCATGTGCCCTCGCGTTGTCCCCAGACCGGCATGCCCCGCAAGGGGATTGTCAACTTAAACGAAATCCACGGCGAAACGCGTGACTGGAGGGCATGGTCATTCAGGTAGGTCTCGACTTGCTCCTTCCGTCCGGGAGTCTCTGGCGCACCGCGTGCTCCTGCAGGCGGCGTGACAGAGCGCTCGCCAGCTTCAGCGACCTGTTAGCCCGCCCGCTGGCTACGTCGTTTCATGCTGCCTATGCTCACGGCATGCTGTTGGCTTATCCGCAGCCGTACCAGGGTTTCTCGTCTGGCTCAACCTGAAGACCGCCCAGCAATTTGTTGAAGCCACTGAAGAGATCAACAACGGCCATCAGTTCAACAATCGACTCGTCATCCAAGCCCAGCTTCGGCGCCATGGACTTGTACATGTTCGGAACAAAGTCGATACCGAGGGAGCCCTTTATCTCCTCATAAATGTCTTTGACCTTTCCGGTGGCATCTTCTTCCGAGATCATCTTGACTGTTGGCATCTCATCCTCCTTGGATCTCCTGGGCGTTCATATTCCACGAATCGAGTGACAACCCGAGCTAGGGCGCTCGTATCGGATCCAGAATGGGGTTAATTACCAGGTCATTGTCCTCGACGATCTCGACGATCCGTTCCAGCGGATGACAGCGCTCGTGCCAGGCGTGGAGAATGTAGGTGCCCGCGGCAATGCCTTCGATTCGAAACCCACCGTCCTCACCGGTTTGCGCGTAGTGCTCGGTGGGAACCACCACGATGTAAGCCTCCATCTCCGGGTGGACATTGCAGAGGATTGTGCTGATACCTGGTTCGTCGAAGCGATGTGTACGCCGTTCGCCCTTTGGCCAGGTGCCGAGATCGAACGCCTCGCCGCCGAAGGCGGGGGCGAATATGTTGTGAAGCACGTCATCGCTGTTGGTGAACTCGACCACCGTACCCACGGGAATGACCAGCACGTGAGGGCTGAACTGGAGCCCGAACTGGTCCATGCGGACCACTTCGTCGTCGCCCACAACACCTTCCTGTGACCTTACCCCGGTGCGCTCCCGTGCACTTGCCCCGGTGCGCTCCAGGTAGACCACGGCATCGACGGCGACGTCCAGGTTACGAATCTCTACCTTCCCATGGACGCCGCCGAGGCCTTCTTTCTGGGCTGGCCGCCCTGTTGGCAGAGCCAGGAACAGCGCGGCGGAGATGAGAGCAAGAGTTGACCGCAGTGGCTTGGGACTACTGCGGCTCGTCAACGAGATCATTCGGAGCTCCTACGCAGATGGGCAAGACCGTCTCAAAGGCCTCAGAGTTCGAGAGAGGGGCTCCCATCCCACGACTCCAACTCACCCGCGCTCACCCACTCTCACGAACATCGAGCTCTGTCCTGGCACCCTGTACCGATACCGCTTCCTCCCATTGCTTGTCTTCGTCCACGTTCCAGACCCGCATCGTATATGAGCCGGGCGGCACGTTCTGCAGTTCGAAGCTACCGTCTTCCTCGGCGACCACAACGTACGGGCTGGTGGTAACGAAGATGTAACCCTCCATCTCGGGGTGCACGTTGCAGAGCACAATATAAGTCCCGGGCTCGTCAGGAGTGAACTTCTGCACAATCCCTGGAGGCGTCGCCACATTGACAACCGTTCGATCCCTTTCCACATGAAAGAGGTTGACGTTGTGCAACACGTCCTCGCTGTTTCGCAACTCGACGACCTGGCCCACCCTGGCTACCAGAACCCCGGGCACGAAGGTCATGCCGATTTGGTCGAGGGTCACCGGATCTGCCGGCACATCGACACCTTCAGCGACTCCCGACTGGAGGATGACCACCGAAGGGAACCCTCTCGTCGCAGCTGGGGCCTTGCCGACAACCACGGCGTCAGATCCCGCGGCCAGGGCCACATCTGCCGAAGGCAAGAGACCGGGGAATAGCACGACGGCGGCAACCAAGGCAGCGGCGAGCCATCGAACCTCTACAACTACGTTCAGTGTCTCAGAAGCAATGTTCCTTTTTCTCACTGGGATGCTCCTTTTCGATCAGGATTGAGGTGCCTCAGCCCCGGGCCTCATATCTCATGAGCCCCGGGATACTTGGCGTGTGGCCTCCGTCAGAAGGCGAAGGAGAGGTTGAACAGATAGCGATTGTTTTGCCTCCTCTTCGAGTAAAGGGCGGCATCGAACGTGAATTTGACGTTGGCACGGATCAAAGCAGTTACATGCGGAACCCAGCGCTGGATGTCTTCATCCATGAGATCCGGGATGTCGATACGCTCGTAGCGGAGGGCACCGATGAGCCACGGATAGAACACGTAATCTGCTTCCGTGAACCACGACGTGAATTCCGCCTTCGCCTCGTGGATCAAGAGCGGATCCATTGCTGTCTCGCCCCACATGAAGGCACCGAACAGGTTGAGATTGCCGAACCAGAGGCTCGCGTCGGCGCCGAATCGAGTGAACTTCTCGTCCACGAAGAAAGTGGTGGGCTCGTCATGGTCATCGTCGTGGTCGTCGTCCTCGCTGGCAGTAAAGATGCTCGAGCCGAGGATTTCCTCGTGGTGTTCCTCTTCCTCTTCCTCGTGATCATCGAGGTCGCCAGTGAACGTGTACGGAGCCTTACCGTGATAGCCGAAGACACCGATTCGGAGCGAGTTGTCACGCCAGTTGTCGGTCTGGGCGGGGGCCGTCTCGGCGTTTCCCAGCACTGACATCCCGCCGAACTTGTAGGCGGCACGCCAGTAGATGTCTTTGCTCGAGTTATTGTCGTTCGTGCCGTTCTCGGCAAAGTCTCCCGAGCCGTTACCGTTGACGATTCCGAAGCCGTACTCGAGGCCACCTCGACCGCCAAATCCGTCTGCCGCGCCCCAGACTTCAACGCCCTGCTGCGTCTTGCCGAGCGCGTAATCCCCACCGTGTAGGTGCTCGCCACCCTCGGCGTGCGCGTCAGTCTCGTCGTGATCCTCGGCCCCGTGTGCCAGAACAGCATCCACCAACTCGCCGAGAGGGAAAGTAGAGCTGTTTAGGAGGTAATCGAAGCGCGTCAGCCTCCGATTGCTGGAGAACGGCACGGCCCGGGGCTCCATTTGCCCGAACCTCACGTTCAGCATCCGCGTGCCGAGCAGCCCATCAAACTGCCCAAATAGGCGATGCACGTGCAGGTCCTCTCCGGGTGCGACCAGGTTGATGCGACCGAACCAGGAAATTGAGTCACCAAAAGTGCCACCGGTCAGGAAAGCGAATTCGCTTGGGAAGCGGAAATCGTTGTTGATCTCGGCATCCGGCTCGACCACATAGTCGGCGTTGACAATGAACGAGATCGGGGGAAGGTAGGGGATGCTTCCTGGCCAGATGGCGTTCGGCCAGAGGCGTTTCCACGGTTCGGCGCCGAGTTTGACCGGCTCGTCGGCTTCGTACTGTTCGTCGCCTCCGGGCATTCGGTATCCGTTCCTGAGGAAAGCCTCACCGAAGGCATTCAACTTCGGATAGGCCACATGGCACGTCGCACAACTCGTGTTGAACTTACGGGTAAATGCGGGGATCGCCTCAGCCGGCGCCGCGGTCGACAACACGATCGTTCCGCTGGCGAAGGTGAGCACGGTTCCCAGCAGGATCCATCGCCGGATCCTCATCGAGAGCCCTCCCAATTTGGCTATTCACGGCTGATCAGGACTTTGTAGGTGACGAAGGCAATCAACCGCATCACTCTGTGTCGGGAATGGCCTTTGCAGGAACCGTGCCAAGGGACTGGGTGGCTGTCGGCGGCCACGAAATGAGGGATTCAGCAGGGTCAGGAGTATTCCGCGTACACGCCCGCGGGTGGCTGAATTGATCTCAGTGGCTCGGATTGAGCCACTGTAGTGTATAGAAAGGTAACAGTCTGGAAGAGATCTTCATTGAGCGCGCAGCCGCGGGCAGGAGTCTCAGTGCTTCCACTGGCTCAGGAGCGCCGGCCGGCTCCGGTCTTCCTCAACCCTCGAGATTGTACTTACGGATCTTCTCGTAAAGGGTCTTTCTCGCAATGCCGAGCAGGCGCGCTGCCGCGGCTTTGTTGTTTCGAGTCTCCCTCAGAGCTAGATCGATCGCTTCGCGCTCTATTTCCTCGAGGGGACGGACGGCCTCCGGGCCCGCAGAGACGGACGTGCCTGCCTCTCCCCGCACACCGAGGCCGCCGGCGGCCTCATGGTGGATGCTCAGCTCTCGCCGAACGTCGGCCGCGCCCAGAGTGCCGGTCAGGCCCAGCGCATGGCACCTCTCCAGGAGGTTCGACAGCTCGCGGACGTTGCCGGGCCAGGAGTGGGCAAGAAGAACCTCCATGGCATCCGGCTCAATACCCGAAATCAGCTCCGAGGGCGGGCGCTGACGATTGAGTCGATCGAGAAAGAGGCGCAGCAGTGGAGCGATGTCCTCCATACGCTCTCGCAGCGGCGGTAGATGGATACTGAGAACGCTCAGGCGGTAGTAGAGATCACCGCGCAGGGCTCCTTCATCGAGCGCTCCCCTCAAGTCTCGATTAGTGGCAGAGATGACCCTCACGTCAACCTCGATTTCTTCGCTCCCGCCCACTGGCCGAACCCGCTTGTCCTCCAGAACTCGCAACAGCGTTGCTTGAGTCGCAGGAGGCATCTCCGTGACCTCATCGAGAAACAGTGTCCCCCCCTGAGCCTTGCGAACCAGCCCCGCGCGAGCCCCAACAGCACCCGTGTACGCCCCTCGAACATGACCGAACAACTCGCTCTCGATGAGCTCGACTGGCAGGCTGGCGCAGTTTACTGGCACGAACGGGGCCGTGGATCGAGGACCGGAGAAGTGGATTACCCGGGCAACTAGGTCCTTTCCCGTGCCGCTCTCGCCGGTAAGAAGCATGTTTGCCGTCGACTCGGCCGCAGATCTCATGCGCTGGACGACCTGCTCCATTGCCGGGCTGCCGGCAAGAAAACCCTCGAAGCGGTAGCGGTTCTCCAGTCCTGCCTCGAGAGTATCGACACGCTCCTGCAAACCCCTCATGCGCCTTACACGCTCGATGGTGAGAAGGAGATCATCTTTGTTGAAGGGTTTTGTGACGTAGTCGGCGGCGCCACGCTTCATCGCCTCCACCGCATTGCCTATGGAGCCGTAGGCGGTCATGACCACCACGTCAACGGGGAAGAGGCGGGCCCGTATCGCGTCTAGTAGCTCGAGCCCGTCCATCCCTGGCATGCGCACGTCCGTGAGGACGATGCACGGACCTTCGTTCTGCTCGAGCCAGTCGAGCGCCTCAGCCGCGGTGGCGGAAGCAGAAACCACGTAGCCCGCTCTCTCGAACAACTGCATGCAGGTCATTCGCATACTGCGGTCGTCCTCGACTACAAGGACACGGTTTCCTTCAGTCGTGTCAGCCACTTCGGGTCACACTCCACCTTCTCCAACCGGCAGTCTCGATGCCGGAGGACTCATTTTGCCTTCTCAGCCAAGGGCAACTCGAAGCTGATCTCCGTCCCCCTACCGGGAGCGCTCTGCACTTCGAGATCACCGCCGTGCTCGGCCACCGCGTTGTAGACGATCCAAAGTCCGAGCCCAGTGCCCACGCCGGGCGCCTTGGTGGTATAGAAGGGATCGAAGATGTGCGCCTGCTCATTCTCAGGAATGCCGAAGCCCGTGTCGCGCACGGAAATCTTCACCGACGGCCCTACCACCCGCCTCCCATCGAGGCCTGAGCAAGCCTTCGGGTTGGAGTCATCGAGGTCGATCCGGATGGCGATTTCCCCATGGCCGAGCATGGCGTCTGCGGCATTGCGAATAAGGTTCACCAAGACTTGTTCCAGCTCGTTCTCGTTGCCGATGACACAGGGGTCAGAGGCGGCCTTTTCTAGCCTGATTTCCAGCCCGCGCCGCTCTAGATCATGCTGCATGAGCCGAGTAACACGATCCGCCAGGTCGTTGACCGAGAGCTCCGTTCTTTCCTTAGTCGAAGGACGAGAGAAATCCAGCAGGTTGCGGACGATCTCGCTACAACGATTCACCTGTGAAACAACGACCTTCAAGCTGGCATCGGCATCGGAAGGAGCGCGGGCCACCCTGGAGTTCACTGGGTCGACTGGTGTGCCGAGATCCTCCTGGGCCATCTGAGCATGGCAGAGAATCGTTGCCAAAGGGGTCCCCAGCTCGTGCGCAACGCCTGCGGCGAGTTGCCCGACCGCTATCATCTTCTCTTGCTGTATCAAGCGAGCGTGTGACCGCTCCAATTCCCGCGTTCGTTCCTCCACCATCGTCTCGAGATGCCCCGTGTAACGGTGTAGCTCGCGTTCCATTTCGCGCCGCGCGGTGATGTCCCTGTGGATCTCGAGAACAGCCGGCTCCCCGTCGAAGTCCTCGAGGGGAAAGGCCAGCACCTCATAGTAGCGGCCATCCAGGGCTCGACCCTGACGGCACCCACATGCCGAGCTGGATGGAGCTGTTCCAGGGGGCGGGCAGTCCTCGCAAGTTCCTTCCCGACCGAGGAAGAGCTCGAACGATGTGCGACCGGCCGGCTCACCGAAACGTTCCAGGAGAAAGCGGTTCAAGAATCGAACCTCATGATCGGCCCCGCTTACTGCCACTCCCTCTCCCATGTTGTCCAGCAGGGCAGTGAGCTGTCCCCGTTGTCGGAGAATCTGGCCCTCCCGCGTAGCGAGTGCTTCGGCCATGGCGGTGAAAGTACGTGCCAGGTCTTCGATCTCGTCGTTCGTTTCAATCTCGAGCGGCGCGTCGAATTTGCCCCTTGCGAGCCGTGCTGCGCCTTTGGTCAGCTCCCGAATTGGAGCGGCGAACTGGTGAGCTGCGACCAGGGCCAACAGCGCGGCCACCATGAGCGTTGCCACCCCAGCGGTCATGATGAAGCGCCTTACCTCCTGCACGGGCGCGAAGACCATCGCCTTCGGGATGATGCTCACCAGCGTGAAGCCCTTTGGCGAACCGTGGCCGCCCCCGAAGAGTGGAGTGTAAGCGGCTACCGCATCGAGATCATCAAGGATCACACCGCTTTCGCCGCTCGTGACTCTCCGGACAACGGTTTCTGGTAGATCCTCCAGCAGATTGTTCGCGTGCCGGTTTGCCAGCAGTGTGTTCCATTCTTCCTCCCTGACCGAGTGGAAGAGATATTCGCCGGCGGGACCGACCAGTATCACGCTTTCCCCGGGTCTCGGCTCAGCTTCTCGCAACAACTCGAAGACAGGACTAGCCAGAACGTCGGCAACCAGAAGCGCGCCCCCGCTGTCGACTCTCCGAACGAAGCTGAGCGCGGATATCAGGCCGCTGGTCGGGCTCGCTGGACGTTCTGCCCCCGCCACCGCGACCAGCGTAGCTGGATCCTGCATCGGCAGGAGCTCCACGGGCGCAAAGGCTGAGTCCCCCTTGCCCAGGTCGGTTAGCAGGTTGCTGTAGTAGAGGAAACCGGTTCCTCTCCAGCGGCCGGGTTGCATGACTCGCACCAGTCCCGCGGAGCGCACGGCATGGGCCAGCTCAACGCCGTTTGCGGCAAGCAAGCGGAGGCGGTAGTAGTCCGGCTTTGCCCGTAGGAAATCGCGAAACGCCTCCTCCACGGCGTTTCTGTCCATTTCTCGCGTCCCGGGTACGAGAGTGGACGGACTCACCGCCCCGCCGGATGAGAGCGACCTAACCGGATGAAACCCCGAGAGGAAATCGAGGTCGGCTCCGACACCGTTCAAAAACCCTTCCACACGATCTCGAACGGCCACGAGGCTGCGTCTCTGTTCCTGCGTCGCCGCATCGGCGAGCGACTGAAGATGCTGCTCGGCCGCGTACCAGCCGACCAACGCGAGAGGCAAGCCCGACAAGCCGACAAATGCGATGGCCAGCTTGCTGCGAATATCGAGGCGGCCAAAAAGCCTGTTCAAATTCCAGCGCTGCATGAGTCTATTCTTGCCGGATCAAAGACAGACTTTCTTGGGGAGAAGGCATGTCAATTTCCCGACTGTAATCTAGATTGCACTAAGAGCTTCGACCCACCGGCGCAAAGAAGACACATGACTTCTCTTCACGACGCTGTTTGCCGCCACCCGATTCCGGATCTCCGGTCCCCCTTCCCGTCCGTAGCGTCGCTCACCCCTCCCCATACGCCGCCCACAGCGCTTCGATCCGGCCGCGGGCGACAGGCAGAACCAGGTTCACTGGAGGCTCCAGCTTGACCTCCCAGTCGCGTGTGGAGGGGCGGCGGCGTACCTCCACGACCCGGTCGGCGTTGACCGCGTACGACCGGTGCACTTGTACGAACAGCCCTATGGGAAAGAGCTTGATCACCTGGCCCAGCGAGCGGACGTCTCGCAGGCGTCTCCGGCCACGGGTGCGGACCTCGGTCGTGTCGCCGACCGCTTGCAGGAAGAAGACTTCCTCGGGCTCCACCGGCACACGGCGACCGTCGCTCAGGTGGAGCAGGACTCTCGTGGATCGAGGCATGACAGCAGGATCTTGCCACAAAGTGTCCGCATGGGGAATAGAACGCCGTTAGTCACCCATGAACTGTCGGCCAGGGGAATGGGCTGGCAGTCGCTCAACCGATCCGGCCAAGCAACACCTCCTCCGTGCTCGGAGCTCCTGCCTCCCGCTGCTTTCGCATGATCCCAACCAGCTACCACTTTGGTCCAAGCCGCAAAGGCACGACTACGAAGCAGCCGGTAGTTGTCTGATCGCAGTCGGTGCCGGCCTATACTGAAGAGGATCCGGACGACACCCTGCACCGACAAAGATCGCTGCGCTTGAGCTACTGATGTGAACTTGCGCATCTTGCGGAAGAACCGTTTGGCCGCGCGCGCATTGCGATGCCTCTGTCGGTTCAAAGATCACTAGCCGTGGCACATCCCCCCGTTGCTTTGGCCGCGGCGATCATCAAGTATGGCGGCAGAACGAAGCCGAACGTTAGACAGCCCGGAGATGACGCAGCCATCGCGAGCGGCCAGGGAGAACGAACGCAGTGAACCATAGCGAGATCGTGAGCTTCCTTTGGGGTGTCGCGGACCTCATCCGCGATACTTTCAAGCGCGGCAAGTACCAGGACGTGATCCTCCCCCTCACGGTGCTGCGCCGTCTCGACTGTGTGCTGGCCGACAACAAGGAGAAGGTGCTCGCCAAGCAGGCGGAGCTGAAGGACAAGAAGCTCGATAACCTCGACCCGCAGCTCCGCAAGGTCGCTGGCTTCGCCTTCTACAATACGTCGCGCTATGACTTCGAGAAGCTGCTCGCCGATGCGCCGCATGTTGCCACCAACCTCCGCAACTATATCGCCGGCTTCAGTCCGAACATGCGGGAGGTTCTGGAGAAGTTCGACTTCGACAACACCATCAGCAAGCTCGAAGAGGCCGGACTTCTGTTTCAGGTGCTCGAGCGTTTCAAGAACGTCGACCTGCACCCGGACAGGATCGACAACCCCACGATGGGGACGATCTTCGAGCACCTGATCCGGAAGTTCAACGAGATGTTGAACGAAAACCCTGGCGAGCACTTCACGCCGCGCGACGTCGTACATCTGATGGTCGACCTGATGCTGGCCGGCGACGAAACGGAGATCAGAGCCAAGAAGGCGATCCGCACCGTCTACGACCCCTGCTGCGGATCGGGCGGCATGCTGCTGATCGCCAAGGAGCACATCACGGTCGGTCTGCGGAAAAACGGCGATGTGCTCCGCCGCGCGATCAACGAGGATGCAGAGATCCATCTATTCGGCCAGGAGGTGAACCCCGAGACCTGGGCGGTCTCGAAGTCCGACCTCTTCATGAAGGACCCCACCGGTCGCGACGCGGACAACATCGCCTACGGCAGCACGCTCTCCAACGACCGCCACGCCGGTAGGACATTCGATTATCTGATAGCGAATCCGCCCTACGGCAAGGATTGGAAACGCGACCAAGACGCCGTCCGTGCCGAGCACGAGCGCGGCGCAGCGGGCCGCTTCGGCCCCGGGCTTCCCCGCATCAGCGATGGGCAGCTCCTGTTCTTGCTGCACATGCTGGCGCACACCAAGGACCCGGCGGAAGGCGGCTCGCGCATCGCCATCATCATGAACGGCTCGCCGCTCTTTACCGGTGATGCGGGTAGCGGCGAAAGCGAGATTCGCCGGTTCATCCTGGAGAACGATCTGCTGGAGGCCCTGATTGCGCTCCCCGAGCAGCTCTTCTACAACACTGGCATCGCCACCTACGTGTGGGTGGTGACCAACCGCAAGGCGGCGGCCCGCAGCGGCAAGGTTCAGCTCATCGATGCCACCTCGTTCTGGGTGCCAATGCGCAAGAGCCTCGGCGACAAGCGCCGTGAGATCCCGCTGGAGCGCGCCCAGGACATCCTGCAGATCCTCGCCGATTTCCGCGACGGTGACACGCGCACCGTCACCAAGGACGGGAATGACGAGGAAGTCGTCGTCAGCCGGATCTTCCCGACCACCCACTTCGGTTTCCGCAAGATCAAGGTCGAGCGGCCCCTCCGGCTCGCGCTCCAGGCGAGTCCGGAGCGGATCGAGCGTTTGGAGGAAGAGCGCGGCTTCCAGAACCTGGCCAAGTCAAGGAAGAGGGGGAATGCTGGCGCAAAGGAGGAGGCCGAAGGTCGCGCCCTGCAGGATACGATCCGCGACCTCGTGCGCACGCTGCCCGACACCCCGTTCGAGGCCCGGAACGAGTTTCTGGGCGCTCTGGAGGCTGCGGCGGAAAAGGCAGGAATCAAACTCGCCGCCCCGGTCAAGAAGGCGATTCTTTCCGCCCTGTCCGAGCGCGACGAGACGGCCGCCATCTGCCGTGACGACGACGGCAACCCCGAGCCCGATCCGCAGCTTCGTGACACCGAGAGCGTGCCGCTCCCGGAGGGTGAAGAACCCGCGGATGCCGAGGGCGTGCCGGCAAGCGTGCGCGCCTTCTTCGATCGCGAGGTCAAACCTCACGTGCCGGACGCCTGGATCGAGACTTCCAAGCGCGACCCGAAGGACGGCCACGTCGGACTGGTCGGCTACGAGATCAACTTCAATCGCTACTTCTACCGCTACGAGCCGCCGCGGCCGCTGGAAGAGATCGAAGCTGATCTCCGTGATATCGAGGTCGACATCGTGCGGATGCTGAGCGAGGTGACGGGAGGGGGGTAGTCACGACGTTCCGGGAAGCCAGAAAACGTCGGCACGTGCGGCGAGTGTGCCGACACTTTCTAGGTGACAGGACACTCAGAAACCTGTAAAATGTCGGCACTATTCACATATGTGCCGACATTTTCTTGGTGAAGGCCCATGCCCCTCCAACTCAATGAGAAGCAACTCAGGGAAGCTGGCATCGGGGCCTTCTTCCGCCCAATCCAGCTCGAAGCTCTGAACATCACCTACGACCAGCTTCGACGCCTGGAAGCGGCCGGAGTTGTCGAGCGCGTGTCCCGTGGGCTCTACCGGCTCACCGATGCTGAGCCCACGGAGCACTACAGCCTGGCGGCCGCCTGCGCCCGCATCCCCCGATCCATCATCTGTCTGCTCTCCGCCCTCAACGTCCACGGCATCGGGACGCGGCTCCCCCGCGAGGTCTGGCTGGCAATCCCCCACAAGGCAAGGCCGCCGTGGGTATCCAGTATCAAGATCCGGCTTCTCAGGTTCACCGGACCTGCCTGGACCTATGGCATCCAGGACACGGCCTTCGAGGGAGTGCCGGCGCGCATCACGAATCCGGCGCGGACGGTTGTGGACTGCTTCCGATTCGAGCGCCTCATCGGTCGCGAGGCCGCCATGGAAGCGCTGGGCGATGCACTCCGTCACAAGAAGGTGACTACCGACGCTCTCCTGCGTACGCTCGAGGTGCTGCCCTCGCGCCGGCTCAGGAACGCCCTGGAGACCATCGATCTATGACCCCTAACGTTGCCGCATCGATCAAGGCGCGCCTGCTCACCAAGGCCAGGGAGCGAGGCGAGGAGTTCGAGCTCTTTCTGGTGCGCTACGCTTGCGAGCGGTTCCTCTATCGGCTCGGCGCATCAGAGCTGCGAGACCGGTGCACGTTGAAGGGTGCCGGACTTCTAACCCTCTGGATGGACGATCCCTACCGGGCCACCAGGGATGTGGATCTCCTGGCCTCCGGCGCAGACGACGAAGCCGGTATTCGCACGGCCATGGAGGCAATCTGCAGTGTGTCCTGCCCCGAGGACGGCCTGACCTTCGCCATCGACGGCCTGACCATATCCACGATCCGAGCCGAGGACGATTACCCGGGCCAGCGGGCCGTCCTGCACGCGCATCTGGGAACGGCGAGGATCCGTCTGCAGGTAGACTTCGGCTTTGGCGATGCCGTCTTACCCGGGCCTGAGGAATCCGACTACCCCACCCTCATCGAAGGCTTGCCTCCCCCCAGGGTGCGAACGTACCCCCGGGTGGTCACGATCGCGGAGAAGTTCGAGGCTATGGTCAACCTCGGCCGCCGCAACAGCCGGATGAAGGACTTTCACGACGTCTGGGCGCTATCCGCGTCGTTTCCCTTCGACGGTGCAGAACTGCGGAACGCTCTCGCGAGGTGCTTCGACCGGCGGCGTACGGCGTGGACCGACGAGGTTCCCGACGCGTTGACGCCAAGCTTCTACGCGGACGCGGATCTTCAATCACGCTGGCAAGCTTACCTGCGCGCGGGTGCGTTCCAGACCCCTCCGCCCACGAGCTTCGAGGAGATCGGCGAAGGGGTTCAAGGCTTCTTGCGCCCCGTGCGGGACAGCATCGTCGCGGGCGACCCCCTGGAGAAGCACTGGCCCGCCGGCGGACCCTGGAAGATGATCGCGTCTGAATGAGGAGAATGGATGCCTGAGACGCTCGCACAGAACTTCGAGGCAATCCCGCGGCGATTCCGGCCGTATGCCGACTACAAGGACTCCGGCGTCGAGTGGCTCGGGGAGATCCCGGCGCATTGGGAGGTGAAGCGGGTTCGCCAAGCGGCCTCACAAGTTACTGATGGGGCCCACATCTCCCCAGACAGGTCCTCTCCGGACTTCCCGTTCGTTTCAACGGTTGACATGACAGGCGGGTCAATCGACTTCGGGGGTTGTCTCCGGACGTCGGCTACAAGCTATGCCTATATGAAGAGGACTGGTTGTACTCCACGTCGCGGGGACGTCCTATTCAGCAAAGATGGCACGGTGGGCACGACTGCGGTTGTGACGGACGATCGCGAGTTCGCCGTGGCGAGTTCGCTCGTCATCATATCGCCGGACCCGCGGCAGATGGACCCGCGCTGGCTTGACTACTGGCTCAACAGTGCGTTCGTCCGCGACGGTCTTGATCTGCTACTCAGCGGAGCAGCGCTCCGACGTATCTCTGTGGCGAAGGTCGGACGCCTACTACTCATTCTCCCACCAGAGAAGAATGAACAACGCGCTATCGTCGCTTTCCTCGACAAGGAGACGGCGTGGATCGATGCGCTGCTGGCGAAGAAGGAGCACCTGATCGAGCTGCTCCAGGAGAAGCGCACCGCCCTCATCACCCGCGCCGTCACCAAGGGCCTCGACCCGAACGTCCCCATGAAGGACTCCGGGGTCGAGTGGCTGGGGGAGATTCCGGCACATTGGGAGGTGAAGCGGCTGAAGGCTATTTGCGGACTCCAAACAGGCCTTACGCTTGGCAAGAACTACGAGGGTCGGAGCCTAGTGCCGCGCCCCTACCTCAGGGTCGCGAATGTGCAGGACGGTTATCTAGCTCTCGACGACATCGCAGAAGTGGAAGTGCCCGAGAAGGACGTAACTCGGTACGAGCTCCGAGACGGCGACGTCTTGATGACAGAGGGGGGTGACTTCGACAAACTTGGCCGCGGCTATGTTTGGGAGGGGCAGATTGCAGGATGCCTACACCAGAATCACATCTTCGCGGTTCGGCCGCTGCGCAGCCTCCTGATGTCTCGGTTCTTGGTTCTCGCGTCGGTTAGCGGCTACGGCCGCGCGTATTTCACAGCTACCTCCAAACAGTCAACCAATCTGGCGTCCACAAACAGCACCAAGCTGCGGAACTTCCCAATGCCAGTTCCGAGCCTGCGGGCGCAAGAAGAGATCGTTTCCGGCGTTGATCGGGAGACAGTCAGATTAGAGGCCCTCAGCGAAAAGGCCCGCGAGGCCATCGAGCAACTCAAGGAACTCCGCACCGCCCTCATCTCCGCTGCGGTGACGGGCAAGATCGACGTGCGGGAGGAAGACACATGAGCCCTGAGATCTCCGAACGCTCCTTCGAAGAGGCCATCGAGTGCGGGCTGCTCCAGGGCGGCCCCGACGCCTGCGCTGCTGACTCGACCGCCGTGCGCGAGACCGCGCCGCCCTACGGCGACACGCTGCCGGGCGGCTACCGCAAGCGGCAGCCGGAGGATTACGACCGGGAGTTGTGCATGCTGCAGCGCGACGTGGTGGACTTCGTGCTCGCCACACAGCCGAAGGAGTGGCAGAAGCTCACCCAGCACCATGGCGCCGAGGTCAAGGAACGGTTCCTGAAGCGCCTTGCGTCTGAGATCGAGCGGCGCGGCACGCTCGACGTGCTCCGCAACGGCCTCAAGGACTCAGGGGTCAAGTTCCGGCTTGCCTACTTCCGCCCGGCGAGCGGACTCAACGAGGAGACGCGGCGGCTGCACGCGGCGAACTTGTTCGCCGTGGTGCGCCAGGTCCGCTACAGCACGAAGAACGAGAACAGCCTCGACCTGGTGCTCTTTTTGAACGGCATCCCGATCTTCTCCGCCGAGCTCAAGAACCCGCTCACCGGCCAGGACGTCGAGGACGCGATCCGCCAGTACAAGACCGACCGCGACCCGCGCGAGCCGCTCCTCGCCTATGGCCGCTGCCTGGCACACTTCGCGGTAGACCCGGACCTGGTCTACGTTACGACCCAGCTCGCCGGGCCGAAGACGCGCTTCCTTCCTTTCAACCAGGGGAAGTTCGGCGGCGCCGGCAACGCGCCCGTGCCGCCCACCCGCGAGGGCTACGCCACCGCCTATCTCTGGGAGGAAGCCTGGGCGCGAGACAGCGTTCTCGACCTGGTGCGCCAGTTCATCCACGAGGTCGAAGAGGAGGACGAGAAGGGGCGCAAGACCAGCAAGCGGTTCCTGATCTTCCCGCGCTACCAGCAGCTCGACTGCGTGCGAAAGCTCGTGTCCGATGCACGCGTGGCGGGGGCGGGGCATCGCTACCTCATCCAGCACTCGGCCGGCAGCGGCAAGAGCTTCACGATCGCCTGGCTTGCCCACCAGCTTGCCACCCTCCACGACACCAACGACCAGCGCGTCTTCGACTCCATCGTGGTCATCACCGACCGGCGCGTGCTCGATCGACAGCTGCAGCGCACCATGCGCCAGTTCGAGCAGACCCTCGGTGTGGTGGAGAACATCGACAAAACGTCGCGACAGCTCAAGGAGGCGCTCGAATCAGGCAAGACCATCATTGTCACCACGCTGCAGAAGTTCCCGGTGATCGCGAAGGAGATCAGCGAGCTGCCGGGCAAGCGCTTCGCGGTGATCGTGGACGAGGCGCACTCGTCGCAGTCGGGCGAGAGCACCAAGAGCCTCAAGGCAGTGCTCGCCTCCGACTCGCTCGAAGAGGCGGAGGCACGGGAAGCCGCAGCGCAGACGCCCGAGGAGGAGCTGGAGAGCGCGATTCTGGCCGAGGTGGAGAAGCGCGGGCGGCTACCCAACCTCTCCACCTTCGCCTTCACGGCCACCCCGAAGCCGAAGACGCTCGAGCTCTTCGGCACCAAGCGCGCGGACGGCAAGTTCGTGCCCTTCCACCTCTACAGCATGCGCCAGGCGATCGAGGAGGGGTTCATCCTCGATGTACTGGCGAACTACACCACCTACAAGGTCTACTGGCGGCTGCTCAAGAAGGTCGAGGACGACCCACGCTACGACAAGAAGAAGGCCGAGTACTTGCTCAAGTCCTTCGTCGAGCTGCACCCGCACGCGATCGGCGAGAAGGTGAAGATCTGCGTCGAGCACTTCGCCGCCCAGGTGCAGAACGAGATCGGTGGCAAGGCGAAGGCGATGATCGTCACCCGCTCGCGCCTGCACACGGTGCGCTACAAGCTGGCCGTGGACAAGTACCTCGCCGAGCGGGGCTACCCGTTCAAGGCGCTGGTGGCCTTCTCGGGGACAGTCAAAGACGGGGGCAACGACTACACCGAGTCGAAGATGAATTCGGTCGGAGAGACACACACGATTGGCGAAAGGCAGACCGCCAAGACCTTCGAGCGCCCCGAGTATCGCTTCCTGATCGTCGCCAATAAGTTCCAGACCGGATTCGACCAACCGCTGCTCCACACCATGTACGTGGACAAGAAGCTCGGCGGTGTCAACGCAGTGCAGACGCTCTCCCGGCTCAACCGCACGCACCCGGGGAAGAAGGGCACGGCGGTGGTCGACTTCGCCAACGAATCGGACGAGATCCAGGCTGCCTTCGAGCCCTACTACGAGACGACGCTGCTGTCGGAGGCGACCGACCCGAACCTCCTCTACGAGATCCAGACGCGCCTCCTCGCGTTCCCGGTTTACACCGAGGCGGAAGTGGACGAGTTCGCCAAGGTCTATTTCGATGAGAAGGCGACGCAGGACCGACTCTATGCCGTGCTCACCCCTCTGGTCGATCGCTTCCAGGAGCTTGCGGAGGACGAGCGGCAGGACTTCCGTGGCCAGCTCACCGACTACGTGCGCCTCTACGCCTTCCTCGCCCAGGTCCTGACCTTCGCCGACGCCGACTTGGAGAAGCTCTACGTCTTCGCGCGGCACCTGCGGCGGCTACTGCCCGCCGACCGAGCCGAGCTGCCACGCGAGGTGCAACAGAACATCGACATGGAGTCGTACCGCATGCAGCAGACCGGCGGCGGCAAGATCGCCCTCGAGCGCAAGCCCGGCGTGCTCGACCCGGTGTCCACCAAAGGAGCCCACGGCACCGCGCCGGACGAAACCGAGACGCTCTCCCGCATCATCGCCGAGCTCAACGAGCGCTTCGGGCTCAACCTGGGCCCCGAGCACCGCGTGACGCTTGGCCAGATGATGGAGAAGCTCGACGACGACGCGGCGCTGGATGCCGCGGCACGGGCTAACACGCGCGAGAACGTACGCCTCACCTTCGACCAGAAGGTGGAGCACGTCATCCAGGAGATCGTCGACTCCAACTTCGACCTCTACAAGCGCATCACCGACGACCGCGCCTTCGGCGAGATAGTCAGGAATTTCCTCTTCGACCAGTACCTGCGTGCCCACCGCAACGCCGAGGAACTGATCAAGCAGGGCGAGTCGAAGACGCTGGAGTTCAAGTCGACGCTGCGCTGGAGCCTCAAGGACGACCGGAAAGACGACAAGGGTGTGACGCACGCTGTCCTCAAGACCATCGCAGCCTTCCTCAACACCGAGGGTGGAGACCTCCTCATCGGGGTCGCGGACGACGGCAGCATCGTGGGAACCGATAAGGACCAGCTCGAGAACGACGACAAGTTCATGCGCCACCTCGCGCAGGTCGTGCGCAACGGTCTTGGTGATCGCGCCGGCACGTGTATCGACCCCAAGAGCCAGATCGTGGAAGGCAAGACCGTGTGCGTTGTCAGCTGCCAACGCAGCCCGGAGCCGGTGTTTCTGAAGTGGAAGGAACTGGAAGCAACGCCGGAGGGCGACTTCTTCGTGAGAAGCGGGCCCGGGACCGTGAAGCTGCCTCCCGACAGCGCCCATGAGTACATTCGCACGCGGTTCGGTGGCAACGCGAAGGCACCCTCGGGGGTGCCGCTTGCTGAAGATCGGTAGATTGCTCGCCGCGATCTCCGCTTTCACGGCCGTTGAGCGGAGCTCGGCTCAGCGCGAGGAGGTCGCGGCAAGTACCGACTGCCTCTCGTCCGAAACGATGTGCCCGTCGAGGACACGAACGCCGCGGTGGGCGTAGGCTGCGATGTCATCCTCGTGGGTGACCAGAATGATCGTTTGGCCCTTCTTATGCAGGTCGACCAACAGCTGCATGATCTCGTGGGAAGTCCTGGAATCGAGATTCCCGGTGGGCTCGTCGGCGAGGACGGAGACCTCGGTGCCGTTGAGCCTGTAGGTGCCTCCAGTGGGGGTTTCGAGGCAGCCGAGCAAGTTCATGAGCGTTGATTTGCCCGAGCCCGAGGGCCCCATGATCGCGACGAACTCGTTGCGGCCGACGTCGAGATCGACACCATCGAGCGCCCTCTCAGGTGTCTTCGTCTCCTCGCGAGCTACTCGAAGCGCAACGCCTCGATTGGATCGAGGCGCGACGCACGCATTGCCGGATAGAAGCCGAAGACGATCCCAATCAGCGCCGCGAACCCGAACGACAGGATGACGGCATCGGTCGGAATGACCATGGTCCAGCCGAACTGCTCGGCCATGGCGTCTGAGGCGAATACCGCCAGCGCCACGCCCAGCCCACCACCTACGCACGACAAGACGATGGCCTCGATGAGGAACTGCTGCTGGATGCTGCCACGGGTGGCGCCGATCGCCTTACGGATACCGATCTCGCGCGTTCGCTCGGTCACCGAGACCAGCATGATGTTCATGATGCCGATGCCCCCGACAAGCAGACTCACGGAGGCGATGCCGGCGAGCAGCAGGGTGAAAGTCTGGGAGCTTTCCGCCATCAGATCCATGAACTGCGACTGGCTGGCGATGAAGAAGTCGTTTTCCTGGTCGGGGCGCAGACGGTGCTGGCGGCGCAGGATGACCTCGATCTCGGCCATTGCCATGGTCACCATGCGCTCGTCGGCCATCTGCACGGTCATGCTGGAGAGCCGGTCGCTGCCGAACACTCGCCACTGCGCCGTCGATAGCGGGATCACCACCTTCTCGTCCTGGCTGAACGGCCCGAAGCTGCCACCCTTGGGGGCTAGCACCCCGAGCACATCGAAGCTGATGCCGCGGATGCGCACCTGCGACCCCACCGGATCGACGTTCGCCGGAAAAAGCTGTTCAGCGATGTCGTAGCCCAGAACTGCCACGCGCCTACGCCCCTCGGCCTCGGCCTGATTGAAGAAGCGCCCGGCCTCGAGCTCCCAATTGTTGACTTCGGCCCAGTTGGCCCAGGTGCCCAGGATCGTAGTGTTGAGATTATTGCTGCCCAACTCGATCTGGGCGTTGCCCTCGTACTCGGGCACGACCGCGGCAACGCTGGTGGCTCCCTCGAGGATGGCGGTGGCGTCATCGGCCGTTAGGGTCTGGGAGCGCGAGCGTGCCGGGCCGAAGGACATGGTGAAGCCGCCGCGCACCGTCAGCAGATCGGATCCCAGCGACTGAATGCGTTCCTCAACGGCTGTCTGTGCGCCGGTACCCAGCGCCACCATGGTGATCACCGCGGCGACGCCAATGATGACGCCGAGCATGGTGAGTCCCGAGCGCATGGGATTGGAGCGTAAGGATCCCAGCGCAACGCGGATGATCTCGAGGAATAACATCACATGCCCGGAACCGCCGAGCGGCTGCTGAAGCGGTCGCGCAACTCCTGCTGCGAGCGCAGCAACGAGGTACTGGGCAGGATGACGATCTGCTCGTCGCCATTGAGCCCAGCCCTGACTTCGGTGAACTCCCAGTCGTTGATGCCGGCGAGGATCGGCTGCAGGGAGAGCGTGCCGTCAGCACCGAGCACGAAGACCGCACCTGTCGGCTCGGGAATGTTCCCGACATCCGGCCACACGTCGATCTCGAAATCGGACTCGATGTCGCCCAGGTAGGCCGCCGGGACGACCTTTGGCCCCAGGGCACCGTCGGAGGATTCATCCGGCTGAGAAGATCCAGGCGAGCGGGCGTTACTGGCGGCTGGGTCTCGGAGGAGGCTCCCCAACACACCGCCTTCCCCAGCCACCAGATTTCGCCCGTTCCCGGCCGACCCGAGTCCCAGTAAGTCGGCCACCTGGTGCGCATCCTGCAGACTGCGCACAGCTTCGTTGGGTACCGCCAACACTTCGTAGCGCTGATCGATCACGATGTTGACGTCGGCATTCATCCCCGGCAGCAGCAGTCCATGGCTGTTGTCGATTCTCGAGAGTACGGGGAAGGTCGTCACCGACTGCTGCACCACCGCCTGCGGCTCAATCTTGATGACGGCGCCGCGGAACTGCATGTCCGGGTAGGCCTCGACGGTGCTGTCCACCACCAGTCCCGGCCCCACACGGCCGACGTCGATCTCGTCCACGAGGGTCCGGATCTCGAGCTCCGAGAGGTCGGCCATCTTCACCAATGTCGTGCCGCCCGAGACGTTCGACATGCTCGAGGTGATGATCTGCCCTTCCTCTACCGTCTTTGCGATAACCGTGCCCGAGATCGGTGCCGTCACGGTGGCGTCCTTGAGCCATTCTATGGCGAGCTCCAGTGAAGCCTCGGCGCGCAGGAGCTGTGCTTCGGCGTTGGTGTAGCTCTGCTCGCTGGCCTCGAGGTCGTTCACCGAGATCAGGTCCTGGCCGTGCAGATCGAGGGCCCTGTCGTACTGCCGCTGGGCGATCTTCAGACGCGTGTCAGCCGACTGGTGGTCGGCCTCGGCCTGCTTGAGCTCCTGCGACAGGATGCGGATGTCGACCTGGGCGATGAGCTGGCCCTTCTCGACGTAGTCACCCATCTCCACCGGCATGTCGATGATCTCGCCGGAGGCCTTCGATTTGACCTCGACGATCCTGACGGGCTGCAACACGCCCGTGGCGGTGACGGTTACCGTGATGTCGCGGACCTCGGCCTGCACGGTAAGCAACACCTCTTGCTCATCGGCCTGCGCGTAGGTGTAGGCGTAGTAGCCGCCACCCACGAGGCTGACGAGGGCTGCTAGCGTCGCCAGCTTCCTGATCAACTTCCTCAGAGCTTTCATGGCTACCTCCTACATTCAGTCGATCGGGCGGTTCGTTCGCTTGTCCGGCACCCGGCCGGGGCCTGTGACGAAATCGTCCAGGCCCCGGCCGCCGGTCCCCTGTCTAACGCTGTCTCCGTGTTCGCGGCGCCCGGTCCTCTGTGGGCCGGCGTCGCGCCGTGCGGTCACTGAAATCGTTCAGTTGCTCGATCTGCTCGGCGCTGAGGAGTCCCTGCACGTTGCGCCGGTAGCGCAGGGCCGCCATCTGCTCCTGCACTCTGAGCTCGGCTGCCGCGCTCATCTTCTGCTCGACGGCGGTCAAGTCGGCGCTGTCGTCCTTCAACAGTTCAGCCAGATCCAGGCCCGCAAGCTGCATCGACGCGTTGCGCTCGATCTGCTGGCGCCGATGCGCATCCCGTGCTTCCTCGATCCCCTGCTTCTGCACATCGGTCAGGCCGATATCCTCGGCCCGCGCCAGCGCACGGCTGGCCAGGTCGAAGCGCCCACCACCGATGCCTGAGCGGCCTCGCACGGCACCCATGGGTCCACCGGCAAACCCAGACCGGTGACCTTGCGCTCCTGGCGCGAAGCCGGGACGCCCACTCCGCATCGCTCCCGGCATTCCACCTCGCCTGCCCACCATTCCTGCCCGGGCGCCGGCGCCGCCTCGGAAGTATGCGGCAAAGCTTTCGAACAACCCTGCGCGTCCGGCGCGGCCTGCACGGCCCGCACGGCCTACATTCACTTGGGCATTTTCTTGCTCGATGGCTGCTGCCTCTTGTTCCTGGGTGGGCGTTTGTGACCAGGCGGGAACGGCGACGGCGACGGTGCCGGCGACGATCACCAAAGCGAACACGCCGGCCAAAACGAATCGGGCGGTGCCGCGGCTTCTGAGTTGATTGAGCATCTCTGACTCCTTCTCCTGGAGAACCCGGGGTCGTGATGGCTGGGGTTCTATCCGTTCCCCGACGCCTACTGGATGGGACCTTCCATCGTCCATTTCCATCACTCCTGAGGGTTCCTTCTCGTCCCTGCTTCCTATGACGTGGATTGTCGCAAATTGGATGTCTTGGCACGGTTAACGTGGGGTAATGATTTGTAAAAGCCAGTGGCACGCCTTTTACATTTCTTTACGGGCGCACCGGCGGTCGTTTTGCCAGGCCCGTGATAAGTTGAAATCAATGGATCACGTACTCGTAGTCGATGACGACGTAGAGCTCTGTGAGCTCGTCGGTGAGTACCTGAAGTCGGAAGGCTTCGAGATTGAGGCCGTCGACAACGGGGATGACGGGGTTGAGCGCGCTCTCTCGGGTGACCATTCGCTCGTCATTCTCGATGTCATGCTGCCCGGCATCAACGGCTTCGAGGCCCTGCGACGCATCCGCGCCAAGTCGCAGATTCCCGTTCTCATGTTGACGGCCCGGGGTGAGGATGTGGATCGCATCGTCGGCCTCGAGATCGGCGCCGACGACTACCTGCCGAAGCCCTTCAACCCGCGCGAGCTAGTGGCGCGTATTCATGCCATCCTGCGCCGCGCGCGATCGGGTCCGGGCGACGGGGTTGCGCCGGCGGTGCGGGAGCCGCTCAGCGTCGGGGACGTCGAAATGGACTTCGGCACGCGGACCGTGCGTCGCGAGGGCAAGCAGGTCCGGCTGACGGCGATGGAGTTCGACGTGCTCGAGGTCCTGCTGCGTTCGGCCGGCCAGGTCGTTCCCCGCGAGGATCTGGTGCGGCAGGTGCTCGGTCGCATCTACTCACCCTACGATCGCAGCATCGACGTGCACGTTAGCAACCTACGCAAGAAGCTTGGCCATGAGGTGGACGCCAAGGAGCGCATCAAAGCCATCCGCCAGGTTGGATACCTCTACGCGTATCCCGGCGGGGAAGATGGCCGGGAGCTGGGCGATGAGTAGTTCATGCGCCAGCCAGGCGGAATGCCGCCCGGGCGGGGCGATGGGTAGGTAACGGCGCCATGCGGACCCTCTACCTGAAGATCTTCGTGTGGTTCTGGCTGGCGATGGCGCTGGTCGGCACAGTTTTCGTGATTTCTGCCGCGACGATGAGGCGACAGGATGTCTCCGAAGAATGGCGCCCGCTGATCCGCGGTGGCCTGGATCTGACCGCAGAGAGGGCCATCGAGGTCTACGAGCGCGACGGCAGCGAGGGCTTGGCCGAGTTCCTGAGCCGGCTCGAGTCGAGGACTCGGTCCGTGCCGTTCCTGTTCGATGAGCAGATGGAGGAGCTCTCGGGTCGAGAAGTACCCCCCGGCACGCGTGACCTCGCGGTTCGGGCGCTCGAGAGCGACGAGACGATCTTCGATCGGGTCGGTCGCCGACAATTTGCGGCAAGGATGGTCAACGGGCCTGCCGGAGAACGCTACGTATTCATGAGCGAGATGCCTCGCAGGGGAATCGGCAGGCGTCCGCAACGATCGGTATACGCCTTCTTTGGCTGGCTCGACGAGCCACGGGAAGTTTTGATCCTGGTGCTGGCCGTCGTTGCCACCTCCGGTGTCGTTTGTTATGGCCTCGCTCGCTATCTCGTAGCGCCAGTGCAAAAGCTGCGCGATGCGACGCGCAGTCTGTCGGGAGGAGATCTCGCTGTCCGCGTCGGCCCTGCCGTGGGCAAACGTCGCGATGAGCTCTCCGACCTGGCCAACGACTTCGACTTCATGGCTGAGCGTGTCGAATCGCTGGTGACGACGCAACGACAGCTATTGAGCGACATCTCGCACGAGTTGCGCTCGCCATTGGCCCGGCTCAACGTGGCGTTGGGTCTGGCGCGCCTGCGCGCTGGTGACGAGGCCAACGACGCACTCGATCGTATCGAGCGCGAGGCGGAGCGCCTCAACGAGCTCATCGGCCAGTTGCTGGTGTTGGCTCGGCTCGAGGAAGACGCGGGTGCGCACGAGAGCGTGCCGGTCAACCTGAAGCGCCTCGTCGACGAAATTGCTGCCGACGCTGATTTCGAGGCCCGTAGTGGAAATCGCGCCGTGCGTGTCGCGGCAAGCGAGCCGGTCACCATTGCGGGGAACGAGGGGCTGCTGCGCAGCGCCATCGAGAACGTCGTACGCAACGCGGTTCGCTACACAGACGCGGGCACCGAGGTAGAGGTGTTACTCGAAAAGCGCGATACGGGCGAGGGGCAAGCGATCACGGTCATCAGAGTCAGGGATCACGGCCCCGGGGTGCCACCCGAGGCCCTGAAGGATCTGTTCCGTCCGTTTTATCGGGTCGCCGATGCGCGCGAGCGCAAGACCGGCGGGACCGGCCTGGGCCTGGCCATCAGCGAGCGGGCAGTGCGTTGGCACGGCGGCTCGCTGGCGGCCGAGAACGTCGCGGACGGCGGGTTTGTGGTGGAGATCCATCTACCTCTGAGCGAGTAGCCCCCCGCCAGACTTCACCTATCTATCGCTGCGTCATAGAATCAGATCTGCCTATCTGATTATCACTGTCCACCTGAGGGCCCCAATGGCTGACCTACTCCTCGGTGCCATCGCTGCCGCGACCCTCTTTCTCCTCGCGCACTTCGCACAACAGCGCCAGCTCTCCATGGTTTGGTGGCAATGGGCACTGACCGTCCTCAACCTCATGTACACGGTCTTTGTCATCAAAGTGATCTTGAGCTTCCTCGATGAGGGAATGGCCAAAGGCGCCATCGTCATGGGCTCGATTCTTGGTTTCGGCGCCGTGGTGTGGGCCGCTCTGCTCATGCGCTTCGTCTTCAGTGCTTCGAGGCGAGCAGCCGCCGGCAAGAAAGAGCCTGAACATGCCTGACCGATCGATCGACAGACGGAGCTTTCTCCAGATGGTCGGCCTCGATCCGGCCAGCGGCTACGGACAGCAGGCCGAGGCGCGCGATTTCTGGGATATGGATGGGGAAAAGAGCATCACGGCGCGGGAGAAGATGTAGACGATGCGGCGGATAGGCTCCGCCCCTGGCTTGCGCCTGGACCGCAGGCGATTGCTGGGCTTGGCATGTGCCGCAGGAGCGGGGGCCGGCGCGGTTGCTGCGCTCGGCCCTCCAGCGGGGCTCGCCGGATACATCCTGAGCCTGATCGAGCCCATTGGGAGCGAGCCTTACCGGCGCACCATCACCTGTATGGGCACCTTCGTTTCGATTTCTATTCACGGCTCGCACGTCGGGCGCCACTCAGGAGCGGTCGAGCAGGCCTTCGACGAGGTGCGGGCTGTCGACGTGTTGATGAGCACGTTCCGGCCCGACAGTCAGGTCTCGAGGCTCAATCGCGCGGCTGGGCGGGACTCCATGGCCGTTGATCCCCGAGTTGCCGAGGTACTGCGAGCCGCCCACCTCATGGGCGCGCAGAGTGGCGGTGTGTTCGACGTGACCGTCCTGCCCTTGATGAGGGCCTTCGGTTTTCGGGAGGGCGATCGGGAGGGAAAGCCTCACTTGCCGACCCCGGAAGCGCTGCACGCCGCCTTGGCGCGGGTCGACTATCGCGCCATCGAGGTCGACACCGTCAGGGACGCAGCCGGCCTCGCGCATTCAGGCGCCGCGATCGACCTCGGCGGTATCGCCAAGGGCTATGCCGTCGATCGGGCGACCGAGGTGCTGCGCGCACGAGGTGTGCGCCAAGCTGTGATCAATGCCGGCGGAGACCTGCGCGTCCTCGGTGCTCCCGGCCCTGATAATGGCGACGGCTGGCGTGTGGGGATCACCGATCCGCTGCAGCCGGGCCGCATCCTCGCGACGCTCGAGCTGCGCGACCAGGCGATCGCCACCTCTGGGAACTACGAGCATTTCATCGAGGTCGGTGAGGAACGGTTCGGACACCTGATCGACCCAAAATCCGGGAGCCCGGCCGAGCCGATGCTCAGCGCCACGGTCGTCGCCCCTACCGCCATGCAGGCCGACGCGGCATCGACGACCGCGTTCTTGATGGGGCATGAGCCGGGCGCAAGATATGTCCGGGAAACGAGCGGGACAGACTACGTCTTTCTGCGCAGCTCCGAGAGATCGGAAGACGAAATCGAGATCCAGGCCAGCCCCGGCATCATCGGGCTGGCGATGAGAGTAGAGCAATAGCTGAAAAGTCCACCGAGGAACGGCCAATGAGTGAGACCGACCCGAAGACGGGAATAAACCGAAGACAATTCCTGACCGCCACCGGGGCTGCGAGCGCAGCGGCTGGGGGCGTCGGCCTCGGCCTGTTCGGATATGCCGCCGGAACGGACCCGAATAGCTACCTGGGGTGGCAGAACCAGGAGGGCGCCAGTCTCACGATCAACCACAGGCCCTACGAGGTCGATCAGCCGACCTACGAACGGGTCGGGCCGACGAGCCGCCCCGACGCGCGCGTCGAACAGCTCTTCGAACGTCGTGGTCGCTTCCGGCAGCAATACACGCAGGTGCAAGAAGGAGGCGAGTGGGAGCCGGCCATGGCAGCCCACTACGCCAGGGTCCCCGAGGATCTCGAGCTCGACATCCTCTACATGACGGAGGTCATGCCCGCTCTCATGAAGGACATGCCGATCTACCAAGACCAGTTCCTTCTGGCCGAGGCCTGGTCTAACGCGATGGGTGCGGTGGGGCCGCGACCACCCGAGACCCCACCCGAGGAGTCGGATTTCCCTCGGCCCAGCCGCTACGAGGAGGTCGGAGAAGGAGGCGTCTCCGAACCCCTCAAGATGAAGAGCCCTGAAAAGACCGCGGAGCTGATCAAGAAGGTCGCGCACATGTTCGGCTCGACGCTGGTCGGCATCACCGAGCTTAACCCCGACTGGGTCTACGGGTATCCGATTCGCCGCCGTGGCTTCGAGGACGTCAACCAGCCCCTCGAGATCCCCGCCCATTGGAAATACGCCATCGTCGTCGGCACGCCCATGTCGTGGGACGCAATGTACGCCAGCCCCAACTACAGCACCTCCGAGGACGCCTACTCACGCTCCCGCATCATCGCGGCGCGCGTCGAGGCTTTCGTCAAGTCGCTCGGCTACCCGGCACGTTCCCACTTTCCCGGCACCAGCTACGACCTGATGGTGCCGCCCATCGCCATCGACGCGGGCCTCGGCGAGCAGGGTCGTCACTCGATCCTGATCACGCCAGAGATGGGCTGTAATTTCCGGCCCGCGGTGGTGACCACGAACCTGGAGATGAAGACAGACAAGCCCATCGACATCGGCGTTCAAGACTTCTGCAAGCACTGCAAGGTCTGCGCGGAGATCTGCCCCTCCAACGCCATCACGATGGGTGACAAGGAGGAGGTCCGCGGCTATCGCCGCTACAAGGTCAATGCATCCAAGTGCAATAACTTCTGGATGTCGAACCTGGGCAGCATGGGGTGCCGGCTCTGTGTCGCCGCCTGCCCCTACACGCGCAAGGCCAACTGGCTGCACAAGACCGCCGCCAAGGTGACGATGAACGACCCCACGGGGCTATCGGAAAGAGCTCTTACTTCCATGCAGAAGGGCTTCTACCCCGGTCCGGAGCCCAGCAAGTACTACATTCCCTCGCTCGGAGGTGAAAACGCCTCCTACCGTGAGCCGCCCTGGTGGCTAAAGAGCGAGGATTTCATCGAATTCGACTGAGGCCGCAGATGCAGATCTTCAACAGCGGGTTTTTCTGGTTTGCAGAGGGAATTCTGTTTTGCTTCGTCCTCATCGGCTTCCGTGCCTGGGCGCAGGGGCGCGGTATTCCGTTGCCGGCCTGGAAGTGGGTCGCCCTGCTCCTCTGGCTCCTCATCGCCGGCTTCACCATTGCGTTCATCGGTACCAGCTTGGGAGAGAACGAGGTGACAGCCGCTGTGCGCGGCGGCCTCCTCTTCGGCTTGATAACAGTGGTCTCGGGCGTTGGCCTGTGGCGCCTCTTGTTGATCGGAGCCGGTGAGCAGTGAATCGTGCCCCTGGCAAGAGTCGGTTGGCGATCTACCTGGTCGTCTTCGTCGCCCTGGCGGCCGCCCTTGCCTACGGCAAGACGAGGGCTGCGCCCGACCTCGTTCCATCGATCGAGAAGATCTTCCCCTCAGCGACTACGGTCGAACTGACCAGCGGCATCTACTCGGTGTTCGATGATGCCGGGGAGCTGCTCGGCTGGGCCGCCTTAGGCAAGGCGAATGGTTACGGTGGCCCCCTCCTGCTCGTCGTTGGCATCGATCCGGAGGGTGAGGTCGCCGGCGTCGAGGTCGTCGAGCATCGTGAGACGCCGATCTTCTTCCGAATGGTCAGATTCGATGCCTACTTCGACGAGGTGGCCGGGTCGGATTTTCGGCAAATCGAGTACGACTACGAGGCTGTCGTCGGCGTCACGGGTGCCACGCGCTCCTCGGATGCCATTGTCGCCAGCCTGCGAAGCGCTGTGGCCGAGGTGGCCGGCGAGCAGTTTGACGTGCGCTTGCCGACTCCGCCGCGTGCCTTCGAGTTTGGTCTGCTGGAGATCGTCGTGTTGGCGTTGTTGGCTGCCGGTATCGCCGTGCACCGTGCCGGGGGCTCGGTTCGCCGCTGGGTGCGCTGGGTCTGCCAGCTCACAGGTCTTCTGGTCGTCGGTTTCTGGGCGGTGTCGCCGATTTCGTTGGCGAAGATTACCTCGCTGATTGCAGGCTACTTTCCCGACCTTTACAGCAACCTCGCCTTCTACTTCCTGATCGTGGGGTTCGTGGTGACGACGCTGCTGTATCGCCGCAACATCTACTGCCTCTATGTCTGCCCCTTCGGTGCGGCGCAGCGTTGCGTGGGCGTCATCGGGGCCATGAACCTGAAGTTGTCGGCACGGGTGGGGCGGCTCCTCGAAATGTCGAGAAACGTCGTGGTTTTCGCATCCATCTTCGCCGCGTTCATTACCCTGCAGCCGGCGCTGGCCAGCTACGAGCCCTTCGCCGCGCTCTTCGCCCTCACCGGCAGTACGCTCCAGTGGGTGCTGTTGTTCGTCGTCCTGACGCTATCGCTCGTGGTCCGCACCCCCTGGTGCAGCTTCCTCTGCCCGATGCGGTCAATCGAGATCGTGCTTCGCAACCTGGGCGGGTGGGGGCGAGGTGTGCTGCCGAGTCGGAAGGAGCGAGCGCATGGATAGCCAATCGTCGGAGGTCAAGCTCGGCTGGCGAGGTTGGCTGGTGCTGCTGGCGCTCGTGCTCGCCAACTTCCTGATCGTCGCTATCCTTTACCAGAGCTTCTATCTGGGCGAGTAGCGAGCAGGCGCCGCTCTACCTCTTGGGCATCATCGAGAACCAGTTCATGCGAGCGGGGCGGCCCTCGTCCATCGCCTTGACGTAGCGCTTCGACAGAAGGCGGCCGCTGCCCAGAGGAGTGCGCAGGGGGAAGTCCGCGAGCGTCCGAGCGCGCTGGTCGATCTCGACGATGTCGTGGGTTGGCGCGAACCGCGACCGAATAACAGAGCTGAGGTTTTCGTCGACGAAATCGTGAATTTCGACCAGCATGGCGCAACGTGCCAGGCGCGGCGCGACCTCTGGATCGAGCAGCGTCATCTCCGCCCCTTCGACGTCCATTACGACGAGACAATCCTCATCTCCCCCGACCGCCTCGCGCAGATCAGCCACCTCGCAGCGGCCGTGCACTGCCACCCGATCCGTAACTCCGTTGTGCTCCACCATCTTGCGGATCAGGTCCTGCCGCTCCTGGTTGTCTTCAAAGGCCACGATTTTGGCCCCGGGGATCGCCCGGGCCAATCCCACCACGTAGTAGCCTTCGCCGGCGCCGACGTTGACGATGCGCGGGTATCGACGGTCGATCGCCTGCTCCAGCGGCTCCCATAGCTCGATCTCGTAAGTGCCGAGCAAGCGCGGCAACAACCTGATCTGCTGGCGGGCCTCGTCGATGTACTTCATGCCCGCGAAGGGGCCGCCACGGACGACGTCGCCCGTGGCTCGCTCGACAAAATGGTCGAAGATCGCCTGCGGGCGGTAGCGCAGAGGAATCACCGGACGAAGCAGGGCCTTCACGCGCTCGGCCAGGCCGGTGCGAGAGCCGCGGTCGTTGAGGTTCTCAGGCAATCAAAGGCTCCAGGGCGGGACCCAGGTAGAGCTTCACAATCCTTCGAGAAGCTCGGACTAGAAATCGACACCCGGAAAGGATGGCCGTTCAGAGGACGACTGTCGAGACGGGACCGGAATTGGTGAGGTCCGGCGCTACTGACTTGTGACCGTCACTGAAACGTCGACATGGTTGCTGTGGTGGCCGCCGGCGCCCTCGCCCCAGAACTCGTAGTGATAGGTCCCACTCGGTGCACCCTGCCCGCAGAAGCCCGCCTGGTGCTGGAAATCATCGAGGCAGTAGATACCGTCGCCGGCCTGCCAATCACCGTGCGTGCCATCGTCGTAGAGAGTGACGATGCCCTGCTGGTTCATCATCATGCCCATGCCGCCGGGCCACTGGTACTTGACCTGGACCGTCTGGCCGAGAGCCGGGTGGTCGCCGTCGTGGAGCCTGGCCTGGAAGAAGGTATTCGCGCCCTGCATCTGGCCATGCTGGATCGTCTGGCCGTTGACCTGCTGCCCCCCGACCGAGATCAGTGCGTTACTCAGCATCAGCTCCGCCGGCTGAGAAGAGGACTGTGCAGCTACCGTCACCGACACGTCCACATGGTTGCTTTGATGACCCTGGGCATGCACGCCGTAGAATTCGTAGTGGTATGTGCCTAGAGGCGCATCGTGCATGTGGAAGCCCGCCTGGCCATTCTGGTCGTCGAAGCAGTAGATGCCGTCGCCGGCCTGCCAGTCCCCATGTGTGCCATCGTCATACATGGTCACAAGGCCCTGCCGGTTCATCATGCCCGTGCCGCCGGGCCACTGGTACTCGACCTGGACTGTCTGGCCGAGGGCCAGGTGGTCGCCTTCGTGGAGCATGGCCTGAAAGAAGGTACTCGATCCCTGCATCTGGCCGTGCTGGACGGTCTGCCCGTTCACCGACTGGCCACCAACGGAGATGGTCGCGCTGCTGAGCGTCAACTGAGTCGTAGGGGCCAGCTGACCCATCTGTGCCGCTTGCGGCGACGTAGGCGTGTTGCTCCCCCCACAACCCGCCGCGAGGACGCCCAGAGAGAGAACTGCTAGTGCTGTCAGACTCATCCAGCTTCGAAGAAATTTCATCGATTGCATTCCTTGCATAATTCGGACTTCAACCCGCATTTCTCATCACGCTCCTGCTGCGGCCGCGGATAGGCCCGCGCATACTTCGTTGCGCTTGATTCGAGTGCTCGACGTACTGCATGAGTACGCCGCCGCGCTCGAATCTGCGCGCGCCTTGCCTGCGCGGGCCTCTACGCGCCCTCGCGACGAAGCGTGATGAGAAATGCGGGTCAACAATGCGAACTTGTTTGCCCTCCCACAGGCGAAACATCAAATGTTCGAGGATTCAATTATCCTCGTTCGGGTCTGGGGCCGCCGGCGATCGAATGTGGTTCCGTAATGTGGCCGACGAATCTGGCGGCTTGGTGAAGGGTCTCGGAAGTCCCGATCGAGAATGGGGAATCCGCGGAGTCTCCGCGCGGGAGCGCGAAGTGTCGTGACTACGAAATGTAGTCGACCAGAACCGGGGGCTGCAAGCCCTTTTTTTCGAACAAGGAGAAAGCCGCTTCAATGACCTTGTGTTGGAGCTCCGGGTTGTCGGGCTCACCGAGCGGGTAGCCGTGCTTGAAAGGCACGCAGAGCGACCGCGGCGGCCCGACTTTCTCGGCCACGACACGCAGAAGTTGGATGGCCACGGTGGGGATGCCCTGCCGCTCGAGCTCTGCCGCTATCAGACCCACGGTCTGATTGCACATCGGTCAGACGGGAATCAGCAGCGCCACATCGACCTGATCTTCGACGAGCTTGCTCGCCGCCTCCGGCGCGGTCTGCTTCATCATTCTCCCCGGCGCCGTGATCGACCCCATCATCGACGGATGCCGGGGGGCGAGCTCACCGATTCTGGCGCTGTCGACCAGCTCGCGCATGCGATCGAGAGGAAACACCAGGTTGGGATCCTGCTCCATCCCGGTGTGATCGAAAGAATCGCTGCTATGGGCGTCGATGAGCGTCGACACGTCGGTGTCACCAGGGATGAGTCGGTAGCTCGGATCTCCGCCCTTCATCTTCTTGTCGAAGGGCTCTTGGTCGGGAAGCACGAAGCCTGCGCTGGACACCACGGCGACGCGGCTTTTGCTGAGTGGCTTGGTCAGGGGTGTCCAGGGGACGGGGTCGATGCGTCGCCACTTGTAGGTTTTCACGAACAGACGCACCGAAAATGAGAATTCGCTAATCTCGCCCATTGAAGCTCCTCAGCGGGGGACCATCACGGTCCGACCGCCCGGAATGATAGTGGCGATGAACGGCGTCGTGCCTACGACATCCCCGTCGCACTCGACGGGCTGCGGGGTGGCACACTCGACGCGCACCTCGCGGCCACGCAGGCGCCGAACCTGGTTGGTCTCTCTGACCTTTTGCCGCATCAGTTGCATCACCAGCACAGCAGACTCCAGGAGTCCGTGTGCCTTGAGAATGAAGGTATCGAAGTGGCCGTCGTCGAGGGCAACCTCGTGGCCCAAGCTCAGGATGCCCGGCATGAGCTCACGGCAATTAGCGACCAGGACCGATGCCGCATCGAGCTCCGAGCACGATCCATCAACAGTGATTCGAAAGGGAATCGGCCGGATACTCGGCGCAGTCATCATCACATAGGAAACGTAGGCTGCCCGGCCCCAGCGGCGCTTGGCATCCCCGCTGGTGCCCGACATGAGCTCAGCATCGTAGCCCGCTCCGGCGCCGACCGCAAAATACTTGGTGGTCTCGGCGGTCTCGAGCCGGCCGATGTCGATCGTACGCGGCCGACCCTCCACGATGACCTGCGCTGCCCTGGCCGGGTTGTTGGGGATGCGCAGGTTACCCGCAAGCAGGTTCGCCGTTCCCCCGGGGATCACCGCCAAGGGGACGTCGGTATCGAGGAGGCCCTCCAGCGCCTCCATCACGGTTCCATCCCCGCCGAACACTGCCACGACATCCGCTTCTTCTCGGGCGGCCTCCCGGCACAGCTCAACCGCGTCGCCGGGACCGGAGGTCGGCAAAACCGTGAGCTCACAGCCCGCCTTCTCCAAGACCTCGACAATCGCCCGGGAGCTGCGCTCGCTGGATCTGGCGGCGGCAGGGTTGGTAATGATGAAAATCCTCTTCATCGCACCGTCATGATTGCTGGGGGCAAGACTCAGGCAACAGGGGTCGCCGGGACATCCGTCTAATGCTCCTCTTTGAGCACAGGTAGTAAGGGAACGCGCAGGGCGCTCAGCACTGAAGCGACACTGGAGAGCATCCCCACGAACAGCACCAGGGCGAGCGTGAGCAGGAGCGAGCCCAGCGGCAACTGCAAATCGCCGCCAAGGTAGCGCGGGGCGACGGCTATCAGGGCCGACAGGCTGCCGATCAGCGTGCCCACCACGAGCAAGAAGGCGTTTTCAGCAAGCACCATGGCGGTCAGCGAGGAGCGCCGGAAGCCGCAGGCGCGCAATGTGGCCAGCTCGCCGCGCCGCTCGATGATGTTGCGTACCAGCACGATGCCGAGCCCCACCGTTCCGAGCAGCAGCCCGAGGCCACCGAGCATCTGGAAGGTCGACAGGTAGGTGTTTTGAACGACCAGGAAGCCTGCGACTCTCTCGGTGGTGAGTGTGGTATCGAAGCCGAACTCGCTGAGATTGCTCTCGAGGAGCTGGGCTGTGGTCTCCACCCTCTCTTCCGGTACATCGATCAGAAAGGTCGAATAGCCGCTCTGATTGGGGAAGTGACGCAGGAAGTTGTCTTCAGAGATCAAAAGCTCGCTTTGAAAGATGCTCTCCGAGAGCGTGCCCACGATACGCAGCCGCAGCGGCTGGCCGAGCTCGTCCTCCATGGTCAGATCTTTTCCGAGGCCGAGCTTGAGAATCCACTGCACCGAGGCGGCATCGCCGATGGCCGGGATGACGCCCGGCTCGAGCTCCATTTCCAGTAGCTCCCAGGGGTTCGGCTCATCTGAGAGGGCGGCGGCGAATTCGAACCCACCCCGCTCGATCTGCTCCGAGGGTACTCCGAGGATCCCTGGCCTCTGCGGCCGGTACAGGTTCAGGCAGCTCGCATCGTCTCCGGGCAGGAGGCGGAGGGCCATGATCTCCACGCCCTCGAAGTCCTGGTCGCCCTCGAAGCCCTGATCGTCCGCCAGATCGGCGGTTGGAGGCCCCGCGGAAACAGCCGCCTCCGGGAATCCCAGGTCGTAGCGCGCCTCGGCGCTGTTCAGGTCGTAGTGCAGCGGCACGTCCGAAGTGGCGATGAGCTCATACCCGCCGCCGCCTGCCTCGATTGTGTGCTCCTCCGACGCCGGATCGCGTCGATTCGCCGCCACCGCCACGATGACAAAGCACGCGCACGCCACGAGCGCGACGCTGAGAATGCTGCGGCCCGGATTCCAGGAGCTGTTGCGAGCCGCCATTCCCATGAAGGCCGCGGCGCCCGGCCGCGGCAGGCCACCGCGCATGCCACGGCACCAGATGGCAAACCAGCTCAGCCCGGCGACCAGTAGCAGCGCGCCGATGCTCATGGAAATCGCCGGGGAAGTCGTCGTGCCGCTGATCGCGGCGTAGGCGAAGAGCGCCAGGGCGAGTCCGCAGCTGCCGTAAGCGATAGCCGGTGTGAACCTGCCCAGGCCGCGCCGGCGGGCGAGGGCAGTGAAGAACGAGCCTGCCAGCAATGAGGTGGCGGGGACACGGCCGAGCTTGCGCACCGTCGACCAAATCGATGCCAGCACGACGAGAACCGAGATCAGCCAGCCGAGGATCAAGCTCAGTGTTGTCACATGCAGGAAAAGAAGTGGGGATCCGACCGCCGGCAGCCACAGCGTGCGCAGCCCGACCATCATCAGCCATCCGTAGGCGACCCCGCCGAGCAGTCCGAGCAGGGCACCGACCGCGGCGAGCACCATGCCTTCCCCGAGAAGCTGTCGTCGCACCCGGCGGATCCTGAAGCCGATTGCCAGGCGCAAGCCGACTTCCCGGGCGCGCTGCTCGACACCGAGGCTGAACAGCAGTCCAACGAGGAGCGCCGATGAGATGATCAGGAAAAAGCTGAAGCCGATGAACAGCCCGCCGAAGTCGGTCGCCCCGGAGGCCGCGCTCAGTCCGTCCTCGCGCACGGTCATGAGGCTGAAGCCGAGCTCCTGCAGGTTGACCCGGGCCAGGAGCAGGCGAGCGAAGCGGCTCTCGAAGGCCTGCGTCGACTCGCGGGTGCGTTGCTCCAACCGTACGGACGTCGTGCTGCCGAAGCGGGTGCTCCAAAGGCGGCGTGCCGTGTCCTCGGCAACGAAGGCCTTCGGGGTGGCCGCGTACTCATCCCAGTAGGCCTCGTCCTCGGGGCGCACCAACTCCAGGTCGACCGGAAACGGCGGGTCCCACTGCGAGATGTCGTCCGCTCCCTCGATGCCGGGGAAGTCGGGGGTCAGGCTGCGGTCCACTGCCAGGCCCCTCAAGGCCACCACGCCGGCAACGCGGAAATTGCTGTCGCCGGTGATGAGCTCCTCATGGGGACCGACGATGTAGTAGGTCATCTCGACCGTGTCGCCCACGCTCGCATCGAGATCGTCGGCGGCCCACTCGTTCAAGAGGATCTCGTCGTTTGCGAGAGCGGGGGCAGGGGAGCCGTCGATCAAAAACAGCCCCTGGGAAGAGCCCTCGAGCCCACCGATCGCACTTACCGTTGAGTAGGGCAGCAGCCGATCGCCCACCCGCAGCGAGTTGGCCAGGTAGGTTTGGACGCGGACCGCCGGCGCACGAAGCTCCTCCGCTACCTCCTCGATGGCCGTGACCAGGCTGGGCCGAAGAACGAACTCACGACTCTCCACCACCAAATGGCCGCCCGACCAATAGGTGTGCAGGCCGATGTCCTCGAGAGTGACAGCGTCCTGAAGCAGCGAGCCCAGCGTGGTGTCCACGCCATCGGCGGCACTCGCGCTCTCATCAGCCCCGCCGCCGGCCTCGGGGCCTGCCAGGAGCAGACTGTTGACCTTGCCCTGCTGCTCCACCGCCCTCTGTAGTTGCGGCAACGACACGTAGGCGTTCAGCGGGAACGTCTGGTGCGGGGTAAGGCCGAATCGGCCCATGCCGCGATCCGGAATCACCCGCGTTACGGTGAGCCGCGAGCTCGCCACCGTGTCCTCGATGGTCCTGCCACCGAGCAACGTGTCCTGTGGCACCTCGGTGCCGAGCTGGAAGAACAGGAGAAGCGGGTCGCCGACCTCGGCATTCAGCTCCCTCGCCAGCGATTCGTTGATGATGACCGAGGGAAAGATCTGCCCGGCCCAGCGCTCGAAGTCCACGCTGGTGTCGAAGAGTGCAGCGAAGCGCTCGTCGATGCCGTGCACGCCCACGTGAGACGCCCGCGCCCGGGTATCGGCCTGCACCACGCTGCCGCGCAGAAGAAGAGCCGGGGCAATAGATTCCAGGCTAGAGGCATGGACCTCGTCAGTGGCGACCTCGGTTGCCAGCTCGGCGGCCAGCTCCTCCCGGAAGAAGCGCTCGGCCACAACGGCCAGCTCGATCTGTCCGAGCCGATCGAGCGTCAGGTCGGCGAGGCTGCCACGGACCGAGTCGCCGACCAGGAGCGCGCCGGTCAGAACGGCGCTGTTCACGGCGACAGCGACCACGACTGCCAGGTTGATGCGCCAGAAGTGTCTCAGAGCTCGGAGCAACGTCCCTCCCGGAGCTCGAAGCGACGCTCGAAGCGCGCCGCCAACTCGAGGCTGTGGGTGACCACGATCAGGATGTTGCTTTCCTCCCTGTGCAGCTCCACGAGCAGCTCTGCCACGGAGTCGGCGGTCTCCACATCGAGGTTGCCGGTAGGCTCATCGCACAACAGCAACCCCGGCCCGTTGATGAGTGCGCGAGCGATGGCCACGCGTTGGCGCTCGCCGCCGGACAGCTCCGCGGGCTGGTGGTCGAGGCGGTGGGAGAGCCCGACCTTGTCGAGGAGTTTGGCCGCCTCGTCGCGACCCGGGCCCGAGCTGCGCGGGAACGCCATGGTCGGCAGCAGGACGTTCTCGAGGACGGAGTACTGGGGCAGCAGGTGCGGGTCCTGGAATACGAAACCGATCGATTGATTGCGGAACCGGGCCAACTCGGGCTCGGGCAGCGAGAAGAGCTCCTGGCCATCGATTTCGATCATTCCGGCGCTGGGCGCGTCGAGCGTGCCGATCAGGTGCAGCAGGGTGCTCTTTCCCGACCCCGAAGGTCCCGTGACTGCCAGCGAGTGTCCGGAGTTCATCTCGAAGGAGATTCCCCGCAAAACCTCGACGCGCGCATGCCGAGTGTCGAAGTGCTTGGTTACGTCAAAGAGCTTCAAATCCATGGAGCGGACCTCCGTCGGTCGTCAGTCCTCGGGTGTCTCTTCGATGAGGTCGGCGATGACCGAGGGAATGGGTATCGCCCTCATCCCGGTTTTCGGATCGAGCTCGCAACAGGCCGCGGTGAGGGTGCCGCGCGCGATGAGCGTGTCCCCACGCCGAAAATCGAAGCCATAGGTCATCGATTTCACGCCTTTGCGCACCACCCTGAGGTGAATATCCAGTACATCCCCGAACCGGGCCGGCGCCTCGTAGTCGCAAGAAGCGGCCACTCGCGGCCAGCCGATCTTCTTGCCATCGACCTCCCGGTGCACGCTGCTACCAAGCGACCTGATGAACTCGTGCTCGGTAGTTTCCATGAAGACGAAGAAGCGCGCGAAGTGCACGATTCCGCCCATGTCGGTATCTGAGAACTCGACTCGGCGCTGGCAGGAGAACTGGTGCATGTCGCCTCCCCGGGGCGTGTGAATCTCCAATTCGCGGGTCCATCGGCCCGGCGTCAGGTCCAGCGGCCGACCGCGAATTGATCTGCGGCCTATGAACTACTCCATTCACGGTAGACGTTCAATGTGTCTTCGGCCATGGTCGTGTCTGAAAACAGTCGCTCGACGGCCAGCTTGCCCTGCGTGCCGAGCCGCTGTCGTAGCTCCTCATTGTTCATCAGGGCTCGTATCTGGTCAGCGAGATCGCCTGGCGATTCCGGTGCCGAGAGCAACCCGCCGCCCGTCATCTCGATGAGCTCCGGGAAGGCTCCATGGTTCGGCTGCACCACCGGAACGCTGTTCGCGAGAGCCTCGAGGACGAAGAGCCCCTTGGGATCTTGGTAAGGCGTGGGCACCGAGAGCACATCGAGGCTGCCGAGAAACTCGATCTTCTCGGCGCGGCTAACCTCACCTACGTATTCGAAACAGCTCGCCAGACCCCAATCCTCGATTTCTTCCTTGATTCCCCGCAGGTAGTGCTCGTCGCGCTTGCCCAGATAACCGGCGACCTTCAGCGCCACCGCATCCTTGCCTACATCTGCAGCGAGGTTCCGGAACGCCTCGGCCAGGATGTGCAGCCCCTTCTCCGGGCAGATGCGTGCCAGGTACCCGATCACGAATGGCCTGGGGTCGTCCTCCTGGCGTACCCGGGGTGATTCCTGGCCGTGGCCTTCCAAGTTGATTCCCAAATGGGCGATGCGTACCCGGGCACGCGAAATGTCGAGGTAGTCGGCCATGAAGTCGGCATAGTAGGTGCCGGTGGCGATGATCGCATCCACATCGCACGCGTGGGCGCAGAGCTCCCGCCGCACGCGCGTCCTATAAGGCTCGATGAGGTGGTCGACAAAAAGATCTTCACCTTGAACCGAGCACACCACCGGCACGCCCAGCTCCCTTTTGATGGGGCTGGCCAGTCCCAAGAACATCGAGTTGGTGATGTGCACGATGTCGGGTTTGTAGGAATCCCGCAGCCAGGCGACGAGCTCTTCGAGCTCACGCTTCTGGTTACCCCGCTCACCTCGCAGTATCGAGAGTGTGAGCTCACCGAGAACCTCGGCATCGGGGGTGACGCCGTGGCCGGATGCCCACCGCAGCAGCCGCGGCCGGTCGAGCAGCCAATGGATGGCTTTCGGCATGCGACGGAAATGCGCTGACCACTGCTCGAGGTATACATTGACCGCGCCGTAGAAAACACGGTCGATGCTCACATCGGTCTCGTCGGTGCGGACGGGCGTATAGGTGGGGATCAGCGCCACGTCGTGGCCCATGCCCTTGAGCGCTGCGGCCAGCGTGTTGTCGTGCATGCAGCTACCGCAGTACATGCCCGCGGCGCCGGCGGTGATATAGGCGATCTTCAAGGGCCTCCTACGCTCCGGAATCCGCGAAGAACTTGGCGAGTCGGGCTGCCTCCGGCGGCTTCGTCACCAATGAGATCAGAATCAGCGCCAGGGCCGATGCCGGTGTGATCACCGCCACTGCCATGACGCCCGTGCCGCCCACCGTATAGTCGGCGTTGCCCCATCCCTGCGCAAAGAAATATACCCACAGCACGACCACCGTCAGGACGGAGGCATAGACGCCCGCCTTGGTGCTGCGCTTCCAGAACAACCCCGCTAGAACGATCGGGAACAGTGCCGAAAAGCCCGTGAAGCACCAGGTGCCGAGCGCGAAGATCGTGCTGGACGACACCAGAGACATCAGATAGGCGACGACCAAAATGCCGGCCACGAAGACGCGAGCAACGAGGATTTGCTGTTTCTCGCTCATGCGGTTGTGATAGCCGTAGTGCCGCACGATGTCCTGGGTAAACATGGTGCCGAGCGACAGGACCTGCGAGTCGAGAGACGACATCACCGCCGCGAAGACTCCGGCGCCGAGCAGCCCCGCCAGTAGCTCGGGGGAGTAGTGGCTGATGAGCCGGACCAAGATCGAGTTCGACGCCGGCACGGACAGATCCGGGAAGGCGAGCTTGCCGACCAAGCCCATCAGCACACTGGGAACCCAGACGATGGCAATACAGATCGGGTAGGCGACCAGCGTGATGCGGAAGTTGCTCAGCTTACTGGCCGTGAGCCAGTGCATGAACATGTGCGGAAACATCCCTGCCGACAGCGGGATCAGCGTGTAGGTCAGAACCCGCATCGGCGAGAAATGGTCGCCGCGGATGAGCAGATCGGCGTGTTGCGCCTGCAGTTGAGAAATTGCATTGCCGAGGCCACCCATCGCATTGATGACGTAGATGAAGGTAGCAGCACCGAGAATCATGAACACCAGAGTCTGGAAGGTGTTCACCCAGGCCGTTCCGCGCAGGCCGCCGTACGTCACATAGGTCATCACGACCACGCAAATCACCAGACCTCCGACCCACTCGGGCACCTGCCCGCCGGTAATCCAGCTGAGGGTGAGGCCTCCCCCCATGATGCCGATAAGCAGATAGGGCACCAGCAGCGCCACGAGCACGATGAACAACAGCAGTCCGAGGCCGTCCGACCCATAGCGGTCGCGGAAGTACTGCACCTGTGTGATGTAGCCGTGGCGCTTGCCGAGGGCCCACAGCCTCGTGCCGACGAAAAAGAAGGTCGTGGGGATCACCAGTGCGGCCGCCGAAGGCATCAGCGTGAAGACTCCGATTCCCGAGCGGTACGCCTCGCCGGCCCCGCCCAGCATCGCGAAGGCGGTCATGTTGGTGCCGAACAGCGACATCAACAGCACGAAAGGTCCGATAGTACGGGTTGCCAGGAAGTAGTCCTCGCCCGTTCCCCGGAAGAGGCGGTGGCTGAGGCCTCCCACCATCAGCACGAGCAGCATGTAGATGCCGACGACGGCGAGGGTCATCGCTCACCCCCCGCTGCTTCCGCATCCGTCGAGGCCTCACTGCTTGTGGTCTTCTGCCCCGCGGCTGTCTGCCCCGTCCCCGCGGGCAGCTCTTCCGCTACCTCCAGATGGGATGGCCACGCGAACCGAACCAGCAGGAACATGAGCGCCGCGGCAGCGAGGTTGTAGCCGACGTGGTAGGTCAGCCCGACCGGCAGGCCCAGGACAATCCTGGGGTCGTTCCAGAACCAGAAGTCGTTGTGCAGCACATAAAGGGCCACGATGGCTGCGTACAGTATCCAGCGAATCCGCTTGTTCACGACAGCTCCATTCCTATGGGGTGCCTGCAATCCTACGACCGACGGCCTCTGGCGGAAAGTCACTCATTCCTTCCTGAGGCGCTGCAGGAGTTCATTCAATCCTCTGCTCGCTCCGCTCAGAAGCGCACATTGAAGCCGAGGTAGAGGGTGATCGGCGGCGCCGGGATCACCGAGTTGGCGCCGAATGCCCGGCCGTAGTACTCACGGTCCGTCAGGTTCTTCACGTTGAGTTGAACCTGCCAGGCAGCGAACGAATACGAGGCGGACGCGTCGAAGGTGAGGACGCCATCGAGGATAAACTCGTTATCCTCGGCGATGAACTGCTCGCTGACATAGCGGCCACCGCCGCCGACTCCCAGGCCACTGGAAAATATCTTGCTGACCCAGAAGTTGAAGAGGTGTGCCGGGGCGAACGCCGGGGTGTTGCCGCTGCGATCTACGGTGACATAGCCCGGCGGAAAGGTCGTGAAGTCGAGCACGCTCTCGCTGAAGCGGGTGAGCACGGCGTCGTTGTAGGCGTAGGAGGCAACAGTTTGCAGGCCGCGCTGGGGCTCGGCCGCGAAGTCGATCTCGAAGCCCGTCGAGCGCTGGTCCCCGATCTGCTGCGTGAAGCCGTTGTCATCGGGAATGGCGATGTTCTTGCGCTCCAGCCGATAGACGGCGAAGGTCGTCTTCGCCCGTCCGTCGAGCAGGTGCAGCTTGACGCCCCCTTCGATCTCGCGGCCCTCCTCCGGCATGCGCTCGCCGTCCTGGACACGGGCAACGGATGGGGCAAACGACCGTGAGTAGTTGGCGAACAGCGATACGGTCTCCGAAGGAGCGTAAACAACCCCGACCATCGGGCTCACCTCGTTGTCGGTCCTGCTGATTCCGTTGGCATCGTCCTTGAAATCGATGTGGTCGAGCCGCGCCCCGAGCAATACCTGGAACTGATCGGCGAACCAGATCTGATCGATCACGTACGGCGCTGCCACAATGCTGCGCGAGTCGCCGGCCAATGACTGATCAGGGAGGAAGTAGAGCGGCTCCTCTGCTGTCTCGACGGGGGTACGGAAGTTGATGTTGGGCAGCAGGGCGACATCGAAGGTGTACACATCCCCGTAGCGTGCCAGCTCGAATCCGGCGACCAGGTTGTGCCCAACGGAGCCGGTGCCGAACTCGAAGATCGTCTCGAACTGATTGCCCAGGGACTTCTGCCGGTCGTCGACGACGATCAGGTTGCGAAACACTTCTTCGCTGAATCCCACCGGCAGGCCACCTGGACCGAACTGCGGGATAGGGAAGACGCCAACGAACAGGGTCCCAGCCGACAGCCAATCCAGATCGCGGTAGTAGAGCTTGTTCCGCACCTTGACCGCCTCGTTGACGTCACGTTGGTAGTCGGTCTGGAACCGGAAGATACCCTGCTCCGAAGAATCGAAGGGCGACTGGTAGTTGCGCTCCTTAGGCACCTCGGGGAGGTTGTTGAAGTACAAGGGCAGGCCGGTATCGGGCATGGCGTCGGCGTCGACGTACTCGAAGTTCACGTTCAAGGAACTGGCGTCCGTGATCCACCAGGTGAAGGCAGGGTTCACGGCGAAGGTCCGGCTCCACTTGTCGTCCCGAAAGCTATCCGTGTCGCGAGCCAGGCCATTGAGGCGAAAGGCGTAGTCGCGGTTCGGGCTCGCATAGTTGAAGTCGAGCGTGCCCTGGAAGTTCTGGTAGCTGCCGAAGTTGCCGGCCACAGTGGTCGCCGTCCGCGGCAGTGGCTGTTTGCGCACTATGTTCACGGTGCCCGCCAGCGGGTTGCTGCCATACAGGAACCCGCTCGGACCCTTGAGCACCTCAACCGCATCGACGTTGTAGAGCTGGTAGAAGGTGCTCTCCGGCTCCCTCGCCCCATCGGTGAGAATGAGGCCGCTGGAAAGCGAATCAAAGCCTCGAATCGTGAAGAAGTCGTGCACGCCGAAGCCGGGCTGGATGTTGATGTTGCTGATGTTGACCAGCGTCTGGCTGAGCACCTGGCTGTACTGATCGCTGAAGAGTGCCTGCGTGACGCTGCCGACGTTGAACGGCGTGAGCCGGAGCTCGAGCGAGAGCTTGGCAGCGATGGTGTTCGAGGTCGGCACGTATGGGAGGCTGCCCTCGACATAGACGAAGCGGATATCACGGATCTGCGGCGCCTCCTGCTCCTCCTGCTTCTGCTCCGGATTCTGTTCAGACTCGCCGGTCGCCTGCTGCGCTTGCGAGGTATTGCTCGCGGCCTGCGGCGCCTCGTTGCCCGACTGCACCGGACCGCTCGTCGCCTGCTGAATGTGCGCTACTGCCAGCGCCGGCATCGCCAGCACCAAGAAGAACCCCATCGTCATTGAAATAGACTTCATTGTTCTCATGATCTTGTGTGTAAGCCCTCGGGATGATCGCTAGCCGCGGCTGCCTATGAGTACCGGGAACGCCGGTACTCGGGCGCGTAGAACGAGGGCAACAGAGAATCCACGCGCAGCAGACCGTCTCGGGTCAGGGTAATCGTACCGTTATCGATTCGTAGAAAGTTCTTTTGATGCAGCTCGTCGAAGGCGGCCTCAAAGCGCTCTCGAATATCGACGCCGAACTTCGACTCGAAGTACTCCGGTCGCAAAGATCCCACCTTGAGCTGCAGGATCATCTCGCGGGTCAGGCGCTCGTCCGGGCTGGTCGGGAAGGCACGCTGCAAGGGTAGGCTGCCCGCCTCGACCGCTTCGAGATAGTCGTTCCAGCCGCCGGCGTTCTGATAGTGTACGCCGTTCATGTGCCCGAATGAGGCTACCCCGGTGGCCAACATATCGCTGCCATGCCAGAGCGCGTCGCGATAGACGAAGCTCTGATCGGGAGCGCCCTTCCGGGTCATCGTGTAGGCGCTCGAAAGCGCATAGCCGGCCGCCTCGAGTTGCTCGAGGGCGTAGTCGTTCCAGGCCCTCTTGGTGTCCCAGTCGGCCAGCGGCGTGTCCAGCGAGCCGTCTCGCAGCTGTTTCGAGAAGGCTGTGTTGTATGGGACTTCCATCTGGTAGACGGTCACCGAATCGGCCCCGTAATCGATGGCCCTCTGCACCGTCACGCGCCAGCTATCCCACGTTTCGCCGATCATGCCGGCGATGATGTCGATGTTGACCAGATCGAATCCGACCTCCCGGATCCAGGGCCGCACCCTTTCGATCTCCTTGGACACATGTGCCCTGCCGTTGATCTCGAGGATGGCGTCGTCGAAGTTCTCCACGCCCAAGCTCAGGCGAGTCACGCCGATCTCGTGGATGGCCTCGAGCTTGGGCCGGCTCAGAGTTCCCGGCTCGCATTCGAAGGCGACCTCCTCGGCTCCTTGCCAGGGAATCGACTCCTTCAGGCGGGTGGCCAGGCTTGTCAGGTGCTTGGCCGAGATGAACGAGGGTGTGCCGCCACCGAAATAGACGAACTGGAGCGGACGGCCCTCTACCGCGGGCAGGTCCCTGTAGGCCTGTAGCTCCGCGTCGAGGGCCTCGATGTAGCGCTCGACCTCGGCTGCGTTCTTGTCGGTGTAGACCTTGAAGTAACAGAACTTGCAGCGCTTGCGGCAGAAGGGGATATGAACGTACAGGCCCAGCGGCACGCCGTTTCGAGGCTCGGAATCAAAGGCCTTCTCGAGCGCGCCCAGATGCTCTGGCGACCAGAACGAATAGGGCGGATAGTTCGACACGAAGACGCTACCGACGCCTGTCTCGTGCAGCTCTGTTCCCGTGGTTGCCGGATCGGGGCTGGCCTCTGCGTTCATCACTGCGCCTCCCCGAAGCAGTAGACTTGGCCGTCCTCGGTGCCGATCACCAGCTTGCCGGCGGCGACGCTGGGAGAAGCGACGATGGAGGAGCCTGTCTCGAACTGCCACGCGACCTCGCCGGATGCCACATCCAGGGCGAAGATCTCACCGGTGCTGGCGCCGAAAAAGACACGATCGCCGATCACCACGGGTGAAGAGTCGATCCTGGCGCGAGTGCGGTAAGTCCAGATGGCCTCGCCGCTCTCCGCGTCGATGGCGTGCAGCATCTTGTCGCGACCGCCGACGAACACCCGATCGCCCGCGATCGCGGCCGAGGAGTAGTAGGGGAACTTGCGCGTCGGGTGCTCGTAGATCCACTGGAGCTCACCGGTAATCACGCTGATCGCCAGCACCTGGTTCTCGAACGTTCCGAAGTAGGCGACACCGTTGCCGATGGCCGGGCTGGCCCCGACGTAGGCGTAGACCTCGATATCCATCAGGGGCGCGCCGTCCTCGAGCCGCACGACGCGGCAGAAGCCGTCACAGCCGACCGAGATCACCTTCCCATCCACGATGGCGGGCGTGCCGTTGACATAGCCCAACGTCTCGAGCTTCCAGATCAGCGAGCCGTCCGTCGCATCCAGGCAATAGAGGGAGTTATCGTAGGAGCCGAACACCAGGCGCCCGTCGACATAGTTGGCCCCCGAGATGATCCCGGCACCCGTGCTGAACACCCATTCAACCTCCCCGGTGCGGGCGTCCAGGGCGTGGAACTGGCCCCCTTCATCACCGAAGTAAACGGTGCCGTCGATGACCGTCGGTGATGACCTGATCTCCATGCTGGCCTGATACTTCCAGCGCAGCTCGCCGGTCTCGAGATCGATCGCGTAGAAATAGCTGTCCAGCGAGCCCACGTAGGCTACCCCGTCGGCGATCGCGGCAGTTGACTCGATGCTGTCTTCGGCCTCGAAGATCCACAGTGGCGCGGGGTTGTCGGGTAACTCCCCCATAGCCACGCCGGTGAGGCTGGCGTCGCCCCGAAAGAGCCGCCAGGCGTTCTGCTGTGCTAGCTCAGAGCTAGCCTGAGCAGCGGAGCTGCCTTGCGGCAGCGCCAAAGCCCCGGGCAACGCCACAAGACAGGTCACCAGGCCACAGACGACGGCGATCAGGCCGCTGACGAGGGCGCCGGCTCGGGGATGGGAGAGATCAGTACGCCGCTTCATAAATATCCAGCAACTCCTGCCTGCCCACGGGCCGCGGGTTGAACCCAGCGGTCCACTGGTCTGCAGCGTCTTTCGCCAGCGCGGGTAGAGCCTCACGCTCGATCCCGTAGTCGCGGAGCCGGTTCGGCACGGCGCCCCCTATCACCAGAGTCTCGATCAGGCTCGCGATCACCGCCCCTCCTGACATCGGTGCCAGCATCTGGCTCTCGTCCAAGGTCATGAGATCCTGGATTGCCGGCACGAGCTCGTCATAAAGGGGACCGACCGCTTCTGCGTTGAAGCGTACGACGTGCGGCAATAGCAGGCCCACGGCGACTCCATGAGTGACGTCGAAGCGGGCGGTCAGCGGGTTGGCGCAAGCGTGTGCCGCCCCGAGCATCGAGCACTCGATCGCAGCGCCAGCCAGGTGGGCACCCAGCTGCATCCGCCCGGCGACCTCGAGATTCTCGGGGTCGGCCAATGAGGCCGAAAAGCTCGCCACCAGAAGGCGCCACGCCTCGCGGGCGTAGAGCTGCGAGATGGGGGTTCGCTTCGAGGTTACGAAGGATTCCACGGCGTGCCCTATGGCATCGATTCCCGTGGCGACGGCAACCGGCCGAGGTGCCGTCACCGTCAGCGTGGAGTCGAGGATCACGTGGGCGAACCTGGCCTTTTCGTCTCCGCAGGCCATCTTGCGGTGCGACTCTTCCTGCGCGATGAGCGCGAACGACTGCGCCTCGCTTCCCGTGCCCGCTGTGGTCGGAACCCCGATCGCCGGCAGCATCGGTTGGGTGGCCTTGTTGACCCCCCAGTAGTCTTCCATCTTGCCGCCGTTGGTGAACAAGAAGTTGATGCCCTTGGCACAGTCCATGGCGCTGCCGCCGCCGAACCCGACAATCAGGTCGACCTCATGCTCGCGGGCGATCTCGGTGCCGGCCTCCACGTGGCGCGTCGTCGGGTTTTCATCAACCGCGTCGAAGAGAAAGACGTCACCGGATTCCTGGCCGACCAGCTCTGCGGCGCGCTCAGGGTGTCCCGTGGCGCGCACGCCGGGGTCGGTAACGATGAGTGTGCGCTGTCCTCCCAACTCTCCTACCAGTTCACCGATTTGCGACAGAGCGCCGGGGCCGCTGTGCACCCGGATGCCGCCAATCGTCGCCGACCATGCAGGCGAGGTCAGTTCGGCCGAAATCTCGATGTGGTCTTTGGTCTCAGTAGACATAGATCCGGAGTCAGACGAATTGTGGGCCTTCAATGAATGGGGAGTTTGAGAGACTCCCCGCTCGGGGAAGTCTGGGTAATTGTAATCGGGCATAGCCGGGACTGCTAGGAGCACAGACCAGGAGAGGCACACGGCTGACAAATCGGGCGGCTCGTGCCGGCTCCTCGGTCGCGTCTTCCTGGCCGTTCTACCCGCTAAATAATGCCTACGAGGACCCGCCTGCCTGCTGCGACGCCTGCACCGCCACGGGTGCCGCTGGCGCGGGCGCCTCAGGCTTGTAGAGGCTCACAAGTGCGCCACCCAGAGCCGCCAGTGCGATGCCGAGAACGAATTGCCACCTCACGTTGGCCAAGCCACCCGCCGGGGGATGGACCGTGAACGCGGCGATCGCGTTGACGATCGGGGCGCCGGCGAAAACGATTGACATGACGACGGCGGGCGAACCCTTGGCGCCGAAGGCCAGCAAAACGCAAAAGGCGCCCGCGGCGCCGACGATGCCCGCCAAGAGCGACAGTCCCATGCCTTTTATGGGGTATTGCCACGTCGCGCCGTTCATCATCAGTATGGCGAGGGGTGCCAGAACCGCGGTCACGAAGTAGGCAATTCCCACAAACAAAAAGGCCTTGTACCGCCCATTGACCGGGTCTTGCATCGACATCTGGCCGGAGTGCAGCAAAACCCCGTAGACCCCCCAGCAGGCCACGGTCATCAGTGCGAAGCTGAGCCAGGCCATTCCAGCGCCCGAGGCGCTCCCTGCTCCCATTGGATCCTCCTCTTGATTGCGATTTCAGTGCACGGAAACTAATGTCTCCAGGTCAGCGGATCAAGCACGCTGACATCTCCCGCCTGACAGCGTGGGGAACCTGTCTCGACAAGTGTCGACAAACGAAGGAGGAAAGATGGGCAACACGTACAAAATGATCACGCTGGTGGGTACCTCGGAGGATTCCTACTCGGATGCAATTCATAGCGCCGTCAAGACCGCAGGCGACACCGTGCGCAACCTCAACTGGTTCGAGGTGACGGAATTCCGGGGCCGGATTGAAGACGGCAAGGTCGCCGAGTTCCAGGCCAAGATCCAGATCGGCTTCAAGGTCGAGGGGGCATAAACCACCTATTTCACCGCTGGCCGCAGGGAGTGTTTCCGGTCGGGCAGGGGCACGGATCCGCCCGCGCCGCTGCCGTCCGACCGGCTGCAGATCGGCCGCAGATCCAGTAGTGGCGGGGGGCCTGATCTTTACACCCCCTGGGGGGTATGCTAGCTTTCACGTCGGCAGAGCGCGTTTCTGAGCGCGTATATAAGCCCGCATCGTCCCAGGGGACCTGTTCCTGAGGTCCTCTTTCTTGTGCAAAGAACGAGCGCTTCATCAAGGGTGTCAGGAACCCTGGCTCCCGCGGTGTAGCATCAGGTCTCGTGGGAGGCAGGCGAGCGGGTCCACAGTCCTTTTCGAGAGTCGGTAGGGAATGGTCGAAGTAAAGCTCAAAGAAGGCGATCGTCTCGAGTGGGCGATCAAGAAGTTCCGCCGCGAAGTGCAGCGCGCCGGGATTCTGCGCGACCTGCGCAGGAGGCGCTTCTACGTGAAACCCAGCGAGGCGAAGCGATTGAAGGCAGCCGCTGCGCGTCGCCGCAAGCGCCGCCAAGCGCAAAGGCAGCGCCGCGCCGAGGGATAATTTCCCGACTTCACGCCTGATATGCACTGTCCACAATGCGGAGCCGAATACCGTCCTGGGTTTAGCCGCTGCGCTGATTGTGACGTCTGTCTCGTCGACCGACCTGAAGAGACGCCGCCCGTCCCCGATCCCCATCGCGAGCTGGTCGCGGTCTTCAAGACCACCGACAGCATCCTGCTTCCCGTGGTGAAATCGCTGCTCGATTCTGCCGGCATCGAGTACATGTCACAGGGAGAAGAAGCCCTCGGCGTTCTACCGCTGGGTCCAGCGGGCTCCAAGGTGGTACGTGCGTCCTGGGCCTGGGGCGCCACGATCCTCGTGGCCAAGGAAGACGAGGCCAGCGTCAAGGAGATGTTGGCGCAGATCGAAGAGGACTTCACGGGAGAGGATCTCATCGGAGAGGACTTCTCCGGAGAAGACCCTGAGCAGTCCTGACTAGCTCCCCGCCCCATTCATTTCCCTGATGGCGAACAGGTGGCTGTCGCCACGGATGAAGATCGTTCCGTTGGCGATCGCCGGCGACGCCCAGATCGGCTCGTTCAACGAGTTGCTGATCATGAGCTCGTGCACGGGGCCGGCCTTGATGATGAACACGTCGCCATCTTCGCTGGCCAGTAGGATCTTGCCGTCGAAGGCCACGGGCGACGCCTTGAAGGTCGCCGGGATGGGCACGCGGCCGCCCTCGTAGACGAGGTCGCCGGTCTCGGCATCGAGGCAGGTGATGATGCCCTTGTCGTTGAGCAGGTAGACGTAACCGTCGTACACGAGGTTAGAGACCACGTAGGCAGTTCCCTTTTCGTAGTCCCAGGCCCGGTACTTGGTTTCGGTGATGTCACCGGAGCCGCCCGTGTCGATCGCCATCGTGATCTTGCGGGGGAATCCCGCCGACACGAAAACACGGCTGCCGTCCACCACCGGCGTGGCGATCGGGTTGCTGAGCACGCCGACGGTTCTCCATACCTCTTCACCTGTCGCCGGGTCGTAGGCGATGGTGAACTCGTGCGAGACAGTGACGAGCTCGATCTTGCCCGCCGAATTCTCGACCAGATTCGGCGTCGTCCAGCTGATCTGCACCGGCCGCGACTTCCTCCACACCTCCTCGCCGGTCTTCTTGTCGAGGGCGGCGATGAACGACTTCTGCCCATCGTTTTCATCGCACTGCAGGATCACCAAGTTCTCGTAGAGAACGGGGGAAGTGCCGACGCCCAGGCCGATGGTGGAAATGTCGCCCAGGTCGGCGCTCCAAATCTCTCTGCCGTCGAAATCGAAGGCATACATTCCCTCCGAACCGAACCACGCGTACACTAGCTCACCGTCGGTGGCCGGCGTCGGGGCGGCGAAGGATCCCATGCGGTGGCGATCCTCGTACATCGGGCCTTTGAACACGATGCTCGTCCAGAGAATCTGCCCAGTTTCGGCATCGAGGCAGATGACCTCGAGCGTGTGACTGCGATTGCCGTCGGTGGCATCGGGGTGAAGGTAAGCCTCACCGAACAGGCTATGCGTGGCGACCTCGTGGCCCGGGACCACGTCTCCCCGAACCGCGGTCGTGACGAACACCCGGTTGCCCCAGACGATCGGCGAGGAGTGCGACCTGCCCTCGATCTCGGTCTTCCAGAGGATGTTCTCCGTCTCGGTCCAATACATCGGCAGCCCGGTCTCCGTCGACACGCCGTTGCTGCCAGGGCCACGCCACTGTGGCCAGTTGGAATCCTCGGCGAGCGCAAGGGCGCGCGGCGACAACAGGGCGACGGCGGGCCGGAGGCCGGCCGGGCTCGCCCACGGCGATGGCAGCGTCGGGGTGGCGATGACCAGAAACAGAAGGCTCGCGGCGAAGGTCTTGGTCAGGGTTCGCATCTGGGCATCTCCGGTGGTGTGTTGCAGCGTTTTGAGGGGGCGGTCGGCTGGACAGGTCCCCGGCATTCTATCGCCCCGGACAGCTCTCCGGGCAGACGGCGCTCTCCGGGCAGTTGCAGCTCCCTGGCCATCGGCAGCTCAAGGCCAATCGAGCTCGACCAGCACCGGCGCGTGGTCGGAAGGCTTCTGCCCTTTGCGCTCGTCGCGATCGATACTGGCGTCGGTGCACCGCTCCACCAGGTCGGCGCTGACCAGGATATGGTCGATACGTAGGCCGTTGTTTTTGGGAAAGCCGAGCCGGCGGTAGTCCCACCAGGAGTAGAGGCCGTCCTCCTCGCGAATTTGCCGGAAGGCGTCGGTCAGGCCCAGATCCAGCAAGCCCTGGAAGCGGTCGCGCATCTCGGGGTTGAACAGCACCGATCCCTCCCACTCGTCGGGACGGTTGGCATCGCGCGCCTCGGGAATGATGTTGAAATCGCCGCACAGAGCGGATGGATCGGCGGTCAGCTCACGCTCCTCGATGTAGGTCACCAGCCGGTCCAGCCAGAGCCGCTTGTACGCGTACTTGTCGGAGTCGACCGTAGAGCCGTTGGGCACATAGATTGACACCACGCGAACGCCGTTCACGGTGGCCGCGATGCAGCGCGCCTGCGGATCGTCGATGTCGTCGCCAAATCCGAGCTCGACATCCTCCGGTTCCGTTTTTGCCAGAATCGCAACGCCGTTGTAGGTCTTCTGCCCGAGCACCGCAGCCTCATAGCCGACCTCCCGCAGGGCATCGAACGGGAACGTCTCCTCGGGCGTCTTGAGCTCCTGTAGACACAAGGCATCCGGCTGATGGTTCTCCAGCCAGCGGAGTAGGCGTTCCTCGCGGGCACGGACCGAATTGACGTTCCAGGTTGCGATCAACATGGTGCTGTCCTTCCTCGTTGAGAAACCCGGGCTAATGGTGTTCAGCGCCCGTAGAGAATACGATTCACTCCCCCCAACCGACCAGTGTCCAACCGCAGGAGCAGTACGATGACCGAGTCCCCGGCAGCAGACGCGAAAGAAATCGTCCTATTCGACCTGGCGGCATCGCCCAACAACATGAAGGCGCGCATCGCCCTCAACTTCAAAGGGCTGCCATTCAAGAGGATCCCGGTCGACCCGATGAATCGCGCACCCATCGTGGAAGCTTCGGGGCAGCCGCTGACACCGGTCATGCTGCATGGCGAGACGGTGGTTTACGACTCCCGCGCCATCCTCCGCTATCTCGACACCAACTTCCGCGACACGCCGCCGCTGTTTTCGAGCGATAAGGACACGATGAGCGAGATCGAACGGCTCGAGAAATTCGCCCGCAACGCGCTTTCGGAGGGTGTGGGAATTGTCTTCGCCCAGGCACTCTCGGAGGACCCCGATCTCGACGTCTGCCGGAATGCCTCGGACATGCTGCACGAGCGATCCGCCATTCTCGAGGAGCGCCTGCAGGACAGCGACTGGTTGATCGACGATCGCATGACGGCCGCCGACGTGACCGCCGCACCGATCGTCTTCCTCGGCATGCTGCCTCCCGAGATCGCCGGCACCAGCCCTATCGCCAAGTTCTTCTTGGAGAACTTCAAGTTGGGCGAAAGGCGTGAGCGGACCCGGGCCTGGGCCCTTCGGGTCATGGCCTACGATCGTTGATTTGCGGGCGGTAGCCGTTCGGTCAGCTAGCCTGGACTTCTCA
>SDBT01000262.1_pt1 | contig 78872 bp, 54 predicted proteins | sample 2277101 | NCBI WGS metagenome assembly SDBT01 (sample SAMN10404973, study PRJNA504765) | marine sediment metagenome | isolation source: marine sediment core GS10_PC15, 103 cmbsf | place: Arctic Ocean: Southern Knipovich Ridge | collected 2010
CTTGGTAATCGCAGACGTCAGGGTGGTCTTGCCATGATCAATATGACCCACCGTGCCAACATTCAGGTGCGGCTTAACTCGCTCAAACTTCTTCTTTGCCATCTTCTCTCCCTCCCTGTGCTGTGTTTCCGTCCAGCAATGGCATTATTTGAGACCTTTGAAAAACACCCCCTTTCGCCCAATTTCTGCGTCAGGCTCAAATTCTAATCCTCGAAATACTCAATGTATTCCTGTGGTTAAAATTATCGCCTTCCTTGAACTTGAACGAAATTGAACATTTTTCAAAGGTCTCAATTTCTGGAGCCCACGACCGGGTTCGAACCGGTGAACCTCTTCCTTACCAAGGAAGCGCTCTACCGCCTGAGCTACGTGGGCAACCAACTAGCGTCCATCCATAAATGCTCTTTTTGCCCAATCTCTGCGTTATGCTCAAAAAGCGTTATGCTCAAAAAATAATCCTCGGAATATCAACTATATGCCTGCGGTTATTTTTTTCGCATGCCTTGATCTTGAACAAAAATCCTCATTTATGGATGGACACCAACTAAATGCATGGAGCGGGAAACGGGACTCGAACCCGCGACCCTCAGCTTGGAAGGCTGATGCTCTAGCCAACTGAGCTATTCCCGCGTACGACCTGTCACTACTACCGCCTTTTCTTGTGCTGGTTCACCTTGGCGGAAGGCCCAAACTGTGCGCCATGAAAGGTCTCTCAAATAAAGTGGGCTCTGGTTATCCTTGCAAAGTCCTTTTGGTTGAGGTCGTGTTTCCTTGGCAAAACGCAGTAAGACGGATGCAGAGAGCGCATGTAGTCCAGACGATGCCGTTTTGAATGTCTGGTCATCTCCTACACACAACTTACTATGGGGTCTGGTGGAGGGGGGAGGGTTCGAACCTCCGAAGGCATCGCCGACAGATTTACAGTCTGTTCCCTTTGACCACTCGGGAACCCCTCCAAGGGTAACTGCCTCCACGTCCTGGAGCCAGCGGAGGGACTCGAACCCCCGACCGACTGATTACAAATCAGCAGCTCTACCAACTGAGCTACGCTGGCCTGCTGGCCCCGGTGAGACGCGAAAAAATAAGATCGTCAAAACTTACAGACGATCTTATGTACAACATACGCGTCCATATTATGTAGTCTACCGCTAAACTTCATTTATTTAATATCATTCGTTTGCAATAGCAAGTACTATTTGACCGAAGAAAAGGGGAGTCTATTCCAGAAATCCTTTTCCGTAAAGATTTCCTTCTTTTTTCTTTGAAAGCCTTCTCCTATCTCTCAGATACTCGCTTCCAGCCGCTTTCCAACGATAGCCTCACTGTACGGTTGACGATATTCGTTTGGCCTGCTACTTAGTTTCCATTCAGAAAGGGGTAACTCATGGACCTTTCTCTTTCCATGGAACAAAATATCCTGAGGGAATCTGTTCGCACTTTCGCCGAAAAAGAGATCGGGCCTGCGGCCAGGCAGCTGGACGAGACCGAGGCGTTCTCCTATGAAATCACAAAGGCCATGGGCGAAATGGGCCTTTTCGGCACATTTGTGTCTGAGCAATACGGCGGCCAAGAGCTTGACTATCTCTCCTATGTCATAGCAGTGGAGGAACTCGCCCGAGTAGATGCCTCCCAGGCAGCGACCGTGGCTGCAGGCAATTCCCTTGGAATCGGCCCGATTTATTATTTTGGCACAGAAGAACAAAAAAGAAAATACCTTCCTAAACTTTGCACCGGAGAAATACTCTGGGGTTTTGGCCTAACTGAGCCGGATGCGGGCTCTGACGCTGCGGCTTGCCGCACCCGCGCGGCCTTGGACGGCGACACCTGGGTGATAAACGGGAGCAAGATCTTTATCACCAATACTTCCACAGACATCTCGGGTGGCGTGACCGTGATGGCCGTGACCGGCAAGGGCGATGACGGGCGAAACGAACTGAGCTGTCTTCTTGTGGAATCCGGCACCCCCGGCTATACGACGCAGCCGATGCACGGGAAAATGATGTGGCGGGCATCAAACACCAGCGCCCTGTATTTTGAAGACTGCCGCGTTCCCAAGGAAAACCTTCTGGGAGGTCGCGGCAAGGGTTTTCAGCAGATGCTTGCCACGCTGGACGGCGGCCGGCTCAGCATTGGTGCCATGGGGTTGGGCGGTGCCCAGGGCTGCTACGATATGGCCATGAAATATGCCAAAGAACGAAGCCAGTTTGGAAGGCCCATCTCCACATTTCAGGCCAATGCATTCAAGCTGGCCGACATGGCCATGGAAATTGAGTGCGCACGGCTGCTTCTTTACAAGGCCTGCTGGCTCAGGGACCAGAACCAGCCCTTCACCAAGGAAGCCGCAATGGCAAAACTTTACTGTTCTGAGGTCATGGGCAGGGTGGCCAACCATGCGGTACAACTGCACGGCGGCTACGGCCTAATGAAGGAATATGACATCGAACGGTTCTACAGGGATCAAAAGCTTCTGGAGATCGGCGAGGGAACCTCCGAAGTGCTTCGCATTGTCATTGCCAGGCTTATTGGCGCGTTCTAGGAGGCTGTCGGAGAATGAGAAATTTTTTGCAAGATCAAGGAAGGCAAAGATTTTAACCGCAGGAATACATTGAGTATTTTGAGGATTGAAATCTGAGCCTGACGCAGAGATTGCGAAAAATAGCCATTCTCCGACAGCCTCCTGGCCCCGGTACCCCCCTACTCGAATGTCTTCTTGAAATCCTCGATGCTCCTTTTCATCTCATCCAGATCAGATCCGGGCAAACGCGTGGGCAGGGTGGGTGATATTGGCTCGTACATAGTCTTGAGATAAGCCACGTCGAACAATTGATCAGCCACCTCAGCGCTCATGTCGAGAGTCTTCAATACGTACATCCTCATAAGTACGCCGTCTTCAAAGAACTGAATACGGCCCGGGTAGAAGCCGGTTTTGCCCAAAGGGCTGTGTTCTGAATACTCAATTTCCCCTAACGGAGCATCCCCGCCTCCATCGCCTTCCAGAATGAGCCGGAGCGGCCTGAAGCTCTCTTTGTCGATCCACACCTGAGGGACTGATTCGTCAGGGTATTTTGCCCCTATGACATAGGCGATCTTGTCCTTGTACCTGCCAAGGCTCACAACCTTTAGTTCGATCCCCAGCCCAGAAAGGCGTTCAAGCAGAAGCTCGGTGTCACGGTAAAGCAAAAGGTCTTTGAAATGGCCAAACAGCTCTTCTGTCTCCCCGAGAATCTTTCCGTCAACCACGCTCAGTGCACCTTCGGCATTGACCACCCGAATCTGTTCGACTCCAGGTCCGTGTGCCTCAGACCTGAACTGATCCGGATACCGGTAGTAGAGGATTTCCTCCTGTTCTTGCATGCCCCCATCAACACCAGGGTCATAGAGCACTGTCTGTTGGGATACCACGAGCACGGGACCAGAGCCAAGCTGCTCTACCATGAAGCCCAGTATTTGTTTGGCAGGCAGGATGTATGAATGACTGGGCGCAGCCAATGTGAGGAGGATGACAAAGGCACAAAGGACGTATGATCCGCGAACTCTCATACAAGCCGTATACCAAAGCCGGCGTCGGTTTTCAATCCACAAAAAACACGAACGGCTATCCGGAACCCCCACGTCCCCTGCCGGGAGGGGGTTGGGGGGGATTTGGGGCCGTTTCGGCTGGGCACTCGTTAAAGGCATGCCAGGCTCTTGCCGAAACAAGCAGGGAGCCATCACGGCTGCACGTGAGGATCATGCGCAAGATTGCCCCCATAATTTCGGCAGCAGGTGTGATTATGTGGCTGTTTTCTGTGTGTCTGATCGAAAAGGCCCGTGCTTTTGACTCTGCCGACATCGCCTCCATTGGCGCCGCTTACACCACCCATTTGTTCCTCCACGAAATGGGCCATCATGTGGTAGCCGAAGAGGTTGGGGCTGATTCTCCCAAAATGGGGTTTTTCGCTCAAAGGGGCGGGAAACTCTATCCGGGGCTGTCCACCTACAAGAAGATACCAGGGGAATCAAGATTGCCGTACGCAGTGGGCGGCGAGAGAATGGCAGGCTTAACGTTTGAATACGCCCTTCAATCTCATCGGCGCAGACCAACTACATACGCCAAGGCCCTGATATTTTTCAGCTGCGCGGATTTTCTTGTGTACACAGTGTTGGGAAACTATGTGCACCAGGATGAAGACATGTACGACCCAAACCTCATCCGGGAAGAAACCGGTTGCAGCAAAGAGCTGCTGCTGTCCCTCGTCATGACAAGGTCACTCCTGAACGCATACAGGGTCATGAATCCAAGCGCCAGCTTCGCCCCGGTGATCTGGGCAGATAGAAAAAGTGCTGCGCTGTTGTTTCAGTTCAGGTTCTGACGTGGTGTAAGTGCCCGGCCCTGCCATTTGTTGTTTAATCATCCTACTTCCTTATGTAGAACCCTTGATGCGAGGAAGGAGTGGCAGCCTTGACAACTGTTGCGGATATACCATAATGCGGGGGCATTGAGCGCGCTGACAGGTGAGGAGGGAAGCCCAAGTGAAAAAGGAATTTTTCGGGGGTGCCAGAATGTTGCTGGAAAAAGGCACGAGTCGTGCATTGGCAACCATAGTTTGTTCGTTTGCCATGATCTTTTTTGCCATGTCCTGTGCAGTCCATGCCACACAACCCGGACACGATCAGGCAACATCTGTTAAGGCAAGCCCGGCACATGGCACGCAAGAGCCTTCCAGGACAAAAACCAGGGGCTATGCAGCCGGACAGATCCTGACAAAATTCAAGGAGAAAACAGCACCGCAGGCCATAGAGTCGATCCAAAACCAGTTGCACCTGGAGACCATCAGGATTGTTTCCCGTCCTAATCTGTATCTCATGAAGATCACAGGTGGCTCCTCTGTGGAGGAGATGATCAGGCGCTTGCAGGAATTTGAAGAAGTTGAATACTCGGAACCAAACTACATAAGAAGAACCACCCGCTAGGTGATGTTTAAGACTGCAATAAAACTGGTGATTTTAACATTCCTTGTTGTCCCGTTTTTTGTCCGGCAGGTATCGGCGCTTCAGCCTGCTTCGGGCAATGGAGCCAAACCTCTGCGAAGGCCTGCCTATGTGCCCGGTGAGCTGCTGGTCAAGTACAAACCTGCTGTTCGAAGTGCCGCCTCAGCCCATTTTCAAAACCGGCTGGGTGTTTCCACCCTTCGGACCTTCAAGCGCATTGGCGTTCAGCACGTGAGGCTTGCACAGAACATGACGGTTGAGCAAGCCTTGGAGATCTTGAAAAACGATCCCCGCGTGGAATATGCCGAACCCAACTATTATCGATACGCCGCAGTGAGCCCCGGGGACATGACCGACACATTCTTTGATCGCCTCTGGGGATTGCACAATTCCGGGCAGGCCGTCAATGGCACATCCGGCACAACAGACGCAGACATCGACGCCCCTGAGGCATGGGACACCACCACCGGCAGCAGCACTGTGATTATCGCTGTGCTGGATAGCGGTGTGGACTACAATCACCCGGATCTTGCCAATAACATCTGGTCCAGCGGCGGCGGCCCCGGCTGGGACTTTGTCGACAGCGATAACGACCCCATGGATTCTAACGACCATGGAACTCACATTTCAGGAACCATTGCTGCTGAGGGCAATAACGACCAGGGTATAACCGGCGTGTGCTGGACCGCAAAGATTATGCCCCTGAGAATCCTGGATGCACTGGGCATGGGAACTGTAACCGAAGAAGTAGCTGCGATCGACTTTGCCATAGACAACGAAGCGGATATCATCAATGCGAGCTTTGCAGGGTACGATTTCAGCACGCCCGAGCGAGATGCCATTCAGGATGCCGCAGACGCTGGGATCCTGTTTGTTGCGGCGGCGGGAAATGAGGGTTCAAATGATGATTCCGTGCCCGCATACCCTGCAAACTACGATATTGCCAATATCATTGCCGTGGCGGCCACGAATCAGACGGACAGCCTTGCCTCCTTTTCCAACTATGGGGCAACTTCCGTTCATGTGGCTGCCCCCGGGACCAACATATTCAGTGCCAAGCCTGACAGACAGACGCTTTGGAGCGATGGTTTTGATGATGGGGGCATAAACGATTGGACAGTGGATGGTTCCTGGAACGTTTCATCCACTTTCTTCGTCAGCGGCGCCTATTCACTTACCGACAGCCCCCTGGGGCGACTACGCCACCACTATTGAGACAACCGCGAGACCAACTGCTTCCATAAGTCTTTCGGAAGAATCCGGGGCTAAGCTCACCTTCAAATTGCGGGGAGAATCCTCAACCGGGGATCTTTTGTACGTCGAGACGTCCACAGACGCAAGTGACTGGACAAACAGGACGATACTGGTAGATGGGACCGATATCTTCAAAAACGGCATTTCTGGCAGCTACTCTGAGTGGGTGGACGCTTCAGTGGACCTTGGTCACCTGGATGGAGAGCCAGCTGTTTACTTCATGTTTCGGTTCACACCCAATGGCGACTGGCTCACGGCAGATGGGTGGTACATCGATGACGTATCAGTTACTGCTGCAGATACTTCATATTCAAATGACGAATCTGACTACCAGTTTTTCAGCGGAACCTCCATGGCAACCTCTCACGTCACAGGCCTTGCTGCATTGATATGGGCAGCAGACGACTCCCTAACGTACACCCAGGTCAAAGACCGCATTCTAAATGGCGTGGATGTTGTGTCTGGTCTGACAGGAAAGGTGCTGATGGGTGGCAGAATCAATGCCTACAACAGCCTTAGTGCTTGGGGCCTCGATCCTCCCGACCCGCCGAGTGAGCCGCCAAGTGGGCTTGGGGCCGAAGCAGCCTCAAGCAGCCAGATCAATGTGAGCTGGACAGACCACTCATCTGATGAATCGGGTTTCAAAATAGAGAGAAAGGAAGAATCGGAAAGTAACTACACCCACATTGCTACAGTTCCTGCCGATGCAGAGTCCCATAGCGATACCGGGCTGAGTGCAGAAACCGCATATACATATCGAGTGCGTGGTTTCAACTCAAGTGGCAATTCCGGCTATTCTGATGGAGCAAGTGCCACTACCTCAGCCAGTTCGGGCAGCAGCGGCGAGGGAGGCGGTTCGTGCTTTATCACCACAGCAGCCTCCGGACTTCTATCCTACCTCGCTGATCTCTAAGCGCTTCACATGTCTTGCAACTTTTGGGAATGCATCAAATTTCATATTTTCGTGCTTTCGTGGTAATCCTTTTCCAACAAATACCTATGTTTCCTGTTTTTCCTTGGCAAAGTCTCTTGCCTTTTCAGCCATCTGCCTGAGACGATCATCAACCATTCGAAACAGTGTTCCCTTTGTGTAGGTTCCGCCCTTTCGCCTCTTGCCCGCCTTCATGCCTGTGAGTATTTCAACGCCCTGTTCAATGGTATCGATCGGATAGATATGAAACTTGCCGTCTTTGACAGCTTCCACCACTTCCCTTTTCAGCATGAGGTCCCTGACATTCTTCTTGGGCATGATGACTCCTTGTTTTCCGGTCAGGCCCTTGTGCTTGCAGATGTCAAAGAAGCCTTCGATTTTGCGAGTTACACCACCCACAGGCTGGATTTCTCCCTTCTGGCTGACCGAACCGGTTGCAGCAACACCCTGAAAGACTGGCACGTCTGCTATGGCAGAAAGCAGTGCGAAAAGCTCTGTGGCAGATGCGCTGTCGCCGTCCACCATGCCATAGGTTTGCTCAAAGCACAGGCTGGCTGCGAGCGCCAATGGCCTGTCCTGGGCAAAGTGCTCTCTAAGATAACTGCCAAGGATAATGACACCCTTGGTGTGAATCTTTCCGCTCAGACGAGACTCCCGGTCGATAGTAATGACACTGTCTTTGCCAATGGAGACATTGGCTGTGATCCGGCCAGGCTTTCCGAACATGTGGTCGCCGGTCTGAAGGATGCTCAACCCGTTGATCTGGCCCACCTTGTGGCCATCTGTTTCAACCCAAAAGATGTCTTTTTTGATGAGTTCCTGCACCCTGTCTTCCACAAGGCTTGAACGGTACCGCTTGTTTTCTATCGCCGCCTCCACATGTGAGGCCTTGATGTATCTTGTCTTGTTTTGCTGAGCCCAATAATTGGCCTCCTTGATAATATCGGCAATGGTGCCGAGTTTGAGGGTGATCTTGTCTTTGTCACCGGTGATTTCCATGCTGTACTCAAGAAGCCTCGCCATGCCTGTGCGATCCACATGCTTCAGACCTTCTTCTTCACAGAACCTTGCCATGCACTGAACGGATTCGCGGATATTTGCCCTGTTGCGATCAGTCTGGTCGTCCAGATGTGCCTTTATTTTGAACATCTGCTTGAAACGATCATCATAGATGTATAGCAACTCGTAAAGATATGCGTCTCCCGTGACGACGAGCTTCACGTCCAGCGGTATGGGTTCAGGTTTGAGAGTCTTAGTGGTCATAAATCCGTACATTTCACTTATCTCTTCAATCTTGACCTCCTGATGCCTGACTGCCCTTTTGAGTGCCTCCCAGGCAAAGTACCACTTCAAAATATCCGTGGCCTTCAACACCAGGTAACCCCCGTTTGCCTCGTGAAGGGCACCGGATTTTATCATGGTAAAGTCTGTGACCAGGGCACCGAAGAGGGCCTCTTTTTCTATTCTCCCAAAAAGTGCGGGATAGGTCGGATTTGAGGTGTAGACCACAGGGGCGCCCTTTGTGTCGGAATTATCGATCAATACATTGACCCTGTATTTGTTCAAAGCCGGGGGCCATGCCATTCCCGGAACAGGTGCCTGCGAGGGCTTTTCCTCAGGGCTTTTTCGAAAGTCACTGATATTTTCAAGTATGTCATTCTTGACCGCATCGAGGTAGTCAATCACCTGAGGCTGATCCTTAAATTTCCTGCGCAGAGGTCTCATTTTTCTTTCCACAACCGACAAGGCCACTTTCTCATCCAACCCGGCGCGGCGCTCCCCAAATTCCGCCTCAAGCTTGCCGACTTCTCCCATGGACTGATTCATCGTCGAGGACAACTCATCGCCCTTGTCCCGCAAGGCCTTTTTTTCTTCAGGGGAGTATTTAGCCAGCTCCTCCGGGGGGAGGATCTTTCCATCCTTGCCAGGCATCATGGAAACCCCTTGAGGATCTACCTGCAAGAGAAAGCCCTGGGCCTCTACCTGTTCCCTGAGGCCATCAATAATCTTTCGACGCTTGTGTTCAAATTCCTTGCGAAGGACCTGCTCCTTGTACTGGTAATCATCGGTGTTGAAGGCGGTCGGAATATCGTCTGTTAAGGCTTGGAGCAGACGATCCATAAACTTTTTCAGCTCTTTTCCATACCCCTTGGCCAACTTTAGGGCATTGGGTTTGTCAGACTCTTTGAAGTTGTACACGTAACACCAGTCTGGCGGCGGCGGTTGCTTCTTGGCCACCTCCTCCAAGAAGGATCTGGCGATGTACGTGGCGCCCGTATCAGTACCCCCTGCCACATAGATATTGTACTCGGGGTCATTCATGCCTACGCCGAACTTTATGGCTTGAATGGCTCTCTGCTGGCCCACTACGCCGCGTGAGACAGGACAAAGCTTCTTTGTTGAACTTACCGGAAGGCTCTGCGGATTGATGTGATGCCGCAGATCCCTTACAGCCACCTCTTTAATTTTTTTGGCCATGTCACACTCCTTTGGTGTCTTTTAACCCACTCCTCTGGGCGTGGATTCTTTACAATACCCTGCTTTGGCCCTCCTGCTCCCTTCCTTCGGTGATCTTTTCATACAGCAAAACATATTCTCTGGCTGACTCTTCCCAGGAAAAATCGGCTTTCATGCACTGTTTGACCAACTTCGCCCAGGTTGCCTTGTCAGCATAGGTCTTTACGGCCTCCTTGATCTGTTCCAAAAAGGCCCTTGGTTCATACGCGCCAAACTTAAAGCCAGTTCCAATGCCGGAGCGGGGATCAAACTGCTGGATCGTGTCATCAAGGCCGCCTGTGATCCTGACAATGGGCACGGTTCCATATTTTAGCGCATAGATCTGAGTCAGTCCGCACGGCTCATACCGGGAGGGAGCCAGGAGCATGTCAGCGCCGGCCATGATCCGGTGAGCCAGCGGTTCATCAAACGCAAACCTGACTGCGATGCTTTCGCCGTGCTTTTGCCGCAATTCGCCCAAGGCTTGCTGATACTTGTATTCACCTGCTCCCAGGACTATGAGCCCCGCATCCAGCCTGACCACATCTTCCACGATCTCAACCAGCAGGTCATGGCCTTTTTGGGAAGCCAAACGGGATATTACTGCAAGCACGGGCCGATCCAGCAAGTGCTTGCCGACGCCCATCTCGTCGATCAGAGCGGCCTTGCAAGTCCGTTTGTTTCTTGTCTTGCTGACGCTGTAGTTTGCGCTGATGTGCGGATCCTTGGCCGGGTCCCAGGCACCGTAGTCTGCCCCGTTCAAGATCCCGTACAGGTCCTCGGATCTTTGCCTGAGTATGGCTTCCATGCCCAGTCCGAATTCAGGGGTCTGGATTTCCAGGCTGTATCTGGGGCTTACGGTCGTGATGGCATCCGAATACACCAGGCCTGCCTTCAAAAGGCTCAAATTTCCCCAGTATTCAATGCCTTCCGGGTTAAATTCGCTGGACGGAAGACCGCAGACAGCAAGTTTGTCTGCTGGAAAGAGCCCCTGATACCCCATGTTGTGCACGGTAAAGACCGAAGCAACCCGAGACAAAGCCGGGTCCGCCATGTAAACGGTTCTGAGATAGATCGGGATCAACCCGGTTTGCCAGTCGTGGCAGTGGATCACATCCAGCTCAAGGCCGGCCTTTTTGGCAAACAAGAGCGCAGCGCGACAAAAATACGTATATCGTTCCAGGTTGTCAGCATAATCCCCTTCAGCATTGCCGTACAGTTTGGGCCGGTCAAATAGGTCGTCTTGTTGAAACAAGTAGACGGGGATCCCTTGTGCGGTCGTTGTCTCTACCACGCTGCCCTGAAGGGCCCCGCTGCCCAAAGGGACTTGAAGCCCTTCCATGACCTTGCGATTCGCAAAATCGCCCCTCTTGACCTCTTGATAAAACGGAAGCCCCACACTCACCTCCACACCCAGCTTTTTGAGTGCGCAAGGAAGCGATCCTGCCACATCGGCAAGACCGCCGGTTTTGGCAAACGGGGCCACCTCTGGTGCGAGAAACCAGACCTTCATGGGATAAGCCATGAAATGGCTGGGGTCTTATGCATTGTCCCTTTCTACAGCCTCCAGCAGGTCACCATAGATATCGGGGATCGAATATATGACCCGGTTCCATGAGGGAATCTGGGATCCTTCTTCTTGTTGTGCCTGTTCCCAGGCCGTGGCAATAAAGTCTCTGAAGTAACGGACCGTGAGTTCTTCCTCGTGCCGATCGTAGACCAGATGGTTGGATTCAGCATCGTCGCTAAAGCTCTTGACAAAGCCCAATGCCGCGTCTGAATACGTATGCTGTATCATATCAATAAAGGCGTCATCAATGGGCATGCCGTGTGAACGGATGTAGTTCAAATAGAATTTTGCAATGTCCACAGTCATGCGGTGGAGCCCGGTACCAGCATCTTTTTCAGAAAGCTCCTGGTGCTTGTGCTCGTAATTTCTGCAAAGATCAATTTGAGCAATCTTTTTTGGCGTTAGACGCCTGTATACCTCTGACAACGTGCTCACCTCGAGGCTCCAGTCATAGGCAATGTTGATGGCCCGGGCAAGGCGTGCAAGAAAACTGCATTCTCCTGCCAGAGGATAACGGAAGGTGCGATGATAGCGGAAAAACCGCTCCAGCGTCGTGTGTCCGCGCTCATGCATTATGTTGGCCAGGACGTCTGTAAAGGGGGCCACAAAAAGCCTGGTGGTTCTTCCCTTCATTGCCATCTCTGTGGGCGAAATGCGCGCATAATAGCCCTTGCAGAACTCGAAGTCGTTATTGGGATTGGCCGTCGGTTCAATGAGCCGCCCCAGAAGCAGACGGTCGTAGGTTACTATATCACAATCGTGCAGGGCAATCAGATCACTAACCCCGTTGGCAAACAGATACCCCAGGGTAATCCACACGGATTGCCCTTTTCCAGGTGCACCAACTGAGATCTTCTGTTCCTGGAGTTTGTTAAAGATTCCCTGAATCCTTGGACCATCGACCCAGACCACCTTGACATCCCGGCCCTTCTTTTTCAGGCTGCCAAAAAATTCCTTGGCTTCCCTGAATTCCATTATGTCCCTGGCGCCCCCAAGGGCTACGACAACAGAACACAGATAATTCACCTGGTTGATCTGATCTATAATGTTACTAAGGACTCCGGCTGAATGAATTTCCTCATACCGAGAGGGCAGGAGAAGGCTGATGCACATGTGTTTGGAGAATTGCTGGAGTTTTTCTTCAAGCCTAACCAGGTGTTCCTCTGGGTCGAAGAGATCGTAAAACCCATGGATGGTTGTTATATAGCCTTCCTGATGAAATTCGCTCACTATGACATCCCCTTAGGGTTCAAAGCTTGACAGGCTGTTGCCCGAATCGCGCCTACACGACCAACATGATCCGCAGATCCATCACGTTGGTGCTGGTAGGTCCCGTCTTGACCAGGTCCCCGAGTCTTTCAAAGATGTGATAGGCATCGTTGTTGGACAAGAAGTCCGCTGGGTTCAAGCCCAAGGCCTGGGCCCTTTGGACAGTCTGCCCGTCTGCCATTGCTCCGGCAGCATCGGTGGGCCCGTCTGTTCCGTCAGTTCCCCCGCTCAATACCACCACCTTTTCCGAGCCACTCAGGCTCATGGCTGCGGCCAGGACAAATTCCTGGTTGCGGCCCCCCAAACCCTGACCCTTGATCGTGACCGTGGTCTCACCGCCCGAAAGCACACAGGCAGGACAAGACACAGGATTTCCCGTCTTCAAGATCTCTTTTGCTATGCCGGCATGGACTAGGGCCACGTCTTTTGTCTCTCCTTCTATCATGGTTGAAAGCACCAGGGTGCGATACCCCAGGTCACGGCCCTTTTCTTGAGCGGCCAGGATTGCTTCGATATTGCTCCCAACGACAAGGCTTTGCGTATTGGAAAAGATGGGGTCTCCTGGTTTCGGGTTATCAGCCACCTTACCTTCAAAGCCCTTTTGAATATGGCTCAAAACATTCTTGGGCACCTTCTCGCGGATACCATACTTGTCAAAGATCTTCATGCAATCGTCAAAGGTACTGGAATCTGAGACCGTAGGACCCGAAGCGATAACATCCAGATCATCTCCAATCACATCAGAAAGCATCAAGGAAACAAGGGTTGCCGGATACACCGCCCGTGCCAGACCGCCTCCTTTTACCACAGATACGTGCTTTCGGACGGCATTTATTTCATGAATCGTGGCCCCGCAAGCAAGAAGAATCTTTGTGGTCTCCTGTTTGTTTGAAAGACTCACGCCTTCAACAGGAAAAGGAAGAAGCGCCGACCCCCCCCCTGAGATCAAGCATATAACCAGATCCTGTTCTTTGGCCGCAGAAGCCATTTCAAAGATGGCCCGTGCTCCTGCCTCGCCCGGCTCATCTGGTACGGGATGACCTGCCTCAGCCAGTTTCACGCGTGCGAGATCGGCCCGATGGCCGTATTTCACGTTGATGAGCCCGTCCGTGATTCTGTCACCCAACATGTACTCCAGGGCCCTGGCCATGGATGCTCCGGCCTTTCCTGCGCCGATAACATATATGTGCTCAAATGCCGAAAGGTCATAGGCCCTCTTGCCGACCACAAGACGGTTGTCTTCAACCTCACAGTGTCGCCTGACAGCCGCCTCAGCCTCCACAGCCTCCACGCCTGCAAGAAAGATCTGCTGGGCGTCCTCTCTCATCTTGGAAAAATCTCTGGGTGCCGTGGAATCCACTTAACCTCCTGCTGGTGAAAACAAAAAGATAACACTGCAGTGACGAAGGATGCAGCGCAACGCAGAAATTGGACTTTTTGCGAAGCCGTCAACATTACTCCGGAAGAATGAAATAGAAACAGTTGCCGTGCGGGGCAGGCTCATAGCCTGCCACTCCCCTGTGTATTTCAACTGCGTTCTTGACAAAGGCAAGGCCGTGGCCACTTCCTGGCCTATCTGCCGCCTTGGAACCCCTGAACCCCTCTTCAAAGATGTTTGCTCTTTCCTCATCAGGTATGTGGGGCCCAGTGTTGAACACAAAATATTTGACCCCGTGCTTTTCAGGACCAAAGTAGTCTTTCAGCACTTGTCTCCCATAGGCCGCAGACTTTTTCTTTTCTCCGGTTTCCGTTACAACTTCGCGGGTATATTTCAGGACATTGGAAAAAAAGTTGGCATAGACCTGTGAAATAAGGCCGACATCAACTACCGCTGTGACGTCTTGGTCAGAGATGTCGCTGATGTGGTCCTCAACTGAAATCCCATTTTCGGCAAATCGTGCGGCAAATCGTTCCAGTTGGGGTTCAATAACCCCTGTTTTCATGTTGCAAGCCTTGGTCGACAGCGTGAGGCGGCCTTCGTCAAAATGGGCCCTGCGGAGGAGTGTTTCAAGGAACAGGCTCGTGCTCTCATAGTGCTTCTGAATATTTGCAAGCTCTTCCTCAAGCCCCTGGTTCACTTCTTCTATCTCCGCCAAGAGCGGTTGCATCTCGGGATCGGGCGTTGACTCAGGTGTCAGAAAGGACCTTTTCAGGAGTTCTTCTATCTCCCTGTTTTTCAGTATCTTGCTCCTCAAACGTCTTAGAAAGAGCTTGTATACCATGTTGGGAACAATCACATTGTGTTCTATGTCCGTGACAAGGCCCTGGATGAACTTTACATGCTCGATATTCTTTTCCATCAAGAAGCGCATGTGAACGCTGAAGCCGATACGATTTGCATACTTCTGAAAAAAGAGTTCCTCGTGCCAACCTAGCCTCTCCCCGGAATACACCTGCAATACCCCTATGACATCATCGTTTGCTGTAAAGGGTAGCTGTTCGATCAGGGGTTTGTTCCCTCGTATGGTAAACACCGTTGAATCGCTGACAGAGTATGCCTGTTCCGCAGGCTTGACCTCGGGGGGCGAAAGGGAGCCGAGACGGTCCTTGTCCTTCTCGTGGGTGCTTGAAACAAGGGCCATGCGTTCCTGCTTGGGATCTACGATATAGAGACGGGCGCCCAGGCCAAAAAATGCCAGCGGTATGCCGACAGAAACACGATATATGTCATCGATGTCTTCAAACTCCTGGGCCAGGTCAAAAAAAGTCTTCAGTGCATTGCTCTCCACCCGTGTAAAGCCGTACTTGGTGTAGTCAAGCTTCTTGTCTTTGATCCTTGCAAGAATCTCGTCCAGGGTGGTCATTGGCGTGCTTTAAGATTCCATCAGTCCTGTTGGTCAAAGAAATATGATGATCGGGCGCATGAACGTTTTCCTGAAATCTATACCGGAACAGGCTGAGAATGTCAAACGAAGCCTAGCGTTTTTGCATAGTTATGAGCCGTGATCATGCGGTGTCTATCAAGAGACCTTGCCTGCCGACGCAAGGTAGATACTTGTTTCTTCTTCGCCGTCGACCCTGATTACGTCATCGATCTCCTGATCATAGAAGGCGCCAATCGGGCAGCAGCCAAGGCCCAGGGCCGTTGCCGCAAGCTGCATGTTCTGTGCTATGTGTCCGGCATCCATGAAGATATAGCGCATGCACCTATTCCGATACTTCCACATGGAGCGAAGAATAACGGCAGTCCAAATGAAAAGCACCGCCCCCCCTGCAACCATGGCTTGGTCAAAAGCGGCCCTGGCAAGAGGTGCGGAAAAGTCGCCCTGGCTGATTTCCTCTAATGCAAACTCCAAGACGTTGAAATGGTATATGCCTTGTTGCACGTCTGAGACGTTGTGGATGCTCAGATAGGTCTCTACTGGATAGAGGGCGCCTGCCGAAGGTGCGGTCCTGAACTGGTAGTCCGGGGCCGAAAGGGAGATCCCCTGGGTTGCCCAAAGCAGGCTTGCCAGGATTTCAACATTGATCGGCTCAACCGTGTAACGCCTCCTGGAACGCCTTTGCTCCAGGATGCGCCAAAGACTCGGTGTCTGTTCGAACCCCGGGCTTGGCAAAGGGACCTTTGGACCGTCCGGATAGTTCTTGTACACTGACGGCCTGGGCGCCGGCCCAAGGTCGTCTCTTCGTAGAATGGAGGTGCGGTCATATTTGGTCTCTCTCAAGTACTGATGTGCAATGCCTTGCTTGTACGATTTCATGGCTGACCTCCTTCATCATATCGCCTGGAGTAAAACACTCAAGTTTCGCACCCCCGGCCTTGAACTCAACGTGAGCTGTGAAATCCAGAGGTCATGGTGTTTTCCGAAAGGCGATATGTCAGTGAGCTCATCTATATGTACCACAGTGGACCTCTATTTGGGATTGACTGCAAAACCGGTCGTCTTTTTCCAGGTGACTGGATAATCCCGAATAGTGGTCCACACGCCAGAAGCGCCTTTCATATCGCCTGTAGGAAAATAGCATGGCCGGCGACAGAGTGCTGCAAAATCCAGAGGTCATGGTGTTTTTCGACTGCTCAAGAATACAATGACGACGGACGACGGACAACGGACACCACCCAAAAGTCTTTCAGAAAAATTTCCACACGGCACTTTAAAACGGCGACAGATTGTGGCATAGGTAGGCGGGTTTCTGGGAACTGGAAACCGTTTTCGTTTTGTCTGAAATATTTGCCAGTGTTTACTGGCCGGTAGTCGAGAGACCATTCACCATGGAGGATGCCATTGAAATCTGCACGGAAAATGACAACAGATGCTGAACAGATGAAACAGGGGGATAGACTGGACCAACTTTGCATAAACACCATTCGTATGCTGGCCGTGGATGCTGTGGAAAAGGCGCGTTCGGGCCACCCCGGTCTGCCAATGGAAGCGGCAGACATTGGATATGTCCTCTGGACCCGGTTTATGAGGCACAGCCCTTCCAACCCGTCCTGGCCTAACCGAGACCGGTTTGTGCTTTCGGCAGGGCATGGCTCAATGCTTCTGTATGCCCTTTTGCATGTGACTGGCTATGATGTCTCTCTTGACGACATTCGACAGTTCCGCCAATGGAACAGCAAGACCCCGGGGCATCCTGAGTATGGACACACTCCAGGTGTGGAGACCACGACAGGCCCTTTGGGCCAGGGCTTTTCGAACGCCGTGGGCATGGCCATGGCCCAGGAATACGTGGCTCAACACTTCAACCGACCTGGATATCCTGTCGTTGATTACTTTGTTTACGCCCTGATAAGCGACGGAGACATGATGGAAGGAATTGCCTCTGAATCAGCCTCTCTGGCCGGTCATCTCGGCCTGGGCCGCCTGGTCTATATCTATCTGGACAACCGCATTACAATAGAAGGAAGCACCAGCCTGACCTTCACCGAGGACGTTGGCAAGCGCTTCGAGGCCTATGGTTGGCACGTCCAAAAGGTGGACGGCTACGACCTTGCCTCGATCGCCTCGGCTGTGGAGGCAGGAAATCAAGAAACAGAGAAACCCTCGTTGATCATTGCACGCACTCATATAGGCCGCGGAAGTCCAAACAAGCAGGACAAGTCCTCGGCTCACGGGGAACCCTTGGGAACTGACGAGGCCCAACTGGTTAGGCAACGACTCAACTGGCCTGAAGAGCAGTTCCATGTGCCAGAAGAGGCCCTGGCGCACCTGCGCACGGTTGTGGAAAAGGGCCGTCAGTGGGAGGCAGAATGGTTGAAGCTCTTTGAGTCGTATGCCGGACAGCACCCGGATCTGGCCAAACAGTGGGAGGAGTTCCAGGGCGGAGAGTGGCCGGAGGGATGGAAAGAACAAATCCTTGTCGACTTTGAGCCTGGCCAGGGTCCCATAGCCACACGCGCCGTTTCGGGCAAGGTCCTGGAGTCTGTAGCCCCAAAATTGACCCGCTTGTTGGGAGGCTCTGCAGATCTTGCCCCATCCAACAAGACCTACGTCAAAGGCCTGGGCCTGTTCAAGACAGACTTGTGCGGGAGAAATATCCACTTTGGTGTTCGTGAGCATGCCATGGGAGGGATCCTGAACGGCATGGCCTTGAGTCATAACCTGGTGCCTTACGGCGGCACTTTCCTGGTCTTTTCAGACTACATGCGGCCGGCCATACGCATGGCCGCCCTGATGAAACTGCAAGTCATCTATGTGTTTACCCACGACTCTTTGGGCGTTGGGGAGGACGGCCCCACCCACCAGCCCGTAGAACATGTGGCAGCCCTGCGGACCATACCCAACTTGGTGGTACTCCGGCCGGCAGACGCCAACGAGGCCGTCTTTGCGTGGCAACTTGCCCTAAGTCGCAAGGAGGGCCCCACAGCCTTGATCCTTACCAGGCAGAAGCTTCCCATTATTGACCGGACCCGGTTTGGCTCGCACGAAGGCCTGCTTCGAGGCGGCTATGTTCTGGCTGAGGCGCCGCAGGGCACACCGCAAGTGCTGATTCTGGCCACTGGATCAGAAGTGCATCTGGCATTGGCTGCGTATGAGGAACTTCTTGGCCAAGGGGTTGCAGCTCGTGTGATAAGCCTGCCGAGTTGGGAGATCTTTGAGGCACAGGAGGCGGATTATCGCGAAGAAGTCTTGCCGGCCACGGTCAAGGCTCGTGTGGCCGTCGAGGCCGGCGTGTCCATGGGGTGGCAACGATACGTGGGCGCGAACGGCAAGGTGGTCGGTGTCGATGAATTTGGGGCCTCTGCGCCTGGAAATGTTGTCATGGAGAAATTCGGCCTCACAGCAGATGCAGTTGTTTCCGCGGTGAATCAAATGATCGAGAAGGCATAACCACCAAAAATCTTTCAAGGATTCCCACCACATTGCCGATATTTGTGAAAACATAGAGAATCTGAAACATATCGCGCGCGCACGTGTGCGCGATTTAACCATCAACGTTGATGATCTCGTAAAAAGTCCGAATTAGACGGCAAAGCAAAAAGCTCCAAGTTCAAGGCGCGCAAATCCTGAAGAATGAGGCGCAGGCCATTGAAGATTGTGCTGTTGAAGGCCCAGGATGCAAAATTCAGATCGGCAACGCCGAAGGCGTTCACATTAACTTTAGGCACTTTAGCTCATTTAGGCACTTTCCTTTGGGAAAGATGCAGCGCAACACAGAAATTGAACTTTTTGCGAAGCCGTCAACACCGATAGGCACTGTGAAGCTTCTCTAAGGAGGACAAAATGAAGAATACATCCGCTTGGCTCAGATTTTCCATAGCTGTCCTTGTGCTGGCCCTGGTTCTCGGGGCCTACTGCCCCGTATCGGCAAAACAGAAGGCAGGGCACTCTTTGGACATGGTCGTAAAGATCAGCAAGCTCGAACAAGGGCTGAAGTTGATCGACGAGCTGATGCTGGCTGATCCTGCGAACCCTTTTGGGTCCCCCACGTTCCTGCTCAGGGGCATGCTCCAGGGCACGGAGTGGATTGATCCGGCGCGCTTGATCGTTATCGGTGTCAACTCGAAGAATGCTCAACCAGAGCAGGCAGTACTTATTCCCTTCAAACAACCAAATGAGCAGTTCCGGGCGGCCTACAATGCCACTGCAGGGCCGGATTACTATGTGATGTCGCTTCCTCCTGGCAAGGGACCTGCTATTTCAAAAGACACCGAAGCCAGCCTGGTTGCTGCTTCAAAGGCCCCGGCCAAGGCCTTCGTGGCCGTGGAATTGGCCGTAGCAAAACTCCTGATCGGTGCCAAGGGCAAGGTAGAGGAGGGGCTGAACAAAATACAGGGCACCCCCGGCGACCAGAAACCCGGCACGGATACCCTGACCCCCCAAGAACTCAAGGAGACTCTGTCGAGTGTGTTGGACACGGCCGGCCAGCTCAAAACCCTTGAGCTGGCTGTCGACCTCAGCAAGACGAAGCTTTCCGTCTCCATGGCAGCAGAGGCGTCACAGGGAACCAGACTTTCCAAGATATTCACCCGGCCTGCAGAAACGTCCATAGTAGATGGATATGCGCCAAAGCATCACGTCAACTTCAGATGCCGCAGTAGCGATTTTGCAGCCTTGCTTGAACTTCTCGATGATAGCTTCGGCAAGATTTATGGGAAAATGGGGGTCGATTTTTCCAAGCTGGCCACCATATGCAAGGGCTTCACGGGCGAAGTGGCAGGGGGCATGTCTTATGGCAAAGAGGGGATGAAGATCGAGATGATCAGCGTTCTCAAAGACCCCAAAGGCGCCCCGGACTTCTTGGACAAGGTTTATATGCCGTGGTTGATCAAATATGGCAAAGACATGGCTAAAACCATGGAAAGTCAGCTTGGCAAGAAAGTCCAGCCACTGCACGTGCGAACACCTGACACTAAAGTGGCCGGTCAGAAGGTAGTGGGCGTTCGGGCACAGGCACCCTTTTCGTTCATGCCAACAGGCGTGTCTCAACCTGCTAACATGGACCAGTTTATGAACTATGAAATGCGCATGACCACAGTCGGTAATTTGTTGCTGACCGCCCCAGATGACAGAAGGATTGCCGGACTGATCAAGGTGGCCAGAAAGCTGAAGCAGCGGCCATCAAAAGGCCCTTTCATGACCGTCGATATCGACATGACTGCATATCTTGGCTCTATGATGGAGATGATGCCCGCGGCCGCGGGAACCCACCGGCCATTGCCGCAGATGGGCAGGGTGACCACGGTGGTCAATCTCACAGACGGCGGGATCAATGCCAATATGTCCATGAAGGTGGACGACATCAGGGCAATGGTAGCCCACTTCAAGAATAAGGCACTGATTGCCAGCGCCGCTGCTGGCGTGGTAAAGCCGGCAGCTGTAACGTTACCGGAGGAAAAGAGTAAACCGCAAGAAAGGAAACCGAAGACCGCGGCACAAAAAGAGGCCCCGCAGGAGCAGGAACCCTCTGAGGCCAAAGAACAGGAAGAGGCGCCCACAGAGGACTCGGCATATTGGTATGAAAAAGGCGCTATTTGTGCTGTCTATGGAAACGATAAGGGTGCAGTCAGGTATTTCAAGAAGGCCATTGAGCTTGCTCCGGACAGCAGTGATGCACACTTCAGCGTGGGCGTTTCATACGGGGAAATCGGCGACCGTGATAAGGCCCTGGCCTCTATTAACAAGGCCATTGAGCTTGGCGACAGCAAGGGGTTGTATCTTTACGGAAGGGGCAGGGTTTACCTGCTCTCAGGCGAAAAAGACAAAGCCGTCGAGGATTTCAAGCAGGCCGCAAGCCTGGGTATCAGGGATGCCCAGGGTTACCTGGAAAACAACGGAAACGTTCAGGCACAATAAACGCAGTCTCTATCGTTTCCCGTGCAACCGAAGCACCTTATCCACGACCTCAGAAGGGTTTTTCCCCAAAACCCGGATCATGGGTTCCTTGCCAATGTCTCCCCGGTCAAAGATGATGTCGGGGATGGCACTCTCCTGTGAAAGGACACTGTCTGTTCCCCACTCAATGCTGCTACCCTCCTTTTCTTTGACGGCTGCGGGCTCGTCTGTGCGGTCAAAGGAGCACACCTTCCAACCAAGGGCCTCACACTTGCGGATGCGGTCTTGTGAAAGGGCAATGTTCATGGCAGACCGACAGGAAGGCTCGTGACGCATAGCAGTAAGAATAATGGTAGCAACGTGCCGGGATGCACCAAAGGCAGGGCCGCTTACAACGACAATTTTGTCCCCAAGCCTCACGAGCCTGCCGGCAAAGGCAGCAACATCGGCATGGGTTTCTGCAAAGGGCAAGGCATAACCCAAGTTTGACTGCACCTCGGGCACAAGATAGCCAATGGGAACTTGTTGGAGACGGGTCAGACCTTCTTTTAGTTCCTCAAGCACCCGGTACCGTTCCTGCTCGCGGGCAAATCGCGCATATGGGTTTGTTGGGCCATGACCGTGGCCCAGGGGAAGGGCAAAGCGGATAGCCGAATGAATGAAATCTTTGGCCTTTTCGACCGCTTCTTTGACCTCAAGTCCCATGCCAAGGTGTGTGGCAATCGCAGCAGAGTAAACACACCCCGTGCCATGGGTGTGGCGAGTGTGGACACGCTCTTTGGAGAATTCGAAAAAATCGTTCCCGTCGTACAGGAGATCTTTTGCAGGCCCTTCCAGGTGCCCTCCCTTGATCAAGACAAACTTGGGGCCCATGGCGTGTATGATCCGTGCAGCCTCTTGAACATCCTTTTCTTTGTTGATTGACCGCTTTGTAAGGATCTGTGCTTCGGCAATATTGGGCGTCACCACAAGGGCCAAAGGCAGCAGGCGCTTGACGAGCGTCTCTTTCGCCTCTTCAACGAGTAAGACGTCACCGCCTTTTGCTACCATTACCGGATCGACTACGACTTTTTCGAGGCCATAGGTCGAAAGCTTGTCTGCCACAACTTCAATGGTCGCGGCATCAAAAAGCATGCCGGTTTTTGCCGCATCAGCGCCGATGTCAGAAAGGACTGCATCGAACTGCTGCTCAATAAACGCTTGTGGCACCGGGTGAATGGCTGTAACCTCCTTGGTATTCTGAGCTGTCAAGGCAGTGAGCACACTCATGCCAAAGCCTCCAAGGAGGCTGATTGTCTTTAGGTCTGCCTGAATACCGGCGCCCCCGCCCGAGTCTGAGCCGGCAATGGTGAGTACACGCTTCATGTGGGCCTCAATCTATTGGCACCCACTAATAGTGTCAATGAAAATAGAGCATTACTTGACTTTTCGGATATCTTCTCCTATGGTGCCGCAATGTCCATGGGCTTTACAGGATGCAACACTTTGGCTGTCTGAAAAATGGCCGTTTTGTGAACGGCAATTAGAAATTTTGGAAAAAGATTCATGACGGCTTCGCAAAAAGTCCAATTTCTGTGTTGCGCTGCATCCTTCGTCGCCGACTTCGCCATAGTAGCGTAGCTACGACGGCTGAAACTGCGGGGTACAGTAACTACGCCTCATTCCTCAGGATTTGCGCACCTTGAACTTGGAGCTTTTTGCTTTGCCGTCTAATTCGGACTTTTACGATTCCATTATTCATGAAGAACGCAACGTCAAAATCGTCCCGACTTCATCGGGATCTGAGGACGTTAGCCCGAGTTTTTACGATTTAATGGATTGCCGTCGGGCGTCCGTTTTTGAACCCTGACAACAACCTTTTTTTCTGAACCCTGTGATGAATCACGCCTTGCCAAGTTTCGGATCTTGATCAAGTTTATCGAAACAGTGGGCCGCGGCCTGGTCCGCTTCATAGAAGAGTTCGGGCTGGTCATGTTTCTCCTCCTGGCCTCCCTTGTCTGGATGTTCCGGCCTCCCCTACGCCTCAGGGCGATTATCAAACAGATGGAGTTTGTGGGTGTTAACTCCTTGGTAGTGGTTATCCTCACAGGCGCTTTCACCGGTGGCGTGCTCGCGTTGCAAGCCTATTACGGGTTTCGCTTGTTCAGCGCAGAGAGCCTGGTAGGCTCTACCGTGGCACTCGCCATGACCCGAGAGCTCGGTCCGGTTCTAACATCGCTCATGGTTACTGGCCGAGCCGGCTCTGCCATGGCCGCAGAGCTGGGTACCATGAAGGTCACCGAGCAGATCGATGCCCTCTACACTATGGCCACCAACCCTATCAAGTACCTGGTAGTACCCCGGATCGTTGCCGGGGTGCTCATGCTCCCGGTGCTCACGATCATTTCTGACTTTGTGGGCATCATTGGGGGTTATCTGGTGGGTGTGGAACTTTTGAATATCAATTCAGGAATCTACGTGGCCAAGATAATCGATATCGTCGAACTCGACGATATCTTCAATGGCCTTGTCAAATCAGCCTGTTTTGGATTGATCCTGTCCCTTGTTGGCTGCTACCAGGGCTTTCATGCCAGTGGTGGCGCCCAAGGGGTGGGAAAGGCTACCACCCAGGCAGTGGTCATATCCTCGGTATCTATCTTGATCAGCGATTATTTCTTGACAGCGGCCATGTTTTAGATGGTGATTTTCCATGATCAAGCTGGTAAACATCCACAAGTCATTTGCGGGCCAGAAGGTCCTGGATGGCCTGAACCTTGAGATCGAGACCGGCAAAATCACGGTCATCATTGGTCAAAGCGGGGGGGGGAAGAGTGTTCTTTTAAAACATATGATTGGGCTGATAAGGCCGGACGAAGGTGAGGTCCTGGTTGAAGGCGTGGATATTGCCCGCTTGAATGATCGGAAACTCAACGAAACCAGAAAAAATTTCGGGATGCTCTTTCAAGGGGCTGCCCTGTTCGATTCCATGACGGTGGGAGAAAACGTGGCCTTTCCACTAAAAGAGCATACCAGATTAAAGCGAGATGAGATTGACGAGATCGTTGAGCACAAGCTGCTTCGCGTAGGGCTGAAAAACGTGACCCACAAGATGCCTTCAGAGTTGAGCGGAGGCATGCGAAAGCGGGTTGGCCTTGCCCGCGCCATAGCGCTTGACCCGCGTATTATCCTGTTCGATGAGCCCACCACAGGGCTTGACCCGATCACAACAGATGCCATAGACCGTCTCATTGTGGACACTCAGGAGCATACCCAGGCAACGTGTGTGGTCATCAGCCATGACATAGAGTCCTCCTTCAAGATTGCCCACACAGTGGCCATGCTGTATCAGGGAGTGATTATCGAAAGCGGTACACCTGATGCTGTCAAGTCGTCTGACAACCCGGCCTTGCAGCAGTTCATCCAGGGCAAAGCCGAAGGGCCCATAAATGTGGCTTAGGAAATAGCAGGGCATATGTCGAAATTTAGCGTTGAGGCAAAGGTGGGATTTTTTGTGGTCATCGCATTCATAATGTTGGCTTACATGTCTGTCAGGGTGGGCACGTACAAATACGGGCCGGGCCGGGGCTATGAGGTGCACGCCTATTTTGACTCTGCCGAGGGCCTTGTCGAGGGTGTGCCGGTGCAAATCGCAGGTGTGGAGGTGGGAACGGTCAAAGAGATCACCCTGGATGCCGGCAGGGCTAGGGTGACACTCCGGATCGACCCCGACCTCAAGATAGGCGAAGATGCAAAGGCGGTCGTTCGAACCAAGGGCGTGCTGGGAGACAAGTACGTGGAGCTGATTTTGGGTTCTCCAGATGCCGTAGCCCTGAAGCCGGGGGAAAGTATTCGACGTACCGAGTCAGCGACAAATATTGAGACCCTGCTACAACGATTGGGCTCTATCGGCGAGGACATCAAGGCAATTTCTAGCTCTGTCTCAGGCGTGCTGGGGGGAGACGAGGGTGAGGCATCACTGAGGCTTGTCATGGACAACCTGGGAGAGCTGGTCCAGACTCTGAACGCTACTGTTCAAAAAAACCATGAGAACATTGACCGGGTTTTCGACAATCTTTCTGCCTTTTCCGAAGACCTCAGAGAGATGACCGGAACGAACAAAGAGGCCTTGAACGAGATTGTGGCCAACTTCAGAGAGGCATCAGGTCAGCTCCGTGAAACCATCCTTGCCGTCAGCCGCATCGCTGAAAAGATAAATCGGGGTGAAGGGACCATTGGCAAACTCATCCATGAGGAAGGGACTGTTGAAAGTCTGAATCAGACCCTTGCAGCCCTGAGAGGGGTTGCCGAGAAGATCAACCGGGGTGAAGGAACCATCGGCAAGCTGGTGAAGGATGATGAGACAGTGGACAACATTAATGCTACCCTAACCAGCATCAATGACTACATACAAAAAGAACAAAGGTTTCGAACGTTCATAGACTACAGGGGCGAGTATCTCTTCGACAGTGACTTCCTGAAGTCATACTTCTCCCTTCGGATTCAACCCAAAGAGGACAAGTACTATCTACTGCAAGTGGTAGACGACCCCGCCGGAAAGAAAACAGAAACCATAACCACAACAACCGTCGGGGGGGTCACGACTACCGAGCGAAAGGAAGAAATCGACAGAGATGGAATAAAGTTCTCTGCCCAGATCGCCAAGCGCTTCCATGACCTGGGACTGCGAGCCGGACTTTTTGAGTCAACCGGCGGGGTTGCTACAGACTATTATCTTTTTGAAGATAGTCTCGTCTTCTCCATGGAGATCTTTGATTTCGATCCAGATGAAAATCCCCATTTGAAGTTCAAGGCAGAGTATACGCCATTTCAGTATATCTACTTGACTGGTGGCTATGACGATTTCATTAGTAGTGAAGACGAGGAATCCTTCTTCCTGGGCGCGGGCCTGTCTTTTTCGGATGAAGACATCAAGACACTTATCTCGGGGGCACCCATTCCCAAGTAGGAGGCATGTGCACACCTATGAAACGCACGGTAGAATATTTTGAAAAGCCTGGGGCTCAGAACACCCAGGCTTGTATGGATATCCTTTACAAGCTGGTCCACGGTGAGGGTTACGAGGATGCAGTGGTCGCGTCCACGTCAGGCAATACCGGTGTGATGGCAGCCCGCACCCTTCAGGCAGAAGACGCGAACCTGGTGGTGGTGGCCCACTCGGTGGGGTTTTTGGCGCCAAACCAGGATCAGTTTTCAGATGACGCACACCAGGAGATTACACGACTGGGAGGCCGCATATACAAAGGGACAATCCTGACGCATTCCATTGAAACTGCCCTGGCAAAGGAGTTTTCCGGGGACTATCCCACGACCCTGGTTGCCAACACCCTTCGGCGGTTGGGCCAGGGAATGAAGGTTTGCTGCGAGATCGTCATGGAGGCGGCAGATGCCGGCCTCATTGCCGAAGGAAAAGAGGTGCTGGCAGTGGCAGGCACTGCAAAGGGAGCAGATACTGTAGTCATAATAAAGTCCGCAGCCTCGAAGCGATTTCTGGACCTTTATGTATCTCAGATTGTGGCCAAACCAGGATAGGCTTTTCAAAGTGAGCAAAGGGGCGGACCCAGAGGGCATAGAACGAACAAAGCCCTTCAAGCTCGTCAAGTATTTCACCTTCACTAGCCTCATTGTTATCCTCTTTGGCTCTTTGGTGCTGTCAGCGGTGATCGCCCATCGGGCCGAGACGGTCCTTTTGAAAAAAAGTGAGGACTATGCCCTTTTGATGGCAGAAAACCTCAACCACCAGGTCTTCCTCCAGTTCATCGTCCCTGCGGCCATGAAGTTCGGCCAGGTCATTGAACTGAAGAACAAAGCGTTGTTTGAGCATTTGGACAAGGTCGTGAGGAACACCCTTCACAGCTTTAGCGTGCAGACGGTCAATATGTTTGACCGCGAAAACAATGAGATCTTCTACAGCTTTGACAAGGACCTTATGGGCAGAACAGGGATGGGGGGCATCGATTATCAGCAGGCCCTGCTTGGCAAATCAAGCTCAAGACTGATTCGCAGGGGGGGATTCTGGAGCATGCTGATAGGAGCGCCCAAGGAAAGCGAGCTGCGCACTTATGTGCCTTTGAGGGCCGAGAAGCCACTGTCTGACATTGGCGGCCCCATACTTGGTGTCTTCGAGATCGTTCAAGACCTGTCTGAGGACTACAGGATCATCGCCAACTTCAAGCAAGGGGTCATGGCAACCTCGATTGCCATTATGGGGATCCTGTTTGCAATTCTGCGATATATCGTAAAACGAGGCGAGGAAATCATTGAAAGGCGGGCCGAGGAGCGGCTCCTTCTGAAGGAGAAATTGAATCAAGCCGAGCGCCTTGCAATCCTGGGCGAGATGGTGGCGGCAGTGTCTCATGAGATACGCAACCCCTTGGGGATCATTAGCAGCACGGGCGAACTGCTGAAACAGAAAATGAATTGCGCTGACCCCAAAGACCAGCTTGCCGACATCATTGTTGAAGAAGCCCACCGGCTCAACAGCGTTGTGACTGATTTTCTTGACTTTGCAAGGCCTCCGACACCAAACCTGATGCCCTGCAGTGCAGATGAAATCTTGGACAAAAACCTGACCTTCCTCTCTGCCCAGATCGAAAAAAATGGCTGCGAGATCATCAAGCGGTCTGCAACCCATATTCCGGACATACAGGCCGATCCCGGGCATCTTTACCAGGCATTTTTGAATATCCTGATAAATGCTATGGAGGCCATGCCTGATGGCGGAACCATATACATCGAGCTATCTGCAGGCGAAAAGGCCGTGACCATCGTGTTCTCAGACGATGGGGCAGGGATTCCCGAAGAGACATCAGGCAAAATCTGGCAACCCTTCTATACCACGAAAGACAAAGGGAGCGGACTGGGCTTGCCCATCGTCAAAAAGATGGTGGAAGGCCACGGCGGCACTGTTAGGGTCGAAAATGGTCCGGAAAAAGGTGCTCGGGTGACCGTAACTCTGCCCGTAGAAGGCGTGGACCGCATACACTGAAGGGCCGATGGAGACCATCCTTATCGTAGATGATGAAAAGAATTACCTGGTCGTTCTGGGTGCTTTTCTGTCAGAGGAAGGCTATGAAACCTTGACCGCTGATAATGGCCACCAGGCCCTTGAGATAGTGGAGTCCACAGATCTGGACTTGGTCCTGACAGATATGAGCATGCCGGGCATGGACGGCATCGAACTTCTGGGTCGTATCAAGGAAAAGGTCCCGGAACTCCCGGTGGTCATGATGACGGCGTACGGAACCGTGGAAAAGGCTGTTGAGGCAATGCAATTGGGAGCGTTCAACTTCATCCAAAAGCCCTTTCAGAATGAGACGCTCAAACAGATTGTTGACAAGGCAGTGAGCACATATGGTGTATTGAAAGAAAATCGCCGTCTTGTCCAGGCCCTGGAAGGCCGATATCGGTTCGACAACATCATCGGCAAAAGCAAGCCAATGCAGGCACTGTTTGACATTATTCAGAGAGTTGCTCACACCAAAACCACAGTGCTGATCTCGGGTGAAAGCGGTACGGGCAAAGAACTGATAGCAAAGGCCATTCATTTCAATAGCCCCCGCCACAACAAATCCTTGGTTGCAGTCAGTTGCGCAGCCCTTGCGGAAACACTTCTGGAAAGTGAGCTCTTCGGCCATGAAAAGGGGGCCTTCACCGGTGCCATTGCCCTGAAAAAGGGGCGCTTTGAGCTGGCGGACGGAGGGACCCTGTTTCTGGACGAAATTGGCGAGGTGCCGGCTTCCGTACAGGTCAAGCTGCTCAGGGCCCTTGAAGAGATGAATTTTTCGCGGGTGGGCGGAACCCGGACTATTGGTGTGGATGTCCGTTTGATTGCGGCTACAAACAAGGACCTCAAGGCAGAGGTGGAGAGGCACCGATTTCGAGAAGACCTGTATTTTCGCCTGAACGTGGTTCACATCAAACTGCCCCCCCTGAGAGAGCGAGCAGAGGACATTCCAATCTTGACAACCCATTTTGCCAACAAATTTGCCCGGGAGACAGATAGAGGCGAGATGACTATTTCCCCCGAGGCCATGCGGTATCTTTGCAATCATCGCTGGCCTGGGAATGTAAGGGAGCTGGAGCACGCCATCGAAAGGGCAGTGGTATTGAGCAAAGGAATCGAAATTGGACTGGACGACCTACCCAAAGACCTTTTGAGCTATGCGGACATGGAACTTCCGATAGACTGGCAAAAACTGTCCGGTCTTCCTCAAACACTGGATGCCATAGAGAAGAGGCTGATCAAAAAGGCCCTTTCTCTGTCAAACAACGTCCAGTCTCGGGCGGCAAATCTTCTTGGCATCCCTCGGGCCAACCTGCAGTATCGTCTGAAAAAGCACAAGTTGCCGTAAGGCGTTTATATCCTTTGAGCTTGAGCCGGAAATTCGTGTATGAAAAGTTGGCACTTTGTCTTAATGGTCTTAAAATCAGAAGGTTAGGTGGGGCTTGGAATGAGTTTGTATCAAAAGTCGGCACTTGTGGTAATCAACATACTATCAACTAGTTAGGGCCCGACGGACCACTGCTTGTATCAAAAACTGTACACACAGACGGGCGCGGGGACGTTCAAACAGCCACTGGCCATCCCGATTTTCGCCTGCCCCAGTCGTTGGAAAAGAATTTCTACCGGCCGTTATTGCCTGAAAAATAAAACCATTAGCCATTTCACCGTTCCTAGCAGGCGCTGTTTAGCGCAAATATTGTCTCAAACACCTCGGGTTGGCACCATTGTTGCGGGTCGAAAAGGACAGAATAGCCGTTGTGAAGAGATTTCTTCATCGGCTTTCCTCCTATTTGAGGCTGATCGCGATACTCGCGATCAGCCTTTCTTTTTTTCACGTTTTTGAAAAATGGCCATTTTTCAAACAGCCTGGAGGCTGTCGGAGAATGAGAAGTTTTTTGCATGGTCAAGGAAGGCGAAGGTTTTAACCGCAGGAATACATTGAATATTTTGAGTCCCGATAAATCGGGATGAGCCTGACGCAGAGATTGCGAAAAACAGCCAATCTCCGACAGCCTCCTAGAGTGTCACGAATTTCGTAAGGGTCTGCCAAAGAGATGCAACGAGCCGGTTTCGTACACAGGCGACGCGGGGGTGCCCGGAGAAGGCAAGTTCCGAGAATTAAGCCCGGTGCGGATCCCCGTCTGAAAAAGGTATTCGCCAGGATCGGCACACCTCCCAAAAAGACGTTCAAACCAGACCGTTTTCAACTCGAGGCAGTCTCTGCGATTCAACGGTCAGATTGCCTGGTTTCCGCCCCTACTGGTTCCGGCAAGACCTGGATAGCCGAACAGGCAATTGAGCGAATTCATGCGAAAGGTGGAAAGTCCTGGTATGCCTCTCCCCTTAAGGCCCTGACAAATTCAAAATATCTTGAATTCGGCAAACGGTTCGGGTCTGAAAATGTAGGCATCTTGACCGGGGACCGCAGGGAAAATGCTGCGGCACCTGTCATTGTCGGAACCACCGAGATTCTGCGTAACCAGCTTTATGATGCCATGCACAGGGGGGTGGACCTGCCCTCAGACCTGGCGATCCTGGATGAAGCCCATTTCCTGGCAGACGAAGATCGTGGCGTGGTGTGGGAAGAGGTCATGATGTACCTGCCTGCGCGGGTTCATCTACTGCTCCTGTCGGCCACTATAAGAAATGCCCGCCAGGTTGCCGATTGGCTGGAATCCATACGGTCCAAGCCTTGCGTGGTGGTCGAAGAAACCGGACGACCAGTACCCTTGTTCCCCTTGTTTTTTCACCCTTCCGGAAGATTGCTGCCCCTGTTGGATTCCAAGGGCACGGACAAAAAAGTCAGGGCATATGTGAACAACCCCAACCCTCCGGTCCTGGCCACTGGCCGCCGCCTTCCGCCCTTTGGGGATATCATGAGAGTCCTGAGGAAATATGACCTGCTTCCTGGCATATTCTTCATGAAGTCCCGGGCAGACTGCGATGCGGCCCTTCAGATCTGCATGGATACCTTGAGACGGAATGAAACGCGCCGGCCTGAGTTGAACCGCAAGATTGACGAGTGTGCCAACGGTCAGCCTCATCTTTTTCGACATCGACAAATGGAGCATTTGAGAAATGCAGCTGTAGCTGCCCATCATGGTGGTCAGCTACCCGCATGGAAACTATTTGTAGAACAGCGCATGACCGAGGGTTTGCTCGATGCGGTGTTTGCTACCTCAACGGTTGCCGCAGGGGTGAATTTCCCTGCCCGAAGCGTGGTGCTTCTGAACTCAGACCGGTACAATGGCCGTGAATTTGTACCTCTGAATGCAACTGAGTTTCATCAGATGACAGGAAGGGCAGGCAGGCGGGGCAAGGACCAGATTGGCTTTGCCGTGGTCCTTCCCGGAAAATTCATGGGCGTGCGGCTAATTGCAGATCTCTGCACCACACCGCCGGAAGATGTTCTCAGCCGGATCAAGATGGATTTTTCTATGATTCTTAACCTGCTTCTGTCTCACAGCCCTGAGGAGATAAGGGGGATCTTTGAAAGGTCCTTTGCCACGTATCTGAACCTGATCAATCAGCGGCCCGGTCTGGACAAAAAGCTGAGGGAGGCCGGCGGCAAACTCATGGCGATGCTGCCTGAGGCGTTGTGCGCCGGGCCTGGGCCTGTGCTTGATCTCGTTAGAAAAAGGTCTGACCTGACACAAGAAACCAGCCGTTTGAGGCTTCGCCTCAAACGGCTGGAGACAAGGCTTTCCAAGCTGGCACACCTTGTGCCCGGAAGGCTGTTTCTGGACCGGCGTGGGCGGATGTATTGTGCCGTGAAACTACAACCTAGACGACAGGAGCACGGGGTCCTGGCCTGGCGTGTCAAGCGAAGGGTCTCCAGACGCACCAAGCGGCTGAGGCTAAGGTGGTTTGCCCCCCAAAAGGTTTTTCAAGTTCTTGAGGCTGTGCTGGATCTGCCCCCGATGGATCATACAAAGAGTATTGCAGAACTGATGGCAAAGACAGCACGCAATAGCGCCCCGCCCACTTTGGAGTCTCTGCCGCTGGGGGAAAATGAGGTCGGAGAACTCAGGCCCATTAAGAGCCGGGAGCTTTTTCTCGAACAACACCTTGAGGGGCTGCCCTGCAACAAGTGTCGCCATGCTGCAACATGCCACAAGAAGACCAACAAGAGGTTTAGGCGAGCACTCGAAGAGTTCGCCCTGCTGTGGGACAGCGCAAATGCCGTGCGCATGCGCCTGTGGAATAATTTTGTGAGACATCTTGAGTTCTTGAAAGAGGAGGGCTTTGTAACCGAAGAAGACAAACTGACCAACGATGGTGCGTGGGCCTCTCGGTTGAGGCTGGACCAGCCCCTGATGATTGCCGAGGGATTGCGCAGGGGTCTGTTCCCGGATTCCGATCCTGCCTTGCTCGCTGCCCTGGTTGGGCCTTTTGTCCATGACCGCGAAATGGAGCCATCTATGGATGAATCAAAAGTGCCCAAGCGCTTGTCAAAGGCCTTTGACAGGATGAAAAAGGCCCTCACCCCCCTTGCCGAGCGCAAGGCAGTGCGGGGTTTCGCGGTGAGACCCGTGGCTCTGTGGCCGGCTGCTTCGATCTATGCGTGGGCTAATGGCCAACCGTGGGAAGGGGTGCTGGATGTTGCGGGCATGGCAGAGGGGGACCTTGCAATGCTGGTTTCAAGGACTGCCGACAACCTCAGGCAGATCGCCTCATTGACCGAGGTATACCCGGCCGCTGCCAAATGTGCTGCAGATGCCGCAGCCTTAATCCTGCGCGAGCCAGTTGTGACTCAACAAATAACTTGACATTCAAAAAGGATTGTGATTTTTTGGGCAAAGTAGATCGTTGGAGAGAAAAGGATGGGTTTCAGTATGCGTCTATTACTGCTTGAGCTTCTGCTTCTTCTTGGGCTTCTTAGCAAAGGAGCCTGCTTGCGGTAGTCCGCGCACCACATAGCCAACCAAGGGCCGCAGGCAGCAAACCCTGCGGCCGTCTTTTTTTGAGGCCACAGGGAGCTGCCGGGAACCCTGTGGCCTTTTTGTTGCATGCTGTATTTTTGTTGCATGCTGTAGTATGACAAACGGAAATGCTAACACAAGGGGGACGGACCAATGGAAAGAGTATTCATCTTTGACACCACATTGAGGGACGGGGAACAGATCCCGGGGGCATGCCTGAACCCCCGTGAAAAGCTGGAAATCGCGCTGCAGCTTGCAAGGTTGCAGGTTGATTGCATTGAGGCCGGGTTTCCCATCTCGTCTCCAGGTGACCTTGAGGCCGTCAAGGGCATTGCGGAAAAGGTTAAGGGGCCCACTATTGTGGCCCTTGCGCGAGCGGTTCGCGAGGACATAGAAACAGCGTGGGATGCAATAAGAAAGTCCGAGCGACCGCGCATTCACGTGTTTCTCGGCACGTCAGATATCCATATCCAGAAAAAATTTCGCACTGACAGAGAAAAGGCCCTGGAGCGGGGAATTGACGCCCTGAAGTTCGCCAAAACCCTTTGCCCGGAGGTGGAGTACTCTACTGAGGACGCCTCGCGTACAGACCCCGAGTATCTTGCAAGGGTAGTCCAAGAGGTGATTGCGGCAGGGGCTTCGGTAGTAAACATTCCAGACACTGTGGGGTATGCGGTTCCGCAGCAGTTCGGCAAGCTTATCGCCTATCTCAGAGAAAAGGTTTCAAACATCGACCAAGTCGTGCTCAGTGTTCATTGTCATAACGACCTGGGTCTTGCCACCGCCAACACCTTGGCTGCCGTAGAAAATGGAGCCAGGCAGGTAGAATGCACCGTGAACGGTCTCGGGGAAAGAGCGGGAAACGCTTCCTTGGAAGAAATCGTCATGACCATCAAGACCCGAAGGGACTTCTTCAAGTTCCATACGTCGGTGGACAGCCAGGAAATCATGAGGACCAGCAACCTGGTGAGCCGCCTCATGGGCATGCCTGTTCAGGCCAACAAAGCCATTGTGGGCGCAAACGCATTTGCCCACTCTTCCGGCATCCACCAAGACGGTATCCTCAAAGACCGGTCCACCTATGAAATCATACGGCCCGAAGATCTGGGCATTGCCGAACACAGCATGGTCCTTACTGCAAGGTCAGGCAGGCATGCCCTAAAGCACGAAGTATCAAGAAAAGGCTACGACCTGGATGACGAAGAGTTCGAGACAGTGTATGAGCGCTTCCTGTCGGTTGCGGACAAGAAAAAGCAGGTATATGAAGAGGATTTGGACATCATAGTCCAGGATGTCATCTTTGCCCATCTGGCCGACACAAAGATCTACAGCCTTGAGTCATACAAGGTAGCCACCGGAAACGGTGAGACCCCGGAGGCCCGTGTGAGGCTGCGAAGAGACGAGGTTATTTTGGAAGCCAGTTCCCCTGGCGACGGGCCGATTGAAGCGATCTTCAAGGCCATCGACAAAATCGTGGGGGCTTATCACAAACTGGAGGACTTTCAGGTCCAGGCCGTCACCGAGACCAAAGAGGCCTTGGGAGTAGCCACCGTGAGAGTCTCACACGGAGGTTTTCGTGCCTTGGGACGGGGGTCCAGCACAGACATCCTGAAGGCAAGCGCTAAGGCCTATGTGGGGGCCATCAACAGGATTTATCACTTCCTGCAGCACCATTCCCAGACCAGCGGGGCAAACAACAAGCCCTCTGATCAGGACGGTTCTGCCACCTCCTCGGTGGCATCGGGCTAAGAGGTTGCCTTTCCTCCAGCGAAAAGAGACCTTTGAAAAGCACCCACTTGCCACCCCCTTTTTGCGCCCTGATTTTCCAATTGATAAATTGCATTAGCCTGATATAAGAGATTCAGAAATTGAAATCTTTGAAAAATGTTCAATTTTGTTCAAGGCTAAGGCAGGAGATAATTTTAACCGCAGGAATACATTGAGTATTTCGAGGATTAGAATTTGAGCCTAACGCCAGCATTGGGCAAAAGGGGGCGTTTTTGAAAGGTCTCAAATTATGGCGGTAACCGTTGTGAAAAAAACAAAGGCGCTCGTGGCTGTTGGCATTGTCGCCTTGCTCATGGCCTTTGCCATACAGGGCTTGGCCGCAGAAAGGCACGAAGTTTCCGAAAAGGTCACCACCCATGGACGCATAAACTGGTCCCAAGGTGTCATTTTCGCCAAAGGAAAAGGGATTGCTCCGGACGCGACTCCCCAAGAGAGCGAAAAGACGTCAGCTGTGCGAAATGCCCAGGTGGATGCCTACGCCAACCTCCTTGAAGCGATCAAGGGCGTGCGAATCGACTCGTCAACTCAAGTCAAGGATATTTTGAAGAGCAACAACACGGTCCAGCCCCAGCTCGAGACAATGGTTAGGCAGGCCAAGGTCGTAAAGAGGGAGTATCTGTCGGATGGCCTGGTCGAGGTAACCCTGGCATTTGAACTCACAGGCGGGTTTGCTCAGCTCATACTGCCGACAGATATTATGCCCGTGCCTGAGATCAAGGCGATTGCCCAAACACCGGCCGAAGAAAAGAAGCCTCCCGTGCCTGAATCTATTGTGTATACCGGCCTTGTGATTGATACTCGCGGGCTCAAGGGCCGGCCGGCCATGTCACCCAGAATTACCGACGAGAATGGCGAGGAGGCTTATGGCTCCGTGTTTGTGAGCCGCGAATTCGCCGTTCAACAGGGAATGGCGGGGTATGGCAAGGATTTGAAATGGGCCAGAAGCAACTCCAGGGTGTCCGACAATCCCTTGACCGTGAGGGCATTGAAGGTGGTGGGGCAGGGCAGATGCGACTTTATTGTCAGCAATGCAGATGCCTGGAAGGTTAGAAGTGCTTCTGAGAACCTTCTGTTTTTGAAAAAGTGCAGGGTCATGATCGTTTTGGACTGAACTGTAGTCGTGCTAGCCCCACCGAACATGGTCCACGAATCTCGATTCACGGACCTCTGCGCGGGAGGCGAAGTCGCCATGAAAATCCACCGTAGAGTCACTGCTGCGATTGTTTGTCTGGGCACCATGTGTTGCCTGCCAGGGTGCGCGCCAGAAAAAATGCCGCCTGAGTACTCTCTTGATTCCGCACAGTTCCACGTGGAAAGTGGCATGAAGCTTCTGGAACTGGGCAAATATGACCACGCCCTGCGAGACTTTGGGCGCAGCAAGGAACTCAACAAGACATTTTCCGGGGCCTATGTCGGCTCCGGCCTGGCTTGGGGCTACAAGGGTAGTTGGAAAAAAGGGTTCAAACACATTGAAAAGGCTGAGGTGCAGGCAAATACCAATGAGGAAAAGGCCTTTGCCAATGTGGGCCTCATACGATTGTGCCTGATCGGAAAGCAGTCTGCTCACAAGAATTGGCTCAACAAAGCCCAATCAGCTTACAATGAGGCTGTGTCGCTTTTGCCGGACTTCTCTGATGCCCACTACTTCATGGGTCAGGCGTACAGACACGCATCGGACTTTGACAAGGCAAGGGAACTCTTTCAGAAGGTTGTGCAGATCAACGGCAACTATGTTGCTGAAGCAAGACATGCCCTCGGGGTTATGAAATGAGACGCGTTAGAATGCGAGACCTTTGCAAAACGTCCTCTTTTGCCCAATTTCGGCGTCAGGCTCAAATCTTAATCCTCGAAATACTCAATGTATTACTGTGGTTAAGGTTTTCGCCTTCCTTGAACTTGAACAAAATTGAACATTTTTCAAAGGTCTCGATACAGCGTCTTGTGACGACACTTCTCTTTTTGCTTTTTGCATGGGTGGTTAGCACTGCAGCGTGGGCTCAACAGGCCGAACAAGCCCGGACGATTGAAGTAATCGGGAGGGGGGAAATTCACAAGGACAACGTGGCAAAAGCCAGGGACGAGGCAATTGCAGACGGTATGTGGAATGCTATAGAACAGGCGGTCGGACTTTTGATTCCCCCTACATCGGTGGTTGATCACTTTCAGGTGTTGAGCGATCTTGTGTATTCTCAGGCCGAAGGATTTCTCCATGACTACAGGGTGCTCATAGAGTCCAAGTCGGGCAAACATTATCGCGTGGTGGTGCAAGCAACGTTGCCCATGAAGGCTGTTGAGGACAAACTGCAAGACCTCGGCATTCTCGTCGCACACAAGGACAAGGGATTGCCCAGCGTGCTCCTGCTTCTATCTGAGCAGTTCGTTGGCGAGGTCTCAGCCCGACACTCTTGGGAAGACAGTCCCTCCAGTGTGGCGCCATTGGTGATAGAACGTACGCTTTCAAGCTACATGAGGAAAAAGGGGTTTGTCCTGCTGGAACCCGTATCGGTTTTGGTTCCGACTCAGGATGCTGAGCCTGTCCCTGAACACGAAGCCGCTGAGCTGACTGACGAGGCTGCCCTGTCGTTGGCCGAGCAAGTGGGGGCCAAGGTGGTTGTTGTGGGCAGTGCCTCTGCCCAGTTCAGCGGGAACGTCTTGGGCACAGACATGAAGTCTATCGAGGCTACATTGTCAGCACGCGCCCTGAGGGCAGACAGCGGACTAATCATCGGTTCATATGACGGAACCAGGGCAGCAGTTGACGCAGACGAGACACTTGCAGGCACACAGGCCCTTACGCTTGCTGCTTCAGACCTGGCAAAAGACATTAGCAGACAAATCGTTGCAAACTGGGGCAAGGAGACAAGCCAATCGATCCTGGTGGAACTGGTCGTAAAGGGCATAAAGGAATACGCAGATTTTGTCAGATTCCGTTCCATCCTCAGAAATGAGGTTCGCGGCGTAAAAAACATCTACTTGCGGACCATCAAGGCCGGCGAGGCCAAGATGGACGTAGACATAAAGGGAAGCCCCCGTACGCTGGCAGACGAGTTGATGTTGAAGAGCTTCAAAGGCTTTGGGATAAACATCTTCGAGGTTGGCCAGAACGGTATAAGGCTGGAGTTGGTACCGAAACAGGATGTCCCATACGAACTGCCCCCGGAGCCAAAGGAAGACCGCGGCAGAACATGGTGGAATCATGAATGATGGTCTCGTAAAAAGTCAATAAACAGACGGCTTTGTAAAAAGTTCATATGCAAGGCGCGCGAATCTTGAGGAATGAGGCGCAGGATGCAAAATTCAGATTGACAACGCCGAAGGCGTTCACATTAACTTTAGGCATTTTAGGCACTTTAGCTCACCTTAGGCACTTTCCTTTGGGAAAGATGAAGCGCAACGCCGCAGATGGACTTTTTACGAAGCCGTCATGAATAGATTTTCCTTTGCCCCTATGCCCCTAAACATCCCTAATGCCCTGAGCATTCTCAGGATCTTACTGACACCGGTTTTTGCCATCTGTTTGATCAAAGGCCTTTTTGGATACGCCCTGCTGGTCTTTGCTGTTGCGGCAGTCACAGACGGCCTGGACGGATTAGTGGCCCGCCTGTTTCGAAAAAAGACCGCACTGGGGGCTTATCTGGATCCGACTGCCGACAAGCTGTTGCTGGCAACGGCATTTGTCACTCTGGCCATTCAGGGTATCATTCCAAGCTGGCTCACAGTAATCGTTATGACACGTGATGTCGTGATCCTGTTCGGGGTGGCGCTGTTGAATATTATGCACCGGGAGTTTGAAGCAAAACCTTCCTTTTTGAGCAAGATAACCACGGTTGCGCAGCTGGCAGTAGTCTGCGCTGTACTGCTGGGTCTTCAGACGCCCAAGATCCCCCAGATTCAGCCTTTCTTGTTCTGGTTTGCCGCTGCCATGACCACGGTCTCCGGTTTCCAGTACATATACAGGGGCCTGAACATCCTCCAAGAAGAACCCACAGACAATGCGGCGTGAGCAAGCCAAAAGCGGCGTGAGCAAGCCAAAACCACACTTTTTCTTGACACGCTTTGCGCATTCATAATAGTTGTTATCCAGATTTGCAGGAAAAAAGTGCGAGACCTTTGAAAAACGCTCAATTTCGTTCAAGTTCAAGGAAGGCGAAAATTTTAACCACAGGAATACATTGAGTATTTCGAGGATTAGAATTTGAGCCTGACGCAGACACGAAGTGAAGCATAGCGCTCAATTGGGCGAAAGAGGGTGTTTTTCAAAGGTCTCAGTACACAGGCACGTAGCTCAGGGGGAGAGCGCTACCCTGACACGGTAGAAGTCGTGAGTTCAAATCTCACCGTGCCTACCATTTGGAGGCTGTCCGAGAATGGCCGTTCTCGGACAGCCTCCTAGAGAGCTTCCCAAAACGGGAGGCTCTTCTTTTTGAGCCAAAACCAAAATCATCTCTTTCAGACATCCCCACAACCGTCAATGTTTTGACGGTTCTTTTGTCCCCTTCCTTGTTTTTCTCCTTCTTCCTGACCGCCCATTCACATAGAAATTTTAGCACAAATTCAGGCGCTTAAAGCATTCCCCCGCCCATCCGGCCAACCCCGCGAAATCGCTGCCAAAAAAATTTTGAACAGGGCTAAAGTTTCCCCTGGATTTGCCGATACAGAGCTTTGGCGTGCCATCCCACCGTGTACTATGCGTGCATTTTGTTGGGCAAAATAAGATTCAATTATGTTCACCACTTATGAAGGAAAGTGGAGATGTGTCATGAAATGTGTCCTCAGGTTTGCCGTAGTTGTACTCATCCTATTCTATAACCTACCCGCCTTTTCCGGCCAATTTGAGATTCAGACAGGCCCCGGTTGGATCAAGGCAAAGGCCGATGGTGTCCCACTCGGCCAAGTGCTCTCTCAAGTAGCTGGAAAAACAGGCTATAAGGTCTACATCGACGAAGAACTCGAAAAGGCCCCTGTCACCTTTTCCTTTCAAAACAACCTGCCACCGGAAAAGGCCATCAAGCGCATGGTCCGCCCCCACAGCTACGCCATGGTGTTTGGCAGTGACACCAAAGATAACACCCCAAACATCCTGGAGGTCTGGATCTTTCGAAAAGGCCACCAGTTAAAGACCCGTTACGTGGCCGTCACACCGGCTTCGGCCGGCAGCGTGTCCGCGGATTCCGGTTCGGCCTCTGACGGTTCAGCAGGGCTCTCTGACAGCCCACAGGCCTTTCGGGGCAAAGACTATGTGAGAAGAGATCTTTACGTAAAACGGAATGCCTATGGCGCCCCGGTCTTTACTGAAAGAGACCCCAAGAGGGGACCTGACTACCGTCCCAGTGTCAGCGAGATGCAGCGGGCGTACTGGAGGTCCCAGGCAGAAAAAAGGCAGCGGGAAAAACGAGTCTCTGACGGACTCCTCAAGCAGCGGCGAAAGGACTTTGAGCAGAAGAAAAAGGAACATCGTGCCCAGAGGAACGAAGAGATTCGACAATATATTAGCGGAAACAAACAGAACGAAAACAAATAACATGAGGAGGAAAACAGCATGAAAAAACAAGCAAGGCCTAGCCTATGGTTACCAGGCATGGTGCTTCTTATTGCATTCTGCATAGTTGCCACCAACCCGGGCGTGTCAAGGGGCGCCGCCGATGAGATAGTAGTCGGTGTTGCGGCTTCGAACATATTTATCGACATGGGCGCAGTCACGGCGTCCACCTTCCTCGATTCTGCAGGAGGCCCGTTTGCCAACTCGGGGGACGCCAGTCCATCTATTATCATGGCCGGCGGAGACTCGGGCGGCGTGCAGATAGGCGCTATTTACTTCAACGCCACTGCCATTGGCGCGGGCTCATGGAAGGACACCCGAATCATCTTCGACATAAACAGCAATGGCGATGGAACGTTCGGCGACGGTAGTTTTGATGCCTTTGACTGGTCGGCCAACACCAATCCGTGGAATATTGCCGATGGATATACAGACTATCCAGCAGGTTATCCATGCGACCAGGATTCCAACTGCACCAGTACCACCGGCGGCAACAACGGCCTTGGCACCGGCGCCAACTTCCCCTGGGACACCTTTCAGTGGTGGTTTTGGGAATCGCAGGAGGACATGGTGTGGTACGGCTACGAAATGGCCGGTGCCCTGATGAACTGGTGGTGGGACGGCCGCGACATGGATTGGAAGGTCCTGCCCAATGGCAATTACAGCGTAAAGATAGAGATCGACGAAGACGGTGACGGCCTCTATGGGGCAGCTGACACGCCCGACGAGGCCAACTCGACCATAGTCATCGCTATCGACAGTGTCAGCATCTCAGGAACTGTGGTGGATTCGGACACCCTGCCCATCGACGGGGCCCGCGTAGAGGCCTCCTCCTGGGCAGGATGGGGCGACGCCTGGACGGATTCCAACGGCGAGTTTTCCATATCAGGCCTTCAGGCCGATGCCGACTATTGGATCAGGGCGCAGGCCGAAGGAAAGACCACCGCCGAGACAAACGTTGTCGTAGCTGCTGACGGAAACCATGACACACTTACCATTACCCTGAGCGATGCCGTCTATATCACCGGCACGTTGAAGCTGGATACAGATATGGATGGCACACCCGGTGAGGACCCTGACGACGCGTTTTCAGGGTTCACGAACCAGTGGGGCTGGACGCAGAACGACCTTTGGGTCTGGGTTGATGCCTGGAACATGCAGGGTCCCGGCTGGGGTAACACGGACGTTCAATTCCTGGATTGTACCGAGTACTCTTGTTCGGCTACCGAAGACACCTCTATTACTTTTACCATCGGTATCCCGCCAGCACCTGACGGTGAAACCTATACCTATCAATTAAACGTTCACATTGAAGGCTATGCCTTGAGTTCGGATAGTCCCACGACAGTCGAGGTGACGTCCAGCGGCGGAACCGTTTCCGGCGACCTGGTCCTTGAAAAGGCCTCTATACTTCAGGGGACCGTGCAGTTGCCGGCAGGAGAAGAAGTCGGCGTTAACGAGTGGGTGCACATCGACGCACAGGCCATAAGCACGACAGACAGCGACGTGCGCTACTGGGGCTGGGGTCAGATCGATCCCTGGCAAGACGACAGTGGCAATTGGCTGGACACCCCTGTCGCCGCGGATTCTGGAAGGTTCCGTTTCGACGGTATTGCCGCAGGCACCTACAACCTGGAACTCCGCGTGTGGGGTTATCAGACGGCAACCGTTGAAGACGTTGTAATTGCTCCGGGTGTGGACAAGAACCTCCTCACGGATCCAATAGGCGCGACTGGTGACGCTTACGGGGCAATAGAGGTCGGCCTGGGGGCCAAAATTACCGGTACCCTGACCGTCCAGGGCGATTCATCCGCCGTGGAAACCTGTTACGGATGCGGCGACAGCGGAGATCTCCATGTCTGGGTGGATGTCTGGTCTCCAACCGGCGGCGGCTGGGGCGGAACCAATGTGACACTGACCCGGGGAACGAATGCCAGCGCCACCTACACCATCGGCGGCCTTACCACCGGCCACACCTACGAGATCCACAGCTGGCTCGGGGAAAACTATGAACTCGTCAGTGATCCGGGCCTCACGTTCCCGGTCCAGGTCGATCTGACAACCAGCCCTGTCACACAAAACATTCGCTTGCGGCCTTATCAAGGCATTGTCCAGGGCACCATAACCGGGCCCGGAGGCCTTGATCTGAACAGCGTCGTAGTGGAAGTAAAGCGGCCCTGGGATTGGATGCCGCCACAAACCGCCACCGTGGCAAACGGCAAAATAAATGCGAGTACCGGCGCCTACTCAGTGGAAGGCCTCGGTACTGGCGACTATGTGGTCAGGGCCGGTATGTACAGCGGCTGGTACAACTGGTCTGGCACGTTATCAGAGGACATGACCCAATATACAGGCGAAGGCATGCTTGTTCCAAGTTCCACAGTGGGTGCCAGCGTACAGCGTGTGTTTGTGGAAAACGATTCAACCAGCCCCACAACCGCCGACATCGCCTTTGAACAGGGCTACAGCATATCCGGCACCTTTACTATCAGCTCAGATGACCCTCCGATTCAGGGCACTGACACTGTCACCATAGACCATGTCTGCGGCACGGGCCAGATGATCAAGGCCATGTCCAAAGAGATGATGTTCATGGGTGATCAAGAGAGTGCCATGGTCGGAGCGTTCTCCAGTCTTGACCCGGGCGCCGGAACAGCCCAATACACGATCAACGGCTTGGCCCCGGGCGTGTACGTGGTCATGCCACCGTTTAACTCATTCACCTTGGGGACCGCGAGCTATACCGGCGAGTTCTTCAACGGCGGAGAATCGGAACACCACTGGACAGCGGCACCGCAGCACGTGGTGGTAGGCCCCTCCGAAATCAATCCCACAGGCAACGCAACAGCCGATTTCACCATTGCCAACGGCCAGACCATTACCGGCACCCTGACACTGCCTGATTCCCCTTCCAGCAACACTGATTGGGGAGGCTGGTGTACGTGGGTCGGCCACCTGGAACTTGAAACGCCGGGGAGCCGTTTCTTCGGCCATGGCACCCCGCTGTTTTCCGACAGTTTCAGCGGCAGCAGGTACGACTTCACCTTCAATCACGTGGCAAACGGTGATTATGTTGTCAGGTTCTGGTCAGACCGCTACGTTCCCGGCTCATCAAGCGTAATTACCGTCAGCAATGTAGATGCTAGTACAAGCCTCACGATCGAGGCCGGTGCTAATCTGACAGGCATGCTGATTGATGATGCCACGGGTGAGGCAGTAACCGGGGTTGACGGCGTCACGGTCATGTGCGAGGCCATCCCCTGGGTGGAAGGAAGCTGGCGAGAAACCAGAGGTAATGACATGTGGTCCACCAGCTATATTGAAACGGGCAACACGAGCTCTACCCAAGGCGTGACTTCTGGGGACGCTTCGCGCGACAATAACACTCCCGGCAAGTTCCACCTGACTGCTCTTCCTACGGGTTACACCTACATAGTCATTATCCAAACCCAATCCCACGGTGAGAAGACGAGCGGTGCCAAGAACTATGTGGGCAAGATCATTGCCGGAATCGAGGTGCCTGCAGGGGCAACCGGTAACATCGACATCGGGACCATCCGGCTGGTGGAAGGCATAACCATCAAGGGTCTGCTTACCGATTCACACGGAGACGGCATAGGGGGTGTAGATGTGGCTGCAATGCCCTCTGACACCCACGATGGAACGGCTGAGGCCCGAGGCATGTCTGATGCCGATGGGAATTACACCGTCTACGGCATAGACCCGAACGTTACATACTACGACCTCATTGCTGCTGAAAAATCCTCCATGTTTGACGATTGGGGCAGGCGCGTGCAGTGGGGTGAACGGTACGCATACAATGTTCAACCCTCAGAGACTGATTCATCGACCGGCAGAACAGTTGGGGCTGATTTCACCTTGGCACAGGCTACTTCTACCCTAACCGGTACGATCACCATCCCGACCGGCTCCACGTTCGAGATGCCCTTCGACGATGCAGAAGATTTCCCGGTATGCCACATCCTGCTGCAGAGAAAGGGCGTGCTTGTTAAAGACATGATGGACGGAATCGAGGGTATGAGCTCACCGACTCCGGAAGGAGTATTGACTGCCTCATACACGATTCGAGATCTGGAGCCCGGCGATTATAAAATGCTCGTCATGAACTATGGGCTGCCGACCATAGAAGATGAGGTGACCGTTGCAGAGGGTACCACCACCAAGAACGTGACCTGGACCAGCGCAGGCTACACCATGTCAGGAAGCGTCAGGCTCAGCACGGACGACGGTGGTGGTTATCCGAGCACCTCAGATATCAGCGGTGTGGTCTGCATGGATGCGGCAAATCAGAACATAACCTTTGGCCGGCTCACGCAGCAGGCTGACAACACGTACTCGGCCTACACAGTGCCCGGCCTGGCCAGCGGTTCGACGTATCAACTGGCCTTTTACAAGGACGGCGGAAGAGACGGTACGCCGGATATCTACACGGCGGGCAGCGCGCAGACCGTTACAACTGATATTTCCTACGATGCCACGCTCAGCAGAAACACGGTGCCCATCCTGATGGTTCAGGCCGTAAAGGCATCTGGCACCGTGATCAACGTCGCCATATTCAGCACCAGCTATCTGGTGGATGACAGCGTGGATGCTGGCACACCAGCGCTCGATTCGACCGCGGGGCTGTTGGGCGTTACAACCGGAAACGGTACCTTGAGCAGTGTTTCACTCTCGGGAGACAAGCGACAAATCTCAGCCACCTACACAGTGGGTGCCGGTGACTCTGACGTCACGCTGAATCTGGCCGTGCATTACGGGGATGATGCAACACTACTCACCTACACGGTCGACAGCCAGCCAGTGCTGCCGAGCTTCATCTTTAACGTAAACAACATCACAAACTCTAGCGTGGTCAACACCTACATGGCAGGCCAGGTCAAGCTGGGAAATGGCGATCCAGCCCAGATCGGCGTGCCTGCGGGCGCCTTTGAGACCGGCACGTGTTCGGATACGACATATGTGACCAAGGCCACGTGTGAGACAGCGAGCAAGACCTGGACCCCGTCTTCTGTAGCCAAGGTAAACGTGACCGTGGAAAAGGACGAGTCAGGAGCGGCCCTTGCGGCCCTTCTTGGTCGCGCCCCCATGAGTGAGGCCGAGGCTGCAAAGCGTGGCGTCTTTGCAAGGGCTGTGCTTACGGCTCTTCCCACAGATGTGACTGCGGCTGGGGATCTGTACGACTTCAGCGCTTCAGCGGCAAACGTTGGGGATGCAGTCGATCAGAAGGCCGCGGTAACCGTGCTGATTCCATACACCGCGGGCACAGACACCGATAATCTGTACATATATCACCTGGTGGACGGCGCCAGCTCGTGGACCAAGGAGGAGACGAGCCGAGTCATAGACACGGACAACAACACCATTACCGCAGAGGTGACAAGTCTGTCGCCTTTCCTGGCGGCTGTAGCATCCGACGACAGCAGCAGCTCAAGCAGCAGCTCAAGCAGCGGCAGCGGTGGTGGTTCGTGCTTTATCGATTCAGCGGCATCGGGCCCTGTGACGCCTCTTGCCGGCATGGCTCAAGTGGCCATCATGGTAACCCTGGTTGCAGCAGCCCTTGTGGGCAGATTCACTGGACGAAAGCTGAACTAGAGTAATTTGTTTGCAGGACAAAGAAGGGAGGCAAGATCTCTTTGCCTCCCTTTTCCCTGCTAGAGCCAATGAACTAGCCGCAGAAACTGGTGGGAGTAACGCGATGCTGAAAAGGCACCTCTACATATTGGTGCTCCTAGCCTGTCTCACCTGCCCTGTCTCCGTGTTTTCCCAACAGCCGGAGCATCCACGATTTGCCCCTGACGAGGTGCTGGTCAAATTCCGTTCGGGCGTGTCTGGCAGGAAGACCGAAAGGTCGCATTTTGCTGTGGGCTCAAGAAAGATCAAGCACTTCAAGCGGCACAATACAGATCATGTCAAGATACCCCCGGGTTGGACCGTGGAAAAGACCATTGAGAAATACGGCCTCGACCCGGACGTTGAATACGCAGAACCCAACTACTACCGGCACGCCACGGTTACTCCTGACGACACCTATTTCGGCCTTCAGTGGGGCCTGGACAATGACGGGAGCGGGGGAACCGAAGACGCAGACATGGACGCGCCAGAGGCGTGGGGGACACAGACAGGAAGCAGCAGTGTGGTGATTGCCATACTTGACACCGGTGTGGACCTGGATCATGAAGACCTTGTAAATAACCTCTGGACAAACACGGGCGAAGACTGGGTGGATGGAAGTCCGGGAAATGACGGTTCAGACAATGACGGAAACGGCAAGATCGACGACTACTATGGATGGGACTTTCCAAACAACGACAACAGCCCTGATGACGACCAAGCAGGAGTTTATCACGGTACCCACGTTGCTGGGACCATAGGGGCCGAGGGCAACAATGGGACAGGTATTGCGGGCGTGTGCTGGTCCGTGTCTGTCATGGCCTTGAAGGTATTTGATGGCGCTGGCTATTGCTCGATTGCCGACGAGATCGAAGCCATTGATTATGCCGTCGATAACGGCGCAAAAATCATGAATGCGAGCTTTGGTGGCGCGGATTTTTCGCAACTGGAGTATGATGCCATACGGGCCGCCAGGGATGCTGGGGTGCTTTTTGTGACTGCAGCAGGAAATACTAATAGTGGTGGTACGGACAATGATTCTTCTCCGATATACCCGGCCAGCTGCGACCTTGCGAACATAATCTCAGTGGCTGCAACAGATGAGAATGACGAGCTTGCGTATTTTTCACACTACGGCAAGGTCTCGGTTGACGTGGCAGCCCCCGGAGTCAACATATACAGCACAATGGATGGCGACAGCTACCAGTACATGTCCGGCACCTCAATGGCAGCACCTCACGTGGCAGGCCTTGCAGGGCTTATTCTGGCACAAGACAGCTCTCTGACTTACAGCCAGGTGAAGGCCTCTATTCTGAACGGTGTGGATGCCATAGCGGACCTAAACCAAACAGTTGCCAGTGGCGGGCGCGTCAATGCCAACACCAGCCTTGGGCTTCCCAACCCACCGGCAAACCTTTCCGCCACTGCACCTTCCGGTACCGCCACCAGCCTGACCTGGACAGATAACTCCTCTGCTGAGACAGGCTACACGGTTGAAAGGAAGACAGGGTCAGGGGGCGCCTACAGTGAAATCGACGCTGTTGAAGCCGATGTGACTTCCTACACCGATACCGGACTTGATGCGGAAACCGCGTACTACTACCGCATACGAGCCTATAACTCCCTAGGCTATTCCGGCTACTGCAGCGAGGCCTGTGTAAACTGTACTTCTTCCGGCAGCGACGAAGGCAGCAGCAGCGGCAGCGGCTGCTTCATCTCCACTGCCACGCCCAGCCCCTTAGGGCTCGCGAAAAAATAACTTCACATTTTTGCATGAGCCCTCGGTGAACAGTAGGGGGCTTAGGCGGGCAAAGCCCCGCTGGGATGAAGGCGGGCGGAAGGGCAAGCGTTGTTTGCCGGGCCTAGGCAAACACTTGCTCCAACTTCTCCTTTACGCTCTGGGCTGTGAATGGCTTCACAATATAATGACTCACACCGGCCTCAACCGCTTGCACCACATTTTCCTTGAGGCCCTCTGCGGTCACCATCAAAAAGGGAGTATCTTTCAAGGATTCATCCCCTCGTACTGCCTTTAGCAAATCAAGGCCTGTCATCTTGGGCATGTTCCAATCAGATATAATTAGGCCAATTTCTTCCTCCTTAAGCACGCCAAGGGCGGTCGAACCATCGTCAGCTTCGAATATTTGTGTGAAGCCGATCTCCTTCAACACTTTTTTCAAGATGCGCCGCACCGTGGCAAAGTCATCGACAACCAATATTTTCATCTCTAAATCCATGGTTCATGTCTCCTTCCCGATCTGCTTCACGTGTCAAGGCCAATCTCGGTTGCAAACGGTTTCAAAAAAACTGTGTTATTTGTAAGCAGGAATCGTGCCGCAACCGTGAAAAGAGGTGTGTTTCCTATATTTCAAACAGCTGTCCCTTCGTGGCCCAAACAAGATGGTCTCGTAAAAAGTCCGAATTAGACGGCAAAGCAAAAAGTTCCAAGTTCAAGGCGCGCAAATTCTGAGGAATGAGGCGTAGTTACTGTACTCCGCAGTGACGAAGGATGCAGCGCAACGCAGCAATTGGACTTTTTGCGAAGCCGTCAAAGATTGTAACTGTTGCGAAAGACTCTTTTCGGATGATACAAGGGCACAGCCATGATCGCAATCATTGACTATAAGGCGGGCAACCTTAAGAGTGTTGAGCGCGCCCTGGGCAAGCTGGCCTATGAATGCCGGATCACCCACAACCATGAAGAGATCTTGAACAGCGACAGGATCGTCTTTCCGGGCGTGGGGGCCGCTGGAAAGGCCATGGCCAACCTGAAGCGACTCGGCTTGGACAGAGTCTTGAGACAGTGCTTTGAGGCCGGCAAGCCTGTCCTGGGAATATGCCTGGGGGCGCAGATCATTTTGGACAGCAGCCAAGAGAACGATGCTGAGTGCCTGGGATTGATTAAGGGTAGTGTCAAGTCGTTTCCCCAGCCGCTGTTTTCTGAAGAAAATGGGCGCCTCAAGATACCGCACATGGGCTGGAACGGGGTCCGCATCGAGAAGAAACATCCGGTTTTGGGGGAAATCACCTCGGCTGATGAGTTCTATTTTGTGCACGCCTACTATCCTTTGCCCGCCTCCAACGACTGTGTGTTTGGCAGCACAGATTATGGCATAGAGTTCCCCTCGGTTATCGGCTATCAGAACCTCATCGCCACGCAGTTTCATCCGGAAAAAAGCGGCAGGGCGGGGTTAAGGGTCCTGAAAAGTTTTTGTGCCTGGGACGGGCACCCCTAAGAGTTTTGTGGGAAACGGTCCGGGACAAGCAACCTAAGGCAAGCTATGGTGGTCGTAGCGAACCAGGTTAAAGGAATTGTAAATGATCCTAATCATTGATTTTGGTTCCCAGTACAATCAGCTCATAGCCCGACGGGTCCGCGAGCAACGGGTCTATTGCAAGATCGAGCCCCCAAAGATCAAGGCCGCCCAGATCAAGGCCCTGGCTCCGGAAGGAATCATCCTTTCCGGGGGACCGGCCAGCATCTATGAGGAAAACAGCCCAAAGGTGGACCAGGCCATCTTTGACCTGGGCATTCCGATCCTTGGCATCTGCTACGGCATGCAATACATGGTGGATGCCCTTGGAGGCAAGGTGGAGACTGCTGAAAAGAGGGAATATGGGTTTGCCGAACTCAGCATTAAGCACGCCACAGGCCTTTTTAGTGGCATTGAAAAGAAAACCAAGTGCTGGATGAGCCATGGAGACACGGTTGGAAGAATGCCCCGAGGCTTCAGGATCACGGCGTCCACCTCCAACACGAGGGTAGCAGCCACAGAGTGTTCTGCAAAGAGTTTCTACGGGCTGCAGTTTCACCCCGAAGTCGCTCACACGCCCAAAGGCAAGAAGATGCTGAACAACTTCCTTTTCCGTGTCTGTGGCTGCAAAAAAACCTGGACCATGAAGTCGTTCATCGCAGAGTCTGTCCGGGAGATAGGGTCCAAGGCCGGAGACAAGGGTGTGATCCTGGGGTTGAGCGGAGGCGTGGATTCCTCTGTTGCAGCGCTGCTGCTGCACAGGGCCATCGGCAACCGCTTGACGTGCATCTTCGTGGACAACGGCCTGTTGAGGCAGGGCGAGGCAGAACAGGTGAAGAAACTGTTCAAGGCACATTTTAAGGTGAATCTCAGATTTGTCAGCTCCAAACGGCGGTTTCTTAAGGCACTGAAGGGCGTGGTGGACCCTGAAAAGAAACGAAAGATCATTGGGCGTGCGTTTGTGGAGGCCTTTGAAAAAGAGGCCCGCAAGCTCAAAAACGTAGAGTTTCTGGCCCAGGGAACCTTATATCCTGACATTATCGAGTCCAGGTCCGCCTTTGGAGGCCCGAGCGATGTGATTAAATCCCATCACAATGTCGGCGGGCTCCCCACGAACATGCGGCTCAGGCTCATTGAGCCCCTCAAGCACCTTTTCAAGGACGAGGTGCGTGTGCTTGGAAAAGAGCTTGGGCTGCCGGAAGATCTCATCTGGAGACAACCGTTCCCAGGACCCGGTCTGGCTATTCGAATCATTGGCGATGTCACCCAGACGAGACTTTCCATCCTGCGCAAAGTAGACGCCGTCCTGCTTGACGAGGTGAGAAGGGCGGGGCTGTACAAAAAACTGTGGCAGTCCTTTGCGGTGCTCCTTCCCTTAAAGACCGTGGGGATCATGGGGGACCGCCGGACGTATGAGCACATTGTAGCCATTCGGGCCGTTACCAGCACCGACGCCATGACCGCAGACTGGGCCAAACTTCCTCATGCCCTGCTTGGGAGGATCTCCAACCGCATTATCAATGAGGTCGCTGGCGTTAATCGCGTGGTCTATGACATTAGCTCCAAGCCACCCAGCACCATTGAGTGGGAATAGCCCAGGCCTTTGCAGAACATCCCCTTTTACCCAACCACAAAAACTCATTGATCATTTGTCAAATAGCATTTAGAATTATATGTTATCATACAAAATCAACGGAGATAGAGGATGGAAGCCGGTTTCACGTTTCAAGGCGCCAAGAAAATTGTGTTTGGCGAGGGGGCTGCAAAAAATCTGGCCAGCGAAGTTGAAGCGCTTGCCGGAAACAAGGTTTTGCTGGTCCTGGACCAGGCCCTTGGCCAAGCAGGGGTGGCCCGACAGGTCGTGAGGCCACTTGAGGCCCACGGCATTTCCTGTGTACTGTACGACAAAGTTACCTCAGAGCCGGAACCCGACCTGGCAGATCAGGGGGCAGCCCTGGCCAGGGAACAGAGCTGCGACATTGTCCTGGGTGTGGGCGGGGGAAGTACCCTGGATGTGGCCAAGGCCTCTGCCATGTTGGCCGTCAACACCGGCAAGGCTGAAGACTATATCGGCCTTGAAACCGTGCCAAAGCCGGGTCTGCCCACCATCATGGTGCCCACCACTGCAGGCACGGGCAGTGAAGTTACCTTCACGGCCGTGTTTACCATGCGTGAGAAAAAGAAAAAGGGGGGCATCAACAGCCGCTTCCTTTATCCTGACGTGGCACTTCTGGACCCGGAGTTAACCGCAACATTGCCGCCTCATCCGACCGCCACCACAGGCATGGACGCCCTGACCCATGCCATAGAAGGCTTTACGTCGATACAGTCCAACCCAATGAGCGACTTGGTTGCCACAAAGGCCATAGCCCTTATCGGGGCCAACCTGAAACAGGCCGTTCACGGGGGCGATGATTTGCGTGCACGCAAAGGCATGTTACTGGGAAGCCTTATGGGCGGGCTTGCACTGGCCAGTGCGGGCGTAGGGGCATGTCACGCCCTGGCTTATCCCCTTGGGGCATTTTTTGACATACCGCACGGTTTGGCCAACGCGGTGCTGTTGCCATATATCATGGAGTACAACCTCAATGATGCAGAGACAAAGTACGCAGACGTCGCAGCGTTCATGGGAGTTGACGCATCTGAACATTCCCAGCCTCCCGCCGAAGCGGGCGTTGAAGTCATCAAGAAACTCTCCGCAGATATTGGCATTCCACAACGACTTACAGACCTTGAGATACCAGAGTCAGCCATAGGGGAGATGGCTGACATGGCCATGACCGTTTCCCGACCCTTGGAGAACAATCCGCGGAAAGTAACAAAAGAGGATGCGGTGAGTATTTACAAGGCAGCCTTTTAGTTTTTTGACGCTCACACAGTAAAGGAGACAACTGTGCCCGGTTATGAAGTTTTTGGCGAAGAAGAAAAGCGCGAGATTCTGGAGGTGCTGGATACCGGGGTCCTGTTTCGCTACGAGTTTGCGGAAAAACGAAACGGCGTATACAAGGTAGCCGAGTTTGAGAAACGGTTCGCCGACTATTGCGGAACTGCCTATGCCCAGGCAGTATCTTCGGGCACCGCAGCCCTGCGTGTGGCCATGGCGGCTCTGGGTGTTGGCCCCGGTGACGAGGTGATCACACAAGGGTTCACCTTTGTGGCCACGTGGGAGGCTATCCTGGAGAGTGGGGCAGTGCCGGTGTTTGCCGAAGTGGACTCAAGCCTCACCATGGACCCCGAAGATCTGGAGCAAAAGATAACACCCCGCACCAAGGCGATCATACCGGTTCATATGCTTGGCGCACCTGGGCGCATAGACGAGATCATGACGGTTGCAGACAGACACGGCATTTCCGTCATAGAGGATACAGCCCAGGCTTGCGGCGGAAGCTTCAAGGGAAGGCACTTGGGAACCTTCGGCACCATGGCCATTTTTTCCTTTGATCCGGTAAAGACGATTACAACGGGCGAAGGCGGCATGATCGTGACAAACGACGAGGCCCTCTATCTCAACTGTGCAGAGTACCATGACCACGGCCATGACCATAACCCTGAGCTGGACCGCGGGTTGGAAGGACGGCGTTTCATAGGCTTTAACTACAGGATGGCCGAGCTTCAAGGGGCCATTGGGCTTGCACAACTGGCCAAGCTGGATGACATTATTGCGTCGCAGAAAAAACACAAGGCCCAAATCAGGGCGGCCCTTGAAAAAGTGGCTGCCGTTAGCTTTAGAACGATCCCTGATCCAGCAGGAGATACTGCCACTTTCCTGGGATTTTTTCTCCCGGACGGAGATACAACCCGGAAATTCAACAAAGCCCTATCTGATGAAGGGGTAGGCGCCATCTATTTCAAGGAAAACACGTGGCATTATTATCCCAAATGGGAACACTTGCTCGGCGGATTGTCCCTGTGCAAGGCCGGATGGCCCTTCACCAGAGGCGGGCTTGGAGAAGATCTCAAGTATGTACCGAGTGACTTTCCGAAATCAGAAGCGATTTTTGACAGGCTCCTGGTTTATCCGATCAACGTGAAAATGAGCCAAGATCGCATTGAGACCATTGTGTCCGCCATCCAAAAGGCAGCCGATGTTGCGCTCTAGCCCTTTGATGGCTTTTGTATTTTTTGCTCACCCCAATAGATGAAGATCGTTGCCATTATTCCCTGCAGGTACGAGTCATCAAGGTTTCAGGGAAAGCCTTTGACGCCTATCCTTGGAAAGCCGATGATTCAATGGGTGTATGAGCGTGCCAAGCAGGCTGACATTCTGTCCGACGTTGTGGTTGCCACGGATGACGAAAGGATCTTAAGGCGTGTTGAGGCCTTTGGGGGTCGGGTCCTGATGACCGCACAGACCCATCGATCCGGCTCTGATCGGGCAGCTGAGGCAGCTGAAGAGCTCGGCCTGAAAACAGATGATATTGTCATCAATATCCAGGGGGACCAGCCGGCCTTTGACCCCCGGTGTCTTTCTGAGGTGATTTCTCCGCTTTCAAAAGACCCTGCCGTTCACATGAGCACCCTCATCCACAAGATACAGGACCCGGAAGAGACCAAGGATCCCAGCTGCGTGACATGTGTGTTTGACAGTGAAGACTTTGCCCTCTACTTTTCCCGCTCTCCCATTCCTTTTGGCGCAAGCGGTTCTGTATCGTTTGATTTTTTCAAGCACCTTGGGGTATATGCCTTCCGAAAACACTTTCTGACCCACTTCGCCTCTCTGCCACAAGGGGTGTTGGAGACGGTAGAGAGACTGGAGCAACTTCGCCCCTTGGAACACGGTTTTCGCATCAAGGTGGTCGAGACTCGCTATGATTCAATAGAGGTTGACACTGAATTACACGTTCAAATGGCCGAGGCTGTTTTGAAATGATCCTGAAGGCAATAAAGGCATTTCTCGAAAGAACAGGCATAACCGGGCTCTACTTCGGCAGGTGTCTGGAGACTGTTCCGGAGGGCTCGCTCATTGTCTTCCCTTATGAGCCTGCGGCGCTCAACTGTGGCATAACCGGTATTGCGGCGTTTAAGAGGCCTTCCTCCCCAAAACACGGCCATCCTGTGGAGGGGCTTGAGTCAAAGATAGAGAGGCTTTCTGAATACACGTGGGAGAAACTTGAGCATCAAGGGCTGAACAGCAAAGAGCATTATCTTGGCGGCAACGGGCTTTTGGCCGAAGCCAGAGACCTGTGCGAGAAGCTAAAAGGCAGGGAGATCTTTTGTGAAATATTTTTCGACAAGGACTGCCAGGAACGACTGTCATCCCTGTGTATGAGACTTGAGGACCTGATCCAGGGCGAAGACAATGCCCTTACCCGAAAAAAAGGGCGCGTGGCAGCACAAGAATATGAGATTATTGCCCGCAGGGCAAATGATTTGAGGGATATCCTGTGGTCCTTGAAGCACGATGTCCTGGAAGATATTGAAAAGGTAAATGCCCTGGGGGCCTTTGGCCAAGGAGAGAAAAACTCCTTGGCCGTAAGTTACTTCAAGGAGATGAACGTTACCTTCAACAACATTGATCGGCTTGAGGTCAGAGGAAGGGACTCTTCCGGGGTGTCTCTTCTTTTCGTAATTGATGAAACAAACTTCTCGCGCTTTCAAAAGTGGCTAAAAGAAAAGGGTCTCGGTGACGAGTTTGAGGCCAGACAGGACCACCAGGTGTTGGTCAATCAGGGCATCAGGATGAACAGCCAGGACTCAGGGGTCTCGCTGGCCTTTACTTACAAGGTTGCAGCCGAGGTGGGAAGTCTTGGGGACAATGTTCAATACCTGAGAGCCCAAGTTCGCGATGATCCCATATTTCAGCACCTTGTAAGGCTCCCCCGGATTCATCACACCATAATGGCCCACACCCGGTGGGCCTCTGTTGGGGCAATCACAGAGGCCAATTGCCACCCTGTTGACAACAGCCCGAGTGATTCAGCGTGGATCATACATGCCTGTCTTAACGGAGACATTGATAACTACCAGGGCCTCAGGCGGATTATTGAAAGGGAAACCAACAGGTCCATTCCCGCCGATATTACGACAGACACAAAGATTATCCCGCTTCAAATAGAAAAATATCTCAAGGCCAACAATACCCTTGAGGAGGCCTTTCGCCTGGCGGTAAATGATTTTGAAGGGTCCCATGCCATTGCAATGCACAGTGACCTTTCGCCCGGAAAGATTTTTCTGGCCCAGAAGGGCAGTGGCCAGGCCCTGTTTGTGGGCCTTGCCGAGGATCACTATGTGCCGGCCTCTGAGATATACGGGTTTGTGGAAGAGACTCGCCGCTATGTGAAGATGAATGGAGACGTGGTGGCCAACGGCAAATCCGGCAAGACTCAGGGACAAATATTCATACTTGATGGCGACTGCAGCGGAGGCCTCGAGGGCATCAAGGCCATGTATTATGACGGAACGCCCATAGAGCTTGCCGATGCTGACATAAGGGAAACCGAGCTCACCTCAAGGGATATCGACCGCCAGCAGTACCCCCACTATTTCCTTAAGGAGATTTCAGAATCGCCCGGCTCAGTGGAACAAACCGTTCAGGGCCGGCTGGCCATCCTTGAAAAAAACGGCAAAAGACACCCCCAGATTCTGTTGGACCGTTCGGTCATACCGGCTCGTCTTGAATCGGCCGTCCAACAGGGCACTATCAAAAAGATATTCTTTATCGGCCAAGGCACGGCAGGGGTGGCTGCCGCGGCTTGTGCAGAGTTGCTCAGGGGCTATTTGAGGGAGACCGACATCCGTGCTGCTGCTCTTAAGGCATCCGAGTTCAGCGGGTTTTTGTTGGCCGATGCCGGCGATGACACGCTGGTTGTGGCAATTACCCAGTCTGGCACCACCACAGACACCAATCGTGCCGTTGACATGGCAAGGGAGCGCGGAGCTCACACCGTAGCCATTGTTAACAGGCGGGATTCCGACATTACCTTTAAGGTAGACGGGGTGCTGTATACCAGCAGCGGCAGAGACGTTGAAATGTCGGTTGCCTCCACCAAGGCATACTATTCCCAGGTTGTGGCTGGCAGCATCCTTGGCCTGAAGTTGGCTCAGTTGGCCGGGGTCCGATCGGACGCCTCTTTCTTGGCCAGCATAGAACAGCTTTGGAGGCTTCCTTCGTGCATGAAGGAGGTGCTGGCAAAGCAGGACCATATTCGCAAGTCCGCTGAAAGGTTTGCGGTCAAGAAGAAATACTGGGCCGTGGTAGGAAGCGGTCCCAACAAGATCTCTGCTGACGAAATCAGAATCAAATTAAGTGAGCTTTGCTACAAAACTATCTCATCAGATGTGGTTGAAGACAAAAAACACATCGACCTGTCTTCAGAGCCGCTCATCTTTGTTTGTGCCGCAGGCAACAGCGATGAAGTGGTAGGTGACATCGTCAAAGATACAGCCATATTCAAGGCTCACCAAGCTGTGCCCATCGTTGTGGCCACGGAAGGCGAACACAGGTTTGAGCCGTATGCCGATGCAGTAATCTATGTGCCTGAGATACAGGGAGGATTTGCTCCCATCATAAACACTCTGGCAGGACATCTGTGGGGATACTACGCAGCCCTTGCCATTAACGAAGAGTCTCGGCATCTGTTCAATTTCCGCGAAGAGATTCATGAACATGTCAACGCCTCCCTGGACAGGGGTCTTGACGTCTACGAGATTGTCTTGGACGAGACATTCAGAGAAAAGGCAGCACGCTTTTACAGGAGCTTTAAGAGGCGCTTGACACAAGACCGCTACGCTACGGCCATGTCAACCCGTGGGGCGTCTGATCTGACGTTGTTGCTCAAGTATCTGGCAGGAAAACTCCCCTTTTCCGATTTTGAGTTTGACTTTGGAGTCAAGGGCACGGCACCCAACATGCTGACCGCGTTTTTCGAATGCATAGGGACGATCATCAACGAAATGGCCCGGCCCGTTGATGCCATAAAGCACCAGGCCAAGACCGTGACTGTGGGCACTAGTAGAATCTCAGCAGATATAGAGGGCCTTCTGTTTGACGCGCTGGAAAGTCACGGGTTCAACAAGAATCAGCTAACGCCGAACAATGTTTTGGTGCTGAAGCGATTGCAGGAAGTGGTTGTCGAAATGGAGGGGGCTACTCTGTACAGGATAGAGGGCCTGAACCTCTTAGGAGAACCTGTTGATGACACCACTATCCACTTAGTCAAGAAAGAAGGAAGCGCTTCTGCGCTTGAGTCGCGGGTTGAGACCGACAACATGCTGCGGGGCACCAAGCGAATAATTGTCAAGAACAGAAACGTCTTTATTGGCAAGGGAAAAACAGACAACAGGAGTATCCTCGCCGTTCCCATCATGTCTGTGGGGACCCAGATCGACCACTTGTTACTTTTCAATCCTGCATTCAAAGAACAGGTGGAGATCGAAGACAAGGTCGATGCCCTTGGTGGGAAGTATTTTCATGTGCGCAATCTTGTTGAAGAGACGAGCATTGCCTGGTCGGATGAATATCTGAATCTGCTTGACATTGAAGAGCTTTTCGGGATGTCTGCAGAAAAAATCTCTGAGCAAATCCAATCTCTGCTCAAGGATGGTGAAATCGGAGGGCCTATCTAGCATGCCTTTTCCAACCAAGTTTGTATTCGTAACAGGGGGGGTTTTATCCTCTTTGGGCAAGGGTCTGGCTTCTGCGGCCATTGGGGCCTTGCTTGAAAGTCGTGGCCTGACCATAACCCTTCAGAAGCTGGATCCATACATCAATGTGGACCCCGGCACAATGAACCCTTTTCAGCACGGTGAGGTCTTCGTAACCGACGATGGCGCAGAGACGGATCTCGACCTGGGCCATTACGAGCGGTTCACACACGCCAAGTTGGGTCGGAAAAACAACTTCACCACGGGCAAGATCTACCACACCGTGATTACGAAAGAACGCAAAGGAGACTATCTAGGAGGCACAGTTCAGGTCATTCCCCACATCACCGACGAGATAAAGCGGTGCATCATGTCAGCGGCCAATGGTGTGGACGTGGTAATCGTCGAGGTAGGGGGAACCATAGGTGACATTGAAAGCCTGCCCTTTCAAGAAGCTATCAGACAGTTCAGGTCGGATCACGGAAAAGACAATGTTCTTTATGTACATCTAACTCTCGTACCATACATAGCCACCTCCGGCGAGGTGAAAACCAAGCCCACGCAACACAGTGTCAAAGAACTCCGCAGCATAGGCATTCAGCCGGACATACTGCTTTGTCGCACTGACCGGTTCTTGTCCAATGAGATCAAGTCAAAAATTGCCCTGTTCTGCAGTGTGGATGTGGATCAAGTCATTACGGCCAAGGATGTTGAGAGCATCTATGAGGTTCCCTTGGTTTTTCATAAGGAACGCTTGGATGAAAAGATCGTGGAGCTGCTCAATATCTGGACCAGAACTCCCCGGTTGGAAGCCTGGGAGCAACTGCTGGAAAAGATCAAGAATCCCAAGCATTCTGCCACCATCGCCGTTGTGGGCAAATACATCCATCTGCGAGAATCTTACAAGAGCCTCAACGAGGCCCTCTGCCACGGAGGGATTGCAAATGACTGCACAGTGAACCTGGATTTTGTGGACTCCGAGACCATTGACAGCTCAAATTGTCGTGAGCGTCTGGGCAATGCTCACGGGATATTGGTCCCCGGAGGCTTTGGCGAACGGGGAATCGAGGGCAAAATCAGTGCCATACGGTTTGCACGAGAAGAAAAGGTGCCCTTTTTCGGTATCTGCCTTGGCATGCAGATGGCTGTTGTCGAATACGCCCGCAACATTGCCGGAATGCAACAGGCCCACAGCACGGAGTTTGATGGGGCGACCCCATTCCCTACAATCTATCTGATGAAAGAGTGGTTTGACTACAAAACTCAGACTGTGCAAAGCAGGGATGTCACATCCGACAAAGGAGGTACGATGCGGCTGGGGGCCTACCCGTGTGTGCTCAAAGAGGGCTCATTAGCCCACAGGGCATACAGCGCGAACGAGATCTCAGAAAGACATCGTCACCGGTACGAATTCAACAATGCCTTTAAGGAAAGGCTGCAGAAGGCAGGCCTTGTTATCAGTGGCACCTCACCTGATGAGGAGCTGGTTGAAATTGTGGAGATGGAGGATCATCCATGGTTTCTGGGCTGTCAGTTCCATCCCGAGTTCAAATCCCGACCAATGAACCCACACCCCCTGTTTGCCTCCTTTATCAAGACAGCGTTGGACTACAAGAATCAGCACTCAGAGTAGCCCGTGCCCGCCCTTCCGGCACTTGCAAGTCACCCCGGTCGAAAGCCGCCACAAAGGCCTTGACGACCCTGGGATCAAAATCCGAACCTGACCGCTTGACAATACTCTGCTTGGCCTCAGCGGCTGACACTACCTTGCCATAGGAGCCCTCACTGGTCAGCAAGTCGTATGCATCAGCCACCGCGGTTACCCGGGCTTCCAAATGGAACAGGTTTCTGCTGATTTCCAACTCACCAGTTTGATCCAGCCGTGCCACAGCACGGATGCCTTCCCTCTGCTCGTGCCCGGGCCTCATGTGAGCAGCTATCTTGGCCCCATAGACTGACACGCGGTGGGAATTGTCCTTAGCTTGTTCGCCCTTGGAAACAAATTGCCGCAAAATCAGCAGGAGGCCATGGTGGGTTTGGGACAGCTCCCGCGCACGGGTCTCGTGCTGTTCGTGGAACCCCCCCATGGCACAGGCAGTAACTAACAGCACGCAGGCCCAAGCTGCGAAGTCATACCAGTGCCATGCAAGAAACAGGTCTTTCGGTATTTGGGAAGACAGTGTTGTGTTGTAGTGCACGACCAGGCCAACTGCAAACACACTGACAAAGGCCGTTAGTATGGCGTGACGCCGACCATAAAAATAGGCGGAATAAAGAGTGGGCAAGGTGTAGAAGCCCAGGACCATGTGGCGGGATATGATCAGATAATTCAGCGCGGCGGCGATGGCCAGCAGGGCCCCTTTTGCAGCCAAGTTCCCACCCGGGGCAGCGGGATTCATCTCTACTAGTTGGACAACTTTTTCACTGGCCGCTCTCATGTTTCTCCGCTTCCGGTGTCAGGCTAGTAATTTTGCAACACTTTATCTGTCTGAAAAATGGCCGTTTTGCGAACGACATTGAGAAATTTTGGCCATTTTTCAAAAACGTAAACTGTTACGTAATTTTCTGCTTTACAAAGCCTTGAGCCACGAATATTCGACGGCTTTGTTTTCTGCAAAATTCGTTCCACACACGCACGGAAACTGGTGCCTCTCGCTTCGTCCTTGCAATTTTGTGAATATGATACTAAGAAACCATAAGACTTGGCTTGGACAGGCTGACATTACTAGAGGTGCCAGTTAGTGCGCTGGCCGTGATGCAAGCAGACTGACAGCGGGGGTTAGATGGCAAAAAAGAAACGGATTAGCAGAAAAAAACTCTTGAAAGGGCCGGACGAGTTTGTCACGTTTTGGGCCAGGGCGATCCAGTTGGCAACTGATCATCAAAGGCAGATTTCCTATGCCTTGGGCGGATTGCTGGTTGTCGTGCTTGTGTTTGCGGCATTTCGGTATTTTTCAGGTCTCTCGGAACACAGGGCCTATGCCGTGTTTGAGCAGGGCCTTGTTCACTACCTGGGTCGTGCCTCAGGAAAAGACCCATCTCATGCCAAGGAAAAATTTGCCGAGGTCCTCAATAAGTACTCATCCACCAGTGCGGCACAGCTGAGCCTGCCCTTATACGCAGATATCAGCTACGAGGAAGGATCCTACGACAAGGCTATTGAACTCTACGGAAAGGCACTGGACAGCTTTTCAGAGGAAGATGACCTCGGCACGCTTGTCTTGAACAGCCTGGGATATGCTTACGAAGGCAAGAAAGATTACAATATGGCTGCACAGTGTTTTCAGAAGATAGTAGAATCCGAAGGTGAGCTTTTCAAAGCAGATGCCTATTTCAACCTTGGACGCATGTATGAAGCCGTAAGCAACCCCGAGAAAGCCCGCGAAGCCTATGACAAGCTCGTAAATGACTACCCTGAGTCGGCAAACGTCAGAATGGCCAAAGAAAAGATCTCGAGCCTTGACCGGCTGTTGACCAAATCGCATTAATTCCTGACACTGCCCTGCTGTTGGTTTCGAGCGGCCACGGGCCCCTGAAACGCTCTCATCTGAAGGCAATCGGGCCGACTCAAGACATACGATTTTCCTTGACATGAAGAACAAAATCTACTATTTGCAGGTCCAACGACCATGAACCGGCACCATTATTTCGCGGATTTTATCGGGGCCTTGTATGGTGGCTTTCCTGGCGTATGCTGGAAGCCTGTCCATGGGTCTTCGTAGGTCTGTTGCCGGTTGACGGATACGAACGAACCATGGGTGGGCGTAAAAGCACTCCATGGTTTTCTTGTTTCTGTAACAGACATCAAAAGGCCATGGGGCAAGGCTCCGTGGCCTTTTTTATTCTTTAACACATATGGGTTTTGGATGGGGCCTGCTGTGAGTTGTGGAAGGAGGTACGACAGGGCATGATTTACGATGAAGAGATTGAAACCATGCCACGGGAAGCACTTGAGGCTATTCAATTGAAAAGACTCAAGGCCCTGGTAGAAAGGGTCTATGCCACGGTTCCGTTCTACAAAAAGGCCCTTGACGAAAAGGGCGTCAAGCCGGGCGATGTTCGTCATCTTCAGGACCTTCACAAACTCCCTTTTACCATGAAGCAGGATCTGCGAGACAGCTATCCTTTTGGCATGTTTGCCACGCCCATGGAAAATGTAGTGCGCATCCACGCATCATCCGGGACAACCGGCAAGCCAACAGTGGTTGGTTATACGCGGCGAGACATCAAAACATGGGCAGTTCTCATGGCTCGAACCCTGGCCGCAGCAGGCACGCATAAGGGGGATATCGTTCACAATGCCTATGGCTATGGCCTCTTTACCGGTGGCCTCGGGTTTCATTACGGCGCAGAACAGCTGGGGGCCTCTGTGATCCCGGTCTCTGGCGGTAACACCAAGCGACAGATCTTGCTCATGAAGGACTTTGGCCCCACGGTCCTGACCTGCACGCCTTCGTATTCCCTGCGTCTCGCCGAAGTTGCAGCCAATGAAGGGGTGGACTTCAGGGCCTTGAAGTTCAGAGTAGGTGTGTGTGGTGCTGAGCCCTGGACCGAGAACATGCGAAACGAGATCGAAGATCGGCTTGGTCTGGATGCCGTTGACATCTACGGCCTGAGCGAGATCATGGGGCCGGGTGTTTCAGTGGAATGCATAGAAGCCAAAAACGGGCTCCATGTCTTTGAAGATCATTTCATTCCGGAAATCATTGACCCGGAAACGGGTGAACCCCTGGGCTATGGCAAAACCGGAGAGTTAGTCTTTACTACCCTTACCAAAGAAGCCTTTCCGTTGATTCGATACCGGACCCGGGATCTTTCCATACTGTATCACGAGCCGTGCAAGTGCGGCAGGCCCTTGGTCCGCATGGGACGGATCGCGGGCCGCTCTGATGATATGCTCATCATCCGCGGCGTGAACGTCTTTCCGTCTCAGATCGAAACCGTCCTGATGGCCAGGGATGATGTGGCTCCGTACTACTTGTTGATCGTTGATCGCCAAGGGCACATGGACACCCTGGAGGTACAGGTGGAAATTGACGAAAAGGTCTTCTCTGGTGCAGTGAAGGATTTTCAGAGCGCCGAACGAGACATTGAAAAGGACGTAAAGGATCTCCTGGGGGTATCGTGCAAGGTTCGGCTGGTTGAACCAAACACGATCCAACGCAGTGAGGGCAAGGCCCAACGGGTCATAGACAAACGCAAGCTGTAGGAGACCGTCATGCGAGTCGAACAAATATCCGTGTTTCTGGAAAACAAGGCTGGCAGGCTGGCACAGATAACTAGGGTTCTGTCAGAGGCCGGCGTGAGCATTCGGGCCCTCTCCTTGGCCGACACATCTGATTTCGGGATTTTGCGCCTTATTACAGACGACAATGACAAGACCAAGGCAGCCCTCAAAGAGCAAGGATTTACGGTTGCCAGGACGGACGTGGTTGCCGCGGAAGTGGAAGACAGGCCCGGAGGGTTGAACCGAATCCTGGAGATCTTGAACAAGCATAACATCAACGTTGAATACATGTACGCCTTTATACAACACAACGGAGACTATGCCGTCATTGTCTTTCGTTTTGATGACATTGACGGAGCAATAAGGCTCCTTGAGGAAAACAATATAAGGGTATTGGCGGGGGAAACAGTATATTCATTGTAGGTGAACCGCGCGAACCACGCGCAAAATCTTATGAAAAGGAGGACAAAAGTTATGAGCACAAAGCGCAGTGTTGGCAGAGGAGCTGTTTGTTTATTGGCAACGATGTTGCTGACAACCTTCATTCTGATACCTGTAATGGAGGTGTACGCTGCCGAGTCGTACAAGGTTGGAGCCGTGTTTTCGGTTACAGGGCGCACATCATTTCTGGGTGACCCTGAGAAAAAGACGGCTCTGATGGTTGCTGAGGAGATTAATGCAGCAGGCGGCATTAACGGCAAAAAATTGGAGCTTATTGTATATGACAGTAAAGGGGATGCAACCAAGGCGAACCTGGCCGTCAAAAAACTGATTACCCAGGATAAAGTCAGTATAGTGATCGGTCCTTCGCTGAGTGGAACATCCATGGCGGTTGTGCCGTTAGCAGCAAAATACGAGACGCCGCTAATTTCCTGCGCCGCCAGTTATAAAATTACTTGGGATAAAGAGAAGGACACAGCGCGCAAATGGGTCTTTAAAACACCCCAGACGGATACCATGGCGGTCGAGGCCATTTATGCCACTTTAAAGAAAAAAGGCATTAGTAAGATTGCCATTATGAGCGTTACCTCGGGCTTTGGCGCCAGCGGCCGAGGTGAATTGATCCGCCTTGCCCCTAAGTACGGCATGACCATCGTGGCCGATGAAAAATACGGCCCAAAAGACTCGGACATGACAGCACAGCTTACGAAGATAAAAGGAAAGGCTCCGCATGCCATCGTTAACTGGTCGGTGGGCCCAACCCAGGTGGTGGTGCTGCGAAACTGGAGAGACCTTGGCATGGCAAACATCACCTTCTATCAGAGCCACGGTTTTGGCAGTCGCAAGAATATCGAGCTGGCAGCAGGGGCTGCCGAAGGTGTTTACACACCGTTAGGAGCTGTTAATATTGCCGAACTGTTGACGCCTTATGATTCCCAGTATAACGTGACGATGAAATACATGAAAGCTTACAAGGCCAAGTATAATGAGCCCTTGTCCTCCTTTGGCGGACATGCCTGGGATGCTCTGCATATGGCAGTACAAGCCCTTGCGGCTGTCGGCGATGACAAGGCAAAGATACGGGACTATCTTGAAAATAATATCAAGGGTTTTGTGGGCCAGCATGGAGTCTTTTTCTTCTCACCTGACGACCATATCGGTTTGACCAAAGATGCCTTTAACATGGTAATTGTTAAAGATGGAGACTGGGCGTTGGCCGACTAACAGAATGATTCCGAGGTAATATTGCAGGTACATTAACGGCCTCCCCACCCTGCCCTCCCCCTTGAAGGGGGAGGGGTTGAGTGGGGGTGGTTTTCGCCTTCAGAACCATATTTAGGAATCGTCTTACCAGTGCATTGTTCCGCGTGCCCGAGGCCGGTGTGTCCTGCCAGCATACACCCGCCGGAACTCGGGCACGTCTTTGTTTGCCTAGCGGTCAACTGACAGTTGAACGCTAGGTTTCCTAAACAGTCATGGAAGAAATCACCCTTGCCGGTCAACTCCTTCAGTACACCATCACTGGAATCACCATCGGCAGCATCTATGCCATGGTGGCCATCGGGTTCAACATTATCTACAACGTGACCGAGGCCGTTAATTTTGCCCAAGGCGAGTTTGTAATGCTCGGCGGCCTGGTCATGGTCTTTTTCCGGGTTGCCCTGAACATACCTGTAGTCCTTTCACTACCTTTGACGCTCATCGTTGTCACTTGTGTGGGGGCCCTCTTAGACCGATTCGCCATAAGGCCTCTTCGTGAACCCTCGGTCCTTACCATGATTATTGCCACTATTGGAGCCTCATTCTTTATCAGGGGAGCGGCCATGTTCATCTGGGGCAAGAACCCGTATGATTTTCCTGCCTTTTCAGGCCGAAATCCTATTTCGTTTCTTGGGGCGGTAGTTCAACCCCAGGGCCTGTGGGTGGTGGGTTTTCTTGTGGTCGTGGTGATCGCACTCACCGTCTTTTTTGACCGGACCATCATGGGAAAGGCCCTCAGGGCCTGCGCGGTAAATCCGGAAGCTTCAAGCCTTGTGGGCATAAATGTCAAGTATATGGTCCTTGTGTCCTTTGCCTTGAGCGCGGCCATTGGGGCCCTGGGAGGCATAGTGATAACGCCTATTTCCCTTATGGAATACGATCGTGGGGCCATGCTGGCGGTCAAGGGATTTGCAGCCTCTGTTCTGGGTGGCATGGGCAGTTTTCCGGGTGCTGTAGCTGGTGGTCTTATGATCGGCCTGATAGAATCCCTCGGCACAGGCCTCATCTCTTCCGGATACAAGGATGCCTTTGCCCTGTTGGTGCTGCTACTGGTCCTGTTTGTGAGGCCCAGCGGGTTGCTGGGAAACGTTGAGGTTAGTAAGATTAGAAAATTTTAGCGGCACGCTTTGATGAAATCGTAAAAAGTCTGAATTGGACGGCAAAGCAAAAAGCTCCAAGTTCCCCGCTTTCGGCGGGATCTTCGCTTCGTTGCGACAAGGCGTGGGCCACAAAATTCAGATTGATAACGCCGAAGGCGTTCACATTAACTTTAGGCATTTTAGGCACTTTAGCTCACTTTAGGCACTTTTTTCTACTAATGACGAAGGATGCATCGCAACACAGTCCCGACACGTCGGGATTTGCGAAGCCGTCTTTTGGCAACCAAAATGACTAAAAATTTTGAACCACCAAAGGATAGAACTGCTGTCCACCTTGCAGGGTTTGGCCTGTGTTTGCTCTTGTTTCCTTTGTTTACCCAGAAGACAGGCTTTCTTGGACATTACGTAGACTTGATGGTCTTTGTGGGGATCTATAGTATCATTACCATTGTTCTGTGCCTTCTGATGGGCTATGCGGGCCAGATCTCCCTTGGCCATGCCTCGTTTTTCGGCATTGGCGCCTACATCTCTGGCGTAATAACCGTCAAATATGGCATCAACCCGTGGTTGTGTCTTGTCCTCGGAATGGCAGTTTCATCGGCTGTTGCCTTCCTCATAGGAACTCCCTCTCTAAAGCTCAGGGGGCACTACCTGGCCATGGCTACACTGGCCTTTTGCATTATCATCACGATTGTTTTCAACGAGAACATTGAGGTCACAGGCGGGCCCGACGGGCTGGCCTTTATCCCTGGCATTGCCATCATGGGGTATGCCTTTGATTCGGCCACAAAATACTACTACCTTGTTTGGAGTGTTGTTCTTGTTGTGCTGCTCCTTTGTTTGAACATTATCCAATCCAGGGTAGGCCGGGGCCTCAGGTCAATACATAGCAGTGAGTTGGCCGCCGGCACCATGGGCGTAAATGTCTCAAGATACAAGATTTGTGTTTTCGTGTTTTCGGCCGCAATAACTTCCGTTGCGGGCAGTCTGTATGCCCACTATTTGAATTTTATCAACCCTGCCAGCTTTGATCTGTTTGTTTCCATCAAGCTTCTCATCATGATTATTTTGGGCGGGATGCACAGCCTTTGGGGAGCAGTTATCGGTGCCGCACTGGTCACGTTTTTGAGTTATGAATGGCTCCACTATTTTGAAGAGGCCGAAGTCATGGTCTACGGGGCCATTGTATTGACAATTGTTATCTTTCTTCCCAACGGGTTGGTGAGCATCCCCCAAAAGATACGAAGCATTTTGGCAAAATAGGGAGACCTTTGAAAAATGTTCAATCTTGTTCAAGCTCAAGGAAGGCGAAAATTTTAACCACAGGAATACATTGAGTATTTCGAGGATTAAGATTTGAGTCTGACGCCGAAACGGGGCAAAAGAGGACGTTTTGCAGAGGTCTCATAGGGATTCTTTACAGCGTTGGCCAGTATGGCTTTTGAACCTGGACAACCTCTTGCACAATGGCGGGAACGGGGCCATCTTCTAAAGATTTCACGTCGGCCCCGGTCAATACGGAATCCTCAACGAGTTCGTTCAGCACTGCCTTGATCGAATCGCGCAAACCTGCCAGGTGATAGCCCCCCTCCAAGGTAATGGCAAGTTTTTCAGAACAACATGTCTTGGCAAGGTCCATCATAATGCGCGTGAGGGCAGCATAGCCCTTTGGTGTCACCTTCATTCCCCCAAGGGGATCGTCCACGTAAGTGTCAAAGCCGGCAGATACAAGTATGATCTCCGGCTTGAAAGCACTCGCAATCGGGCAAAGAATCTGTTTGAATATTTGAAAGAACTCTCCATCACCGTGGCCTGGCCGCAGGGGAACATTGACTGTGAATCCTTTTCCCTCTCCACTGCCCACTTCAGTCAAATTACCGCTTCCCGGATAGTAGGGAAACTGATGGGTAGAAAAGTACAGGACAGCAGGATTTTTGTAAAAGCTGTTCTGGGTGGCGTTTCCGTGATGCAGGTCCCAGTCCACGACGAGAACCCTTTTTGCTGAACAGGTCTTCATCGCATACCTGGCGCCGAGGGCCGCGTTGTTGAACAGACAAAACCCCATAGCCCGGTCTGCTTCTGCATGATGTCCCGGAGGCCTCACCAGGGCAAAACCGTTCCGAACTGTGCCATCACAGATCTTGTCAATCAGCGAGAACAGACCACCAGCCGCGAGCACTGCCGCCTGATACGACAGGGGTGTCGTCTGGGTGTCGGGGTCAAGGGACGAATGAGGTTTGCCATCCGTGGCAGCAACCCTTCGCACATGAGATTCGGTGTGGACCCAGCAAAGCTCCTCTTCGGTAGCAGGACGAGGTGAAATGGTAACAAATCTGCCCGCCATGTCAGCCTCGCCCAGCATATCATAGACTACTTCCAGTCGCTTGGGGCTTTCAACATGGGGATAGCCAGCCAGGTGCTCTTTGTATAAGTCGTGACAAACCACGCCTGTACTAGATGGCATAGGACCTCCGGAAACGTTCACAGAACCTTCAAATACCCCTGTGCCGCAGACTTGTCAACCGCCTGTTGTCGGCTTTTCCCCTTGACAACAGTAGGCCGGGACACTACAGGCAGGATACCTGCAGAGCCACAGAACACCCGAGACCTCTGCAAAACCTTCAATTTTGTTCAAGTTTAAGGAAGGCGAAGATGTTAACCGCAGGAATACTCTGAGTCTTTTGAGGATTAAGATATGAGCCTGACGCAGAGATTGGGCAAAAGGGGCGGTTTTGCAAAGGTCTCAACTTGGGGGTTGATCCGCCTATGAGCACCAAGGAGCACAAGGCCCATATCCCGAAATCACTCGATCTTGCTATCCTGACGGTGTCTACTACTCGGAGCCTTTCTGATGACAAGAGCGGACACTGGATAAGAAAACGCGCCGGGAAAAAGGGGCACAAAGTAGTGTTTCATGAGGTAGTTGAGGACGATCGAGATGCCATTGCCGGTACCATCAGGGCGGTGGTTGAGGAGCACCGACCTCACGCTATCCTGATAACCGGGGGAACAGGGATCGGGCCGGCTGACGTGACCATTGAGGCTGTGCGGCCAATATTCACAAAAGAACTCACAGCCTTCGGCCCCCTGTTTGCCCAGCTAAGCTATGAGGAGATCGACTCGGCTGCACTGCTATCTCGAGCCACGGCAGGCCTGATTGGTCAAGTCCTGGTATTTTGTATGCCGGGAAGCCTCAATGCATGTAAACTGGCCTGCAAAGAACTCATCTTCCCCGAACTGGGCCATCTGGCAAGGCATGTAAAAGAGGGTTAGCAGAGTGCGGCAAGAAAGAGGATGGAGGATCTTTTAGAAATATAGTGACTTGCGCTTTCGTTGCTGGTTTCCTACGACCAGGCCGCTGATCAAGCCACAAAACAGGATCACAGCACCTGTAACAAACCATTTATTCATTTCCGAAGACTTCAAGGTCTCGTTTTTGGTGGCCAGCTCTTCAAGAGTCCTCTGTCTTGCATCATAGTCTTCTCTGAGTCTTTCCGTATGCCCGTTCCCATGAATGGCCTCTTTTTTCATGTGAGCTATTTCTTGCTTGAACCGAAGGTTCTCGTTTTTCAGAGACTCGGCCTGATCCTTCCATGGCCGGCGCATAACCAGATAGCGACTGAGGACCCATCCCTCCAAGACGCCGTCCTCCTCCTGGACCCGAACACAATTCCAGCCGTCTTGAGATTCCAGAACTTCTACCGGCAAGCCTGAGGAAACAAATCTGAGGATTTTGTTCTTGATGCTGGGTCCTCTGCGAAGGCTGATTCTAAACGAATCCGTCACATAGGCCTTCCCGGCCCAACTGGTCTGAGCCGGCACCAACAAGCCCAAAGCCATATAGATGGTCAGCCAATGACCCTTGGCTGCGATCCTCAACATACCGCCATCCTTGCCCGGGGTTTTGTTGCTTGGCCTTCCACAATCCTCAGGCCCACCAGGTAGTGACCCTGAAAACGTCCTTGGTCGTTCTTGGTGACATGTACGACCAGTGTCTCCAAATACTGCGGTGGATGCGCAGACGCTGCTACATAGTATTTCACATTGAACGTCTCCCCCACCTTCAACCAAGGCAAAATCCTTGAATTCTCCTTGACCAAAACGCACATGGACGTTGAAGCCTTATTCCAAAGCTTGAACTGATAGATAAGATCAAATCCCTTGATCGAAAACTCTGCGCTGTAGTATCGATCCGCCGGTTTTTCACGCAATAGCCGCTCGCTCACGCGCACCTCCTAAACATACGTTTCGCCACTCAGACAATTGGCTTGTGCCCAGTTTCTGCATTTCCTGTCAAACAATTCCGCTTGTTTTCCCAGCAAGATTGATGCCAGAGTCAAATGTGACCGCACCGCAAGACCGATCTCCGGAAACAGTTTGTGGTACCAATGGCGTTCTGCTGGGGAAGGTGGGTGGGCGTCAAAGCCATTGGGACTGACAGGCTTTCTGTCAGGTTTTTGACAGTCAAAAGCCCTGAGGCCGGTAGGATGCCTTGAACTGATTCTGAGACGTGATGAACGGAAACACCTTGGACCTCTCAAGATCCGCAATGGTTCTTTTTCGGCCTGAGCACCTCGTTCTTGAGTGACCGGCTGCGGTTCCGGTCTGGACTTTTGGGCGGGACAGTGGCAATGACGACCAGGGCGAGGTCACTATGATCGATCACAGCAAGCCACAGCCGAAGTACAGAATTGAACGAGAAGAGAGAGACAAAATCCATAATCCCAGATAATACCGGAAGTTGTAGGATTTTGTGGAATGAAGATAAGGGCTGAAAGCCTGGGTTACTTTTTTACGTTCTCGGACTCTCAAACACCCAAAACTCCCATTTTCTGGAGGTTTGTTGGGTTACTTTTCAAAATGACCCCCTAAAACTGTATACATAACAACAGGTTAGAATATTGAACGGGCTCAATTAAGCAACCTGTGGGGGGAGAACAACCAATAATGCAATGGCCGTCCCCAAAAACCAAGACCGAGAAGCTGTTGGCTTGGTTGAAGGATTACGTTAGTCAGCGATAGAAAAGGCCCCCCGTGCTCAGCGTCCTTGCTATGGAAGGGATTCTGGCAGGGGGATGTGGTCTTTGTTTTATTACAGGTTACGGGTTTCCAGAGGCCGGTTCCCGAGTGAGGAGCGGGCGGTGAGGGAGATAAGGCTAGTGTTGTCGCTGTTTCAGGCGGGTCTCATGCAATTCTTCCGAATCTTTGACGCCAACTTCTCTAGGAATCCAGCAAAATCGAGCTTAAACTCAGATGTTTCGTACGGCGATTCTATGAAATCCTCAAGAACCTCCCTCAAGCCCACAAGTTGCTGGTCATCACTTCTGACAAGTGTGGCACCACTGGTTTCAGGAAAACCAGCCGCTGTTATTGAGATCGACAACCCATTCTTGAAGTCAGGACCATTAGCGACCAAGCTAATATCCAAGGATGTGTCATATCCTAGGTTTGAACTTGTTCTTGGCACCAACAGTCTCCTTCTATTTCTCACACACCAGATTGATTGCTTTCAGAAGGTCTTCTTTTGTGACAACCATTTCACACAGTTTTCTGGGTTCTTCGTTTGAGTCAAGTGTCATTACTGACAGTGGAATAAACTCTCCCCCACGGAATTGTCCAGCAGACTTCTCTGGGAACTGCAACCACCTGCCAGAAATTTGGCATTCTACAAGGCGGCTGCCGAGTTTCTTTCTTAGCATCTTATAGGAGCTTGGGAACCTGACAACCTTAGCAGACATTTTCACACTCCTCGCTTTTCATCGTCATGTCTTGTAGCGTCATCCTCAATCGGTAGAATTGACGCCAGATCATCCTCAACATCGAGTCCATGTTGAGCGGCAATCTTGGCGACGTGGATGCCGAACACCCCACGCAGTTCTCCAAGTGCGCTAAAGAGATCCGGGGCATGTCGGAAACTTCTGTACCCCGGGCCACAAGAAGGGGCTGAGTCAAGGAACTTGCGACATGCTGCTCTCATCGCCCTGAAGGTCTTCGCTAGATCGGTGTCGGCATTTAGCCTTCCGAGTTCTTCCGTTAAGAAATGCCTGATCTCAATGACAGAGTGAACACAGAAACTAGGGTCTTCCAACTGAAAAGGGTTGTAAAGAACTCGACGGTCTTCCAAGAAACTAATGGCGCGCTTCGCAACAGCCACAGCGGTCTCAGGCGGCTTCCAGGAAGCCCCAAAGATCGGTGTGCTTATTCCCGTAAGCCTATTTATGATCTCCTTGAATTTCATTGCACGCCACGAAGTCTAATTATGCAACGAATTCCACACCAACAGCCAAACTACAATCGGAGGCTACCAGGGGGTCAGGATTTTGTCAAGGAGTGTGGGGGGTTAGAGGAAGGTGGGGAAAGATTTCTTATGCACATCACAGCATTTCAGGGCTAGTCGTTTTCACTGATGAATGGCAGGAAATCTTGGTTTTTCGGGCAGATGCATAATGGGCAACAGGATACAAGATACAAGATACAAGATACAGGGGTTGTCATGAAAAGAAAGAGGGCAGGGCCATTTCTGACCTTTGCCCTTAATCCTTCCTGGAAGCTAAAACCTGTTCTTCTACCATCCTGCACAGTTAGACGCGGTGTCGATGAAGCAACACTTCGGGTTCCACCAATCGTCGCACTTGCACCCTTCATCAACCTCACCATCACAGTCGTCGTCATTGCCATTGTCGCATTTCTCACTGGAACCTGGGTTGACGCCTGAATCACTGTCATTGCAGTCGGTGCTGTCAAGCACATAGCCATCAGGCGGGGAGGAGGCCTCGATTGAATTGTTCGGATCACCATACTCATCGCCATCGTTGTCCCGGAAGTAGAGGACCATGAGACAACGAATTCCGTCATCGATCTCACCGTTGCAGTTGTCATCCTTGTCATTACAGAGTTCAGTGGCCCCTGGATGAATGCTTGAGTCGTTATCGTCACAGTCTCCCTGGTCTTCAGTGTAACCGTCCCCGTCGCCGTCATCGCCAGAAGAAATCCCTGCCTGAACGCCAGTAAAATGATACATCTCGAAGGCAATGTTCGGCTCGTCTGCCCCCGGATCGTTGTTAACTCTTGAGTTGGGAACTATGCAACCGTCTCCACCTGGTAGTATGCTACCGTCAGCGGTAAAGGCAGCCACCCAATCTGTGCCACTGAATATATAGACGGCTAGGTTGTTGACATCTGTCTGAGCCGGACAAGGAATAAAGATTTTCACCGGAGTTGTGAACACGGTCGGCGGTTGTAGATTCATGGGGACTCCAACCGCGTCCACGCCCTCCACGTCAAACTCGGGAATATCCCCTGTAGGACCGAGAGTCGGGTGAACGACCTCGCTGCTGCTGTACACAACCTTGGCGCCATACAAAGGATCAGTATCATCGACCACCTCAAAACCTGCGTCATAGTCTGAATCATCAACGGCAGGATCATCAGGGTCAAGCGACTCAACTATAGGCCCAGGGGGTGGATCATCAGGGGCGGTCTTGAACGAATAGGCCTCCTGGATCATTGCCAACCCCTTGGTGTCTTTAGCATCGACGCCAATAGAGATTTCGGTGTCATACCCGTAGGCGTTGCCCCGTGCGTCGTCTTCGGCCCTATGGTACACGACCCAAAGCTGAGTCACCGCGGTGTCGGGGTCGTCAGCGTTTAGTTTTAGGATTCTCACCCAAACACTCTGAGTGTCATCCAAGTTGATTTCATAAATGGTCTCACCGTCGTCCACGGTGAACTTGATGCTATCATCGTCAGTGATATTTATCCCGCTCGAATCCTCAAGAAGGACAGCAAAGGACGTATTCTCTGGTATGGGGGTTTCGTCGTCCCCTATCCCAGCACCATCGTGAGGAATGACTTCTTTCACCTCGGGTGGGGCAGGAAACGAGGTATTATCGCATGGATTAGTGTCATAACGGTACTCATCATAGTTGCTCCAGAAGTCCCCATCGGCGTCATGATTCCTACCTTTCTTTGCCCCTGCGTCACACGTATCGAGACATGCAAATTGCAGTTCCCAATCGTCTGGCAAGTTATCGTTATCGTCATCGGTATCGTCACAATCTGGCGTTCCATCATCCTCGCAGTCAGTATCAGCTACACCACAACCACACAGTCCAGGATCAATCTTTACAGGATCATTTGGGCAATAATCGTTATTGTCAGAGACATAACCAGAAGGTGCTGAGCAGGCTTGTATCGTATCGTTCGGATCACCAAACCCATCACCGTCAGCATCGCGATAAAAAGCATTCTGAGGCCAACCTTCATCAATCTGATCGTCACAGTCATCATTGATCCCATTACAGAGTTCTGTTGCGCCAGGGTTGATTAAAGCATTACCATCATCGCAGTCCGTGTTGTCATAGACATAACTAGTAGGCTGGGAGCAGTCTTGCGTTGAGTTGTTCGGATCTCCATAGCCATCACCGTCATCATCCAGGTAATAGGTATTCTCAAACAAACCCTCATCTACTTGCCCGTCACAGTCATCATCGACTCGGTTGCAGAGTTCCGTGGCACCAGGGTTGATTGACGCATTGTCGTCGTCACAGTCTGCACTGTTTGTCACATAACCTGATGGCTGTGAGCAAGTTTGAGTTGTGTTGTTCTCATCTCCATAGTTGTCTTCGTCAGCATCTCTGTAATAGGTGTTCTTCACGCCTTCATCGACTTGGGTGTCGCAGTCATTATCCTTGCCATCACATACCTCATTAGCTCCGGGATAGACCGTTTTGTCGTTATCGTTGCAATCTCCTTCACAAGCAGTATAACCGTCACCATCTTTGTTAAAACCTTCATCTATTTGCTCATCGCAGTCATCATCTGCTCCATTACACTGTTCTGTGGCACCCGGATTGATTAAGCTATTGCCGTCATCGCAATCCGCACTGTTAGTCACGTAGCCGTCAGGTGGGGAGACGGCCTCCGACGACTTATTTCGGTCGCCGTAACCATCAGCATCAACATCTCTATAATATGTATCCATTGGAATACCTAATGCTTCAGAATGAATTGTTACCCAGCCCCTATACTCTTGCTCCTGGTGGGTCGAAGCTATTAACATGCCTTTAGGATCAAGTACCACTGCTGGGTAGGCCAGTTTATTTAACCGGTAACGAAGATCTGGGATTACTATTATCGGTTCGATTCTTCCGGAAGTAAAACTAATATCGAAAGTAAGGTCAAAAGAATCGAAGGTCACGTAATCCTTACCAGCAACCTCTGCTTCGAAATCTATTGTTAAAACAACAAATTCAGTTGCAGGTTCCACTTGGTATGATACGGGCGTTTGAAGAAAATGGGTGGCCGTTTCAAAAGCGATTGTAACAAGTTTGTCCTGTATCCAGCCTTTCACCAATGCAGTCAATGATAGAGACGCCACGTCCGCAGGTAATGTAATTGTGGAAGCAATCTTAAACGGCAAGAAGTATTGCCACTGTTTCGCGTTCATTCCATCTATTTGTATATTGATGTTCGACAATTCAGCGTTGGGAGGAAGGATTAACATCAGTTGACTTCCATTTTTTCCGTAGAAACGGGAAATCTTTCCGGCCACAGCTTCTTTTACGGTTACTTTAAGAGTTTGAGTATTCTGCCCATCTGGCGTTAGCTTGTCGATCGTCACCATACATCCCTTAGCATCCTTTTGCCACAACCACGTTCTAATGCCTAGTTCGTGAACAAATTCTGCCGGCTCTTTTAGCGAATTGATGCTTTCAGGTGAGAATACACGGTTTTCCAGGACATCCGCCTCCTCAAAAGATTCAAGATGAAAAGAATTTCTGGTAGAATCATCATATCTTGGGTGTTCCATTAGATTGTTTGTTGAATCGAAACCGTCCCAGACAGCAGTCACAGCAACGTAATTTCCAGGTATGAGCCACCAAAGTATTTCGAAATCAAATTGCAACGTCTGCTCGCTGCCCGATGAAAGGACCGCCGTTTCTATGGGAGGTATATCGTACCACCCCTCAGGCCACTCATCAGCTCCAGGCTCGGCAAAACTCAAACCAACCCAGAATGATCGAGTAGAGCCACCTGTGTTTTTTACACGCACTGTGGCTTGAGCTTGGTTACCCCTCTGTAAAGTGCCCGTGGGGGGATTAAATTCTACGATTTCTGCAGAGTCTGGAGCATTCACCGTTACTGTGTATACACGGCAGGTCCAGCCCTGCTGGTCAGTGCCGCTTGAACCCCCGCTTGCTGAGGTGTCATTACGATAATCACAATCTCCCACAGGTCCATTTCTCATAGTGGTGCGCACCCGCACGTACAGAGTCCCTTCCTTCTGTGGGGTCACTGTGAAGCTCATCGAGTGGCTTTCGCCGTTCTGCCAGTCACTGTCCACCACCTCCAACATGTGATCTTGGGCGGTCATCGCCTGACAGTTGTTGTTGTAAATCGGGTAGTACCCCGGCGCTCGGTTATAGGTTCCGTCAGCCCAAGACGCATCCGGTCCATCCACAACAACATTGTCTGTTCCGTCACTGTAAACTACCGAGGCGTTAATCGCACCCTCTGGAGATGCACCGCCGTCGTTTTCGGCAGTCACCGTCACCGTAAACGGCTCACCCACCGTCACTGAAGACGGTATGACTGAAACGGATCTAAGGTCGGGGTCTGGTGGTAGGGGGGAATATGTGACCTCCAGTTTTGGCCTATAAGATGATGTGGCACTTTCCCTTGAAGCGAATGTGTGATTTTCTCCTATTGTTCCGTCTGTGGAAAGATGAAAGCCGTAGTTACTTCTAGAACCATTTGCCCACTCTTGTACATGAGAGGTTACGTCTACGGATACGTATCCGGTTTGGTTGCTCATGACATACGTTGACTTCGGCGTAGTATATCGATTAGTGGAGCCATTAGTATTCCAGGTGAGTGTACTCTCTTGCCATGATCGGGATGCGGACTGAACAGCGAGAGTGTGTGAGCCGCTACCCATAGTGCGATAAAGTCGAAGCGTAGCACTTTGTATGGTAGCCCCGGCTGGAATACCACTAAACCTGATTCGAGCATGAAGAACTCCAGTATTACTCAGTGTACCCACCATTAGCCCCGTACTCGACCCAAACTTGGTATCCGGCTGATTGTGTATGATAAAGGTGTCTGCAGCGGGGTAAAGGTCGATGGTGTCTGCCGTTGCAAGGATAGATAAGGATGGCAACAGGACCACAAAGCCTGTTAAGAGAAGTATCAGAAGCACCCAAGAGAACTTATATCGAGACATACAACCTCCTTCCTTTCCCCTTGTCAGCACAGTTCGCGGGGGTAGAATAAATCCGTGAGGTTCATCTGAGAATCTTGGGGACATCCTTGACTGATTAGGCATATCTGCCATGGGATGAGGGGCAGCCTCTTACAGTTACCAGATCCCCTGGGCGCCGACATGACGACAAGCCCGAAGTCTGGGATGTCCCCATTCCCAATATTCAAATCTTTCTTCATTTCTTAACTCTGAAAGGTGAGCGGCGCTGTGGAGCTGTGGAAATAGGAATTGAGCAAGATCCTATCCTCCAGTTAGAGTTTGGTACAACAAAAATCGTAGAAAGTCAAATGGGTTATAGCACTACCCCTACCTCCTACTAGGTTTACACTGGGTTGACACGGGTACTGGAGGTGATCAATGGATGCAAAATGCCGGAGAGTGGCCGTTATGCTTCCTGGAACTAAGTGCCAACTCATAGAAACAAATACCAAATTGGTGGATTCCGGTACTATGAGGGAAGGGAAAGGACATAGAGGTGCGGAACATTCTGGTGGGGTTCTGTAAACCAGATAACTGGTTCGTTCCGGGAGTCGCAGTGCGGTAGCAAAGATGGCGTTCTGTTATCGAAGCATAATGGTTCAAAAAACCGAGTACATCTTCCTTGCCAGTATATGTGATTCTTACCAACTGATTTTATTATAGATACGATACAATCTCCGCCGTCTCAACCAACGGATGTCCCGCCCAGATTCCTACCAAAAATCTGTGTTCGGAAAACTGTGAAGATTTCAAAACAACACCGAAACCCCAGTCTTTCGCCTAGCTCCTCCCGACTCTCTGAGACTGCGCTATTCCATCCAGGCTACGTCATGCCAAGGAAGGTTGGGGGTTTTGTGAAATAGTGGCATTCGACCAGCTTTCCCAGCTGGCAAAAAGGAGCGGGTCGTTAAGAAGCGTGCGCAAAGCACAGGTATCCAAATGTTACGAATCTCTCCGTTCTTCCGTCAGCCATTCGGCCTACTTTGTTTCACCCACCCAAGATTTGGATTCGGACTGTTCCCGAATCCTTTAGCATTTCCTGGATTTCCGTTGGAACGTAGATTTGACGATTTCCCGTAATGGGCACCCTGCCAATGTAGGCTTCTCCCGTTGTTAAATTCATTATTTGCACAGTCACGTTCTCCTTGTTTTCTGTGCTAATCCCCTCTTCAGCAGCGAGGTCCCTCTTGTCCTTTGGGATAACAATCTGTTCTTCATACCCGTCTTCAGCCACTTCCCATTCAATCAAGCGCATAATAAAACCTCCTAAAATAGAGAATAATATGATTCTGCCATTGTTTCCTCGTTATTTTGGCCGCAAAATTGCAGACATACAAATTTATTTTCTGGAGTGAGCCCATGTCAAAACAGCTACATGATATTAAGCCCCATTATGCACAAATGGTTATTGACGTCAACAAGATCGATCCTTCCCCTTATCAGCGTCGCAGATACTTTGATGAGGATAAACTAAGAGAACTTGCGGTGAGCATTCAACTAGAGGGCCTCATTGAACCGATTGTGGTACGTCCTATCCGGAAACGTTATGAACTCATTGCTGGAGAACGACGATTCCGGGCCATCCGGGACTACACGCAGATGAAGGCCATTCGGTCTCAAATTGTCATTGCAGATGACCTTCAGGCACGGCGGATCTCCGCTGCCGAAAAC
>SDBT01000263.1_pt1 | contig 78772 bp, 68 predicted proteins | sample 2277101 | NCBI WGS metagenome assembly SDBT01 (sample SAMN10404973, study PRJNA504765) | marine sediment metagenome | isolation source: marine sediment core GS10_PC15, 103 cmbsf | place: Arctic Ocean: Southern Knipovich Ridge | collected 2010
AGAGCTACCGTGGGGATTCCGATAAGAGCTGAAAAAATCGTTTTAATGAGCTTTCGACCTTGAAATTTATTTAGTGCAATTAAAGTTGCTAAAGGAATTCCGACAATAGATGCCATCAAAAGGGCTTGAAACGAAACTTGGAACGACCTCAGTGTTATTTCCAGTAACTCAGGGTCACCGCTAATAATAAGACGAAAAGCCTGCACAATACCATCCACTAATGGTTCAAGGGACAATTTATCACTTCTATATCTTAAAAAAACATGCTCTTTTTATAGAGCTTGGATTATTTTAAAAGTTTTTAGTTTTTTTTGTTTAGTCGTACAGATCTCCAACATTATATCTAAATTGTGTGGGACATTCCATTCCTTCAAAGTAAGCATAGTCATCAACCCATTGAATAAGATCTGGGTCTTGTCCGCTGGTTAACATAGGTATCCACGGATTGAATAAAGCTTCATTGTATTCCGAAACCCCAAAGTCTTGAAGTAGTTCTTGAACATTATCGCTAATAAGAAACTTGATGAAAGCCATGGAGGCATCAAACTTAATATTACTAATAGTTTGGGGATTACAAGCTATTGCAGCATAAACGTTTAATGTGTCCTTTCCTGCTTTAACATGTTTGACTAATCGAATGTTACCTTGTGCAAAATTTGAAAGATAGCTTCCCATATCGCACAAGGTATAAGCCTCCTTCTGATCAGTTAACTGTAAGGTTGAGGTCATTCCTGTACCTGCCTCGAAATACCATGGACTGGTTCGAATTTCTGAATAATTGAAACCTGCAGCAACCCATAATCGTTGTTCTTTGGAATGTGTTCCCGATTCATCTCCTCTTGAGACCCAGATTGCAATTCCATCCTCACCCGCTTCTTTAATTAACGTTAACGCTTCCGTAGGTGTCGTATCTTTTACTCCAGCAGGATCTTTATCTGGTCCTACGATGATGAAGAAATTGTAAGCGATGATCTTTCTGTTTACTCCATATCCATCCTCGAGGAAAGCTAATTCTTTCACTGAATCGTGGACAAGAATCATGTCGGCATCACCTCTTTGAGCCGTTGCAATAGCTTTTCCCGTTCCTTGAGCGATGAAAATAACATTATAACTGGGATGTGTCTCTTCGAATCGTTGTTTAAGAATGTCAAGAAGCCCAGTTTCATAGAGACTTGTCGTAGTTGAAACTATTACCTGATTAGCGAGGCGAGGCCAGACATAATAGGTTACAATTGAAAGGATTATTATTCCAAGTAAGATCACTATCTTCCTTTTAGTTGAAAAAATCATTTCTGTACACGCCTATTTACGACATGTTGCAGTAAACATATCATCTTCTTTTTAAGTTTATTCCCTATTTTCACAGGATAAAATTAATAATAGCTGTGTATAAACTGAAGAGTGGGTATAATGAGTGAACAATTTAGCGCTGAAATGATTGCACCCTGTGGAATGAATTGTGGAATATGCATTGCATATTTTGGCTATACAATGAATGGGAAAAAGAGGAAACATACCTGCATCACATGTCGGTTAAGGGAGAGACCTTGTGCATTTATCAAAAAAAAGTGTGATAAACTCAAAGATAGAGAAATCGAATATTGCTTTAAATGCACAGATTTTCCATGCGAAAACCTAAAAAATCTTGATAAACGCTACAGAACAAAATATGGAATGAGCACGATTAAGAATTTAAGGTATATTCAGACTAATGGTATAAAAGAATTCTTGAAAAACGAAAAAGAAAAATGGAAATGCTCTACATGTGGTGGAGTAATTTGTGTTCACAACAAAACGTGTTATAACTGTAAATAAACCCTATAATTTACATCTCTCCCATTTACCATCTTTTATTAATATATGTCCTTAAAAAAACATAAAAAATAGTCTAAAACAGCATATGTTTTCACATTATGATATCTATGGAAAGAGATGAGGATGATATTATTATGATTGATACTGATGTAATTGAAGGCCCCAAACTTGAAACCGAACGTTTGATTTTAAAAAGTATGTCGTTAGCTGACGTAGATTTTCTTTTATATCATTTTGGAGCTGAAGAAACAAATTGGTATACTGAATATGAACGTTTGAAAAATCGTGAAGAAGCAATAGACTTTTACTACAAATTTATTGAACCTGGAAAAAAAACCTATTTTAGATTAGTGATTACACTGAAAAAGAATGATACGCTTATTGGAACAATTGGTTTTTTCCTTTACAATAGAAGAGATTCTAGCGCAGAGATTGGATATGATCTATCAAGATTATACTGGAGAAAAGGGATTACAACCGAAGCAGTAAAATGTCTTGTAAACTATGGTTTTGAACAAATGAATTTATATAGAATTGAGGTTACTGCGGATCCAGAAAATATTGGTTCTATAAAGATTTTAAAAAATTTAGCATTTAAGAAAGAGGGGCAACTTAAAGAGAAGCATTACTATATGGAAAAATATCACGATGAATCGATTTATTCACTACTTCAAAGAGATTGGGAAAAAGTAAAGAGTATTTATCAAGTATAAACTTTCTAAATTTCCCTTTCAGACAAATTATAAAATTGATTTTATCGACTGATAAAAAAAATTAAACGTTCAACATAACCTTTTTATGTTCTTTACCTGCAAAAAGAAAAAAAGAGGGTTTGTGGGAGACCTTTCCAGTAATTCAGAGAAAATATGGTGTGTCTCTCTTGTTTTATCATTCGATGGTTTCTATAACTTCTATTTATCCCACTAATTAGCTAAAATATCTCCATAATAGGTATCTAGAACTGAAAAAAAAGATGTTTTTAGGTTATGCAAAGAAATGCATTGGTAACTCGGAGGAAATTTGACCAAGAGGTCAAAAATACCATTCACCTTTTTTATGAAAATTTTTGATTATCAGTGTGCATACTAGCTAACTCTAGCTATGAATTTAGAGTGGGGTTATAGGCGTGGTTTACAAATAAGCTCTTTGATCTTCATGTCGAAGAACGTATGGGTGTTGGTGGGCTTCAGAACAAGGGCTGTATCTGCTCCTCTACCTGAACCACCTATACCTATAGCATCTTCGTCTGTTCTTATTAGCCCAGCGTCAGAAGCCATACAGGTAATTTCACATGCAACTTTTACGCCTTGTCCAAAGATTCGGAGAACATGTGCGATGATTTCGTCTACTTGGATTGTATTAAATCGTCTGTTGACAGCTCTACCAAGTGTTCCAAAAGCATGGGTTGAAAAAAGAATTTTTCCTTTGTTCATTTCGATTATGCTACGGTTTTTAGATAGTAGTCTATGAGCATTAGGTTCTATATATCCAACTACTCCCGAAACAACGATTAAATTGTAATCTTTGAATATTTCTGAGGCTTTGGCACCAGTGAAACCTGTATAGGATGCTACAACTATGTTCTTAATATCTAATTTTGTAGCTCTTTCCTTTGCTAGTTTGAGGGTGAGGTCAGTGTTTTGACGCCCTGGTTGTTTAAAGTAGATGGTTTTAGATTCTATATTAGTCATGTTAATATCTCACAATAGTTTATGTTTTGAGATCTAGATTTATGTTTCGATAGGCTTTAATATATATTATTTTTTTACGGATGAAAAGCTCAGGGATGTTAGCTAGATAATTTTAGTGCTAATCACCAAATCTATAATCTGTTCTTTATATGATGTCCCATTATTTGCTTGAAAACATCAATAAGTTTTGTCAGAATTATTCTTTTTGAACTTAACCGCATTTTGAGTACGTCTCAAAAATGTATAAGATTTCTAAGAAAGCCATTTCAAGTTGGATTGAAACATACACAATTTACGTTTCTAGAGCGTTATGTATGAAATAATCTGGATTCTTTAACATTAAAACTATGATCTATGCAGTTTCTTATCATAGTTATGTCAATTCTTAATTCTTAATGGCGTAAAAGAAGTTATTACAAGAACATCACGTCAATTAACGTGCTTATGATGTAATATAAACAATAAGGGGGATTAACTGTCTTTTCTAGTACTTCTTTTTTTGTAATTTTTAAAAAAGATTACATTATAGTATTTCAAAAATATTAAGACGCGGGATGGACAATTTGGATAATGATCAAAACTAGACGATGTTTTCTTTATCGTATTCCAATCTACTTTTTCTTTTATTGAGCAATCGGTTTAACCATTCTTCTTTTTGTATTATTGCTTTTTGTAACTGGTTGATTTCATTAATTGATAGATTTATTTTTCGTATAAATAAATCGTTTTTGTCTTTTCTTAGTTCCATATCAAGTAAGAGAATAGTCGAATCAAGTTCTTTATCGGTACATTCTTGTATATATCTACTTGACAATATTACATCATGTATCTATTATAGACTAAATATTTAAACTCTTCTAAGACATTTAATTTACAAATTATCACCCAAGTATCTAAAAATAAAGTAAATTATTTCCATAATTAAATTCTATTATTGTAATTTGAACAATTTTTTATAAGACAGGGGCGTTATATTTTATTAGAATTAGATGGGATGTTGTTGATTAATTGGATGTAAATGAAGTTATTAAAGTTAGACGCAGTATAAGGAAATATAAGATAAAGCGAATTGAAGAAGCGAAAATTCTTAGAGTTGTTGAAGCAGGAAGACTTTCACCCTCGGCTTCTAATAAACAACCATGGCATTTTATAGTGATCACAGATTCTGAAAGTAGAAAAAAGATGAAAGAAATCTATGATAAGATTTGGTTCTATGACGCTCCGACGATAATAGTTGTATGTGTTGATCCCACTATCGCTGCAGTTAGAGATGGTGAAAACTTTTGGAAAGTAGATGGAGCTATTGCCATGCAGAGTATGATTCTTCAAGCAACTGAGGAAGGTCTAGGTACCTGTTGGATCGGTGCATTTCGCGAGGCAGTAGTCAGAAAAGTTCTAGAGATTCCACAACATATTCGCGTATTAGCTATGACGCCTTTAGGATATCCTGATGAAGTCAAAGAGAAAGTCACTAACAGAAAAAAGATTGAAGAGATACTCCACAAAAATAAGTGGTAAAGATTAAACCCTATACCCGTTAATATTATAAATCTGTGTTGAGAACCTTCTTTTTGATATCGAGAGATATATTCTGAAGATGTGATATTATTTTGCTGATCACCATTTTCTTTTTGCTTCTCGCTATTTTATTGATAATTAGATTCTTTAGTCCAACAATTTCTCTCTGGAGAAAAGCATACAACGACTATAATAACTCTAGGGGAACTAAACATTTGAGGTTATTACAAGGAATATTTACATCATTAAATAAGAATAAAGATGAAAATATTAATTCAATAATTGATTTTGAAGTTCAAATTAGTCGACTGAAGAAGAGAAGAATGGAGGCCCTTGAAGTCGCAGCTTCTAAATTTCTTATTAGAACAGAGTTAACAAAGGTTTCAGGTATTGGTGAAACTCTAAAAGAGCGGATAATTCAACAATCCTTCAAAAATACGCTTCACAGCCTAGAGAACGTAGCATATATATCCGGTATGGGTTCAGAGAAAGCATTAGCTGTCCGTCTCTGGGTCGAAGAAGCAATTAACCGTTTACCTGAAGTTATCAAAAGCGATTTCGCAGGAAAACATAACATAATTAGTCAATATGGTGTAGAGTTAAATGATACTACAAATCAAAGAGTAGCCATATTACAAAATCTTCAAAAAGTGGAAGAAGTAATATCTAAAATTGATAAAGAAATTATACAACTTTCACTTATCAGTACATCAACTTTTCGAAGAGCACTTAAAGGTGATATTAAAGCAGTAAATCAAGTCTCTCAATATATGAAGGGTACCTTTACAGAATGGGAGGACACACCAAAATGGTTAAAGAAAGCGAAGAAAATCGTAAACCAAACATAATAGAACGCTTAGTTCAGCTTCTTTTCGGTAGTAAGATAAAGGAAGCAGAGTTAAAATTTTTAGTTGACATAAATGAAAATAAACTCGTAATTGAAGTGTATCTTGTTACTTCAGAGGGAAATATTAAACTTGTTAACCCTCAGAATGTATGGAGCTACGGATCAGTGATTACTATTGGAAACAAACAATATACAATATCTCAAAGTAGCTTTGAGATACTTCAAGCCATTCGTATTCGAAACCCAAAAGTGTTAATTGATGGACGATTGATCCTGGATATACACCCGCCAATCCTTAAATATCTCAGGAAAAAGGAGAATGTAGAAGAAAAAGAAGCATCGAAACTTCTTAAAATCTATGATTCCCCGTCTTATGCTGCAGAAATAGACTTTAATCCTAATAGAGGACTCTTAGTCAAGACAGGTTATAAAGACCCTGAATCATCCACGTTTATACCTTATAAAGAACTGGAGCCAATTGTAGGCGGATATTCTAAGCGAGGAAACAGCTATTTCTATACATCAACTGAGAAAGACCCTGAAATCAAGAAATGGTCTGATGTTGAAGGTAAAAGAATTCCGTTGGATGATATTCCAGAATTTTTTAAGAGAGATCTTGTCATGCTACGATCCAAGTTTGATGCAGTCCTAACAGATCAAGCTGCATTGATAAAAGTTATCAATACTAAACCTTCATCTGTAGTGAAGGTATCTTCTGATGAGCCTGGATGGTTAGAATTCAAAATAGAATATAAAACAAGTAAGTGGTCTCTTTCCCACCACAAAATAGTCGACATAACTAAAACCCATAAACAAGTTAATGAAAATACTTGGGTGAAAATTGATAAACAGATGGTTAAAAACGTTCAAAAAGAATTGCATAAATTAGATTTTAATCAAACTGAAGGTGGATACCGAGCCAATACATATCGATTCATGTCACTTGAAGATTTCATCAACAAGATTGGTGGTAAGAGAGAATTATCAACAGAATATCTACACTTTCTAGAACAAGTCAAGGGTTTCAAATCAAAAACAACTTACAAATTACCTCAACACATAGAAAAAGACTTGTCTAACAGTGGGATCATATTGAGACCATACCAAAGAGCAGGGATCCATTGGCTCAACTGGCTTATAACCCATTATTTACACGGTATCTTAGCAGATGATATGGGTCTCGGAAAGACCCTTCAAACAATTACAGTTATGCGCCTCAAATATGAGGAGAGTGGAAGTATGTCTCATTCACTTGTGATCTCTCCAAAGTCAGTCATAAGACATTGGCATAGAGAGATAAAGCGAGTCTTTCCCCAAATAAGCGTTTATGAATATCAAGGAGCAAATAGGAACAAACAGCTCCTGTATTCACCAAGAATGAGAATATTTCTAACATCCTACGATATAGTAACAAGAGATATTGAAATATTAAAAGCCATACCGTTCCTTTTTGTGGTTCTCGACGAAGGAACAAAAATTAAAAATCCAGAAACAAAAAGGACAATTGCGGTTAAACAACTCAATGCAGCTCACAGATTCTCCTTAAGCGGTACACCTATTGAGAACAGACCCGTAGAACTCTGGTCCATCTTTGACTTTTTAATGAAAGGACACCTCGGAACCTATCGAAACTTTATCTCGAGATTCGAAAAACCAATTCTTGAAGGAGATATTTCTACGCCCGTGGAGTTAGCTAAACGCATTCGACCCTTCATTCTCAGAAGACTAAAAGAAGACGTAGCTAAAGATCTACCTGAAAAAATTCAGATGGATGAATGGTGCAACTTAACGAAAGAACAGAAAATCCTCTATAGTCAGATTCAAAATTTAGGCATCAAACCAATTAGAGTTGCTCTTCAAAAAGGAGAAACTGTTAACTACAAAATTTCAATCTTTCCGCTTATCACAAAACTGAAACAAGTATGTGACCATCCCGCCCTAATTACAGGTAAAACAGAACCATTACTCGGTAGATCTGAAAAATTTGATCTTGTCATCAAAAAAATAAATGAATTTAGAGCCAAAAAAGAAAATACAGTTCTTTTCAGCCATTTCTTAGGCACCCTTGACTTATTCGAAAAATACTTCAACAATACAAAAATAAAATTCATCAGAATAGACGGATCAACCCAGAAAAGACAAAGCTTAATCGATAGATTCAACAAGGGAAGAGCTTCAGTTGCTCTTTGCAGCATTTTAGCTTGTTGCCATGGAATAAATCTGACAAATGCCAATCACATTATCCACGTGGATCGGTGGTGGAACCCTGCAATTGAAGATCAAGCTACAGATCGTGTGCATCGAATCGGTCAAACAAAGACGGTGTATGTTCATAAGATACTTACAATTGGTACATTAGAAGAGAAAATAGCAACATTACTTGAAAGGAAGAAAAGTATCTCTAATAAAATCCTCAATGCAGCCACTATGGGCGAGATGAAGTGGACCAAAAAAGAACTACTTAAAATTTTAGAGCCACTTTAAAATTAAATGTACTACTCGATTCTCCGAATTATATGGTATCCAAACTGGGTCTTTACAATAGGCGAAACTTGTCGTTTCTGAAGAGCAAAAGCGGCAGTTTCAAATTCTTTTACCATTTTGCCTCTTCCAAAAGTTCCTAAGTCTCCACCACGTTTTTTTGATGGACAGAGAGAAACATCTTTGGCAATCTTTCCAAAAGTTTCTCCTTTCTTTAGACGTTCAAGAACTTTGTTTGCTTCACTCTGGGTCTTAACAAGGATATGAGCACAATGCACTTTATTTGACATAAGAGGTGATTACTTCCAGTTATTTATAACAATTATCATAAAAAATTAAAAATATCATGGGGAGTAAAGTGATAAAAGTTATTAAAATCTGTCATTTTGAAGAGAATATGCGCATTTTTTAATGATTAAATAAATAATCTAGATTATGAAGTTCTCAGATTAGCATATTTATAGATAACGAATCTATAGTTTAAATTCATAAAGCTAAAAATTAAACTAGAACCTTTCAACATCATGGATAATAAAAAGGGAACAAGAAAAAAACGATATGATAAAATTACGAGAGAAACTGAACAGATTTTACAAGAAGCTAAAGTTATAGCAAGATGGGAAGAGAACCCTTTTTACATTTCTTGAGAGTTATACTGAAGTATTCAACTTACCTCTGATTTATTTTTTAAAATTTTTTCAAAAAACTCTGATTAAATAAAACGCGAAGTATAATTCTAGTTATTTTAAACATAATTTACATCAGCATGTAAATCAGATTATTCCCGCGAGTTTTCCTATAAGAAAGATTATATGTATCTGTAAAGTTTACCAAGATTGGCTGAAAATGGGTTTATTAGAGCTTGAAAGACTAAAAAATTACTCCTATGAGATAGGTCCTATAAGACCACCCTCAGAAGGAGGTAGCCATTCTCTACTTATAAGAGCAACGCGTAATTGTCCTTGGAATCTCTGTAAATTTTGTTATGGAACCCCTTATCATCGAGAGCGATTTCAACTCAGAAGTGTAAATGAAATAAAAAGGGATATAGACTCAGCGAAGACAATTCGTGAATTATTAGAGATCTTGGCTAAAAAACTTGGCGGTATAGACCGAGTAGTTGAAGTGATTAGCCCTCATTATTTAGAAAATTATCAAAGTGTTATCAACGTGTTTAATTGGCTCCGTTTCAGCTCTAGAAGTGTATTTTTACAAGATGCTGATAGTTTAATAATGCCAATTAACAATCTTCTTCAAGTTCTAAGATATCTTAAACAGACCTTTCCAAATATTAAAAGGATAACATCGTACGCGCGATCTAAAACGCTGACTCAAAAAACTAAAACTTTAGCTAAATTAAAAGAATTGCAGAAGGCAGGTCTCTCAAGACTTCATGTAGGTTTAGAAACTGGTGATGATGAATTATTAAAATATATTAATAAAGGTGTAACAAGCGAAGAACATATTTTAGCAGGAAGAAAAATTAAGGAAGCGGGTTTGGAGCTTTCAGAATATTGGATGCCAAGTTTAGGTGGAAAAGCCTTATCCAAACAGCATGCTTTGAATACAGCTAGAGTCTTAAATGCGATAAATCCAGATTTTATAAGATCGAGACGTTTTCAACCACATATGGGAACTCCACTCTTTGATGATTGGAAGAAAGGGGTGTTTGATTTACTCACACCTCATGAAGTATTAAAAGAAATTAAGATAATGGTCATGAATTTAGACATTACAGGTAAAGTCTGTTTTGATCATGCAAATAATCCAGCGTTTAGATTTGGTTCCAGTTATACTTGGTTGTTTAAACAAGATTATAATGGATATCAATTTCCTGATGAAAAGTCTAATGTTCTAAATATTTTAGAAAAGGGATTAGAAATTGATGAATCGTTATACATATCCCGAAGATTTAGGTAATATGTAGCTTAGAATCTGAAAACGTAGCCATTTCAATCATTGAATAAAGAAATTTTAGATCATAGATGAGATAAAAATCGATTTTCACTGAACAAACTCTAGGTAATCATATCTTTTCATTTTTTATCCAATTTATTTATTGTCAATCCTAAGTTTAAGAAACTGTTCACTCGGTGAACATCTTGATCAAAAACGAAACCATGAGCATTCGCAACTTTGTAGGAATCTAGATAATAAACCGTCTTAATTCCAGCCCAAGCAATGGCGGTTACACACATTGGACATGGTTCCCCAGAGCTTATGATTACACAATCTTCAAAATTAAAAGCATTCTCACCAGCTTTTCTAATGACTTCTATCTCAGCATGGGCAGTAGGATCATTTTTTGCTATCACTTGATTAACAGCAATAACAGATCTTCCAGTAGTTTCTTCTAATATCTTTGCTGAGAAAGGATAACCTTTTTTATTTATTCGAGCTAATTTCCTTAAATCTTCCATTTTCTTTATACACTCTACATTTCATTATGAAAGGATTAGTCCTAAAAATGTTTTATGATTAAATCTTATCATTACAAATCCAAAATTTATTAGAAAATAATATTCAATATTTAAATACCAAATAGTATTTTTTATTTTATGAACCACAAATTGTATAAAGGGTTACTTAACAAAAGAATTGGAAAGATGAATAAATATAGAACATAAAAATGGAAGAATGGAGGAAGATAGATAATGGTATCAATTAAAAAACAGATTCTTCAACTACTGGACGATGGAACCGCTTTAACACTCTCTGAAATCGCTGACCTTTTAGAAAAGAAACCTAAGACAGTATTCAAAGCACTGCGTAGCCTATTCACTAAGGAGAAAATAACTAGTAATCCAAAAACTAAAAGATATTCAGTTATTTTGAAAAAGAAAAAATAAGAATAAGTTCAATCAACCCGTATCGAAACATGTTTTGAACTTTATCCTTATAATATAATGTGTGAAAAAAGAACAAGAAATCCACTTTTGAGCCTAAAAGACTTAAGGATAGCCTTCAACTTAAATAGAGACTTTCTTACCCTCTTTGGATTAACTAAATCCTTTTTGACTTTCGTTTAATTGCACGTCTAGTCGCATCTGCTACGTCTTCGGCGGTTAGATGATATGCTTTCTCCAATATTTCCCAACCACCAAGTCTATCCATTGTAGATTGACTGTAGAGGTCTCTAACGCCAACCATTTCCACAGGAACAGGATAGTTTTTAGCCAATACTCTTGTAACGGCTTCGCCTACGCCAGTCAGTATAGTATGATCTTCTGCAGTTACAATTGTTCCGGTTTCCTTTGCGGCTTTAATGATAATATTTTCATCTAGAGGTTTAATAGTGTTCATGTTGATGACGCGAACATTTATTCCTTCTTCAGCTAAAATGTCAGAGGCTTCTAAACTTCTCATTTGCTTTGTTAAAGATAGGGTTCATCCCATAATGGGTATCGGTTTTCTGTTGATCTATCAGATTTCATTAACTCCAATCGCAAACTTTGAATTAACACAGAGACTCAGTCTAGATAAACCTAAAGATGTCGATGAAATGACTGCTCAACTAGAGAGTGTTGGTTGCAGAATCTATGAAGGAGAAATATTTTCACGCAATATGCAACTACATTTTTCAAGGTGGGATTCATTTCTAGATTATTGTAGAGGAAGAATAGTTACTGTAAACATTAATTATTCTGAAGATTTATGTGTTTGTACCGAAGTATCTTGTGTTGTCGATGGTGCACATTTTAATTTTGAATTCAGATAGAGAACATAAAAAGGATGTGAAAACCCTCCACCTAAATATTTTTATTGATTTAACTGTATTTAAATGTGCAGTACAGATAGGGTTTAAATAAAATGTTTTGAGGAGTATTGAATTTTGAATCAAAAGTCAAGGTTTTTCTTTCCTAAGAATTAAGGGGAATGCATAGTATGAACTTTACCAACGAATTTATAGAAGAGATACAAAGGAAGAGGGAAAATCTACAGACTCTATTTAGAAGTCGTAAACCCAACGAACTTGAAACCGAGCTAAAAACTAAACTCTTAACTCATTGGCACGACCTCCCTAGAGCGAATGCATCAAATTTTAGAGAATTCTCTATAGACAGTTCTAGTGCTATAAGATCTTTGGCAAACGGAACCGATATATTTATCGTAAGAGCGTTAATGCTGGGTAGTGATGGCTACTGCAAGAAGAAGATGGAGTTTGATGCAATGCGAGGCATTACTGATCCAGAATTGGCCTCAAAACTTGAGAGAATTCTTAGAGATTTAATTGAGATCCAGATTGTTCTAGAGAATTGTCCTGAATCAGTTGGTGATCTTGTGCTCATCGATGGTAATCTCTATGGCAGATATACACACCTCCTGCAACAGATTAGGGGAAGGGAACACCTACCTTTGTTGCTCTTTGAAGCCATGCAGAAAATGTTCAAGGCGTGTAGTGAGAAAGGAATTATCGTCGTTGGCGTCTCCAAATTCTCAAAAACTAGGGCCTTAAGCAAGGCTTTCCTCGAAGAACTAGGGCACTCAAGGGAAGCTTTAGATATTCCTGATGTTGAAATGCTCTACAGATGGAAGCAGGGGGAGAAAGGATTCACAACCCCCTTGGTCCTAGGTGCGTATGCGTTCAGAGACGAGGCTCAAGCGATGCGAGATGAGCCAGAACGATACCTTCGGCGATATTTCAGAGATCTTCCCAAGGACCTTTGGGATTGGGGAGTCGAAGTGATAGAGAAGGTGCCGATGGCGCCTGCCATAGCTATGGTTCATATGATTCCGGAAACGGGAGAGCAACCTCTCCGCATAGACGTGCCCGTTAATTGTCTTGGGATGAACGACAAGATTCTTGATGTGTCACATTTCAAATTCGTGGATCCACATATTGTGGAGGATATACTTCAGCAATTGCTTGCAGACCGCGGTGGGAGAGACGTCTATAACGCCCTCCTCTACGTGGTGGATAAAGAGGTTAGGTTAAGCGCAAGTGTGGTGGACACGGTTTATAAATCTATTTTGGGGAGGGAGTTTAACATACCTATTGAATATGATCGGAGTACTAGGAGGTTCTATCAATGACTCTTAGAAGAGTTGGATATATTGTTGGAGAAGTAGACACGCGAACATTCACATTTGTGAGCGACCTTGAACAATTTCCGCCACGTCATGAATATCTAGTCATTCCTGAAGTTAAGGAACGAGCTGGAAATAGTTTCAAAACGGTCAATGTCATTGCCCAAGTTACCCGCATAGCCAACTACTCCGACATTATAGGTGAGAAACTGTCCCTGAACGAGCTACAGGTCATTATGACTAGATACGGAAGTGCACCTAAGGTCTTTGGAACAGCCAGCATCCTCGGGTACATAGATGGTAAAGAAGTAAAGTATCCAAGATCCGCTGCAGTACCTGGACAAGAAGTGTTCATTGCTCCAACAGAACTACTTGAACAATTGTTTACAAGAGATGTAGAATCCGGAATCAAAATTGGAGGACTAGTCACCAGGGAGGAAGTACAGGTTAGCATAGACCCAAACGGCTTTTTGAAACATGTAGCAGTCATTGCACAAACAGGAGCAGGTAAATCGTACTTAGTTGGCCTAATTTTAGAAAAACTTCTACCAATGGGTGCCACGATTATTGTGTTCGACCCAAACAGCGACTATGTCATGATGCGAAAAGACAGAAAAGGTAATCTAACTGATATTGCACAAGATGTGAAAATTTATCGTCCTCCAGGTGTCAAAGGTCGAAGATACTCGAATGATGAAATTGGAGGTGTAGTTGACTATACAATTGATTTTAGTTCCCTTACATCTGATGAGGTAGCTGATGTCGTAGGTATTTCCCCTAATTGGGCAGTCATCCGGGAAGCAATAAGCCATGCAATGAAGGAACTCAGTGGCATCTACTATCCTAAACAATTGGAAGAACAATTAAACCAATTATCATCGCATAATAACAAGCGATTGGCTGGGGGTGCTAAAAGAGCCTTAACATACATCAAGCGTCTCAAAGACTATAAAATGTGGGGGAGTAAGAATATTCCCTTGGATGAACTTATCAAACCGAAGCGGATGAGCATCATCGACTTGGCAGGTCTCCAAAGGAAAGTTTCAGAGTACATCGTAGACAAAACTCTTTCAGAGGCTTGGGCCTTAGCCGTGACTGGCGAACTTGAACATCCAATATTTATTGTCCTCGAAGAAGCACATAACTTTGCTCCTAGAGCTTCTCGGGGAAAGGCTAGCTATACCATTGACCGCATCGCCTCTGAAGGCAGAAAATTCAAAATCTTTCTACTTGTTGTTACACAGCGTCCAAATAAGATCAGCGAGAACGTTCTATCCCAATGTAACAGTCAGATCATTATGCGTCTTACCAATCCAACTGACATGGCAGCAGTTAGACAATCATCTGAACGCCTATCAGCAGACCTCTTTGAAGACTTGCCTGGTCTTAATAGAGGCGAAGCAGTAATTGTGGGGGAACTAACAAAGGTTCCGGCAATGATCAAGATATCGGGAAGGATCAGTGCAGAGGGAGGCAGCGATATAGATGTCGTGGAAGCTTTGAAGAAGGCGCTGAAAGTATACGAGCTAGAAAAACAGAGCCAGCTATCATCACTAAAAGAGTTTCGAGAGAGTGACACACATTCCAGGTGGTAAATGTGACAATTAAGATGGTTATAACTGGAGATAATCACCTTAACTATTATAGTCAGAAATTCGGCTCGAAACTTGCAGAGAGAAGATCTCAGATTGGAAGAGCATGGCGAGAAACAATTGACTATGCAATAGATAAAAAGGCAGATATTTATTTAAATGTGGGTGACCTCTTCGACCAGATCTCTCCTAGAAACCCTCCTAGAGCTCGAGTTATAGAAGCCTTTGCTGACCTCAAAGAGGCAAACGTCAAATCCTTTGTGATAGCAGGCACTCATGAATCTCCAGCTACAATGATTGAGGGTGCCTCGCCTCACTCACTACTCCAAGAAGCTAACTTAGCTAGAGTCTTTGAGGATACACGGAGTTTCGGTCAAGAAATCCTTAAAGTTGGTGACACCTCTGTCTCCATTGCAGGTATCTCAACAGATCGGCGTCTCCACTTAAACATGGACCCCTTAGAAAACATAACAATCCCCGCTGGAGCAGACTTCAACATTGCCCTGCTTCATTACTCAATCGAGAAGATAGCGCCACCGTACTGGGAAGAGGCAATGATTCGTATGAACTCACTTGAGAGAAACAAGCAGATCGATCTATTTGCAATGGGTCACATCCACCAACACATGACAAAAAAACTGGGTAATTCTCTGATAGTATACACTGGAGCAACCGAACACTTCAATTTCGGAGAAGCAAAAAATGAGACTGGCTTCTACTATGTCATCATTGAAGACAAAAAGATTAAAGAAGTTAACTACATCAAAACAAAGAGCCAACCAATGACTCAACTGAAGATTCATACAAGCACTCTTTCAGTTGAGAATCCAACAAAAACGATATCAGACGCCCTCGTCAAAGCTAGCGATCCAACTGGACTCCTCCAACTAGTCCTCGAAGGAGAGATACGTTTCGATAACTACCTTAAAATCGACTTCCCACACATCTTTGACGATGGAAAAAAACGAAATTTCTACTACGAATACCTAGATAATATTAAGCCCATAGCAGAAGGGATAGAATATAAACCATCGAAGGGACTACAACCCCGCAACGAACTAATATCCATAGCAAACCAAGCTATCGAGAAAGCGGACGCCGATAACAAAAAATTTTGGAAGAGAGCTTTGGAGCTAGCTATCTCTTACTATGACCAATACGGTGAGGTCTAACCATTAATGTTCAAACTCATATCCCTCAAATGCATTGGATTCAAACGCCTCAACATTCCCAAGCCAATTGAATTCCCCAATGGTCGATTACTCATCTACGGTAGAAACGAGAGTGGTAAGTCCACAATCATGGAAGCCATCCACTATGCTCTCTATGGTCAAGGACTACGCCCTCACAAGAGAGCATCCAAAGATGATCTCCTCAACTATAGCCTTCCAAAGGCAATTGTGGAACTCAAATTCACGATAGATGATAACCAGTATACTGTTAGTAGAGTCCTTAGGAGAAAAGGCACAACAATTCATGAACTCATAATAGAAACGCCGGATGGAAAAAAGAATCGAACAACTGGAGCTAGAAAGGTAAATAAACTCATACTGCAAGAACTCCACGGCATAGACAGTGAAGCTCTCCTCAACAGCTGCCTAATGGAACAAAAAGAATTAGGAAAGCTAGAGTCATCATCACGCATCGATAGAATACGCGCAATGACCTCTCTCCTCAACCTTGAAGCCTTCATAGAAGGACAACAAGCACTCAATAAGACAGAAAAAATACTTGAACGCACCAACCTCGAAACAGTTAATAGCTTAGAGAGAGCCAGGCAAGCCAAGAAACTTTACGATGAAGCTATACAGAAGCTTGAACAAGCCCAAGCATCAATCAAAACAATAGAGCAAACGCTGAATAAATTAACGAAAAGAATCAATGAACTTGACAAGATCCTCGTAACAATCGATGAGATCAAGAAGATTGACAACAATATCAAAGAACAAGAAGCCCTACTAGAAGGAAAACAAGGAGAGATCACTCGAATAATTGATAGTCTCAAAGATGCTATCAAGGCGGAGAAACTAGCAAAAGAGATCGAAAAAAAGCTTCCAGTATCCCGATTGAAACTTAACAAAGCAAAGCGAAAGGTCAATGCACTCGACAGCATCATCCAACTACAAAATCAGCTGGACAATGCCTATAAGGAAGCTGAAAGAGCAAAGGAACGCCTAAAAGATGCCTCTGATCAGGTAGAAGAGGCCAAAACTGCCAAGAAACGAATGAACAATCTGAACAATCAAATTCAAGAAATAGAACCTGTTAAGAAAGTCCAGACACTTCAACCCAGCATAGAGAAATTATCACAAAGCCTCAATGAAACAAAAACAGAGGCTGCTAGACTTGAGAAGAAAGAGTTAGAGCTAAAGTCTCAGCTAGACGCCCTCAAAGATGTGGATAACCATATCAACCAACTTGAACAACAAGAACAAACTCTTCAATCAAATAAGGCATCGTTCTCGCGAAAGAGAACAATGGGACTGGTTTCTACGGCTACTGGCCTAATAGTATCCATCGCCACCATCGTATTTCCCTACGCTGTAGCACTTGGATTACCATTAATCATCATCGGACTACTGTTTGCTTGGCGCAACTCACCAGCAACTGTTAACGCTCAACTCGACTCTATCAGAAATGAAAGAGAGGATGTACTGGGTGATAAGGCACGAATTGACGACTACACGAACCAATTAGAGGAGACCCAAAAAGATAAGAAAAAGCAAGAAGACACAGCCTCAAATAGTAGAGAAGAATTATGTCAAGTCCTGTCACAACTACCCTCAAAACCCAGAGAATATCGCAGTATCTTCAAGACCGATCAACCTCCAATAGATTTCTTAACCCCCTTCAGAAACGCCATTCAACAGGACCTCCAATCCTATACAAAACTCTCTACCAAGCGAGATGAAACGATAAAGACCGCCACCGAACTTAAAAAACGTCAACAAACACTTCAAGAACAAACAACGAACCAAAAGAAAGCACTCACAAATATCAAATCCTTTGAAGAATCCAAACGCGACATCGAAAAGAATGAACAGATATCCCTTAACCAGGAACAAGAACTTAGACTGGCTAAGGATAACCTCCAGAAGACAGTGCAAGAATTTACTGTCCAACTTAAGAATGCCCACGAAAGGTCATCTGAAAAAGAGAATCTAGAAAAAGATCATACAAAAATCCAAGAATTTATACAAACACTTCAAATAAACATTAAAAAAAGTACAAAAATAAAAACGCGACTTCAAGAAAAAATCAACATCGACCTAGCTGAAGAGGAGACGCTGCGAGATGAGAAGGACAACCTGCAAAACGAAACCGCAGGTCTCAAAACAAAGAAGCAAGAGCGGAAAGATGATATAGAAGAATCGAAGAAGACAATCGAAAATAACAAAGAGCTAAATGAGGAGTACCCAGGACTAGTCGAAAAGGACGACAAAGAGAAGTTCGAGATAAAATCGATGAACATGGCCATAAAACTGCTAGAAGCAACAAGAGATGGAATTGTAGCCGGAGTGAAAGGACATATCGAAAATAACATGATGCGTTTCATGCCCTCTCTAACAGCCAATAGATATAACATGGCACAAATCGACGAAAAGGATTACCGAATAGAAGTCTACGACAGAGAGGCCCGTAGATGGAGAGGAAAAGGCGTTTTCAGCGGCGCGACGCAGGACCAATTTAGTCTAGCACTACGCCTCGCCTTCGCTCTCAGCACCATCCCATCTAGCCGAGGAGCCCGACCAGGATTCATCTTCCTCGACGAACCCCTGAGCGGCTTCGATCAACAAAGAAAAGAGGGATTACTCAATCTTCTACGGGGGGAACTCGCCAAGAACTTTGAACAAATCATCATTATCAGTCATCTCGAAGAACTGAAAAACGAGTTCCCAGAACAAATACAACTTGAAGCAGGGAAAGTAGTTACAGAATAGAGATCTATAGACTAGCACATGCTATGAGAATATTATTTTGTTTACCCATGGCGTATTTAAATGGGTGTAGTACAGAGCTCGTGCGGTTAAATTATCGTTGATTGTCTTAGTCAATATAGTTAGACCCACTTCCATGCATACCAAACCGATTATTTAATTGAGCGAGGAATACGTGACATGATCGCAAGAAAGTTAGCTAAATGGCTTGCGACTAACAGTAATAAACTTTCGCTTATGCAAAGTAATGAACTACTTGAAACTCTTAGAGCAGTTATAAAATCAAAAAAGAAGTAAATTTTCTTAAAACTATTATATCAAGTAGATCAGAGATGAAGTGATATAATAAAAAAAAGTAGATATCTTAATAGTGTTTCTTTCAAGTTGATCACAATAGATAATTATATGTTAAAACGACTAATGTGTGGCATTTATTAACATATTTATGTCTAAAGATAGTTATTTTTTTAACTTATTCTTGATGATAAACATGTTTTTTTAAGAAAATATTGACGAAAGTATGAAAAGAAGTTATTTATGAAACTTGAAACTCTACTATTAAACGTGGGTAGGAGTACTGGTGTAGATTTGAAAACTGATGGAAAGTGATTTCCTGAGGTGAGTAGAGAGTCCTGTGGTTAATTCAAAGATTCGAAAGGATTCGAGAAAAATACCACGAAACATAGGTCCGATAATAAAAACGGAAACTTGAACAGAAACTGAGGCGAAAGCCGAAGTTGAAGTGAAGGATTAACGTGGAATTGTTGGAGAAGACGCAGGGGATTGGGACTCCCTCGGCTCTTGCCTGCATTTAATTTTTCTTGAATTATTTTTTGTGCATTTATGAATTGTAAAAGTTTTCTGAACTTAAAATAGAGATAATTGATTAATCAACTGAACTATGAACACTAATAATTTTAATGTATGAATACTTTATTTTTTAATCTGTTTTTGAATATAGAATGTGAATGTAATCTTGGTAAAATACATCTGTGTTGTTTGTGGATATATCTACGACTCGAAGATAGGTCAACCTGAAATGGGAATAGAACCAGGAACCCCATTTGAAGAATTACCGGAACACTGGCTCTGTCCTGTTTGTGGTGAATATCAATTTATGATGATGGAATAAACCGTTAAATTTAGATTTATATCATTGACTTTATCAAACTTTTCCTTTTACGTGTCATTAACGATTGAAAGTATGTCTTTAGTTATTTTTGTTAGACGAGAGTTAACGAAACGAACTTTCAAGGGGTAGTTTAACGTTGATAGAAGTATATCTTGAACCAAAATCCATCGGTCTTTAATGGTTTCCACTCTTTTATCTGATAACTTAGTGAAACTATTCGAGCTCCAGGTTTCAATTCTTTCTCTAACTTGGATCGAAGAATTTCAATTCCCGGGGATGTAAGGTATAGTGTAACGACATCTGCCTCACTGATGTCGATTTGTAAGGCGTCTCCATGAATGATCTTGATTTTATGCTCTAGGTTATTTTTTCTTATTTGAGTACGCGCTTCATTCACAAGGTTTTCTCGAATTTCAATGCCGACAGCCCTTTTGGCTTTGAATTCTTTGATGGCTATGATTAATAGTCGTCCATCTCCTGAACCTAAATCATAAACGATATCGTCTGATCTAACTTTCGCTATTTCTAACATTCTTCTAATATTATTTTTAGAAGTTGGCACATAAGGAGCTAAGAGCATTACAAGTTAACCAATAATTAACGATATTTGACTCTTACAATAAGTTATCTATTTTTTTTACTATTTAATTTGCGGAATTTATGTAACGTGAAAGTACTTGTTTCAAATTTATTCTTCCAAATTATCCGTAGGACAATATTAGTTTTTACATTAGCCTTTTAAAGGAGAGTTTTCCATAAATTTCTAATGTCTTCTCTCTTTAAACCGTTCAAAATTGGTTCTATGGATATAAAGAACCGTTTCATGAGATCTGCAACTACTTCTTATTGGTCAGATGAAAAAGGAATAATTCAACCTGAAATAATCGCATTATATAGTAAACTTGCAATGGGACATGTTGGATTAATTGTTAAGGGTCATTTATACGTTAAAGACTCAGGAAAGGCACATGTTAGGATGGCAGGGATTAGTCATGATTATCATATTCCAAATTTAAAGAAGTTAACAAACGAGGTTCATAAATATGGCTCTAAAATTGTAGCTCAGCTCAATCATGGGGGTATAAATAGTCTAATAGACAAAGCAGGACCTTCACCTTATCTCGTTGATGATGAAAAAACGGGAGTTCTCTCATGTGACGAGATACATGAAATTATTGAAGATTTTGGAAAAGCAGCTGAAAGAGCTATAATAGCTGGATTTGATGGTGTTCAAATACATGGTGCTCATGGATATTTGGTCTCGCAGTTCTTATCACGATTAGTTAATCGACGAACTGATGAATGGGGAGGTAATTTAGAGAATCGAATGCGGCTTCTTTTAAAAATTTATGATGAGATTAGAGATAAAATTGGGAAGGGCCTTCCTATTTTACTTAAAATTAATTGTGACGATTTTTCACCAAAAGGATTCACCATTGAAGATAGCATGAAGGTAACTGAAATCATTTGTAAAAAAGGGTTAAACGCTATAGAAGTTAGTGGTGGAGGTCTGGGTAGGCAACAAAACCTTAGAAGTAGATCTCAATCTCATGATCCAAAATTAAGAGAGGCAATTTTTGCGGGATATGCAAAAAAACTTAGGGAAGTAGCTCAGCCTACACCTTTGGCACTTGTTAACAGTATTCGAAGTCTAGAGTGCATGGAAACACTTCTTACGGAAAATATTGTAGATCTGATCTCCATGAGTAGACCGTTCATTAGAGAGCCTAATTTAATAAATCAATTTATGTCAGGTCAAAAGAAAGCTACCTGCACATCATGTGATGCGTGTATCTCAGAAAAAGTTTTTAGTAAGATGATGCTGAGATGTCATCTTACATAACCACAATTATTTTCATATCTTACGCATTTATAGCATTGAAAAAGAGGCATCATTCTAGAATAAATGAATGATTTATTGTTCACTTTTAGAACTATTGAAGCTTAGATGACTTTTTTTCTTAAACTAAGGATTTTAATGATTGATATATAAAAAAAAAAAGGGTATTGGGGTCATCAATAATTTGATAGATTTACCACATCACCCAGTCGGTTGCGTTTATATCTTGACCCGTGATCATACATGCATCATCAGAAGCTAACCACAATGTTAAATTAGCTGCTGCTTGAGGACCAGAAATCTTTGGAAGGTATCCTTCGCCAGTTAACCATCGACCCGCTAGAACTCCTTTCTGCTCATACTCTTCTAGCTGCTTTTTATACTCATCTTCATTGAAAGGTTTACCTAAATATTTCGCTCTCGCTTGTGCTAATTCCATATTTCTCACTCCACTCCAACCAGGACATACAGTATTAGCAGTTATGTTAAAACGTCCAACTTCTGCAGCTAAAGTTCTTGTGAAACCTATGACACCCATCTTTGTTGTTGTGTATGGACTTCTATGTGGAAGAGGGACTTTTCCAGCGCCAGAACTATAGTTTATTATTCTCCCACTCTTTTTTCGAATCATTTCTGGAAGAACTGCTTTGGTGCAAAGAAACATTGAATCGAGATTAACCGCAAGAGTACGTTTCCATAAATCAAATGGAACATCCCAAACATCCAGTGTAGGCCCAGCCATACCAACGACATTAACTAAGATGTCAATTGTATCGAACTCTTTGATAGTCTTCTGAACCATCTTGTTTACTTGTTCCTCTTTTGAGACGTCTGTTTGGAAACAGAGTACTTGTACACCTTCAGCTCTTAGTGCAGAACCAACTGTTCCTTCTAATTTCTTGAGTGGTATAAGATCGCAAATTGAGAGTGTTGCGCCTTCTTTTGCGAAAAGTCGCGCGATAGCCTCAGCATGACCTCTACCAGCACCAGTTACCATGGCTACTTTATTACTTAATTTTCCCAAATGTACACATCATCTTTATTTTTTGTATTCATACTATATAAGATAATATATAGAAAAGAATTTTTTTTAAAAAGTAAACAATGTATAACTGATAAATTTTTGAGTTACTTTTAAGACAAAATCTTAAACCTTAACAGAGTTAATTCTTAACTATGAAAATGAAAGCGATTGTAACTAAAAGATTGCTGCTTCTTCGAATGTCATAGTGGTGGGTTTGTATGTTAACATGTGTTCTGGTGCACAAACATACTCGGCGAAAGCATCAAAACCGACATAAAACAAGTCCCCCACAACATCATCGCCTGGTTGAAACTTACTTATGTTTTTACCAATAGCTTCAATACGTCCAGTATTATGTTTTGGAAAACTTTTTGGATCTGTTCTCCGTCCAGAAGCATTAGTGGAATTTCATTGAGTTCTGCAATCACTTCAATATTATCAGGTATATTAACTCTGGATATAGCATTTTGTTTGACGTTCCTAGCTCGAATGAGAAATGTGCATATGGTGCGCATAAAAGTATTTATGGGGAAACGTATTAAAGAATCAAAAAATATTGTTGGAAAGTACCGTACGTTGGTAATGTGTCGAGTGATTAAATTTTACGCACATACCCTAGCCTATAACCATAAAAATGCTGCCTATAGATTTTGTTAAGAAAATAAACTGACCCATAATAAGGTTTTTTTAATTACTGAAGATTTTAAGATAGAATATACGATTGGTTCAAAGCTTATAGTTAGCTAGAGTCTTCCATTACTATCATTGTTAGAGTTGATCTTACCCTATTCAAGCGTCTAATTTTCCACGTTACAAGGTTCTTAAGTTTAGTCATAGTTTCTGCTTCTATCTTAGCCACGATATCATAAACACCGTAGACGGAATGTGCTTCCGTTACGTTCTTAATCTTTTGTATTGCTGTTAAAACTTCTGGTATAGCTCCTATCTCCGTATTGATTAAAACATATGCCATCATGAAAAATTTTTCACCGTTGATTAATGTATATTGGTTCACACATTTATATTTTTATAGATGAAGTTACACCGGAGAATCGTTATTTAGATTAGAAAATAACTTTTTCTGTGAGCTAGTAAATCAAAAAAGTGAATGAATTTGAGATTTGTATTTTATCGGGGATATTTGCCCAATTTGAATTTGGTCGCACTTGTGGAACTCGGCAAACTTTAGTAAGCCTTGTCGAAATCTCTCCAAAGATTGTTTAGTTGGCGTATACCCTACTTCAAAATAAATGGATTTTATTTCCAATATGTTCTTTTTTCGATGAACTTTAGGTTCAAGTCTTCCGATAAATTGATGTCCATCAAGAATTGGCATCAGGTAGTAACCATATTTTCGTTTTGCTTGCGGCGTGTAAGCTTCAAGCGTGTACTTAAAACGCCAATACTTAGCTAGCAGTGATCTTTCTCTGATGACGTTATCAAAAGGGTTGATAAATTGCACATGATCCATTATGAGGTTATCGTCTTTCTTTAGAAGATCTATATCTTGAGTACTAACATAATGCAGTTCTTTGATAGTTTCAATTTTAACTTTGGTCAAAATATTCTCTTTGACTTTTAAGTCTAAATACTTTGTTATTTTATCTTTTTTGTTATTCCATAGTTGTTGAGCTGCTCGACTTTTAATGTAACATCGAATTTCTTGTTGATTTCCGATTCCATATGATGCAAATGTCTTCTCGCATATATAATCTGGAACTTCTTCTACAGACATAGGTTCAATATCAATGGTATGCGGGAGTACTCTTTCAGGTAAATCATAATATTTCTGAAAACCTTTGCGATAATGAATCAATACTTTGCCGATACGGAAAAGGTATTCTAAAGCTCTCTTTTCGCTTTTCCATTCCCACCAACCTTTGGATTTCCGTTCATTGGGTACCTTAAAATCTTTGCTGGAACATGCACCCTGTTTCTTGATAGAATTATACACATGATCGATGACTTTTTTGTTATTGCCGATCCAATTTGACCAATAGGCATTTTTCTGACTATTGCGATATGTCATCATTTGCCAATTATAGAATGGAAATTCTTCTATTGGCAATAAACACAATGCGTGTGAGATAGATTCAAACAACTTTTTTTGTTCTAGAAGCTTCCAGATATCTTTCTCTTGATAGTGTGAAAATCGAGAAAATACTGTTAAATCATGTGATCTGGCGACAACAGAAATCGTGTCAATCTGGATGTTATGTATCCTTTGAGCAACATCTAGTGTTGACTGTGCGGGGGTCTTTGTTACTAATCCTTGTTTCTCGAGGATGAACTTCTGAGCTTCAGCGAGGGAAATTTTAATCATTTGGAATACCTACAATCATTGCAGTATATGGGACAACACGTTAATCCCTTAGTCATGCTGAGTTTTAACTTTTATAATTTTAACTTCCTTTAAAAAAATAAGGATTTGATGTATTAGTAAATAACTGGAAATTTGATGGATAAAATTTTATTAGAAAATTTTATGTTCTCTTGATCCAGCAGAGTTTGATTAAGATAATATGCATCTTAGAAAACTCCTCGCAGATAATGTCCTGCAGTTATTGATTTACATTTTCTCTTGATAATTGTTTTTTTACTGATATCCCGATCATAGAAAGCTTTAGCTACAATTTTGCAAAGTTTTGAATTTCTTCTTCGTAGGTCAATACCAAACGAATTGATGCCTAATTTATCAAGTTCATCTAAATAATCTAATAAAAATAGATCTGGTGAGTTAAGTATGTGGATTATTCCAAATTGATCTCTATATGTTTCGAATTTCTTTTTCTTTCCATCGACAAGAATGCCATCTTTAAGAGATGGATCTCTTGAGACCATGAGTTCAATTTTACCAAAAACCATTACTTCCAATCGTCCAAGAAAATGAGATGCAATATTATTTATGTTCTCTTTTGAAAGTTCTACTGATAAAGTATATTGATAAAGTTCGGGAATTGTAAGACTGTTAAAGAAATTCATAGAATAGTATCCAAAGAGTTTTCGATTCGAAAATTTTTCAAACTGACCAAGAGAGCAGATCATAAGGGGATTTAAATCAACCTCGAATACATTAAATGCTAATCTAGGCATCATTAATACAAATTCTACACCGAATTTTTCACATATCACTTGAGCTTCGTGGAAATTATTGTTCCATTCAAAATAGATTCTATTGGCATATGGAATTACATTTTCCAAAGCCTTTAAAGATGAAATGTAAAATGATAGTTCACCATATGTTTTACTTCGCTTTTTTTGAGTAAAATTAAAAGGAGTGAATTTTTTGTTCTGTGTAACTGTTGGAAATTTTAATTTATTAATCGTTTTCCGAATTAAATCGAATTCATGATCCTTTGTTTTATATAATTGATATTTTCCTTTTCTGATTCTGAAAGGGGGGTTACGAAGAGTACAGACATCACCCGTTTTATTGATGTGTTTTAAAGAAAAGCCACCAATTTTTTCATTATTTCTATAAAGGGTTATGCCATCTCCAATATTCAATTGTTCTGTTTTAATAGAAAAATATTTTCCATTAAAAATTGCCGTTCCAAGTAATAAGCCACGGGATCCCTGATATTCGCGGTGAATAATATTATTTTCAATTAAATAACCTTGGTTAAACCCTCTATTGAAGACGACTTCTAGCATCTCCTTTTCTCTAGGAGTGATAAGAATTTCCTCGTCATTTTCTGCTCTTCGTATAGCATTTGAATAAATTTTTGAAGTCAGGTAAACATATAATGGACTTCGCATTCGACCTTCAATTTTCAAGCTATCTATACCCATTTTTAGTAATTCAGGTATTATTGAGACTCCGAAAAGGTCTGTTGTGCTTAGTAAGTATCCCTTTTCTTCGCCTTGGATGTATAGTTTTCTGCATGGTTGAGCACATAATCCTCGGTTTCCGCTTCTACCTCCTAAAATACTTGAAAAAAGACATTGTCCAGAAAACGCGTAACATTGAGCACCGTGAATAAAGACTTCTAATTCTACTTTTGTAACATTTTTAATCTTTTCTAATTCCGCAAGGTGTAACTCTCTAGCCAGTATGATTCTGCTAATACCATTCTTTTCCGCCCAAACAGCGCCCTCTACTGAATGTATACCCATCTGAGTGGATGCAAAAATTGGGATAGAAAAATTTTCTCTTATCAGCCTTAAAAGGCCTCTATCTTGAACAATAACAGCATCCATGTTAATTGATTCTAGAAATTTAAGGTGTGAAAAGGCTCTCTTAAGCTCTCTTTCTTTGATGAGAATATTTAAAGTGGTATAGACTTTTACGCCGTTTTTATGACTAAGATTCACTGCTGATTTAAGATTAGAATCAGTAAAGTTTTTTGCAAGACGCCTCGCTCCAAAATGTTTTCCGCCAAGATAAACAGCGTCCGCTCCACCAGTAATTGCTGCCTTTAACGTATCTTTAGATCCAACAGGTGCTAATAATTCCACAATGAGTTATTCTAGACATCGCATATATAAAAGAAGTGGAATTTATAGTAAATTCGAAGATTATAAGTTAGTTATTTCCTTTTAAAGGTACGCTTAACATCTTCAAGTTTTTCACCCACAACTTCTATGTCTTCAATATTTCCTTGACCCTTCTTATTTGCCAAAGTAATGTGTCGAATTTCTTGTGGATTGATTCCCATAACTCTGCAAGCAGTAGAATCCGTAGCAACAGGGTCCTTCCCAGCAATGATTAAATCCATTTGTACAGGGTCACCATTAACAGGTCCACGACCCTCCATCCCAACAAAGCCATCTATCACTGTCAAAGTAGGCGGTAATACAGTATTAATATCAACTATGACTTTATCCATACCGCGAAAATGATATTTTGCTTTAAATTTATCTGGTAAGAGACCAAACATGTTCTTCATTCCTAAAGTTACACCCGTACTAATATGGGTCTTAAGTTTTGCTGCGCTTATGATAGCAGACTCGGTTAAGATTCTGGGCACAGTTATTGTTCTTAATGTTTCAGAGTTAGGAATAGAAAGCTTTACTTTATCTTTTACTTTTCTAAGGTTAATAAATTCAACATCGTAACGATCACATACCTCTTTCATACCGGAAATCTTGAAAGCTTTATCAGCATTTGTAGTTGTCGCATCTGACTCGACAAGAATTACTTTAGCTGAAAGGTCGTCTTTAATCCTTTGAATAATAGCTTCAACCATAACAGGGTCTGTTGTTGCACCTGAATCCCAGGTCTTAGTTGTAATAAAATTAACTTTTATAAGCACTATTTCCCAGTTTTTGAGTACACTTGAATAATCTATCAAGTCTAACGCCTTGAAGACAGGTTTCAAACTTCGTTTTCCACGTACAATTGATACTTTAGATCTCAATTAGCCCCACACGCGTATTAGTAAAGAAGTAAGCTGACTTATAAAATGTTAATAATGTCAACAATCATTTTTTTCGTAAAGAACTCTATTTTGATAATGGTTAACTTTAACCCGTAGAAGATATGAAAAGTGAGTTTATAAAGAAAATTTTTTAATTCTATAAATAATGATTAAATCTATCAATACTTTGAAAATTCTTACATAAATTATTAATAATCTAAATCTTAAACGATCATCATTAAATTGTCAAAGAGATTTATAAAACGTCGTGGAAAAGTTTACCAGACTCTTAACAGGAAAATGTTCGCTAAACTAATATAGATTTTTAGCCACATATCATAGAGTTCAGGGGTACATTGAACTTTTTATCGAAAAATATGTACCTTACCTTTACATTGCTGAAAGTTTAAGTCATTCTGGTGTCTATGACGCGTAAGAAATATATTTCTGGTTAATTGATTCAAGGTTTTAGTTTAGAAACTTTAATCGACTTGATGATAAAAACCCACTTCACGATCTTTTACCATATTTGCAGCTATTTTTCTATATTCTTTAAAGTGTGGCGACGAACCATGAAATTTTATAGCTTCTTCATTTTCATATTGTTCAAAGACGAAGAATTTAGATGGATTATTAATCATACGATGAAGAACATAAGTAATTACACCCGGATCTTTGCGAACTTTAGCTGCAAGTTCTTTAAATGTTTTTTGAAACGCATCTGCTTTATCATCAAATGTTGTTATCAATGCTGAAATAACTATCATTTTTATTTACTCCTTTTCTACTTTGAAGTCTTTATTTTTATTGTCTGTACTATTTTAAATAATTTTTGATTAAAACTAAAAGAAGGGTTTAGCCACAGAAGTAATTAACCATAACTTAGGTACTTTTTCACATCAACCTAGGACTTATATGAGAATTAGAAAGAATCAAGGATTCATTAGATCATCTAATATTTTTTACTATAAAAATCAAGTGTTTAGATCATTCTCTATCAGCTATAAAATATCTATGACATCAAAGAATTGTATGATATCACTTGTTAAGTTTAATTAGATAACGTTTTTATACAGGAGACTCTACCGTAAGAGTTCATTACAATGATTCATTTTCATGTTAGTGTCGAAAGAAGCTAGAAGCTCCTAAGAGTAGCATAGAAAACTTTTTTTGTGATAGGAGAGATATAAAATATGCAAATACAATGCTTTGAAGATTTACCATTAAATAAAGAAATTATGAAAGGTGTTAAAGACCTTGGATTTAGCAAACTGTTTCCGATTCAAGCTGAAGCAATAATTCCGCTACTTGAAGGCAAAGATATTATTGGTCAAGCACAAACAGGAACAGGTAAGACGGCTGCTTTCAGTATTCCAATGGTTCAGAACCTAAACCCAAATAGTAAAACTATTCAAGGGTTAGTGTTAGAACCAACCCGTGAACTTGCCATTCAAACAGCAGAACATATACGTCGAATCTGCAAATATACCCCTTTTAAGGTATTAGCCATTTATGGTGGAACCTCTATTCAGAGACAAATACGCACGTTGGAAAGAGGTATACATATTGTTGTCGCGACACCGGGTCGCTTAATAGACCATATAAAACGAAGAACATTAACTTTAAAATCTGTAAAAGTGGTCGTTCTCGACGAGGCTGATAGAATGCTGGATATGGGGTTTAGGACTGATCTTGAATACATTTTATCAAAGATGCCTTCGAATAGACAGATAAGCCTATTCTCAGCAACAATAGATAAAGCGGTGATGAATATATGCCACAGATTCTTGAAGAATCCCGAAGAAATTCGGGTAAGTAAAGACGAAATAGCGCTTACACAAATGTCTCAGTATTACATAACTGTAAATCCTAGAGATAAATTTGAAATCTTATGTGATATTATAGAAAAAAATAGTATACAACGCGCGATATTATTCTGTAGAACGCGTGTAAGAACAAATATGTTAGCGCGGAAACTGAAAAGACGAAGATATGACGCAAAACCGTTGCATGGTGGTCTTACTCAATCGCAAAGAGACAGAGTTGTTAATTCTTTTAGAATAGGGAAACTAGAGTTTCTTGTAGCAACAGATATTGCTGCTAGAGGCTTAGATATTCAAGGAATAACGCACATAATAAACTATGACATCCCATTAGACCCATTAGTATACTTTCACAGGATTGGTCGAACAGCTAGAGTAGGCCTTGACGGAACCGCTATAACATTGGTGGCTCGTAGAGACATGTTAGAATTAAACCGAATAAAATCATTAACGAAAACTAAAATAGTGGAATTGGAAGGTTATAGTAGATCACATATAGACTCTTCCAAACTACATGAAGCAGTCTGTTCCGATTGCGGAAAAAAATGTGAAGTTCCTTTTAAACCTAAACCAAATAGATCAGTTTACTGCAAAACTTGCTGGAAAAGTAAAAAACCGCTAATAACAAGACTTGTTTAAATTATACGGATTCATGGATAAATATTTAAGGTCTAAATCATTAACTCGTTGTTTAACATTCTGAAAAAGATAAAATGTTTTTTTTACTTTATCTTAAAACATGCTTATTGAACACTATCCTCAAATATCAAATCTTTTTTTCATAATTTGAGAGATTATTGTTTCCTTTATTTTTTTTATTTTAATCTTTGTTACATGAATTTTCAGTTTTAGAGATCTCTGTATCCTCTTTTTTAGTTCTTTAATACAAACTTATTAACAAAATAGAAAAAGAGTTTTTTGGGGGTTAATCTATGCTAATTCTTTTGGTGATTTTCACGATTATGAAAATTACGAAAGCCACAACAATGAATGTTATCACAGTGGCGATGAAGTTACCGAATTTCAAATTGTTGATTCATCACAGGGATTACTAAAGTGTAGGTTCCCGAGTCCAGGCACTGCAAGTCCAATAATCGGTAAAACCCAGTTTTTGACCAATGATTGTACAACAGCACCCAAATAAAACCTGAAAATGAATGCAACTGCTATACACATTACCTTATATTGTACAATGAAGCCCTTGAATTCGTTCATCATTCCCTTCGGTTTCGACGGTGAAGCCGGTGTGGTTCTAGCTCTAGAAACTCACTGATTTTCTTCAGTTCATCTATCATCTGCTCTTCTTTAGACATTTGTTTCAAATTACCCTTGATTATTTTGAATCAAAATAATTATCAATATTTTTTTTATATTCGCTTTTATCATATTCCTATAACTAAGAAAGTAATTTATTTCGCGATCTTGTGTGACATAGCGCTAGACGATTTTTTTTAGTTCTTTGGATATTAATATTTAATCCTAATTTTCATAAATGCTTAATAGATGTGTCTAGTAATGAATCATTTGGGTTATTCTTGTCAGATGACAATAGTCGTGAACGTTTGAAAGTTCGTAAGAAATTACATGATAAAGTAATAATGAACGAGTGTGTAGAGAAGAATACTTTAGACGATAATCTCAAAGTTTGTAAAAAATGTAAAAATGAAGAAACAATAATTTTTAAAGACCTTTCATATTTACCCAAGTTTTGTCCAAGATTGGATGAAATAAACAAATTGAGTAAAAATCTTAGTGCAAGTATAGATTCTGCAAGTACATCACTTGCTTCTGCAATGAAACCTTTGATAAATGCGAGAAATGGAATGATAACAACTCTAAAAAATATATATTTAATTCCGAAAAATAATATCAATATAGGGCAACTACTTGATCAGTTACCATTAACAAACCCTCACTTAACTCAAACTGAATTAAAGTTACTAAACCGAGTGAAGCAACTTGAAATTGACTTAGCAAACGCCTACAGAGAAATATTACCCCTGAGGGAAATTATCGAAGAAAGAAATATAAAACGAATTAAAGAAAAAACTAAATATGTCAGGTGATCTTCGTTCAAAGTCAGACATTGAGAGAACCAAGACTTTAGGTTTTGGTAAATTTCTGTTTTTGACTCCAACTGGAGTTTATGAATTGAAGACAACGGTTTTCAAAGGTGAGAATCCGAAGCAACTAAAAATTAGATTGAAAACTAAGGAAATCTTGAAGGACAAAGTTAAGGGATTCATCAAAGGACTATTCAAACGAAAGAAATGAAGCAGGATGGTAAAATGCTGTTACCCACTTTTATGGTTAAACCATCAAACAATGATAACAATCAGATAACAACCAATTCGATCTACATACATCTGCGATATAATGGGACCTTTTTTTTAAAAAAATAAATTCTTGGAGAAAGCTCCCTCTTTTTTCTATTGAACAATTATTCTAATTCTTTTCATCTATTCCCATATTAATTGTTCACTTGCTTTAGTATAGAATTATACTCTTCAGTTTTACATTAAGATTTGTATCAAGATTAACTCTATAAAAAAGGATTTTTAATAAACATAAAGAAAAATAAAGTAATTTGTTGATTAATGATAATATTAAAAAAAAATATTGATGCCCATGAAGGTAAGGAAGGAAAAGGGATAAAACATGGCTTTAGGATTTAACTAACCTTCCCTACGATCAGCATGTTTCTTGGTAAACATACTGGACATGACACTGAACATTATTTATCTTAAATGATTATGATAATACTTATGAAGTGTAAATCTATACTAGAAGTCTAGTTAACGTTTATCCTTCAATTGAAACGTTATTTTTTATGGATTATCAACAAGTTCACATAATTCTTTTTCATTTAGAATTTTTAACAATAATTGTAATCATATAGTCTAAATTAAATAAGGTGAGATCTATTCTTAACTTTTAATTAAGGTTATTTTCCTAATTCAAGACATAAAAAAACATATTAAACGAAAATCAGGGTCACCTCTTGTTAGAACATATCACATGTTCCATTTGTGGACGTAAAACCCAAAAAAGAGATACATATTTCTGTCTTAAATGTGGAAGAAATTTCTGCGTGCAGTGTATGATAGATTCAACAACATATTGTCCCGATTGTAAATCTGTCTAATATTGATAAAGGTGAACAGTTCAGAAACTTTGGATATATCTTAAAAAATCGTCAATTTTGAATATGAAAATCTAATTTTAAATAAGAATGATTACTTTTCAATATTCTTCGAAAAAGAAATATAAACTCTAGAAAACCAGCAGATTGCTGTTAATAAAAAGAAAGTAGTTGTAAATGATTAATTGGTTATAGGTAAATTATTTAAAAATTGATAAATTTCGGTATTGTTTATATGATTCAAATAAGAAGGCAAATATTCCGAAGAGACAAACAGTTAAGGTAACAATATCTCGAAAATCCCATCTGAAAGGCCAAAGCAACAAGTATGATACTAAAATGCCTAGAAGGAGCCCAGAATAAATAAGCAAATTAGGTATCAGTTTCCCTCTTAAGCGAAGAAAATTGTTAAGAGCATCAACAGGTTCATCTTCATTCATCTGATACTTTCCTTCTGGCGTAATTTTAATTAACTCCAGATTTAGAAGCTTGTTGACATGATACTGTGCAAGACTTGGACTTGAAAGCTTCAATCCCCTCCAAATTGATCTCACTCCAGTTGGTTCCTTTGAGGTGACGATGTATATGTAAACATTCCACGTTGTCCCATGAATCCGCTTATTATTAATTCCCAACTTTAAAAATTTAATCTCCTTCCATCACAGTCTATATATTGTAATTAAGAATTATAGTAAGTTTAACATATTTATCTCATTTAGATTGTCAAGTGTATTCATTTTAATTATTGCATCGGAAATTGTATAGAGAATATCATTGATAAAAAGTGCCCTCTTTACAGCATATTTCGAATCAAAATAGTGACCGCTTTTCAATAAATCATCGTTATCTAAGTGCGTAATGCTACCTATAACAGAGATATCTTCTTCCAATGATATGTCTAAAACATATGCTCCTTGAAATACATACTCACCATAAGCATTGGAGGGTATCTCTCCAGCATACATATCAGGGTCGATCTTTGCAACAAGAACAGGTAATACAAGAAGATTGTTTGATCTGCTGAAGAGGAATGCTTTGTGGTCCCTTAACGCCTGAGAATCTGTTCCTCTATCACCAATTTCATACTTAGATAGTTCTTTAGGTTTTGAGACATCGCTTACATCAAAGAGGGATATCTTCACTCCTTGATACCATGCAAAGTCTCCTTCATCCGCTTCAATAGTCTCCTTTCCTATACCTATTAGATGAGTCTCATCATAAGGATGAAGATAATCGGAATACCCTGGAATTTTTAATTTACCCAGAATAGTTGGGTTTTCAGAGTTAGATAAATCGATTACAAAGAGAGGATCAACTTTCTTAAATGTTACTAAGTAACATTTATCATTCATGAATCTTGCTGAATAAAGATCTTCACCGGGTGCAATACCCTCGATGCTACCAACAATGATCATGTTAACGTCGAGAATGTAAACATTATTCATCGAAGATAGACCTCTTTGAGAGGTATATCCACTGGTAGTCGCTATTCTAAAGAATCCATTATACTCATCCATGGAGAACTGGTTTAGAATCCATCCTGGGACGAACCCATCTGTTAAATAAGTAATCTCTCCATTTTGAACACTTATTTTATGTACAATACTTCCACTTAATTGTTCGGAATCAATTTCTAGATAACGGGAAGAAACGATATAAATATTGTTCGGCGATACATAGAAATGAGAAGCCATTCCGATCAGAAATGTTTCATATGAAATCATTTCGTCAACATTTTGAATGTTAAAAGAAACGATGTTAGTAAAAGTATAGAAAGAATCAGAGGAATTGGAGTAATAAACATTGGAAGCTTCAACCTCTATTTTGATCTCCTCGGATTGAAACGTTGGTAAATTGATATCCTCTTTCTCAAAATAAGCAGGATAGTTAGTGATAACGTAAATGTAATCACCAATCATCCTAGAGTTAAAGTAAAATCCATCTATGCTAATGCTTCTATCCAAAGTTGGAGAAGCCCTATTTGAAACATCATATACTTGAATAGTAGTCCCGTAGGAAACAGAATCATCATTATGCGAAATTGAATAGTAGATTTCAGGTTCAAAAAGAAAAACAGCAAGTTTATCCCCATTTAAGAAGATACCGTTAATAGTCTGATTTAGTTCTAACCGGGATACAACCAAGGCATCCTCAGCAGGGTACGCTTTGACAATAATTAAAGTTTTTTCTATTACAATATAGATGTATTCTCCATCCGTTTTCACAAGATCAGCTTCATCCACACCCTCAACTTGAATATTAGTAACTGAGAAATCATTAGTATCACTTTGGCTAAGTCCACTAAATTCAGCTTGTGACATTGAGTCAGCCAATAACCAGCCATCCCTCGTGAAATAAGGGTAATAAAAATTACTATTCGAGTTAATCTCTAAAAAATGTTTCAATTCAGCATATGAGGCAAATTTATTTAATGAACCTGTTTCAACTTTAAAATTTGAATAAGGAGAATAGACACCACCAAAATGCCACATAACCCCGCCTAAAGAAATCCCAATAATAAATGTAAAAAATACGGTAGATAGAGTTTTCCTCTTCTTTCCGTATAATCGAAAATTAGAAAGATTCATTTAAATCAAGTATAATCAAGGATAATATGTAATATAATCCTACGTTTTTGAACAGGTGTTCAAAAACGTAGAACACCTGTAGATTAAAGAAGTTAAAATATTTATGTAAAATGATAGAACAGTTATTCAAACATAAACGTGGCTTATTCTGGATTACCCTATTTACTATTTTGTTAATTGGATAAACTATTTTTCAAAAGCAATTATTTCTGTTTGAATTTTTTCTTTCGTTAATTTTAGTATAGCTATTGTCGATTTTGTAATGAATGGGGGTATAGGATTTGTAGGGCTTCCTGGATTAATGAAGAGTTTCATATTTTCCCATCTAATACTAGAATGATGAGTATGGCCATGAACTAAAACATCATAATTGTGTTCCTTAACTATGTCACGCATTGTACGCGAACCAAATAATATGCCCGGATTATGTATCACGCCTATTTTCCAATTAAAAATTTTTAACTCATTTATTTTTGGTAATCTTTCTTGAATATCGATTCCATCCATGTTTCCGTAAACAGCACAGACAGGCGCAAGCTTTTCCAGTTTATTCATTACGTTCCAGTTTACTAAATCACCGGCGTGTATTATGGAATCTACATTCTGAAAGACCTCAAAAACCTTCGAGGGAATCTTACTTGCTCTAGTAGGAATGTGAGTATCTGAGATCAATCCCACTTTCTTCATTGATATACCTGATGGAGTTTCTTCTTTAAAAGTTAACAGACTCACACTTCAAAAATTTAATTTACATTCATCATTAACTCTCTTAAGATAGACATAGTTGATATTTTATCCTTTATTTCCACAATATTCGTTTCGGTTGAGGATATCCTCTTTTCACTATACTTAATCTAATAAGAATTAATCAAGAACTTCCTTATTTTTACATCATCTTTGATCTTACTAAACTGCACTCCAATTTTTATGATTATCAGATATTATTGTTGAATCGAGTAAAGTCGATTTAAGCAGATTATTCAGACTTGGATTTAAAGAAGACTCTGAAAAGTATCCCGTTAGCGACTAATAAAGAGGCACCTGTAAGAAAAGGCATAGTAAGGCTGATGTTCTCGAACATGTATCCAGCTATAGTTGGTGCAACTGTTCGAAGACCCATCCGAAAAGAGTTACTTACCCCTATAGCTGTGGCTATCTCACTTTGGTTCACTAGACCAGTTGCGAAGGATTGTCTGATGGGCATTGAGAACATCAACACTACTCGAAAGGCAACAACTAGTCCAATGGCTAAAGGAAACGACGTAGCTAATGCGAAGAATACAGTTAGAATAGCCGATACAATGCGGGAGACCACGAGAATCCTTACTTCTCCGAACCTGTTTACAATCATTGGTACAAAAATGTAACTAAAGACTGAGATGAACCGAGCTGCAGCGAATATAGGTCCAAGAATTTCGCCGCCTACTCCGAATTGAGTGTAAAAATACAATGATAGGAGGGAATTGATGAAACCAAATCCGACGCCACTAGTTGAACGTACAATTGAGAATCGAGCAATTACCCCAAAAGATTTCTTCTTTAAAGGGCTTCTCTTTTCCTTTGCTTTTACAATTTTCACATGTTTTACATCCTTCAAAGGCAAAATTAACATTATAGACAAAACTCCACCAACTGCACCGATCCAGAACAGGAGTGAATGTGCCCCAATCATATCTATTGCTAGGGTGCTCTGGAAATAAGCTGGGAAACTCGCCATTAAGGAGCCTACTGTCGCAGCTAACCCATTGGATACTGCAAGTGCAGTGAATATAGATGACCGTCCCGCCATGTTGACTTTATCTGCGATGTAACCAGAAACAACAGGTTGACCGGCTCCAGCTCCTTCACCCATAGCCCCAAGGCCCTGACCTAAAGCTAGCATCCAAAAGTCTGAACTGACTGCAAAAATGATCATCCTCAAAGTTGCGAAGATGCCCCCAAGTATCAAGAAAGGTTTACGGCCTAATCTATCCGAGAGCATTCCAAAAGTTATGTGATGAATCGCACTTACAAAGGTAGCTAGGGATAGGAGTAGGCCAATCTCAATTGGGCTGAAGCCAAGCATAGCAAAATAAATGGCTCGCACCACCCCGAGAAAACCCATCGATATACGTCTTACGGACATAGAGCAGAGTAACAGTTTCAAATCTCTATCGAAAGATTCGGGAAATTTAAACCAAGAGAGACTGACCATAACAAACACAGGTAACATTATTTTTAATATTAATAAAATCTGTGGATTAATTTTAACTTCTTTATTTTTGGATCTAGAAAATGGTTTAGTGAACAGTTACTATCGGAAATAACCATTTTTATTGTTCTCTAGCTGTTCACTTCACTTTAATTGCTAAAAACGTTGATTTTTAACGTTGAGTGAACAAAAAAACGATTTTTAAAGAGTAGATAATCGGAGGGGAGAATCTACGTCAGAAACAAAAACAAACAAGAGATATCGCAGAAAACAAAGAGCATACCGAATCACACAGTTATTTAATAGCTAAAAATAGCCTTAAAAACAGTTTAAACGAGAATTTTTTACGTCTAAAAAAATGAGTCCCTTGTACAGTACCAAAGGTTTAACATTCTCAGAAAAAAATACGGAATATCTCAGATTATTATAAGAAGGTTTGGTAATATCTGAATTCTAAACAAAGGAGCCAACTACAAATTCGCTTTTTTCAATAATATTGACAGAAGTTTTGGTAACAAGGACATAACCAACTCTTGAGATCAGGTATATCAATCTCCATTTTTTTTCAAAACCTCTTAATGAATTGATGGATGAAAACCAGTTCTACGTTACGAATTCGAATCTCCTCCGGGCTACCAATACACATGTACCAGAATACCCCTTTTTATGAAAATACAGTCCTCTCTCTTCTCAGTATTTATCTATTTATCAAGTCAATCAAGTTAAACTTGATTCGTTGATTCTATACCCCCAGATACTCCCCCTATTTCTCCCTGAATCACTGGAGACGTCTCCCAAAAACAGGAGTTTGAACTGGTTTTCAATTAACAAGATGGGGGATGGATTGCTTAGAGACAAAATTGCAGAAGTTATACTAAGCAGTTTCTTCGCTTCCAAAATCAAGTAAATCATTTCTCTCACTCTCATATGAGGCTTTTATCCATGAGCGGGATCTTGATGTGTTTGAAATGCGGACTTCGTCTATTTTGCCGTCGAAACGATAGTTTTCTGGGTCCGACCAATCTCCAATTATTAGGTTCTTTGATGAAGAATCGTCAATGGTGCCTGGATTATTGTAAGTGCCGTTAAGTTGGTCGTTAACGTATCCTTTAAGGTCTGTTCCATTGAATGTTACAACGACGCGTGTCCATCCATTGGGATTTATATCTGTAGTAGTGAAATCATAAAGATCAACCGTTGCTCCGTTTATCTTAAAATATGCAGCTAGAAGAACCTCCGATGCCCCCTCATATAGATAAAGAGAATATGTGTCTTTAGAGATAACCTCATACCATTTATCAGTCCCAGGATCCTGATCCATATTAATCCACGCCTCAAGCGTAACCTCATTCCTGATGTTTAGATTCGTATCGCTTCCGCAATTAACATAATCATCACTTCCATCAAAATGTTGAGCCTCAGATATTTCTCCACTTGTCGTAACAACAGGTTCTCCGATATCTTCTTTTGTTCCGTCATTATCATTTTCAGTGCTGTCCCTGATATGGCTTGTATCGGGATCATCCCTCATGTGAGATACGAGTTTAAAACTGCTGTCCCAAACATTTTCTGCAGGGATTGAATTGGAATTCCCCACATAACCAGTATTATCCGCATGGGCTACATCATAATACAAGTAAAGGTCTGTATCTGTTGTATTGCTTATATTTGGAACTTTAATCCACAGCCAAGCCTCCTCATTTGCATCGTCCCATTTCTCGATCTCAACGTAACATTGAGTTTTTTTATCGCTTATTGTAACTGCGATCTTCTTTCGGTTAGCATCATTCTGCAATTCATCAAATACGAATGAGACATCAGCATTATTATACCCTGAAGAGGTGCTGAGATGAATTAAAACTGGAAAATTAGATAGATTAGAATCAATGTCATTATGGTCAATCGTGATCTTAACCCGTTTATCCCAGCCACTGAGCCACTTCCTCAAAATTATTTGGGTGACATTCTGTGACCGTTGTTGGTATACATAAGCAGAGACGAGAGGCATAGAAAAAACTAAGATAAACAATAGAAATACGGTTGAACTCAATGAAATTTTGATCAATATAAATCCACTATATGGCTTAAGCTAATCATTCTGTTGTCTTATCTTTGAATCACGATACCGAATATATATCTGAATTATGAAGGGTTAATATAGATTCAAAATCTATTAAAAAAGCAGAAAAAGGGACAGCATACATGGTTAACAGATGATAAAAAAAAAAAGAGGGGTTAAGGGTTAGCTCTCAACGTATCTAATCCTAAATAGAGGGACAGTGTGAAAGCTATACCTGTTACTGCCACGAAAATAGGCAGGACAGCCTCGTTTATTGTAACTGGAAAAGTCGAGGGCACCAAGTTGCTTATTGGAAGGCAAACAGTGACCAATAACACTATCCAGGTGATCAAAACTCCTATGAAGATCCTGTTGAGGGTACTCTTCTGCAACTCCATATTAATCTGCTTCCTTCAGATGCTAAGTGCTTTCACCGGTCACAGTGATGGCGACGGTGCTGGGTGAGTCCGCAGATACTGAGTCTGCCGTAGTGGTTATCTCGAAGTCGAACTTCCACATTCCAGAAGCATCGAGGTCGATGGCGCTAGGGTCAGGCGACGCAATAGTCATCGTGCCAGCCGTATCTCCGACGCTGTAGGTGGAGCCTTGGACCTGTGCAAACTTCACGGTGATAGTGTATGTTGAGTAATCTGTCAGCGAATCCAAGTCACTATCCAAGTGCAGATAGACGTTCGCTTTCGTGGTCGTGATGCTGATAGCGTCTCCGAGGTTTGCTATTTCCACGTCTCCTCCGCCCCCAGTTTTCGTATAGGTCTTCGTCTCTCCTTCCTCTATGTTGCCTAGAGCAGAATTCTGTAATGTTAATGTCGCAATCTCCTGAATGGTCTGCGTAACAGTCTGCTGCGCCGACTCGTAGACGAACGCTGAAACAGCAACGATTGAAAAACTCAACATGATCAATAAGAGACCGATCGAGCTTCCTTTCAAACTAATCATTATATTTTCCTCTATTTTTTATTGTAGATTTCGTTACAAGTATCGATAGAGATTTTGAGGATATCTCATTTATGATTGTAGAATACAGATTCAAAATCCATTTGTGATCCATTAAATTTATTAAATCAGTTGTAAACTGACAATTTCTATTAGGAAGAGGAAACCCAGATCTTATTCAATGGGTTGATGACTATGCTTACTTTGAAGGAATGGAATGTCCCACACAATTTAGATATAATGTTGGAGATCTACACGACTAAACAATCAACTATGAAACAACTTTTATAAGTTGTTACCTTCATTTTTCATCTTGTGTTTATTCATGATTGTTGATTCAAATCAAGCTGAAAGAGAAGCAGTGTTAAATGTAGCAAAGTTGATGATTACAGCCGCAAGAACAGCTCCCAAAGCAGGAGGAATAGATAATATAACAGCGGCAATAATAACGGGTGAAGAAAAAAATGGAATTGCCGATAAATTGGAGAAGATAGGGAGAGATAAAGGTCCAGATTTTTTCATTAGAGATTCACAAAATTTGAGAAGCGCAGATGTTCTCGTTTTAATAGGAGTAAAAACGGAAGAAGAGGAATGGAAATCACTCAAATTGATTGATTTAGGTATAGCAATTGGTTCCGCTGTTAAAATAGCTAGTATATTCAACATAGATAATCGTATAATGTATAGTGTCGGTGTAGCTGCTGAAGAAATTGGAATTATTGAAGGCACAATATTGGGTATTCCTCTATCTGTAAAAGGTAAGAATATATTTTTTGACAGAAAATAAACGTGGAATATGTAAGTCTTTATTTTGTCACAAATGTTATAATGTCCTTATCCATTAGATGGTGATTTACTCCCACTTTTTGTCCGTCATATTTTACGCTTTTTCCCCATATCTTAGTATAACGTAGTGCGTATTTCATCTGGCGATGAACTTTATTGCATACATCTAGAACTGACGCATTGCGCTGTAATATCATAGGTTTCTCATAGTCTGTTTTTTTTCCTTTTGGACGCATAAATATTCTAATGAAGTTTAATTTTTGGTAAATATTTTCTTTCAATGCATCTATGTTGAGGTTTGTCTCTGCAGATATGGGAATATAACTGTAGGGTAGTCTAGATTTAAGTTCGTTCATAAACTTAGGGGAGGCCAAATCAATCTTGTTCATAACTGTTAGTGTAGGAATATATTTATGGTTTTTGAGAAGAACGCTAGTTAGTTGATCATACGAGATGTCCTCTTTTATTACAACTCTTGCATTGCGTACGTTATATATTCTTAAGATTTTTTTCACAGTTTCAGTTGACATCTTTGTCAGCTTAACTATAGGAGTGACTGAAAGACCATGTATACCTGTCGTTTCTATTTTTATTTTAGGTGGTTGTTCGTCTGGGTGGATACCGATATTTCTTAGCTCATTTAGAAGTATATGAAGAATTTCAGGTTGAAATATTTCAAGCACTAATAGTACTAAATCTGAAGATCGAACTACTGATAATACTTTTTTTCCTAACCCTTTTCCTTTCGATGCGCCCTTAATGATACCTGGTAAATCAAGGATTTGGATACGTGATCCTTTATAATTCATTATTCCAGGTATAACTGTTAGTGTTGTGAAATGATATGGTCCAATTTTAGATTTTGCGTTGGTTAATCTATTTAACATGGTTGATTTTCCAACACTTGGAAGTCCGATTAATGTTACTGTTGCATCCATACTCCGCTTAATCGCGTAGCTTATCGAACTGGTTTTACCATGACTTTCAACTATGTTTTGTTTTAATTTAGCAAGTTTAGCTTTAAGAAGACCAACAGCATGTTCAGTAGCTTTATTCACTTTTGTCCGTTTCAGCTCTTCCTGTAAGCTCTCTATCTTCTCAGGTACGCCCATAATACTCGAACAAGTAAAAAGGATAATACAAAAACATTTCTTTTTAAATAATTGTACTTAGGAATATTCTTCGAAAATTTGAATAAACCTAGTCAACAAAAAAAGACTTAAAGGTTAAAACGGAAGAAAGAAACATTTGAGGTTTGCGGAATATTCAGAATATTAGAGTAATGTGTAAACTCAAGATAAAACGGCTTAAGAGAGATTGGTTAAATAAAGTAGCTGTAGACACTTCAAATATTTTTATGACACATAAATTATTTCGATCAATTTTCTTCTTTAGAATTTTTTTCAACTTCTTCTCTTCTACATTAGTAACGGTACAGATAGTTACTTTTTGAGATTTTCTAAACAGCGTCAATATTTTTCAAGTTTATTGTCTGCAAATTATATAAATTCACAAAAGACAATGTTTGAACAGTATTTTTAAGAAGGTAATTGTCTCATAGTTAGGTTTATCAATCAGGTAAAGAGCGAATGAATGATGAAAGTTCTGTTCGTTGAACCACCGAAAGAGATTTGGTTTGTGATGGGAGAATATTTACCACCTCCCTACGGGATTATTCAGCTTGCCGCGTATCTTGAACGAGAAATTGAGAAAATTACAATTAAAGTATTAGACTGTAACGCTGAATCAATGGATTGGAAAGGATTAAAAAAAGAGATTGAGTCTTTTCAACCAGACATTGTCGCGTCAAGTTCTTTAGCAACATGCAATACTTACGTCGCAGCTAGGACTTTTGAGATTGTTAAAAAAGTTAATTCTACCATTCTTACGGTAGCTGGAGGGCAACATTTCACTGCTACGGCTCAAGAAAGCTTGGAACAATTTTCTGAAATAGATGTCATCGTTAGAGGAGAAGGTGAACTCACCCTCACCGAACTCGTAAAAAATGCGAGTGCAAGCTCTTTTCAGCAAGTTAAAGGGATATCATTCAGATCTAATGGCAAAATTCAACATAATCCGCCTAGGCCATTAATTATGAATTTAGATGATTTACCCTATCCAGGTTACCATTTTGTGAAAGAGCATATGCATAAATATCACTTCAGTTCAATGGCTAGTCCCAAGACGCAATATGCCCTCATTGAGGGTTCACGAGGGTGTCCTCATCGCTGCACTTTTTGTTCTCAATGGAAACATTGGAGTGGTGTCTGGAGACAGAAGACCCCTAAACGGATTGCAGATGAGATGGAGTGGTGTGTTCAACAGTTTGGAAGCCGATTTATTTGGTTAACAGACGATAACTTCGGGTTTGGTAAAAGAGCTGCTGACCTCGCAGAAGAAATTCTCAAGAAAGATCTTCCAAAAGACGTGTTGTGGTTTACGCAAGCACGATGTGATGACGTTATTCAACACAAAGCTATCCTTCCCAAATTACGAAAGTCAGGACTCCGTTGGATCCTCTTAGGAGTAGAAAATGCGAGACAATCTACTTTAGAAACTTTTCAAAAAAACATCACTTTTGAAGACGCTAAACACGCGATCAAACTCTTACAACAGAATGATATTTTCGCCCAAGCGATGTATATTATTGGTGAACGTGAAGACACCGCAGATTCCCTTGCTTCTTCAAGAGCCTTCCTCGACGAATTAGACCCCGATTTCGTTATCTATTCTATTCTCACCCCTTTTCCCGGAACCCCCCTGTATGATCTAGCACAAAAAAGTGGATGGATCGAAGATACGAACTGGGCTCACTACGATATGATACATGCAATCATGCCAACAGCAACTCTATCAAGGAAGGAAGTGCAGGAAGAACTCTACAAATGTTACCGAGACTTTTACGGTTCATCGCGAAGACGTTTAAAAGGTATCTTCTCTAAAAATGCGTTGAAGAGAAGGATCTTCTGGTATATGCTTGGCAGAGGCATTGTAAACCAGCTTAAAGTCCTCTTCCAAACTCTTTAATAGACTTTTATGAGGTTAGAAGACACTTAGTAAATTTTCAGCTATTGTTTGGATCTGGTTCTTGTCGGCTCCGGTAAAGATCGTGACAGCAGTAACACCTATTTGGACATATGATTCAATGAGTTCTATTACGTCTCTCCAATTCTTGCATAAGTGGGTGCCTTTGCGCACTTCATCCAAAGTAACTTTTTTACCTTCTGCTTCTACAATAATGGGGTTAGGTATGCTCCAAGAGTCCTTATGTAGGATTCCAAGGCTTCTCCACTGGGTTCTGAGTATCTCTTCAGGGCTCTTAAAGTTAAAGCTTAATTCAACAGCGACACCGCCAGGCCCTTCCTTGTTAGCTTCCTCTCTTCCCTTATTGTATGCTGGTAAGATCACGTCCTTCATTTTTTTGAGATCATTTCGTGGACATAAAGTGATCAAGTGGTCACCATATATTCCTGCTTGCCGTGCAGCTTTCTTCCCTATCGCAGAAAAGTAGAGTGGAATCTCACCTTTTGGTTTAGTGTAAAGAAAGTAGAACTCAGACGAGAAATATTTTCCTTCAAACGCAAACGGTTCCTTTGACGTCCACATTTTCTTCATTAACCGGATTCCTTCAGTTAACCGGTCCATCCGTTCCCTCCATTTCGGCCACCTTCCATTCCAAAACGGGCGCTCATTGAGGGCTTCACCGGTTCCAACTCCGAGTAAAAATCGACCAGGATACATATTCTCCAACGTAGCAGATGCTTGAGCTACAATAGCTGGGTGGTAACGTGCACCGATCGGAACTGTAACCCATGGACCTACTTTAATCGTTGTTGTTTTCTCCAACGCGACGCCTAACACAGACCATACAAATGCTGATTTCTTACCTGAATGAAACCAAGGATAGAAGTGGTCTCCAAACCATGCTGTTTTGAAGCCTAATTCTTCAGCATAAACGGCTACGTTTACAAACTCTTGTGGATCGTAAAAATTTTCACCTATATCTAGATGTATCTCTACTTTAGTCAATAATCCTCACTATTCTTACTAAATATGCAACTTTAATATATAGATAATATTTCTTTACTATAATGAAGGCTACATTACTTTCCTTATTCTATGTAGTTGGGAAAATTTAGCGTTATATGTCTAATTCTGAGACTGCGAACAGTGTCCATTGCTCGATCCAACTATCATTTTGAGTCTCAATTGTTGACTGCGGTTCAATAATGATCCATTTTCCTCCGTCTAATTCATGTTGGGTTAAATCGTTATAAAAATAATAGCTATATTCTTCGAGATTGTTTGCATTAACGAGAACCATTGCATGATATTGATCATAATCATTTACAAAGAATCCCACCGATGACTCAACACCCACTTGATCAAATAATGCTGCTACTAAAATTGAAAAATCGTCACAATCACCAGATTTATAACCTAAGGTTTCAACAGGTGCAAGAAAGACATCGTTTACTTCAAGTTCATAATGAACATATTTGTTGATAAATGAAAGAATTTTGCTAATTTTTTCAGTTATCGAATCGTATGTTTTAATATCGATCAATTCTAAAACTTCATTAATTTTTGCAAACGCAGTATCATAACTATATTCACCAACAGCATCATAATAATCATCTTCAATAGTTTGCCAATATATTCTTCTTAGATCATGCAAAGCTAAATCAGCTGCAAAATTCACTGATGTTTGCCAATAATTTGGGTCAGCCTGACGCCACCAATTTTCAGTCCCGGTAGGTCCTAACTCTTGCCTTAAATAATCATAATATGACCCTAAACTGTTACCTATTCTAAGACAACTCTCCACAGTGTAATCTACAGATAAACCATTGTAGTCATAAAATAAGACATTATAGTCCGTTTCTAAATCTTGTTTCTCTTGAGACAAACTTTGATGTAATTCATTTAGCGCATTATAGGAGGTTTCTAAAACATCATTAGCACTCTGTAAATCAGTATAAGAGGTTTCTAAAACATCATTAGCACTCAGTAAATCAGTATAAGAAGTTTGAAGTAAATCTTTTTCATTTAATAATTTTTGATATTGCGTATTTAATGTTTGATATTGAGTTTTCGTTTCATTATAGTAGTTATAGGTTTGCATTAGAAGAACACTTTCCGCAGCAATTATAGCTATAAAGATCACAAAAATTATTTTTTTTGATTTCAATTAACCAACCCCCACTCTAATTATCATAGATAACTACATTAAATAATCTAATAAAATAATGACCAGCATATTGAAACCAATATTGATCCATAGATGTTACACACACCCGCCTTACAAACATAAATTTGAAGTAACGCGACTAGTGGATTATTGTTACTTCAAACATTGGACCAATAGAAAATAATTATTTATTTTTAAAAAAGGAGATTAAAGATAATAAGACTAAAGTGGTGTTCAAAACTGACCCAATATACGATTAATTAAGCTGAAACATTTTGATTTATTTAGATTTCCTAAATTAGTTAAGCATAATCTATCTTCAATAATAACCAATAAACACTTTCTTTACTGAAGTTCTGGTCAAAATACAGAAAAAAGTGTTACTACTCTTCTAATGAAGGATTAGAACTAAAATTATGTAGTATATATTCTTATTATAGATTTATCTTTTATATTTTACATACCGATTATCATTTCACAGGGCTTATAACTAATTAAACTTGAATTAATTCTTAATGACTAGAAAAAGAGTTATCACATCTGTCGTTGTTTTATTGGTAATCACTTTGATAGCCATACCTATTAATGATGCTATAGCTAAAAGAAACTCAATTACCATTGGAAATCAAGGATCAATAGCGTCATTTGGAGTCACTATCTATTGGGACAGTGAATGCACCGATGTAGTCTCATCCATAAATTGGGGCAATTTTGAAACTGGATCTTCAGATAGTAAAACAGTATACATTAAAAATATTGGAAATAAAGCAATTTCTATCTTAATGAATACAATGGACTGGGAACCTTCTGCAGCTTCTGATGACATTTCTTTAGACTGGGACTATAATGGTCAAACTATCGAATCAAATGCTTCTATCGAAGTTACGTTGACACTAACCATCGCGTCAAACATTTCAGAGATAACAACCTTTGCCTTTGACATAATAATAAGTAGAAGTTAAAACAATGAATACAATTGACCTGGAACCTTCTGCAGCTTCCAAAAACATTTCTTTAGACTAGGACTATAATGGTCAAACTATCGAATCAAATGCTTCTATCGAAGTTACGTTGACACTAACCATCTCCTCTGACATTTCAGAGATAACAACCTTTGTCTTCAAGATAATAATCATGGCATCCGGTTAGATGCATTTCAGATAATATAAAACTGGAAAGATGCTCGTTCAATTAATTTAAAGTGACAAATGTTATTGAAGAAGAGAGTCTAGTGATTATATTGGTCATAGAGAGATAGTTTTTTTCATTTGTATTATTAATAAAGGTGGTATGCCTAACCTAGTCGAGATCCAATACTTCTATTGTTTCCGTGACTCCACGTCCATATTCCAGATGATGCGGGATTAATATTTCTGCTGTTCCGTAAAGTCTTTTTGATTTTGTCTTTAAGAAGATGGTTAATTCAATCACTAATTATGCAGAAACGTTGAGTTAATTCACAAGAAAGGCATTCAAATTTTCTTTTAAACAAGGGTAAATTATCCATGTTTGACAGGTTTCATTATCGCAACGAAGATGATGATCGCGACTGGGATCTGAGATAACACTATTATCAGGATTGGAAGAATATCGTCTCCACCATTAGTAGGCGGTCTATTGACATCACCAACAGCAACCACCCACTCCTGAGTAACCATAAATTCTCCATCAGACACAGCCAAAGTCACATTATATAACCCAGCGGAATCATAACCAGGCAAATACGTCCAATCCAACGTAGTAACCTGTTCTACTCCTTCGAGCAGCCATGAATAGGTTAATGGGTCTTCATCTGGATCTGAGGAAGTATGCGTAAACGGTAAACTCCCACCCTCATCCACCTCTGGAGTAACATCGAGAGGTGTGAAAGAGTCTATAGTAGGAGGCTGTATTGCATGCACTGATGGATAAGTTAAACTAAAAGCATTTATACTAAATATAAGAAAAAGAAATAATGTTAAGACTTTATTTCTTAAGTGGAACATCGTAACCCTCAAGATCAATGTAAGTATTATCTATAGTTGTAATCGATAGTTATAAAAAACTTTGTAAGGATAAGTAATAATTTTATCTGTGTTTAATAAGCCTTTGAATTTGGACTTTTGCTGAATTTAACGATTGATGTGCAGACGGATTATAATCTTCTTCGATATGATTTCCTATTTTTATGTAAAATAAGAGATTATCCAAAGTTCTAATAATATGTAAAAAGCAGACTTTTTCTTTCCTTTGTTTGCAACACGGGCAATGCTTCTAGAAATTTAATGGTTGAAGAGTCTAAAATATTATTTCAGTTTGTTTACACAATTATTTGGATAAAAGGGTTTTCAAAGTCTTAATGATTGAGAGTATAAACAACAATAGAAAGATGAAGTGGGGAATTAAAAGTTCAAGAGGTACGTAAGTTGGTAATTTAAAAACTACAGGCATTAAGACTGAGAAGAGAGGTATTGATAAAAGTATATTAAAGCGATAATTTTGAAAAAAGAGCCGAATATCTTTCGTTTTTAACAATAATACCATGAAGGTGATAAAACTACATAATTCGAAGATTATATTTGGAAGACTTGTGAGATTCATGCCTGTACCGAAAAGGTGTTGTGTGAAAGGCCACAGTAGTTTGAGGCTTTCTGTTATGTAGTCACCTATCAAAATGTGTTGAACGAGTGCTATGAAATATGGAATAGTTTTTTTCCAATTTATTAAGAAAGCAGGAATGAGAAGAATGAAAAGAAATATCAGCGAGTGCGTTGGTCCTCGATGTGCCAAACCAGGGATAAGAAGATCTATGTCTGGTATAATGGAGACTAAGAGAAGAATAACAATATTAGATTTTACATTCAGAAGTCGATCTGTCACTTTCCCTGTAATGTATCCTAAAGCTAAGTGTCCAACTGCGAACATTTTCTTCGCCACTTCTAATGTATTCGATTCATTTTATCAATTAGGTAATCATAAATGTTTCCCTCTTGTAGAAAATAATTCTAGATGTTACACCATGTGTGACCATTAGTCATTTGAACTTGGTAATAAGCGTAAGTGTATCTACAATTCCCACTTTTCCCCAAAAACAATCCCCAAGAGTCTGCTGATCCTTAACTATATACAGACAAACATTTATCTAAAACTGCTCAATTCGTAAGTAGTCACTTTTTACACAGAGACTAGAACTGGTTTACAACGTTATTCTCATGGGATGATATCTTAGAATAGATGGTTTCAATGATTTTTGCATCTTCAGAAATTGAAACACTTTCGATTTTTATGGGTCTTCCTAGGGTTTGGGTTAGCGTACAGGCGATAGCACTGCAAAGTGGACAACCGATTTTGCATATTGAGTAGTCTATTGATGTATTCAGGGCTTCTTTGCAGAGGTCTTTGAAAATCGAGTTAGTTATTTTTACATGGATCAATCCGTCTTTTGTCAGAGTAAGAGAATCATATTTGTTTGTTCCTCTACTTACTTCACTCGGTTTTATCTGAATTTCAAAGCGCTCTATGAGTTCTAGGTCTTCAATTAAAATTTTTGAGAGGTCTTGTTGTAGTTGTTCCAGATCCACCTTTGTGAAGCTGGTTCCCAGTTTTTTCTCGATAAGTTTTGAGAGGGCTAAGCCTGGCGGTATTAGGAGGATCGCTTCGGGGTTCATTAAGAATATTTTTTGTGATTGTTGTCTTATTTCTTCAGGTTTTGGCAAACTAATTTTTTGATCCTTAGGGATGTATACTTTGATTGTTTCTAAGTCTTTAAAATATGTAGATGGCAGGTATATGGTTACACCTTGGTATTTTTTTTCTTTCAGTATCTGAGTTAAATTGTTAAGTGAAGATATTGTTGTTGAACTTAGAAGATTTTGATTTACATATTTTTCGTTCGTTACGTAGAGAAGGAGTACACCCCAGAAGGTGAGACCTAAACCAATGAATGCCAGTATAGATGACTCGAGGATGAGAGAAGAGAGGAGAGAAAGTAAGCCTATCGGCAGAAGAGAATATCCAGCAACTCTTAAGCGTGGATGTTTATCTTTGAATAGTTTTAGTGCAATAATAAGGCTTACAGTCGTCACTAAACCATTTATCGTTAAAACAACGAGTAATAGTTGAAGAGGATCAGTTAGATTAAACATACCACACACTCAATAATATATTAATTGAATTACATTTCTTGATTTCTATTTATATAGATATGATATAATATGATATAATATGAAAGGGGAGCACATTTACTGTGAGGTTATATGATAGTTAGCTAGTAGTTGATAAATTGAGTGAATCGTAGAATTCACATTTGGAATATGTATTTGAACCAAAACATGACAATTTTTATGTTTTTGAAACGAAATGTAGCTTTGAACAAAGCTTTCAACATCAAGATTTTTAACAAAGCAGTTAACAGTAGAAGCGAAACACTACAACTTTTTATAGATTCCACTAACTTCCTTTTGCATTTGAAAGTGTTTAGATATTTTTTAAAAGATGGAAAGAACTATTTTTTTTAGCTAAGCTTCTAATAATTGTTAGCACTTATCAAATATTACTACATTTATCTCTTTACATTTTTTATACTGTTACATTTCAGTTATCCAGACCGGGGATCAATAGGTCTAGGTCAAGTATAATAGAGTGTAAGAGAAAAGGAAAATGTTAGGATTGACCTTCAGAAATCTCTTTGTCACTCTACTAGTTAGATATCCCAAAGCTAGGTGTCCCACTACGAATATTTTTTCCTCCTCTTTTTATGTATTGAATGCATGTTATCAATCAGATAAGATTAAGGATTTCGTTCCTACCGATTAATGAGCAAATTGAATGGATTTATAAAAAAACTGAGATGGAGAGAAAAAATATGGACACTACACTATATGTAGACATTACCCTTTTGGGCTTTGTAGCAAGCAGTGAGGTGCCTGTGTCGCCACTATTCCTCTCAAACTATCCCCAAAATCCTGCTGAGCCTTGAACATACGTACACATACAAACATTTATCATGAAGCTATCTTGATCGCAAATCGCTACATCTTCCAATAAGACTTGAGCTAATTTAGCCTGAAGTTCCCATGGAATATTATCTCAAAATTTATCTTACAATAGTTGAATTTCCCCCCAATATCTCACGTGTATGCACTAACAATATCATGAAGTCAATATCTCCGATATGTATCACCGGTCGTCGGGATTAAGTTTGGTTAACCGACAGAATTACCAGGCTATACTAAAGATGGTTACTTGGAAGCCATGAAGGTGTTAAGCAGATTTCAATTTCCGTCTAGTAAGTGTTTTCTGGTTCATTAGTTCTTTGTAGGTGTTGATTTTAAACAAAAAAGTAAACAATTTGATCACTCTAGAATGAATCAAGAGGAACATTTCCAAAATTATCATCCAAACTGCGGTGACATTCGTATATTTCATTCTTTTACGTCTCTCTTTTTTAGAAATAATACCGCACGTGCCTATCTTTTATATAAAAATATGTAAAAATATTTTATAATTTTTATTAATTAGTCTTATATATTAGCGTTAGCTAGCTAGAAAGAGAATGAGTAAGGGAATAATAGCAGTGTTTGTTACGGTTTTTAAGGTAGTATATCTATGTTAAATCAAAGACTAGTTGGTCGTTCACTCTATCCCCAAAAGCGCGTTGACCTCAAGATATTATTCAGATATTGCAAGGACATATTCATAATCATCGAGACAACAAGTAACTTCTGGGATGCTCTGGCTCTGGTTTTCAAAGCACATGTGTTTAAAGATCAAAGAAGTAAAGACATAACCTTTAGAAATGGAATTACAGTGAGTCTAAACTGGAGGGAATATAGTCTTGCTAGAAACCTTGTGTCAAATAATTACATTGTAAATAAAGTCGATGGATTATTCCTTATTAAAAAGGGAAAAATGAAACTTGTAGGACCACCCGATCTTATTGATGTTGTCAACGAGAAACTAGATAAAATCTATATTTGCGAGTGTAAAAACAAGATTGTATTGGATATTGGTGGATTCATTGGTGACACAGCAGTGTTATTTTCAAATTGGGGCGCAAAGAAAGTTATCATCTATGAACCAGTCATATCCCTCCATAAATTCATAAAGATGAACGTGATACTCAATGGCTTTGAAGCCGAACTTCATGAGGAAGGTATCGGGGATGAAAATGGTTATAGAACCGTGCACTACGATACAGTGACTGATGTTTTTGGACTCGAAGACAAAGGAAATCAAGAGATGAGAATTAAGATTAAAAATGTTAAGGATGTAATTGAAGAATCACATGTTGATATAGCAAAGTTTGATTGCGAAGGCGCGGAGAACAGTTTAATTCATCTGACGTACGACACCTTAAGACTCATCGATACCTACGTGATAGAAGTACACAAATCCGAGACGAGGAAATCATTACTTGTCAAGTTCCAAGAGTCAGGATTTATCTGCATAAAAGACTTACGTGATGATCCTAAGAGCAATTTCTCTGTTCTCGTCTTCAAACGAAAAGAATTCAATCAATCAGGATTCAATTCATAGTGCTCTGAAACCGTTTTGGACATGTGCTATTGTTATAGCAAAAATCATGATTGAACAGAAGAATTGTTATGCGTCCATTTTTCAAATTCAGCCTGAGTGAGTAATCCTAAAGCTTTGTTATTACTCATATGATTTTTCATATATGAAATCACTATCTGTCGTGCCATAAGTTAATTCTCCAATCACATCATAAATAATGATCTTACATTATCAGTTAGTTTACTTGTGATAATCATTTAAAAAGCTAGCTAACTTATTATTTCTGTGCTGAATCAATGATTGTTCGATATAGTTTTGTAGAGGCTTCTCATGAAGGATCTTGTTAGGATCTATACAAGTGAGACTTCAACTTTTTATTTAGTTTGAAAGTAAAAAACTAATAAAAAAAAGAAGGAAATTACTGGAACCTTCGTCAGTAATTCAGAGAGAAATAGGGGGCGTATCTTGTGGGCAAAGAATCAATAAATCAAGTTCAACGATTTCCAAAAAAAGATGGAAGAAGTACTCTCGAACATATGCAATAGTAGCCCGGAGGAGATTCGACCTCAAGATCGAATATACAATATTGTTATGATAGTTAACTAGCTATATAAATGAATTAAATATAACGTACAGAAAGAATTCAAGACTATAGGTAGACACTTAACCCGTTTCGCCCACAAATTTATATTAAATATTGTGTACGATATTATGTATGAATATAATAAAAAAAATTTGGTTTTTTTTTAAACGGGTTGGTAATGATCTCAATGCTATTAATAATACCAATTCGAACATACATGAGCTTCTATGTGAATATATATTATATAATGAACTACATAATAACCCAAAATATAAAAATTCTAAAAAACTCAATAAATATGAGTACAAAGTTTTTTCTCAAAATGGTGAAGATGGCATAATTGAGGAAATTTTTAATAGAATTGGTACAACAAATAAGTTCTTTGTAGAATTTGGTGCAGGAGATGGATTAGCGAATAACACAACTTATTTACTAGTAAAAAATTGGAAGGGGTGTTGGATTGAAGCAAATAAAAAATCCATTGATATTATAAACCAAAAATTTGATGCCCTCATCAAAGACAAAAGATTAATTGTTAAACATGCTTTTATTACCTCAGAAAACTTAGAATATTTATTTGAAGAATTAAAAATCCCAAAGGAATGTGATTTACTATCAATAGATATTGACGGAAATGATTATTGGATATGGAAAAACATCGAAAAATACAATCCTCGCGTTGTAATCATAGAATACAATGCACTTTTTCCCCCGCATATATCATGGATAATGAAGTACAACCCAAATCATATGTGGGATGAAACTTGTTACCACGGGTCAAGCTTAAAATCCCTCGAACTTCTTGGATTAAAAAAAGGATACAAACTAGTTGCATGTAACTTTACAGGTTCAAATGCCTTCTTTATAAGAGGAGACCTGGTTAAAGACAGATTTTTCAACCCATTTACAGCTGAAAACCATTATGAATCTCCTCGATATTATCTTGACCAGAGAGTAGGTCATAGACGAAACTTTGGTAATTTCGTGTATGAATAGGATTTAATGATAGCTATCCTTGTTCAGGCTTCACTTTAAGATCTATAACCTGTTTTACATTATCCCTTGTTATCTCTTGAAGCTTGATAACCGGAACAGCTTCCAGGATTCTGGTCTTCATGTAATCCCTCTAAAAGAGAAAATTCGTAAATATAAATCTTTTTTGAAGGAGATATCGAGTAATTGATAATTATTTTTTGAAAAATAGCAGTAGCCTTCAATTAGGATGGAAGAATGAATGAAAAATAACGTTGTTCAATACGATTCTAGGAATCCAAAGATTTAGTTTATTTCGAATGTATATGGGTTTGGGATTAAAAAATAATCCTAAATTTACTTTATAGTCTTAATTATGCATATACATTATTAAATCATGCGTTCTAGTCATTGATATTCCTTCTCAGAGAGCATGTAGGCAACTTTTCGTCGGTGCAAGCTAGCTAACGAGTGCTCCCCCACATCGTCTCTATGGATTATCCTCAGATCTTCCTATTTTTTTATCATAAAATTTTTCTTTTTTTAAAAAAGAGTACATCTGCCAGGAATCCTTGAGAACCATAACACGTAACCCACTCATTTAAATCAGGTTATCTGCTTATTCGTAGGTTTTTGAAATTCCTAGGTAGAAGAGAAAACGTGGTCTGTTTTTCGATAAATTTTAGTTATATCAAGAAGAGCGACGATCGAGATTGCTATAGCCGCATAAAGCCAGGTTCTCTACAGGTGAAGATGAGATAATAACATCTCTAATAGGCTCCTCAACCGGTGAAAAATCGTATTTGACTGGTAAGGCATCATCTATTCCTGCCCCAAACGAACCTGTCATTCCCACCATATAGATGGAACTACCACTTAAAGTTAGACTTCTACCATGAGCGCGCGCACTAGTGGAATCATTTTTTCTAATAATAAGTTTAAGTAAGGTTGGAAAAAACGAAATTGACCGCGTTTAATCAGTTTCTTGGTTTTTAATAATGTTGTGTAATTTAGCATCTTGTTATATCTTTTATTTTTAGTTTTTTCTGGGATTCGTCCTTTAATTCTAAGTGAAGGAAGATTTGGCCTTTCCTCGTATTTATACACCTTTACCTCATCAAATAGGATATTATTTAATAGATTTACTGATTTTTTGAAATCCTGATCTGTTTCACTAGGAAATCCAACCATAATACTTGTCGATAGATTTATTTTTGGATATTTTTTTTGAATATTCTTAATAATTTTTATCCATTCATCTAGTGACAATTTTTTTGCCATTAGTTTTAGTATCGATTCGCTTCCTGATTGAATATGACTACCTATCAAGTGTATTTTCCCTGAAGATAATAGGAGATCCAGTTTGGAATACATATTGACTAATGAACTGGGAGAAATATGATTTAAATAAAGTTTATAATCTATTTGGCTATATCTCTCTATTATTACGTCAAGTATATCGGGGAGAGTTGAATCTAAATCGCATCCATATGAGCCTAAATCTCTTCCGGTAAAGAAAAAATTTCTATACCCTTTCTTAAGTCCGAGATCGAATTGTTTGATGATTCTATCAATTGGTTGGCTTCTACATGATTTGTAGGCAAGGAGATCACTACAATAAGTACAACTATTTTTGCATCCACTCACGATCTTTATATACCACATTCTTTTCTCGGCTGTTTCGCTATCAATATTGATTAATCTATCCGCAAGTGCATATAGACTCAATATTTTTGCCCTTGCATATTCTGGCTCATCTATCGTTTGGGCGTGTTTTTGGCGGTTATTTAGGACATTTGCATTAATATCAAATATTTTCTTTTTTGATAGATGAAAATAGCTACGAAAGAAATCCCATGATTCTTCTGGACCAATCAAAGGACCGTTATAAATATCTTTTAATGCCATAGGATTTATTTTTGGCAAACAACCCCAGATTATTAGTTTGGAAGAAACATTTTTCAAACTCAACATTCTTTTTATCTCTTTAATAGATTCAACCTCATTATGTAGTAAATGCCCACAAGCATAATATATTAACAAATCAGCGCGGTTAATTTTATTCGTTAAAATAAAATCATTTTGCTCGCTCGAAATTTTTTTTACGAGATTTATCAATTTTTGTGTATCTAATCTCGCTTCATCACAGTACTCATTTGTATCAATATATACCGCTTTCATTGTGTTTTCTCCTTTCTGAGCACATATTCTACGTGGATACTTTACAAACCATTATTATGCTGTAAGTTAATCGAAGAATATTTAACATATCTATTGCATAGGAATTTTTGTGATTATTTTAAGTTCGTATGCAATAATGGGTTTTAATAAGCGTTTAAGAAATTCTATATTGTTGGTTAGTTGGATTATTCTCTCCAGTTCTGGTTTGTCAATGATTCTTGCTATGGGGGTTAGGGTGAGATACATAAACAAATATGTTAAACCACCGAGGAGGAGTGTAAGGAGGATTGGAAGAGGCAAAAAACGAACTATGAACAATGTGGGAATGGCTGAGGTGAAAGCCACTAAGTAGATACGGGCTACTTTGTTGTAGTTGGGTTGGACTTGAAACCTCGTTTTTGCTACATACGCGTTGAGAATAGTTTCTATCGAATCAGATAGAAGGATGGCTATGATGAGACCGGGTACACTATAGGTCTTTGTCAGCAGGGGTGTCAGAACAATGAAGACTATGAAATATACTATTTTCATTTTGAAAGTCAACTTCGTTTCTCCGATGCCATTGAAGAAGACACCAAGCGTGAAGCGGCCTAAGCCGACGAGAAAGAAGGGAATGACGGAGAGGGATAAAAGGAAGGGAGCTGATTGATAAGAGGAGCCATATATGATTTGGACTAGTTCCTCAGAGAAGATCATGAACATCATTGTCACGGGAACTATGAGAAGTGTGGTGTATTTGTTAGCTAAGGTAAAGAAAGTTTTTGTCTGGCCACTATCTTTATACAGTTTTGAGAAGGCTGGTAGGAGAGACATAACAACTGCGTTAGTTAATAATAAAAGGAAGGCTACAAAGTTAATGGAAGCCTTGAAGTTTCCTATAGCGGTGTCTGAGGAGAAGATTGATAAAATTATGTTTTGTAGTTGGGAAGATAAGCCTAAAAGGATTGCAGATAGGTAAAGTGGAAAACTGTAACTCAGCATTGTCTTGATGGGGTTAATAGAATCAACTTCGTCTCTACTGGAGTTGAGGGGTTTGTATATTTTGATAAAAAGTAAGGCAATGCTAACAATTGCAGCAATAACGAAGCTCATTACAAAACCAATTATGGCCCCTATCACGCCGAAGCCTAGAAGAACAAGCAGGGAGGATAGCGTGGTCTTCACTAGGGCTTGAATAGTGGTGGTTATGGCACTGTATCCTGCGTGGTTAAGACCAATGAAGACCGCTCCAGCCGTGTTGAATATTGACTGGAAGATTATTGAAAGCGAACCTAATCGGATATAGATGCCATAATCGGGTCTGTTTAAGACATATATAGCTAAATGATCTGAAAAGAGCAGAGCTACACTGAAAATTATGAGGGCGATTAATGTCTTAAACAAGATTCCATATCGCAATATTTGTACTAGTCTTCCCTCTTCGTCTTTGGAGTGAAGGCTAGCTGAGAAGTGGATTAGCGCTTGGTTTATTCCAATATCGATGAAGAGAAGGAAAAGAGCGGGGATGGTTAGTGAAAGGGTATAGGCGCCGTAGAGTTCGGCACCTAACAGACGAGCCATTATGAAGACGGAGATTGCTGAGATGATGATGGAGATGGTGTTTCCCGTGGCTAGGAAGAACGTTCCCCGGGCGGAGTCCACCACTATCTTTTCTAGGTCTTCGGACATTTACATCACTTTTTTTTTGTACAGGTGGGTTCTTTAAGACTCATTTGTTAGTTCTTAGCGGTTTGACATTGAGCAAAAGGCATATCCCTGTCTTGTAAGATTTAAGAGTACGTCTAGTTTAAATGGAGTAAGCTAGATATTTTATACATGAGGTTAATTTGGTTTATTAAAGATGCGGAAAAACTTTCAGTACAACCATCTCAAAGACAATCCAATGAATTATTCAATTTACTTAGCTACCTAGTTAATCCTTCAACTAGTTCTTCGCCTTCTTTTGTTTCCAGAATAGAGGAATTAGACAATTCCGTAATCTGTATTATTTTATTATTTTCAATAAAATGGATTATGCTAAAAATAATTTAGAGGCTAATGGAAACAAAAAAAATCAAAAGGAATCTCGTTATATCGCAGATAACAAATTTTGGATTAAAAATTCATTTAAAGTTCTTTGGTTAGTTTTAGTTATGCATAGTATATATCAAGTCGTGATTGTAATTAGGACTAAGGCTGGATAACTGTTGACTTTTTAGCATATAAAACGTCATTCATATTTATCAAATCATTATAACCTATACATAGCAGGAATTTTGATACCTCTACCGCCTCTGTTGGCGAATGGTAGACTGCTATTGATAAATGAATGTTATTCTTCCGAAGTGTTTTTTCAGCACCTTTTAATATCTCGAGCTCAGCTCCCTCAGCATCTATCTTAATCATATCAACATTCTAAATCTTTTCATCGTAAACTAATTCACCTAATGTCTTAGCATGAACCTCCAAGTACTTATTTGATTTATGAAATATTATAGAGTGAGACGCAAAAGCGTAAGGACCAGGTTGTGTAACCAAGTATAGCTTAGCTACACCGATATAACTTGACAGGACAATATTTTTGGTGACTACATTAGTTAGCTTGTTAAAACCTACGTTATAATTCAATAATTTTTAGTTAAGAGGCTAAGGCTCTACTGCCACCACTAATCCTTCTATAGCTCTTCTCGCAGATATTACTGTAAAAATACCTACATGTGCACCAATGTAAATTATTGTATCTCTCTTCTTGAGCTCATAGCTCTTATTATAAAGGTTCCATGTATGGATTTCATCATTAACTCTAAGACTATCTTTATGTTCAATGATAATACCAATGGCGACTTAACCTGAACAAAGTCACCCATAAACCTCACAATGTAATAATTTTTTCCAAACCGACTAGTAACTAAATTGGATAATCGTCTATTTGATAAAAGTAGTTTATCTCGAATTTATTTTCCAAATACAAGTCTTAATAGTGTTCGTAAGGCAATATACCCGATATTTTTTAAATTATACAACATTTCAATTAATTCTCTTAGAACATGTATTCTTTCAATAATTTTATTTAACGCTTTTAATCTTACGCATATAAGGGATAAATGGAAATTTCAGAGTGAATCAATGGTTCTTAACTAGCTTTAAAAGTAAGATAAATAATAAATATTTATCGTCACAGTTAAGAGAGATAGTATTCCTAGAATTATTGAAGCATTTTTCAACCGTTTTTTATTAAGCAATATTCTTGGTTTTCCGTAGTCTGGCGTAATAAGTTCTGATGTTGTAAGAAGAATAATAGCTGTGAATATAAGCCATAAACTGATTTCCCAGAATTGTAATGGAATTTGCATTATAAGTTTCGAAACACTCATTTTATAGATACACTCACCTAGCGATCTAATTATATGAATTAAAATTTTCAACCAAAAGTTAGTTTAATATTACCTCGAGGCAAATTTAAAGCCTCTCCATCCATCAGATAACATGATACAATAGTGACACGATACACCTTTTAATTGCGTAAAAAGCCGATATTAAAGAAATGCTAAAGTTAGGACAAATAATTTTTATGAGAATATAATACACCCCTCATTTGAATTATCTTTGTAATGAGAAAATCTACAAATTAATAAATTCGTTTCGAAAACTCTAAGTTCAAGTATTGGAATAATGAATTTACTGCCCTTTTGAGGCAAGCTAACTTCTAAATATAGGTTTCAGCTTCACAGTTGTTTCTTCACGAAGACAGTACCTAAACTTCCCGCAAGAATGGTTATTTTCATTCTATTCCACCTCTCTTGTGGAACCATCTAGCAAGTGGGCGTAGCTTATCTTTAAAAATGGAGTGATTAAATATGTGTGCTCCTAAATCTATTCCTATTAATAGCCATCCCTCTCTCATTAACCACTTCATGATCTGTAGATAGCATAATTGTCGCTCAGACCAACTTAGCGGTATTTGTTTTACAGATTTGAAATATTCTAGGAAATTTTTCAAATATGGAAGATAAATAGATTGATTTCTTTGTTTCCCCCACCAATCCAATTTATCTTTATAACTTGAAAATACCTTTTCCGTGTAAGCTTCGGAATGTTTTCTTCGGAAAAAAAGATATTCAGGTATTTCGTAAAAACGATTGATGAGACTGAGCTCAGCTAATAGGTTTCTGTCTGAACCAATATAACTTCCAAAAAGCTGGGTCATCTCAAGTGCGCTGTACCTTATCAACCCAAAAATTAAAAACCAATTAGAGTGACGCATACTTACAAAATCTGCAAAACGTTCATGAGGCGTTAAAACCTTAGATCTAACGTTATATGCATATTTGCCCACCAATTTGCTAGAATTATTGATACGACCTGTTTTCGAATGGCATAAAATTATAGAGGAGTCTTGATCAAGGATTTTGACACATTTAATTAAAAAATCTGGCGCTAAAACATCGTCGTGAGCAGCCCATCTAAAATATTCACCTGAAGCTAATTTAAATACTCGATTAAAGTTTATAACAACGCCTAAATTTCTGACATTACGATAATAACGTATACGATTATCCTTGTCGACATAAGCTTGACAAATCTCTTGAGTACGATCAGTGGAAGCGTTATCTGAAATAATTAACTCAAAATCTTGAAATGTTTGAGCAAGAATTGAATCTATAGCTTCTTCTAGATATTTTTCACCGTTAAAAACGGGTAAACCTATACTAACACGAGGAATAATATTAACCCCCTATTTAGTCAAGTCTTATCGTATTTGTAGATATCTTCTCAATTATAATAAACTAATAGTTAGCTAGTTCTATGCACTCTGGAACCGATTCATATCCCCAATCTCCTCAACTAACGTAGTCAGTAGTTAAGCCTTCCACTCAGGGTTGATAATTTCGTCTATATATTCATTCAGTAGAGTTTGATGGGTTGGAATGAAGTTAAGGTTTGTACATACTATTAATTTATCCAACATAAACGTTATGATATGAGAAAATGGTTATCTTGATGGTGCAATCGATCTAAGGTTTATACTGTAAGAATTTTTGTTTTTAGTCCAAGATTTTTTATTTTATGTTCTATCTCCAGTTGATATATAGCATTCATGATTATTATTAGATCTGGTTTGTATTCTTTTAGAAATTCTGATGGGACTATTTTTTGTCCTGTTCCGGGTATATACATTCCTTGCTTGCGTGGATTGATATCTACAGCATACTCAATTTGTATCTCTTTGAGCGTATTTAAAAAAGTTACACCTCTAGATCCCGCGCCCCATATTACAATGCGTTTGCCTTGAACTGAAAACTGTTTTATCATGTCTCGATATTTTTTAACTTTCTTTATATAATTAATTTCAAAGGATGTAATTTCATTAGCGATTAGTTCCACATCAAATGGGTTGATTCGATACCGGTTTTCTATCATTTTATTATCCGGTAGAGCAGTGATACAGAGTGATTGGCCTTCATGTTGTATTTGAATCTCACAAACTTGAAATCCACATGATTTAAAAAGATAAGCAAGAGAGGACGGAGTAAAATATGAGCAATGTTCATATATGATATCCAAGATAAAGAGTTTGTGAAAATTATGCAATCCATTGCCCATACTAAAGTACAGATATGTGGATTGATTTTTACCTATTAATTGTCGAAGATTTTTTAAAAATTCTCCTGGATTGTAGATGTGTTCAAGTAAATGCCAACTAAAAATGAGATCAGGTTTGTAATCTCTAGTATATTCAGAGTATAAATCACTAATAAATTTGATTCGTCCTTCTTCTTTATACGGGACATCACTTATTTTATGAGTGGTGTCAAAGCTCAATCCTTTGTTGTTACCCAGTTCACAGAGTAAAAATAAAAATTTACTTTTTCCATGGCCAATTTGTAAAATCTTTTTGTTATAAAGATCAAAACGTTCTACTAAACGTATTGCTAGTAATCTTGAAAATTCTTGAAAATGAGGCGAATGAAAAAGGGAGTTTTCATAATGATGATCATATGTTAGACTTTCTGGATTAAAGGCTAGATTTGTAATTAATCCACATGTAGGACAAAAAGCTAGTTGGATATCACCCTTCGTACACTTCTGTGCTCCTGTTCTACTCGGCCATAGATAGTTACAGTTTGCAGGAACATTTAATAACTCGAAAAAGACCCGCATGCCCGTGCAGTTACAGACAGGACAAGAAATGATAGAAGTCATCTTGATTGGATTCCCCCAAACTTGCACACTGATTGTTAGTATATCTAATTCAACGTAAGTTTTTGAGGCTGTATATGGAATGTATAATTAAAAAATAATTTTTTTACAATAGAAAGCTTCGGCGTATTTACTAGGTGATTTTGATTCAATCCCTCGAAGTCTTAATAAGGACCAAAAAGTATCCTCGGTAAACCAATGCTTTTTTTTCTGACTGTTAAAATTGTTAAGTATATACTTAATTTTTTTTTGACAAATTGATTCGCTTAAAGGAAAAAATAAATTAGGCGAACCTAAATCTCCATCATATTTAGGGATTTCATATTCGAAAATTAAATGGTTCCTAAAAGTATTCCATGTTAAATTAGAAATCAATCTATGATCTTGGTGGGCATCACTATGATAATGTGTAAAAATAATATCTGGAGAGTATAAGTCCTTTAATTGTGCAAAATAATCTCTTATACTTGTTCCGATAAATGGAAAATAATTTTCACGAAATTCTTCAATGGTAATTTTCTTAGATTTTGCTTTTTTTAAAAAATTGTCAGCACCATGATTGGCTTCTATTTTTCGGTCCTCTTCTGCACTGAAAATAACCCAATAAAAATGAACATTTACATATTCTTCTATTATTCTTAAGATTACCCCCCCACACCCAATTTCTATGTCATCAGGATGTGCTCCAAGACATAAAATATTAAGACATGACTTATTTTTAACTAAATTAAACATACATTCTAACAACCCCATATCTTATTATGTCCTAACGTTTCCATACTTCCCATATAGCGTTTCCGTTTGCTACCATATCCTCCAGTCTTGATTTATCTTTATATGTATCCATGCTGGCCCAAAATCCATCAAAAGGATATGCTATGAGTTGTTTCTCTTCAATTAATCTTTGAAAAGGTTCTACAACCAGTTCTTCGCCTTCTTTAATATAATCGAATATTTCCTTCTTGAAAACAAACCATCCCCCGTTAATTCTGAGCGATGATTGCCCCAACATATCAAGGTTTTTCACAAAACCTTGTTCATCAAAATCAACTATATGGAATGAGCTGGGGGGGTTTACTGTTATGAAGCACCCAATTTTATCCTTGTTCTTAGCGTAACGGATTAGTTTATTTAAGTCAATTGTAGATAGCGCGTCAGCGTAATTTGCGAGGAAATATTCTTCGTCCTCAAGATATTTTCTGACCTTCAACAATCTTTGCCCTATATTGCTATTAAGCCCAGTATCAGCAAATGTTATTTTCCAATCAGCCATGTTTCTGTTTAATACAACTATCCTCTTATTTTCATCGATTGAACTGGGGCTCATTACAAAATCATCTGAAATTGCATCATTAAACTCTAAGAAATAATTTTTTATCGCATTACCTTTATATCCTAAGCATAATACAAAATCTTTATGTCCGTAGTATTCATAACTCTTCAGTAAATTGTATATAATAGGGTAATCTCCTACAACTACTAATGGTTTAGGTATATTCTCTGTATCAGGAAATAACCTCATACCATATCCTCCGCAAAAAAACACTGATTTCACGCTAATCACTCATTTTAAATGGATTTATTTATACTTTAATTTATAGGCTATATGAAATTCTCTTTTTGATTTAAAATTAGAAATTTACTAGTATTGATTCCTGTGTGAAACAGTTATTATCAAAGCCAAATTCATAAACTACCTATATTTTTATTATAAAAGGGTTCCACACTTATCTACCAAGATAAAACTCTATCACACCCAAAAATACCTACGTAAAACAAGAACCTAGCTTGTTATTAAAATGGGTTCTGGTATCATAATTATGAATTTGCCACCCCATTCTGTAATATATTTGTTTTGTTTAATTATCTCATTTTTGAGGTTCCAGGGTAAGATGATTACATAATTAGGTTTTGTTTCTTTTATTCGAATAGGGTCATATATAGGGATGTGTGTACCTGGGAGATAGGTTCCTTGTTTGTATTTGTTTCTATCTACTACATAATCAAGGAAGTCGGTTCTTATTCCAGTATAATTTAAAAACGTGTTTCCTTTTCCTGGAGCACCATAACCAACTATTATGTTTCCTTCATCCTTTAGTTTAATTAGTAACTTCAAGGCTTTTCTTTTAGTTGATTTTACTTTTTTTTCAAAATTTTTATATGTTTCTATATTAAATATTCCGAAGTCTTTTTCTCTCTTTAAAATATCAATTACTTGATTTGATATTTTTTTACTTTTATCTTCTATATGTTTTACATATATTCGAATTGATCCACCATGAGTAGGTATTTCCTCAACATCGTATAATATTAGACTCTGTTTCTCGAAGATCTGACTAATGGTGCTGAATGAAAAATATGAGAAATGTTCGTGATATATAGTATCGAATTGATTATGTTCTATTAATTTAACCAAGTGTGGAAACTCGAAAGTTGCTACGCCATTTTCCTTTAAAACGAGTTTAACTCCCTTAATGAAATCATTTAAGGGCGGTACTTGTGCTAAAACATTATTTCCTATTACGAGGTCTGCGGTTTTCCCATCTTCTACAAGTTCTTTAGCTGTTTCCGAGCTAAAGAATTTTACAAGAGTTGGTACCCCCTTGTTTATCGCTACTTCCGCGACGTTCACAGCTGGATCGATGCCTAACATTGAGATATTCTTTTCCTTGAAATATTGAAGTAAGTATCCATCATTACTTGCGATTTCGATTACAAAACTATTTGAGTTTAGGCTAAGTTTTTTCGAGATCATATCGACATATCGACGGGAATGTTCTAGCCAGGAGTCAGAGTAAGATGAAAAATATGCATACTCAGTGAAAATGTCTTCTGGTGTTACATATTCCTCAAGTTGTACTAAAAAACAATTATGACAAACAAAAGCGTGAAGAGGATAAAAGCACTCCATGCTATTGAGTTGTTCTTCCCTGATAACACTTTCACAAGGTGGCTGCATGCCAAGGTCGATGAAAGTGGTTTCCAGAGGAGTATCACAAAATCTACATTTTCTCGTAGGCATATTGCTTCAACTTATTTTTTTCCATTTCAAAGTAGAATTCACTTGACCTTTTTCCATTAGTTGCTGTAAATGTTTTACTCTTTTAAACATAGGACCTTCTAGTGATTCCATCTTCATCCCATATTCAATAAATGCTTTGTAGAGTTCTTCTACACCTTTTTTTATGGTCCATGTTGGTTTAAAAGTGGGCAGTCTTGTCTTTATTTTTGAAAAGTCGACTCTATATGAACGTTTATCTGGTTCTGCACCTTCAGCAAACTCGACAGTAGAGTTAGGTACTATTTGGTTTACTGTTTTAGCAATATCAATTACTCGGTAGTTTTCCTCTGTTTTACCGACATTAAATATCTGGTTATTCACTTTACTGGTTTCAGCGTGTAATACAGAGATAAAAGCCTTCGAAATATCTTCTATATGTACAAGGGGTCGCCAAGCTTCTCCATCACTCTTCAGTAAGATTTTTCCAGTAAGATATGCCCAACCAACTAGATTATTTACAACTAAGTCTGAGCGAAGCTTCGGTGAAACCCCGTAAGCAGTAGCGGATCTAAGGAATGTTGGAGAAAATGATGAATCCGTTATTTTTGATATCTCTTTTTCTGCCATTACCTTTGATTTAGCATACACTGTTAATGGATTCAGGTTGGAGTTCTCATTAACAACTCTTCCTTCTGATGTGCCGTAAATACTACATGATGATGAAAAAATAAATTTTTTTACACCTGCTTTTTTTGCTTTTTCAGCCAGTCTGATTGAAGACTCGTAGTTGATCTCATATGTGATTTTAGGATTTAGATCTCCAAGCGGGTCATTAGATAATGCTGCGAGATGTATAACAGCATCAAATCCTCTCAGATCGGAAGACTCAACATCACGTATATCTTTATTCACATGAGGGACATCAGGAGTAAAGTCACCAAAAATACATTCGCGAAATAAATCACTATCAAGTCCTACAATTTCGTGTCCCTCTGCCAGAAGCAATGGGACCATAACTGTCCCAATATATCCTAGATGTCCAGTTACTAATATTTTCATTTTCTCAACTCACTTAATAGACCTATAGTTAGCTAAATCAAGGTTTCTTTAGTTTTCTCATTCGTTTTCACGCATAACTTGGGTGGATAGGTCATTTTTTCTACTTGCTATAAAAGCAAAAGCACCCGACATAGACAATTTTCTATACTCTTCACTTGCTTTATAGTGATGAGTTAAGGCGTAACCGATCTTCCACCAAAGTCTATGAAGCAAATTCAAAGGCATAACCAAAGCTTTAGAAATATGATGTGGCAATTTTGGGAATAGGCTAATGTATGCATTTGCAGTAAGCATTGTCCAATCCTCACTAGGAGAGACATATTTTACTTTGAAACCTGCAAATTGTAACAAATTCAACACACCCCAATGTGTAAAATGATAATAAGTATCGTGGAATGGTTCCAGAAATGGAACGGTGCCGATAATTATTCCGCCAGGTTTTATAATTCTATATACTTCCTTAGCCATCACAAAGGGATACTGAATCATGTGTAGGACATCGATTGAAAGGATGAATTCAAAGCTCTTGTCTTTTATCGGGAGCGCGTGCGCGTCTCCTAGTATCAAAGCGTCCGGTGAGCTGATATCAAGACCTACATATTGGAATCCGGCGTGTTCGCAAACTTCCCTGTGAATTTCATCACCACACCCAATATCTAGGATCATACTGTTTCTCCCTGTAGCCTTTGGAAAATGACTCATCAATTCTTTAAATAGGTGATGAGGCACTTTGATCCCGTTAAAATCAACCTGAGGGGAAGTATTTTTTTGTAAAGTTTTGAAACTTCCACTCTTTTGTGGTAAAGGAAGATTACTTATGTCAAATTGTAGCGGATACACTTTTCTTCTTCGAAGTCTAAGGTCAAGTTGACCTTTATTTGTATAACCATATTCTTCATGACAATTATTGCACTTGGCTCCAGTTCCTATTCTTATTAGGGAATCACCACAATATGGACATGCTAAGATATCCCAAACTAGTTTTGAAATATATTTCATCTAGATTCTTCCATTTATTCTATTTTCAGTAGAAATTACTCTTTCTTTAAAAAAGATAAGGGTAATCCCCAGAATTGTATATCAAATCGATTTTTCGTTAACAAGATATTGAATTGATATTTCAGGTCTATTTTATAATCCCTGCATCGTAATACTTTGGAGAGTGTTAGATTAATGAACGAACTGGATGAAAATAATTGTCGTCACTAGCTCCTATTTCCTCTTTTGTAAAAACAGGTCTATATCTAAAGTGAGGGAACCTTAAAGCTTCAACATTTAATCCAAGAGACGATATAATACTAGGTAGTCTCATCTCGCAGAATCCATAATATAAAGAATCTGCTAAATTAAGATGGATTAATTCTGTTAACGTTTTTTTTGATAATATAGTTCCTGCAAATATGCTTTGATATAATTTTACCTTAAAATTATTCTTTTTCAACCATTTAACTAGTGTTTTCTTAGCATTTACAGGTTTATTAAAGAAAGTCCATTCTTTTGATAGTTTTTTGTAGTCAACAAAGGCAGCATCACATCCTAAATATTTATAATATATTTCATTAATAGGTTTGCGTGAGTATATGTCCCAGTCATATATTATTAAGGACTGAAAATCTTTTTGGAAGCCTTTTGTTTTATACCAGTTTAAAACGCATAAATCGATGTTTCTGTAACCAATTGGGGTATAATCGATATACAATTCCATGTCGTGTTTCCTAAGAATATTTTGTATCTTTATTAAATGTTCTTTTATCATTGACCCCCTAATTCTATGATTGATTATTTTTGATATTTTGAATACTGGTTTAAACTGAAGAAGGGGCCAACTAACTATATCACGTAGAGCAGTACCCGAAATAAATGGAAGAAAACTAAAGTCAAAAATATTCGGTAAATAAAATGTTTGTTTAACACCAAAACAAGGCTCAATTTGAGATTGGGGATTCATTTCTTTTAATCTAAGCAGTCGTTGATAGGTAATCCTATTAAATTCATGAAATAAGTAAAATATAAGATATTTACTCATAGTGTAAACCTGGCGCAAATTTTTAGTTTTTCTAAATTTTTCACGAGATAATTCTTAATTAAACAATGGCTAGGTAGTTAATTAACTAAAAACATCATTATTTTAGTTTCTTTAGTTGGAAAAATCAGTAGAAAAAGCTCTTTAATTCGTATTATGTTAACAATCGCTCTTTTTAACCCAGCTATATATTGTGTCTAGTAGAGTTTCGGTATTTAGCTGGCTATCTAGTTGTGTAATGAGTTATCTTTGTCCTAATCTTCATTAATCATTCCTCTTTTTTTTATCTACTATAAGAATAAAGGGGAAGTTAATTGTATAGAAATCTCCAGTAATGTCTAGACGTCTAATAACTCTAAAGCTAGTTACTATATGGTATGGATTGATATATTTCACTGTCTTCATTAGAGTATATTTTATTTGAATATACTAATTGATGAAATATACCAGTCATATTTGAAAAATACAATCCTTCCGTATCTTCTCTGATTAACCCTTGAATGTTTAAATATCGTAAATATATGTATGAATCATCTTTTAGTGTAATATTCTCGTTTAATACGTGTTCCCAATCAACTATGATCATGCCATAGCTTCTGAGAACATGTTTCTTAGATGTCAAATCTGCATAGACTGTTGAATTATTTTTTTGCATCTTTGAGAGCCATAATGCACTATAAACATCTTGTTCTGGAACATAGGATTCATAGAACTCTGTTTTGATCTCTGGATCGTTTATTAACTTCATTCTATTGAAACTTATCACTCTGAATGCTGGTGCCTGTTCAGCAATCTCATATATAAAACCTGTCTTGAAAAGAAAAATAATAACAAAGAATATTGCGATTAAACGAATACTTATTAGATTTGCACGCTTAATGCTGATTAAAAAATTAAAAATCCAAGATAATACTGTTTTACCGCCCATAACACAAATGGGAGCGAGAAATAAAAGTGAAATATGATAAAATCTATGTGGATGGAGTGATGTACCAAAGAAAGGTACAAGTAAAACTATTAAGAGAATGATGAAATTCGCTGCAATCATTACTATATATTCAAGTTTAATAGCAACTTTATGTTTTTTAATCAATATGAATAAGCCAACGCCTATAAAGAGAAAAGGAAGTTTGTTCACTAAATAATCTAAAATAAATAGTAGAGACATGCTACTGAACTGGGGAGCAATGAGCCCAGAAATTGCATCGCCTCTTGAGTCTAAACTGAAGAAGTTAGCAATAAATGAAGTTTTTAGGTTATCGATTACTTCAATTAATTTTACACTAAGATAAGGAGTTATAAAATAGTACCAAATTACGCCAAAAACTAGAGTTAACAGAACATAATTAACAGTTATTAAGCTTTTATTCTTCAAATTCAATTTGATTGAGCGGATCTTACGGATAATATACGATACGATTAGTGCAATTAAAATATAAAATGCAAAAAGATAGCTTAATGAATAGTGAGATATAACTAGAGATACTGTGAAAATACTTGACAGTATTTTTTTGTTTCTAGGATCTATATCTATGGATAAAATTATTGAAATCAATAAAACAAGAAACAGCTCGCCTACAATTTGTCTTGACTCATGAGACGTGGGAAATATAATAAAGTAAGATGCGGCTAGGAAAGCTGTTGACTTCCCAAATTTTCGATGGTATGCTTGATACATAATTACTGGAATTAAGGAAGCTAAAAAGGGGTATAAAACTTTGAATATCAATTCTCCTTGTATATTTAACATTTTTGAATAAATCGTTGGAAGAATGGTCACGCTCAACATTGAATGATACATTTGCAGTTCTTTATCGAGTAAGGAAATAGTGGCAGTCCATAATGAATTATCATTTGTCAATTTGAAAACATGAAATTCACCGAATACATCCCAACCAATCAAATATTTTGAAAGCGCTTCATGTTGTATCAAAAGAGAAAAAGCTATGATTAGTAAAATAATTGGGAATAACTTAGTGGATATTCTTTTTCTAAAAAAGATAGGTATAATGATTAGTATTTCCACTGCGATTATCATCATGCCTATGATTAAATTGTTCTTTAATAACGCTCCAAAAACCGCTAAAATAGGTAACGTAATCAATGGAATGATTTGAAGGATTTCGTTTACAGTTAGAATTGAAAAAATATTAGCTGAATAGTCTAATTTAAAATTAATAAAAAGCAGTATTATCTGAGTAACTGCTATTGTGCCATATAACGACAAAATGGATAGCGGATTAGTGATACCGAAAAGAGGATATAGTTCATTGATAATCAATCCAATAAACATGAGAAAACTGATGCTTAAACCTACAGATAATAAAATCTTGTCAAGTACTCTTTTTAAATTGATTTCCAAAAGATTAAGAATGATGTATCCCGGTATAAATGAGATATTAATTAAGACAACGATTTGTCTTAAGATTGGTATATCAAAAAATATTGTGATAAATGTAATAAAATGAAAAAATAATATATATTTCAAGGAGTTTTTCATTTTTATTCTTCCTTTCAAATGTTTAATGGTTTGAAAGTTTCTTCTTGGAGAGAGCTTTGTTATAGATGACCTGTAGAATCTACCTAAAAAAATATCAATATTATACTTTAAGATTTTTGAGGTGTTAATCAACATTGGTTTCAGATGAGGGGGGAAAAGTGCTTCAAATATGGTGGACGATTTTATTTACATTTTTGTAGGCTTTTAACTTGCTAATTAGAAACATATAGATAAAAATGAATAATAATTGCTTCTCAGCTTTTCATTAACTTATGTCCATAATCATCCATGTGACCTTTGATAAAACCAAACCACCCAGCGATTGATTGATAACTGAGAAGGAAGGGTAGAAGAAATGATTTCTTTTGATTGGTCATTCGATACGCTTTAAAGGCTAATCTTAATCCATCTGCAAAAGAAATGAGTGGAATGTTGTGCCAGAGAGGACGTAAATTCCCTTGTTTATGACGAAGATAGTGTCCATCATAACCAAACCAATAGTGTTCATTCCATAAGCCTTTCCACGTTTCTCTTGGATTGTGAAAAAAAGTTGCTTTTTCATTTACCTCGAACGTCCAACCTTCTGACTGAATTCTAGCTATTAGGTCTATGTCTTCACAGGATACTAGAAAATTTGTATCGAATCCTCCAACCTGCTTGACGACTTTCACACGATAAATGGTTGCATCGTTTCCTTGATATGTATCATATGAGATAGATTGATATAAAGTATGTAGCGAAAATGGTAGGCTTCCTTCTTTGTACATATATTTACCTACAGCAGAACCTACATGATGTTTTCTTTCCATAAAGTCTATTTGTTTTTCGATAAAGTCTTTTGATAATTCTACATCACCATCAACAAAAAGGACATATCTATTGTCTGAGTTATTAATTACCATTTGTCTTGCATATGCTAATCCCTTTCCACCATCAGAGTAAATTTTCATTTTTATATCAGAGTTTGAAATACTACTTATGATAAAAAATAGGGTTTTATCTCTGCTACAGCCATCCACAACGATTAAATCGATAAATGAATGAGGATAATTTTGATATTTGATACTATCAACAGTTGCCATTATAGTATTTTCAGCGTTCTTAATACACAATCCAATAGTAACTTTGGGCTTTAGCAATTATACACCTCAAAGTAACATAAATTAAATAAGTAAACATTACGTATGATTAGCTAGTGTTAACTATTGTGATAATCTTGCACGTTCATATAATTCATAGATTTTTGGATAAAAAGAAAATCTGTTCAAAGTGTTTTTGATAACTTGTTCAAGAGTATCATATAATTCTACTGCATTTGTCAATCGTATTTTGAACATAAGGAAATTAATTGACTTATCTACTGAAACTCTATTTAAATGGTAAGGATTATCGTTTGGTCGAATTAATCCAGAACTATGAAATGAAACCTTGAAGCCAACAGATCGTATGATTTTCGTATGTTTAGTATTATATTCGTCAAAAGGATAAGCAAAATAATTAACTTTTTCGCCAATTCTCTTCTCAATTTCTTCTTTAGATCCTATGATTTCATCTTTTGCTTCTTTTTGACTAATCATCGTTATATTTTTGTGCCATACCGTGTGCGCTCCAATACATATTTTATTTTCATTCATCTCTCTTATTTCATTCCAACCAAGCATTCTTAATGACGTATTTTTATCTAAAAACATTTTTTTTCCAATATATCCAGTTGACAAAAAAATAGAAGCAGATAACCCGTGTTTTTTTAAATAAGGATAAGCATTCAAATAATTATCATAATATCCGTCGTCAAAAGTGATTGAAACAGATTTTCTAGGTAATACTATATCATTTCTAACAAATTTTTCAATTTCACTAAGAGAAACAATTTTATAATTCTTTCTTAGGTAATCAATTTGTTTTTTAAATTCTCTTGTATCTACAGTATAAAAGCTACCATTTGAACCTATCGAGTGATATTCTAAGACACATACTTCATTTTGTCGAGTAATTTTACATATAAAATATAACATAAAGTACAAGATATTCTTCAATATGAAAATATATTGTATAATTACTGATTCCGATTTAATAGACGTTTCTATCCCTCAATAGCCAATGTTTAACAGAGTACATACACGTTAATATCCAAATATTTTAGCAAATTTTATCTTATGGATTTATAAAAGGCATTTTTTTAATTGTATTTAAATGATCATTTTCTTGATCTAACTTGTCTTCTGACCGATCTTATGATTGAATGGGATACTTGAACCGTTAATAAGATGAGCTAACGATCTATCACAGTTCTAGGGGGGTTCCGAAGTCCATTCACAATCATTCCACGCTCTATTAGTCAAATTTTGTCAAAGAAATTCTCATTGACTAGTCTCTACCAACACCACCACGGTACTCATATGATCCTCTCATGTGATATTTACAACATTCCATAATTTTTTAAGCATTCATTCAAATATTGTAGAGATGATCTAGTATTTACATTAACCCAAAACTGAGTCTAATCTACAACCATCATTTCAAGAATTGTGGATTCAGGTTCTGGTTAAGACAAACCAATATTTAGAGCTTCACTCATCGTTATCACTTGAACTCCTTGAGCAATAATGTAATCTAATACCTCAGCGAAAGCAGTCACACTTATCTCCCCATCATAAGTTTGAATATCAGAAACCGAATGGAAATACAGTAAAATCCATTCACCAGTAGAAGCCACGACATCCACTATTTCCTTATAATTGGCAACATCTTCTTCATCTGTACTTGAATATGACGTTCCTCCATAGACGTGGAAGTCAGTGTATGGCATCGTCATATAACCCCATCCATAGCGACCTGTCCGATAGTATTCAGCGACGATGGCATCAAGTGACTCGTTTCCCGATCCACCAGGATAAACAAAGTCCGTCACAACCAAGCCTTTAGACTCAAGGATGTTCTTCGACATCTCGCACTCATAACGGATCTCCGATTCTGAAAGTGTTTCGAAGTAGCGGTGCGTGTGGCTATGGGAAGCTATTTCATTTCCCTCGCTCTGCATTTCCAAAAGTTGCCATGTCTTTATATACCAATCCGTGTCCAGCCAAGTCGTCACAATGTTGAAAACTCCTTTCATTCCACGCCTTTTCATTTCCATCCAAGCGTTGTAGTACTGGTTTTCCGATCCATCGTCGAAGCTCAAAGTCACATAACCAAAAAGATCTGGAATATCAATGTAGAATGAATCAAAACTGGAAAGGGAATCAAGCTGAATAGCACTCGAGTCCGTATTCGGATTCGTCTCCAAAATAGCCACCGTAATATCATACAAACTCTCAACAGGAACCGCGGGAACCGTCCAAGACATCGTCACCCACCCTGAAGTAACACCAGGATCCAGAGTAATCCCTATCGAGGACATATGATAAGGATCTCCGTTAACATCAGTGTAGGTGCAACCAATATAGAATGTATGACGAACGTTCCCAGTATTCTCAAACATCAACCTCGAAAACACTACATCACCCGGATTATAAGTCCCAGTGGCAGGATCATAACCCCTTATCTCAGCATCAACAGTTTGGAAAAAGGATAGCTTACTTAGTCCAATTAGCACTACACTAAAAACTAGGACCAACAAGGTTACAGCAACATATTTTTTCTTCATGTTAATACCTCTAAAATAATTACTGAAGTTTATCTCTAGCTAAATTTTTCTAATAACAATACTTCCTCGTTGATTAGAGGTTCATTAGTCTGCTTTTTAACCACACATATTCTTGATATGTTAATAAAAAAAACTCATAAAAATGTTTTGTTTGATTCAAGAAATAGGTTAACATATTATCTAAAAATATATTTTATTTTCCATGAATAACAAAACGTCAAGCTTCAGTTCTCTATAACTAGCTAATCATCAAATCATAAATTAAACACGATCAAAAAGATGATTATCCTAACTTTCTTTTGTTCTCTTTTTTTAACTGGATTTCTTTATTATTAAGGTCTTTTTCCATTTTATGGGTTATCGAAAGCATTGTTTCAAATGTTAAGGCGCCCTGATCTTCCTTTTTCTTAGCATATTGAAAGAACGGATAGAATATTTTTACGATGTTCCGGTTTATAAAATCCTTTTTCTTACCGAAATTCCACGGATGGAACCAAATATGAAAGGGCAGCTTATTTGTAACTGAAATATCAACAATTTTGTTTAAAAATATCGGAGTGTAACTTTGACCAAGATAAAAACTGGGATGGATATCGTATAATCCACCACGTTTTTCTATATACATACCGTCCTCCCGAAAGCTGCCATACTCCCTATAGCATTTATATCCATATTTCTCCAGTAAAGAAAGGTGAGCTACCTTGTTCTTAGGAAAAATGAAACTTTTGGGAAAAATATTGTACTTCTTCATACCTCTTTCTATCAAGTTTAATTCACGTTCAGCTTCAGAAACATCCAGCTCTGTAAACTCTCTATGATAGTATCCGTGAGCTCCAATGTCATGTTTAATAGGTGCGTCCTTCAAGAGGTCTATTATTGGAGAATTCACTTCGGTCAATTGTCCTCGAATAGCAAAAGTTACGGGTATTTCTAGATCATTAAAAAAATCTACAAAAAGCGGTATTGCCTTTTCCTCTATCTCTCCAACTGAATATTCACTACGGCCACTTCCACTGTTGAATCTAACGTTGTAGTCGTTTTTGCCTTTATTTAGTACTCCTACTTCTTTACTACCGACATCGACATCTATTGAGACTATTATACTCCCGGTTTCAAAATCCATAGTTGGTTTTCTTATCGAAAAAGAAATGTAATGATACAGATGAGAAAAAAAAGAACGGAATCTTGTTGACATTAATCTTTTTCCACCATTCAATCATTAAATGTATCTAAAGTATTGTTAGCTATATTCTAGTCATCTAGCGATTGCCATAGAAGAGAACACAGGGTATTATGGTTCTTATAGTTGAAGTAAATAAGCTTCGAAGTCTTCAGCCACTTTGTTCCAACTATACTTTTTTTCGATTATGCTTCTTCCACCAGCACCCCACTCGTCAAGTTTTTTCTTATTACTATACGCATATTCAATTGCATTGGCAATTTCTTTTGGATCTGTTGAAGAAATATAGATTCCGCATTTATTGTCCCCTAATATTTCTCTGTTTGCTGGAATATCTGTCGCTATTACCACCTTCTTCATGGCAAGGTATTCCAGTAGTTTTAGGGGACATTGATTTCGCCAGTCAGGAATATCTGGCAAAGGAACTATTCCTATATCGCACAATGCAATATATTGTGGGACTTCAAGATAATCTACTGCATCATGCAAAATCACTCTTTTCTGAAGATTATCTTTTCGAATAAGATCCTTTAGAGTTAATAGTGCAGAGCCGCTCCCAAGTAGGAATAATACTATATCATTGTTTTTAACTTTCAATTTTTTAATACTTGCTACGGTCTGAATTATTCCTCTAGGTAAAGTCAAGTCTCCATGATAAAAAACTATAAACTTGTCGGTTAGATCATGGGTCTCTCTGATTTGTTTTTTGTCATATTTTTGGGGATTGAAAAGTGTTGTTGATGTACCACTAGTCCAGACCCCGACAAAATTTGGGTTTATTTGATATGTACTACAGATTTGCCTTTTCATTCCTTCTGTTAGTGTCGATATACCATTAAAAAACGATTTAGCAATTAGCACCGATAGGTTAAATAAAACAATGTTTAGAGAACCTAACAATCCTCTAATCTGTGATTCAGATAAAATTGGAGTACTCCTGATATCTAAAATCACTTTAATCTTTAACGCATTTAAAAGAGGGGTCCATATAAAACTGATAATTGAAGGACCTGGTTGAATAACTACAAAGTCAGGTTTTTTAATCAAAATAAAAAATGGTAAGAAAAACGATAATATGATGGCAAATAAAAAAGATGTTAACATGGGTACATATTTTAATGGAAATAATATTGTATGAAATCCGGGGTTTACATCATACGATTTACTTAACCGTGTATTTGATCGTAACGCCACCAAATACGTATCATAGCCTCTTAAAGCTAGGTGATTTAAGATTTCTATATTCGTGGTTTTATGCAATTCAAGATCGAATATAAGAAAACATATCCAAATAATCTTCTTTCGAGACATTTTTTTACCTTCTTTTCCTTGCAGATTATACAAAGGTTTAATTGAATCTAATTAACTGTAGCTCTCTTCGACAGACTCAAAAGCGCTTAAACACTTTAATGTCATTTCGTAACATATATTCAAAACAGTAACACATAACATATATTAAAAAACAGTCTGTGTAAAGAACAAGGTTAGCGTCCTCTCTGCAACTCAATCAATTCTTGAAGCATTATAACCTATATCTAACCAGATTTTATAGAATCTGAAATCACGCATTAAGATCACGCAGAGCATCTATCGAGCATCAATAACGATATAGCCAGAATAATTAACTTATTTTCAGTAATACAATCTTTTTTTAATTATGGTGTACCATAAATCTGCAAATCATCAACCCATAAATAATGTGGTGTAGTATCTGTCGGTTCATAATATATTTTTGCAATAGTAGCTTTATAGTCACCATTTATCGTAGGTAATGTTAAACCTGAAACGTCACATATTAGTTGATCGTCAAGCCACACTTTAATACTACCATCCACATCTTTTCGGTGAAGTTCCCATTTAAGATTGAACCATCTTCCTCGTGGAAGAGGAAAATTAGTAACCCCATCGAGAGTGACAAGTACATTATCTAATCCTCTCATGCGAACATGAGC